>Ga0302293_10000039_pt1 | contig 76789 bp, 69 predicted proteins | sample III_Fen_N2_2_FD_198758 | JGI IMG/M metagenome (GOLD analysis project Ga0302293, IMG submission 198758) | Peat permafrost microbial communities from Stordalen Mire near Abisko, Sweden - III_Fen_N2_2 | ecosystem: Environmental > Terrestrial > Soil > Wetlands > Permafrost | place: Sweden: Abisko...
CTTCTTCATACCCTTCAATGATAACATCTTCCATCCCCAGCAGTTTTAAGGTATAATCTATTGTGGACAAAGCGTTCCCCTCCTGGTAGCTGTTGTTCTTTGCAGCTCAATTCTACCAGCTGGTTGACGCTTTGTCTTTCTTTTACCCCTACATTTATTGTAGAGCCGAATTTTTGCATGACACTATCCATAACCGTTTATTCGGAACAAAAATCAAAGCGCTCTGATTTCTTCGCCCCCCTGTTTCAAAAAGATAAATTTACTTTATACTTCATATGTGGTATCATCAAAAAAACGCTACTTTAGCATGAAACGGGTTAACGCATGAACAGGAAACGTTACCACGCGCTGTTTGAAGTACACACAACAACAGACCCGAACACTGGTAAAACGAGGCGGCAGGCGACTTATACCGGCTCATACTACCATATTGAGGAACTGGGGGCTAACCGCGTACAATGGGGCACGCGATTTGCACCGGCTGTTATTGTATTTCTGGGGATTTTAGGGGGCTATCTGTGTACGGATTTGCCCAGTACGCGCTATTTTCTGGCGTTGCCCTTTGCGCTGGCGATGCTGCTCCCGTTTGTGTTCTGGGCGCAGGCCATATGGCGTACCCTGCGGTTGCCGGATCGGTTCAGTGAGATGCAATATGATGCCAGCATCTCAAGCTGCATCCGCAATGCCTATGGGTTGATGGTGCTGTGCGGGTTGTTTATTGCAGGAGTGGTTATCCTGATCCTTACGGGGGGTGCGGGTAGCAGGTGGCCTGTGGAAGCAGCCTTTGCGGGAGCGATGCTCATCGCATGCGGGGCGGCGTGGTTTTCCATAAGGCAGGCCCAAAAGCTGGATGCGCTCAAGAAGCCCGTCGCCTGATTGTTCTGTGGCGGTGCCACATGGCAATACATATTTCATTATAAGAAGGAGGAAAAGCAAATGGTCATCATGAAAAAAATCACATCTTTGGTTCTGACCCTATGCTTGCTGCTCAGCCTCGCCGGCACCGCGTTGGCGGAGGCGCAGCACGAAGCCAACACACTGGTGATCGGATACACGGAGTTTAACGAAAAGTTCAGCCCGTTCTATTCGGAAAGCGGCTATGATTCCGATGTGGCGAACGTTTACACCGGAGCACCCCTGATGGTTACCGACCGTGTGGGCGGTATCATCTACAACGCAATCGAGGGGGAAACCGTTCCTTATAACGGCAAGGATTATACGTATACCGGCATTGCCGACCTGAACGTTACGCGCGACGAGGCAGCCGATACCACAGTGTACACGGCCAAGCTCCGTAACGACGTCAAGTTCTCCGACGGTGAACCCATGACCGCGGATGATCTGATCTTTACCTATTATGTGCTTTTGGATCCGTCCTATGTGGGCGCGTCAACGCTTAACAGCTACGATATCGCAGGCTTGAAAGCATACCAGACGCAGACCCCCGAGGATCTTTACGATAAGTATGATACCATCGTCAAGGCCATTTATGCCGCCGGCGCCGATCATGTATGGGCGGAAGGCGACGCTTGGACGAAGGAGCAGCAGGACGCTTTCTGGGCAGGCCTGAAAACCGCCTGGACGGACGATGTGCAGGCGATTGTCGATTACGTCGTAGCCAACTATAACACCGCTGATTACGCGCCTACCATCGGCTCTACGCCGGAGGCCATCAGCGCTGATGCGGGGTTGAGCGTCGCTTTTGGTATGGCGATGTGGGGTTTTGCCACCTATGCGGATGGCGTGCTTACCGCACCTACCACAGGCAAAACGTGGAACCTCACCGAAAAGGTATATCCCACGATCGACGAAGCCTATCAGGAAGTCGCCGCCAAGTACGGTGGCGATCCTGAAACGTTCTTCAGCACGGAAATGACTGATGTGGATGCGACCGCCACGCTGGCGACGGCACAGGCCGCGTTTGTTCAGGAGCAGGCTAAGACTGAGCCGGCTGCTGCTGCGGGCGTGCCTAACATCACCGGCATCAAAAAGGTGGACGACTACACCGTTTCTGTTACTGTGAAGGGCTTCTCTGCCCCCGCAGTGTACTCCATACTGGGTGTGACGGTTGCCCCGCTGCACTACTATGGCGACAAGTCCCAGTACGACTATGCCAACAACAAGTTCGGCTTCCCGTTCGGCGATCTGAGCCTGGTTCAGGCCAAGACCACCACACCGCTGGGCGCCGGACCCTATAAATTCGTCAAGTACGAAAACAAGATCGTGTACCTTGAGGCGAACGACCTGTATTGGAAGGGCGCGCCCAAGATCAAGTACATCCAACTCAAGGAAACCCTCGATGCAGATAAGACCAGCGGCGTGCTCACCGGTACGCTGGATGTGTCCGATCCGTCCTTCAACAAGGATACCATCGCTGCCATCAAGGATGCCAACGGCGGCGAACTCAACGGGCCTAAGCTTGTCACCAGCACGGTGAACAACCTTGGCTACGGCTACATCGGTGTAACGGCTACCAACGTGGATGTGGGCGGCATACCGGGTTCCGACGCCTCTAAAGATCTCCGCCGCGCGCTGTTCACGGCGCTGGCGTTGTATCGTGACGTGGTTATCGACAGCTACTATGGCGAAATTGCGTCCGTCATTAACTATCCCATCTCCAACACCTCATGGGCAGCTCCGCAGAAGACCGATGAGGATTATAAGGTTGCCTTCTCCACCGATATCGACGGCAAAGACATCTACACTGCCGATATGACCATGGAACAGAAGGAAGCCGCCGCCCTCACAGCCATCACGGCCTTCCTCAAGGCGGCTGGCTATACGTTTGACGATGCCACCGGCAAGTTTACCGCGGCTCCCGAAGGCGCAGCCATGGAATATGAAGCCATCATCGGCGGCGGCGGCACGGGCGATCACCCCTCCTTTGGCATTTTGACGGATGCCAAGGCACTGCTTGAAAAGGTTGGCATCACGCTGACCATCAACGACGTGTCTGATTTCAGCGTCATCATGGACAAGGTCAAGAGCGGCGCCGCGCAGTTGTTCTGCATGGCGTGGCAGGCAACCATCGATCCGGATATGTATCAGGTGTATCACTCCGATAACGTGCTGGGCGCCGGCGGCACCGACAGCAACCAGTACATGATTGCCGATCCCGATTTGGATCAGCTCATTATGGATGCGCGCAACAGTGCCGATCAGACCTATCGCAAGGCGATCTATAAGGCCGCTTTGGATAAGATCATTGATTGGGCGGTTGAACTGCCTGTGTATCAGCGCCAGAACGCAACGATCTTCAGCGCCGAGCGCATCAATACCGATACACTGCCTGGCGATATGACCACCTACTATGGCTTTGGCTTTGAAATCGAGAAGCTGGAGCTGAAGTAAATCTCCGATCTTCTCTGCCTGACTGGAACCATCGGGAGGAGCTTGCGGGTGCAGAAACCCGTAGGCTCCTCCCGCCAGTGGGCGCTTTTTTCGTGACAGATACGCCCGGGGTTTTTACGCTCGAGCACTGCCGCTCTTACCACAGAAGTAAAAGCACTATGCTTTTTCCATACAAACCAGTTCTGACAGTTTCCATACCTGATTGCGGCACGGCTTGCGGGCGACACTGTTTCCTTTTCACGGGAACAACGTCGAAAGCGAAGCCTTGCCTGCATTGGCTTTGACATTCATTCAAAACCTTTTCGGAAGGGAATCGGTAGGCTTACTCCGGCGGCGGCGAAAACGAGGGCATTGCATTGTGTGCCGGAGTGATCCTGCCAAGACAACGGGGTTAGTCCTGCGGGTTAGGCGCAAAGGTTGGGGATGAGGGCCACAGCACGGACCAATGGTGTTCCTACCACTGCGGTATGCAGATGAAAAGCAAAGGAGGTGCGCAGAGTGAAACGATATATCCTCAAGCGCATCTTGTTGAGCATTGTGATCCTGTTCTTTGTGGCGGTGCTGATCTATGGCATTATGCGGGTGATTCCGACCTCCTTTGTAGAAAAGAAGGCTATGGAACGCGCTCAGTTGCCAGGCTCCAAAAGCTATACGGAGTGGCTACGCATTCTCACCGAACAGTATGGCATGGGCGGCAACGTGATTACCGGGTTCTTTCATTGGATAGGTCGGGTCGTGCGGGGCGACTTTGGCGATTCGTGGAAATTTACCATCCCCGTGACTCAGAAATTTACGCAGGTGATCTGGTATTCGTTCTGGCTGGCGTTTGTGACGCTGGTATTGCGGGTGGTGATCGCCATTCCGCTGGGGATTCTCTCCGCACGAAAACAGTACAGTCGAACGGATTATGCGGTTACGGTGTTCGCATTGGTCGGGATTTCCCTGCCGACATTCTTTTTCGCAACGCTCTTAAAACTGATTTTCTCTGTTAAGCTGGGTTGGCTGGATCTGTTTGGCATCGTGGGGCGCGATTACCTGACGCTTAGCCCCATGGGGCAGTTTCTGGATATTGTGAAGCACTACATCATGCCGGTGATGACGCTGACCATTGTAAGCGTGGGTGATTTGATGCGTTATACCCGCACGAACATGCTGGAGGTCTTAAACAGCGACTTCATCCGCACGGCGCGTGCCAAGGGGTTGCCGGAGCACGCGGTGATTTACAAGCATGCATTTCGCAACACGCTGATCCCTATAGTCACGCTCATTGGCGGAACGCTTCCCGGCTTATTTGGCGGCGCGATGATTACGGAGACGCTGTTTCAGATTCCGGGTATCGGCTACACCTCCTATCAGGCGATCCTTGAGGGGGATATTCCCTTTACGATGTTCTACCTGATGTTCATGGCTGTGCTCACGCTCATGGGCACGCTGATTGCCGACCTTCTGTACGCGGTGGTTGACCCCCGTGTGCGGATTGCGTAAGGGGGGTGCGATGATGAAAGAGATCGATAACCTGTTGCCACCGGAGCAACCCGCCCCGGAAGAAACCAGTCTCCTGCCCTTGGAGGAGCGCATCCCCGATGAGGATAACCCGGCACAGCCCGATGATATCGCGATGGACGAGAACGCGCAACCCCTCGCGCTGGATGATGAACGCCGCGTGAAGGTGCTCTCCCCCGGTATGCTGGTGTTTAAGCGCTTTATGCGCAATCGCTTGGCAATTACAGGCGCGTTGATTATTCTGACCATGTTCCTGTTCAGTTTTCTGGGCGGCGCAATCAGCCCTTACCACCAGAGCGAGGTGTTTAAGGATTATGCGCCCATGAATAAGCTCTATGCCGCGGTAACGGAAAATGAGGAGTTCCGCTATGTGCTGGCGGAAGGCGAAACATTCGATAGCACCGCCAAGAGCAAAATGATCCTCGCGATCACCAAAGGCGACGTAAGCTTTGAAAGCGGTCAGAGCGTTTACGGACTGGAAAAGGAAGGTACGGATTTTTACCGCATAACGGCGGCAAGCGTCGTGGCCTCCGGCAAGGGCATCAAAAACAACTTTAAACTGCAACCGGTAGATGGGTTTTCCCCACCAGCGGATTTTACCACGCAGTTTAATACGGCCATCACGGCCGGGAAGCAGGGCTTCACCACGGCAGATGGTCAGGAATTCCTCATCAAAGCGTCCAAAGTGGAGGCAAAGGTACTGGCGAAAAAGGATCTGGCGATTGCCTCCAAGATGATCTTTACCGGTGACCTGAACAATAACTTCGCCTTCCGGCTGGCTGCCGAGCGCGCCATGCAGGCGGGTAAGGACATCTCCTTTACGGTGGGCGATGCGGCGTATTCGCTGACTTTCTCCGATAAGGGATTGGCGACCATTGCGGATGCTTCGGGTGAGACGGTTTCGCAGGCTTCCCATTTTGTGATGAAGGCTTTGCAGGTAGGCACCGTGTTCCCCGATGGCTTTACCGACGCGGTGCAGACCGCGATTGCAGCCGGGCAGAGCAAGTTCACCCTGCCGGACGAAACCGGCGCGGACAGGCTGTACGTGCTGGAACGCAACGCCAAGGAGTACACCATCCGCACCATGCTTCAAACATTCCAGATCAAAACCTATTCACCGCCCTCTGCCGACCACCTGTTAGGCACGGATGATAACGGTATGGACGTGGTGACCCGCCTGATGTATGGCGGTCGCGTGTCGCTGTTGATCGGCTTTGTGGTAGTGTTTTTGGAAACGCTCATCGGCGTGGTGCTGGGCGGCATTGCGGGCTACTTTGGCAAGTGGGTGGACAACCTGCTCATGCGCACGGTGGATATCTTTAACTGCCTGCCGGCATTGCCCCTCTACCTCATTCTGGGTTCTGTAATGGATACGCTGAAGGTGGAACCCACCTACCGCATCTTTGTGCTGATGATTTGTATGGGTCTGCTTGGCTGGCCTGGCATCGCGCGCGTGGTGCGTGGTCAGATATTAAGCCTGCGCGAGCAGGAGTTCATGACTGCCGCCGAAGCCACAGGCATATCGGTAAAGCGGCGCATTTTCCGCCATCTGGTGCCCAATGTGATCCCGCAGTTGATCGTTATCGCGACCATGACGTTGGGCGAAGTGATCCTGATCGAGGCGACGCTTTCGTTCCTGGGCCTTGGCGTCAAGTATCCGCTGGCATCGTGGGGTTCCATTATCAACACCGTCAGCAATATCTATGTTATGACAAACTACTGGTATGTATGGATTCCGGCTGGATTCCTGATCCTGCTTACCGTGCTTGGCTTCAACTTCGTGGGCGATGGCCTGCGCGACGCTTTCGACCCCAAAATGAAACGGTAAGGAGGAATATCCGTGAGCAAGAACATCAAAAACAGCGGATATATCTCCGCAAGGGAATCGCGGCATATCAGCCGGAATAACCGGCGCATCACGGGGATGATTGAAAAGCACCGTGAACGCAAGAATGTGCCGCTGTCGGAATATACCGCCACCATGCGCGACCCCAACAACGTGGTGGAGTTTGACGATCTGCATACCTACTTCTACACGGATATCGGCATAGCGAAAGCGGTTGATGGCGTGAGCTTTGATGTGCCCCGTGGCAAAACGGTAGGCGTGGTGGGGGAAAGCGGTTGCGGAAAAAGCGTGACCAGCCTGAGCCTGATGCAGCTGGTGCAGCGTCCGCAGGGACAGATTGTATCCGGCAGCATCCGCTTCAACGGCGATGATGGCGTATACGACATTGCCAAAACGCCGACCGAAGCCATGCAGAAAATCCGCGGCAATCAGATTTCCATGATTTTTCAGGAGCCTATGACGAGCCTTAACCCCGTGTTTCGGGTGGGCATGCAGGTGGATGAAGTGATTGCCCTTCACAACCATGATGTATCCAAGGAAAAGGTGAAGGAACGCACCATCGAGATGCTGGAACTGGTGGGCATTGCCAACAGCCACGGCGTGTACCGCATGTATCCTCACGAGTTGAGCGGCGGTATGCGCCAGCGCGTGATGATTGCCATGGCACTGGCCTTGTCACCCAAACTGATTATTGCCGACGAACCCACCACTGCGCTGGATGTGACCATTCAGGCACAAATTCTGGAGCTGCTGCGAAGCCTCAAGGATAAAATTAACTCCTCCATTATGCTGATCACCCACGATTTAGGCGTGATCGCGGAGATGGCAGATTTTGTGGTGGTGATGTACTCCGGCCGCATTGTGGAAAAAGGGACGGTGCGCGATGTGTTTAAAACCCCCACGCACCCCTACACCATTGGGTTGCTCAACTCCAAACCTGTGGTTAACCGGCAGGTGGAGCGCCTGTATTCCATTCCCGGCAAGGTGCCTAATCCCATCAATATGCCGGACTATTGTTATTTCCGCGACCGGTGCGAACTGTGCGTGGAGGGCTGTGAGGGTTCGTATCCTCCGGAAATCCACCTGTCGGACACGCATGTGGTGAGCTGCTACCGCTGTGCGCAGGCGCGAAAGGAGGAGGCTCCCCATGAGTGAAAAAAAGAAAAAGACGGATACGATGATCGAGGTTCGCAACCTGAAAAAGTATTTCCCCATCAAGGGTGGCTTTCTGGGTGGAACCGGCGGCGCGGTAAAGGCTGTGGACGATGTTTCCTTTACCATTATGCGTGGGACCACTATGGGCTTGGTAGGCGAAAGCGGTTGCGGAAAGACCACGGTGGGCCGCACACTGTTGCGCCTGACCGACAAAACCGACGGCACGGTGCTGTTTGAGGGGAAGGACATCTACGCCCTGAAGCGTGAGGAACTACGCCAGCTTCGACCCAAAATGCAAATTATCTTTCAAGACCCCTACTCCAGCCTTTCACCGCGACTGCCGGTGGGGGAAATAATCGGCGAGGCGGTACGTGAGCATCATATTGTGCCTGAGAATGAGTATGAGGCCTATCTGGACAAGATCATGGCTTCCTGCGGCCTGATGCCCTATCACAAGGACCGTTACCCCCATGAGTTTTCCGGTGGGCAGCGTCAGCGCATCTGTATTGCGCGCGCGCTTGCGCTCAACCCCGATTTTGTGGTATGTGATGAGCCGGTATCCGCACTGGACGTGTCCATACAGGCGCAGATCATCAATCTGCTCAAGGATTTGCAGAAGGAATATGGGCTGACTTACCTGTTCATCTCCCACGATTTGAGTGTGGTGGAGCACATCAGCGACACCATTGGCGTGATGTACTTGGGCAAACTGGTCGAATTCGGCACCAAGGCTCGCGTGTTTGACCGTCCTCTGCACCCTTACACGGTAGCGCTGTTCAGCGCCATCCCCATGCCGGACCCCGATGTAAAGATGAACCGCATCATTCTCGAAGGCAGCATCCCCTCGCCAGCGAACCCGCCCAGCGGATGCAGGTTCCATACTCGCTGCAACCGCTGCATGGAACGCTGTAAAACCGAGGAGCCTGTGCAGCGCGAGGTAGAACCTGGCCACTTTGTGGTGTGCCACCTGTACAACCTATGAGGTACCCTGTGAGCAAGAACCCGTGCCAGCCTGAGTCTCCCGACGATGACGGTCGCACCATCGCCCCCATGAATGTGGAGGGCATGCCTTGGCATACAGTGGAAAAGCGGACGCCCCGCAACCCGAACGCCCAGCCGTTGCTGGGAAAGGACTTGCGCCGGTATCTGTTTTCCGCCGTGGGGGCTGGACTGCTGATCGTGTTTGTGTTTGCTGCGGCAGGCGCGGCATTTATCCTGTTTTGCACAGGTATTTGGTTTAAATAGGGGAGTAGCAGGGAAAATGTAAACCGAATCAGTTACAACTCAATCAAACGCGGTGATAGCTGAAAGGCTGTCGCCGCGTTTGTGTGCAGGGAAAGGGTTCGTTGGGACTTCGCAGGCAGGCGGGCTATTTGACAGGGGATAAAAGTACAGCCATGCGATTGAATGTCATCCTTGGTAAACCAAAACAGATTCCATCAGCGAGGATTCTCGGCAGGTGTTTCGGGCTTCTTGCTTGATTTTCATGGCTATATCGCGTATTATCTATCCATAAGTCTTTCATCATCATTCATCATCTGTTTCCAACCTCATGGGAATATCGCGGCACTTTTCGGTATCACCCTTTCGGTTTTCCCACTCTGCCATTCGCCTTCTTAGCAAAGGGATGGATCGTGTGATGATGTGTCGCTTCACTGGCGCGTCGGCGCTGCCAGTTGCATCATCATTCATTGATTCCATGCTTTAGGGGTGATCCGGCACACTGTTTTTTGAACGTTTGCATCTTCCTCAGGAAACTTATGCCACCTTGCTGCGTTTGATCCAATGAAAGAACTGGAATTGCCTCCACGTAATGCCTACTTACCCCATTTGAAAGGAAAACCGCACTTGAAAAAGCTGCTGTGCTTGCTGGTATTCCTGTTGATGCTCGTGCCAACTACCTCTGCGTTAGGCTACACCTCCCAAACGGACCAAACCGGAGAGCAACACCTGCTGTGGGACATTCCTTTTGGAGTAGACGTGGATGAGGTTACGGCACTCGCCGCACAAAATGCAAGCGCGGAAATCAACCCCATTAACATTGCACCTACGAATGATACCGACATTGGGTTGATGCTGACCATGCCGTATCAGAGAACACTGCTGAGCAAGCAAATTATGCAAGCCATATTCCACATCAGTGCGGTCGATGCTCCCTCTGGAACAGCTGGCGATGCTAACGTTCCCTATGGCTTTGACGGTGCTTTCATCTGGTTTGATCATCCAATGGATAAGGGTTTGTCGATTTCCATTGAATACTTCCTATCGCTGTGCAGCGCAGCCTGCACGCAATATGGAAGCCCTTGTCTCACCTTGTTGAGCACCCAAAAGGATGCCTCGGGAAACCAGGATGTTTATGACCTTCCGCTCGTTAACGGCGAGGTGGACAGAGCAGGGCTCACAGCAGCTTTTCAGAGTGGATACATTTTGGAGTATAATGTGCAGTTTGGATCAATGCAGTTATTATTCAAGCTTCAGGATGACCGTTATATACTGTTGGCTGAATTTTAGACAACGGGCAAGTTTCTGGAAAAGATGTACGAGTGCGTGGACATCTATCCGCAGGCAACGCCGCCGGATGCCGCAATCTATAGTGGTTTGCTGTGGCCGGGCATTACCCTGGGCATGACCCGAACCCAGTTCATCGACGCGATGGATAGGGAGCCAAGCTATCAAACAGATTATACGCTCTGCTATGACGGTGCGCACCTTTTAAACAGGGATGCGATGCAGATCTGTTTCTTTAATACAGCCAATAGGCTGGTATCCGTCGATCTTTCGTTCACTGAGCCGGTCCATCATCCCATCGCCATGCCGGACGGCTTTGAAAGCCTGCTTGCTGATTATGACGATATGGATGCGGCGATTACACAGGCGATGGGTCAGCCGACGCTTGCCCGATATTATGACTGGCAGGTGGACACCTTGCGCAATACGCCTGAAAAGTACGGGACCGCCTTTATGCAAGCCAATCTTGCTCTGAGAACCGAATGGACCCTGGGAACGCTGCATGTGCGGCACCTCCTTTATTATGATCATGATCAAGTGTTCTCCGACCTGCTATATTCCGTGCGGTGATTGAAAGAACTTCCCTGTAAGTGCGTAGCATTTGCATTTTTATCGAAACCGTACTACACTACCCGTGACGGCGAAACCTACTTGATTTATCCAATTCACAATATGGGTTTTTGGAGGGGAGACGCTCATGTCACACTATTCGCAGGAGGAACTCGCCGAGGCGCTGCGTGCCGTGGATTCCATCATCCATAAGTGTGAAAAAGCACAGGAGAAGTTTCCGGATGGGAATGCCCACCACACGCTGCTGAAAAATCGGCTGAAGGCGATGTATGTTTCCAAAGCGCTGATTGAGCAGGCGATTGCCGAGACAGAATGAACACGGCAGGGGTAGCCGAGTAAAGGGTTACTCTGCAACGGAAGACAGCGATCGGGCTTGTATTCGTCCCTATGTTATAAGGAGGATTATTCCCATGAAAAAGCTTTTTTCGATTCTTACCGCGCTTTCGTTTCTATTGCTAATGCCTCTTGCCGCCTTTGCGGAGACTGCACCAACCGCCGCGCCTGCCGACGCGACCCTCCACCTGCTGTGGGACATCCCCTATGGTACGGATGCCAATACGTTCGTCGGCCTAGCGACACAAAACGCAGGGCTGACGCTAACTGCCACGGCCACCGCAGAGGATGGCACCGTGACCGCGCTTGGGCTTGCGCCAGACGCCGCGGCCACGTACCTCAACCAGCCGCTGAAAACCGTGCAAATCGATCTTTCCCCTGCCGCACAGGCACCGGATGGCAAGGGCTACGGAGCCGCGTACTTCGAGTTTGCCCCACCTTCCGCACAGAGCGCGGATGAGGCTGCCGCCTATATTGCCGCGTTATACGGTGCTGCGCGGGAATCGTTTGGCAACCCTACGAACGCGGGGCTTTCCTGCGTGTTTGGGGACAACGCCGATTACGGCATGTACGACGCGCCGCTGAACAACGGGGAGTTCGATTCGCCAACCCTTTCAATGGCGATGTCGGAAAATATGATGATCAGCATCACATTCTATTTTAACAATGTGCAGCTCATCGCCGAATACAGCAAAGGCTTTACCTATGTCGGCATCAACTTTTATGCCCAAACGGCGGTTGTGCCGGACGAGCACACGCGCGGCTATTACAAAGGCGTAGGGGAGACGGCCGCGCCGGATACCACGAAGGGTACGGTAGCAGGCACAGGCAACTAGCAAGGCTTAGAATCATACATTGACAACCGCCATCAAGCTTTAGTGCACAGGTCTGTAGCGATGTTTTTCCGCCACGGTGGCAAGGCCAAAACCTATACGACCCAATCCCTTTGCCGATCTGTTGCCTGCTTCACCCATGAACCGATTCGGCTTTGCGGGGGCAAACCCGCACCATCGCTCAAAAGGAGATGCCCGTCATGAAGAAGCCTCTCGCATTGTTGCTTTCAGCACTGCTGCTATGGTTACCCTCGTTTTCGCTTGCGGATACGATCGTTTCCCTTGACCCATTGGGGCTGAAAATGAACATTAGCGCTGACTGGCTGTGTATCCTGCCCGCCGACCATACAGCCACGCCAGCCACGCTGGTGAGTGTGTACGGTCAAACGCAGGTGGACAGCTGGATTACCCAATACCAGAAAACCCTGCCCACCGATGGCACCACCAGCGATGTGGCCGTGGTGGTAGCGAACGATTCGGCCGGAAATTTCACGCAGATCGTAATCGGTAGCCTGGATTACACCGCCACATTCCCCGGTATCGACCTCACCCTGCTCAGCAAGGAAAATCAAACCGCCCTTGTGCAGAGCATGGGCTTTGGAGAGTTGATCACCGTTAACGGTACGGTGTTCATCCAGGCGCTGGAGAATTCCGAGCAGGATTATGCCCAGTCCGTTTATTCCACGTTCTACAAGGGCGTGCTGATCTATTTTTCGTTCTCCAATGGCAGCGCAACGCTGGCAAAGACCCTGCCGGAACTGGCGGAGAAGGTGCTCACAGGCGTGCAGTTTGAGCATGGGGTGTGAGGGGAGAATAAGGCGTATAGAACGGTATGGGGAGTAGAAAAGAGAACCGCCGGCTGTGGTTCAAAAAGCATCGGATGGAAAGCGCAATGGATGATCCTTAAATAATCCATTAATAATCTTTGAATTTTATAAATTGAGAGGGTTGTGGTTTGCAACGCCAAGGGGGCTCAAGAGGCTTCATGGCGTTGATGATCAACATCTGTCGGTCTGCCGGTCAGAGATCAATCGTGGGGTAGAAACAAAACTTCGGATACTTTTTCCTTCCGGTAGGATCAATGACACTCCTCACGGGTATCCCTGCCAGCTTGACAGAGGGGTAGAATCAGGGAGGGAGAGACAGTTCAAACGCACACTTTCCGAAGCAGCGTTCCGCATTGTGAGAGTTCGGCTTTAATGTTATAATCTATAAATGTACATAAACCTAAAATTCTGGAGGAAAGCAATCACTCATAATGGAAAGGTTTTTAATTGAAATCATAATCCTGTTTTTCTTAAACCTTGGATAAATACGGAAGTGGAGTGGTTATATGAACCTTTTCTCCCATTTGCTATTTATTTGCAGTATTGTTTATTTGATTATCGGCAGTGTTGTACTTTTCAAGGATCGGAAAGCATCGCTGAACAGGGTATTTTTTGCGCTTAATCTATGCCTTTTTATATGGTCGTTTTCTGTGGCGGTTATGACGGTTGTGCCGGACAAAGCAAGCTGCTTTTTTTGGAACACGCTGGGTTCTTTCGGATATTGCACATTTGCAAGCGTTTCCCTTCACTTCTTCCTGATCTATGCTAAAAAAGATTCCTTACTTAAAAAATGGTGGTTCTATGTTGTTCTCTATCTGCCTGCGGCTGTGTTACTGTTTCATGCCATCAGTCAAAATTTATATTCGAGCGATTTCTTTCACAATCAATATGGCTGGATAGCCATTGTGAATGGAAGATCATCATGGTTTTGGATGCTGATCCTTTCCATCGCCATATCAGGAATGGTCAATATTGGCTTGTGCTATAGCGTGTTTAGAAAATCAGAGTCCAAAAGGGAGAAAAAACAATCGGAAGTCATGCTGATTTCGGCTCTGATTTCCTTCGTTCTTGGCATGGGACTGGCTTTTGCTACGAAAATCTTCAACAATGCGGATATCCCAGATATCACGGTCATCACGTTTATCGTTTGGCTGTTGGGCATTCTATATGGGATGGTGAAATATCGGTTAATGACCTTGTCGCCCTCCCTCGCCGCAGAAACCATTTTAACGACCATCATTGATCCGGTTATACTGGTTAGCCCTCAGGGATCGATTACCTATATCAATTCCGAAACCTTAACCCTGCTTGGGTATGAAATGGCGGATTTATTGGGGAAGCCCTTTGCAATGCTATTCCCGGAGGCTACCAAACCGGAAATGGAACAGGTTCTGAAAGCGTTGGAAAATGTTGAGATTCGCAACAAAGACACCCTTTTTGTTACCCGACAAAACACGAACATCCCCATCCTTTTCTCGGCTTCCGCCTGTCATGATGCGGCCGGAGACTATCTGGGGCTTGTGGTATTGGCAAGGGACATTTCCGACTATAAACAGCGGGAAGAGGAAATCAGGTTTTTGAGCTACCACGATCAACTAACCGGTTTATACAATCGCAGGTATTATGAAGAAGAGATCAGGCGGTTGGATACCGACGAGAATCTCCCCCTGTCGATTATTATGGGCGACGTGAACGGGTTGAAAATCATCAATGATTCGATTGGGCATGTTCAGGGGGATGAACTGCTCAAAAAAGTTGCGCAGGCTATCGGGAGCGGATGCCGGGCAGATGACAGGGTTGCGCGGCTTGGCGGAGATGAGTTTGTAATTTTGCTTCCCAAAACCGATCGTGCTCAAGCCGAGCAAGTGATTAAACGGATCAATGCCCTGCTGACCAAAGAAAAGGTTAGCAATTTGGATGTTTCCATATCGTTTGGCTGTGATGTGAAAAAGTATAGACATGAAAAAATTGAAGATATTTTGAAGGCTGCGGAAGATCAGATGTATAAGCTCAAGCATCTCAGCAGTTCCAGCACTCAGAGGAATACAATCGACCTGATTATGAACGCGCTGTATGAAAAAAACCATAGAGAGATGCTGCATTCCAAAAGAGTGGGAGAGCTCTGTGAAGCGATTGCGCTCAAGATGAACTTTGAAAAGGAAACGGTCTACCGCATCAAAATCGCGGGCCTGATGCACGACATTGGGAAAATTGGTATTGATGATAAAACGCTCAATAAACCGGACAAATTGGACCCGGATGAATGGGAAGCGATGAAGAAGCATCCCGAAATCGGCCAGCGAATTTTAAGCGCGGCCAATGAATTTTCTGAAATTGGTGATTATATTTTTGAACATCAGGAAAAATGGGATGGAACGGGTTATCCCAGAGGGCTTAAGGGCAATGAAATTTTGCTACAGGCGCGGATTATCGCGGTTGCCGATTCCTTTGACGCGATGACCAGTCACAGAAGCTATGGCAAAGCCTATCGTGAAGAAGAAGCGATCCGCGAAATCAAGAAATGCGCCGGCACGCAATTTGACCCGGAAATTGCACGGATATTTGTGGAGAAGGTGCTGGGGAAGAAGTGGGATGATAACACTTCAAACCATTAATGCATTGGCTTTGCACTTTGGGATGTGCATTTAAAAGAAGTCTCCATTGACGGCAGATGGTTCATTCAGGTGCTGGAAAATCCCGAACAGGATTATGCTCAATCTGATTATTCCACGTTCTACAAGGCGTGCTGATCTATTTTTTTGTTCTATCGATGCAAGGCAACGCTGGCTACTACCCCATCGGAACTGGCGGGGAAGGTGCTCACGGGCGTGTAGTTTGAGCATGGGGGTTGAGAGGGAGAACAAATATAGATTTGATTAAAAGCTAGGTACTATTATATTAATGCAAATTATTCAAACAAAACGTTTCGTTGAATTTGCTTAAGTCTATTGAATACTGTATTTGATCATGATGCGAACAGAGAAGGAATTAGATTCCAGTATAACAAGCTATATGTTGACTAGGTGTACTCTAAGTTGTAAAGTATACTAAAGTATTAAATGAAATTAACGTGAGGAATGATGATTATCAATAAGGAGTGATTAATTATGGAATTAAAAGAATATGCACAACTTATACAAGAATACCTTTCTAATGCACCTTTGATTGTTTTGGGTTCGGGCGCATCTGCTGCTTTTGGCCTACCAACCATGGTTTCATTAGCAAATGAAATTGAAAGTCATGCATCCGATTTTTCTGATCCTGCTTTTTTTGACTTTTGCTCTAAAATAAAATCAGATGGTTTTGAAAGCGCAATGGATAAATCTGCATTGAACGATGAGAGTAAAGCTCGTATTCGAGCGCTTATCTGGTCATCAGTTAACGAAAAGGATTTTATGTTTTTTGAGAAATTAAGAGGAATGGGAACGTTTTCAATTGCCGAATTATTCAAGAAGTTAATCGCTGCTACGCCATTGCGAGTAAACGTAGTTACTACTAATTATGATAGATTAGCGGAATATGCTGCTGATCTCATTGGGGCTTCCGTGGTTACAGGTTTCGAAGGATCACTGATTCGGAGTTTTGAAGACGAAAATCAAGCATTAATTAATAGGAGAGTTGCGGCGCGAGAAAGAACTATTAAGATAATAAAAGTTCATGGTTCACTGGATTGGTTCTCAGATGGTAGTAATCTGATATCATACCCACTATCAAGAATTATTCCAGATGCGTTGAAGCCTGTGATTATTCCGCCTGGTAAGGAAAAATACTACGAAACACATGAAGATCCATATAGAACTTTGATCACGCAAGCTGATAAAGCCTTTAAAGATGCTAATTCATATTTGTGTTTGGGCTATGGATTTAATGATGAGCACATTCAACCTATTTTACTTAGAGAAATTAGGCACGATAAACCAATTGTGGTGCTCACGAAAAATATGACATCAGCATGTGAAAGCCACTTATCCGATAATCATATAAAGAAGAAAATAATTATTGAAGAATCTGGTGATAATAGCATGATAACAGGGGTCGATGGAAAAAACGAAATTTTTAAAGGGGCTTTTTGGACATTGGAAGGTTTTCTCGATGCTTTATATTAGGAGGCATTAAACATGGATGACTTACACTTTTGTGAGAGTGATTTGCTTGGTGTTGTGGAAAGTGTTGATACTGGTTCAATAAACATCTTTATTGAAAACGAAGAACATTTAAAAAGCCTACAAGTCAATCAATTAGTAGCCATCCAAAGCTCACGAGTGAATCAACAGTTGATAGGTTTGGTTACAAGGATTATCAGGAAATCTATTGCTGATGAAGATAGACCAGATGAAATCCCTGTGAGCTATAACTCTGTAAGGATAACTTTGATCGGAACCCATTATGCAATTGACGGCCTTGAAAAGAATGTCTTTAAAAGAAGTCTTGCTGTTGTGCCAAGTATAAACGCAGAGTGTTATGTTTTGCAAAGTGAAAAACTAAAATTCTTCATGGGGGCTATTACAAATCAGTCTCAAAATGGAAAGGCTGCATTGAAAATAGGAACATATAACATTGATGACGAAGCGACAGCGTGGCTTAATGGAAACAGGTTTTTCCAAAGACATGCAGTAATTGTTGGAAGTACAGGATCAGGCAAGTCATGCTGTGTTGCGAATATATTAGAGCAAATTGCTGAATTGAAGTCGGCAAACGCGGTTTTATTTGATATACATGGGGAATATACACCACTTGTAGGCAAAAACTTTCGACAATATAAAATTGCTGGGCCAAATGATTTATTTAGTGATGAAACAATTTTTCTGCCATATTGGCTGCTAAATTATGATGAGATGTTGTCATTAATGCTGGATAGAAGTGATACAAATGCGCCCAACCAAGCAATGGCTTTTTCGGCTGCAGTTATTACGAGAAAACAAGAGTTTTTAAATGCGATGGATAAGAAAGAACTAGCAGATCAGATTACTCTGGACAGTCCTATTCCATATAAACTACTCGGCCTGATTGATGATCTAAAAGAACTTGATAGCGAGATGGTGCCAGGTGCCCGCACAGACAAACAAGGCCCGTTATATGGAAAACTAACAAGATTTATCCAAAGATTATCAACCAAGAAACAGGATAAAAGGCTAAATTTTATGTTTTCAAATGATGATAATCTTATGGAATATGACTTTATGGAGGATTTGTGTAAAAAGATACTTGAACCCGCGGTAGATTGCGAGCGTGGTATAAAAATAATCGACTTTTCAGAAGTGCCCTCGGATATTTTGCCATTGATTGTATCAATGATCGCTCGCTTGATATTTTCGATACAACAATGGACTGAGAGTGAAAAACGCAACCCTATTGCAATTTTCTGTGATGAGGCGCACTTATATATACCATGTGCAGCAGATACAACAATTAATCAGGCAAGCCTAAGCACTTTCGAAAGAATTTCGAAAGAAGGCAGAAAATATGGAGTTGGTTTGGTTGTAATCACACAAAGGCCTTCTGAAGTTAATAGAACTGTATTAAGTCAATGTAACAACTTTATCGCAATGCGGCTCACGAATGCGGATGATCAAAGTGTTGTAAAACGATTATTTCCTGATAATCTCGGCGATTTTTCCGAGGTGTTACCGATTCTGGATGTGGGAGAAGCTATTATTGTTGGCGATTCATGTCTATTACCAAGTAGAATTAAAGTACAGTGTCCGACAAGAAAACCCAAAAGTCAAACTGTGGATTTTTGGAATATTTGGGCTAAAAACGATTCAAATGCGACAATTAACGCGTCTGTGAACGCATTACGAAGACAATCAAAATAATACAATGAATGCGCTTTGTCTGCGCCTGCCCTGCCTCCCGCGAGGACGCGCAGGTTTCTTTCTTACCCTCAGTTACGTCCAAACCTGTGGGTTTGATAACTTCCGCCAACCGTCTACACTTCCCTCAGCACCGTGTTAATCAACAGTGAAAACACCTGCAAATGGTACAACGTCCTGCCGGGGAAGAATTCCTCGATTTTTGCCAGCGTATCGTTATCCGTATGCATGATGCGACCGACCTCGGCGGTTTCGCTGTCGCCGTCATAGGCGTTATCCGGGCCGGGGATATCCCAATTGCTGGCTTCGATGTATACATACTCAATGCCGCGTTCCACAAAGCTGATGTGATCGCTCCAGTCGCCCACGGAGGGCGAGGGATATTCGGGCGTTTTATAGCCAGGCGCGGGGTTGTCAAACGTCCAGGGGATCACATGCAATCCAAGCCCAAGCCTTTGACCGATGGCATAGACCTTGTTAAACGCGTCCAGCTGAACAACTTTCTCTTTTTTAAAATTGGCAACACCGCCATGCAGGTAGCAGTAATCACCACAGATGAGGGAGTCCATGTTGATCATGAAGTCCGTATGGGCAACTTCCTCATCCGACATGGCATCGGCGTAGGCGGCGGAGCCATCGGTATCGTTTTCCTCGGCTCCGAAGAAGATAAACACCAGGGTATGCGGCTGCTTTCCAGCCTTGACGAGACGGCTGGCCGTTTCCAGCAGCAGCGCAGTGCCGGAACCGTTGTCGCCGGCGCCGCCTCCATCATAATGCGCACCGACGATAATCTGGGAATCGGTTTGCCCGGGCAGGGTCGCAATGATGTTTTGGCCGGTGTAATCCTCCTCATCTTCGCCCTCAAAGGTGAAATCCTGCAACTGAATCTGGCCATCGGTAAATCCGGCAGCTTTAAGTTGAGAAACAATCCATTCCTGCGCCTCAAGGGTGTTCTCACCGCCGTCGCTGTACCGATCCGGCAGATTTTTGTCGATATACTGAAGGTAGGTATATGCCTGTTGGCCGTAATCCCCAAAATCAACTCCGGTTACTTTTTCGGTATCAAACGCAAAGGCGGAACCGATCGGTAACATCATCAACGCTAGAATCAGCGCAAAACACCTGAAGCTCCGGTTTTTCTTCATGCTGGATACCTCCACACCTTGCTGTTTTGGGGATTGTTCAAACTTTGTACACAGCGGTTGTGCCGCTTGTCATAGCCCAATGGCTGGCGCTACTGTCAGGTGGGGTTTGGCTGTATCCAGCACAGAATACCAAGTGGGGCAGGGTGTGCATCCCTTTGCGCACACCCTGCCCCGGATCGGTTAATGATCCTGATAGCGATCCAAAAAATCGTCCTCGGTGTAGGACATACGCTTGATTCGCTGCTCCATCACCTGATTGAAGAGCCGCTGGGCATTACTCAGCGCATCCTGCGCGATGCCTGCAAACAGGCTTGCAGCCGTGTCGCCGCTGCATCCAGAACTCAGATAGATTTGATCCATCTCGGTGATTTTGGAGATCAGCGTGGTTTCAGTCGCTTTCCAGAACTTGCGCACATCGGTTCCATAACGCTGACGATCTTCCACGCATAAGTTGGACAGGCCGCGGAAGCAGTCATATGCAATCTCATTGCTGTACATCAGCGAATCCTTGGTGTAGGCTTCGGGGGTTGAGGTCAGGTTGCCGTATAGCGGCATAAACACGCTGAATTCGGGATTAGCCAGAGCGATCCATTCCACAATGGGACGATTCGGTCGCAGCCAGAAAAGGTGAGCTTCATCCGTGTAATTGACGCCGATGGGTCGGCATTGTTTGTTGATGTTGGAGTTGTTCGGGGTATCTTCATACCGGTAACGCACGAGCTCCATGCAATCGGCAATGGAAACTTTCTGATCCGGTACAAAGAAGGCGTCATAATACTGGGTCATGTCGATATCACCGGTCTGAGAGGGCGCCAGAAAATGCCGTGCGCCCCAAAAGCGATATTGGCAACCTTTCAGGTATTTGTCATCATACCGATCGATGCCGTAGGTCATCGCGGCGTGGGGCTTGCCATCGCTCTTGACCAGAAAATGGTTTGTTTCGGCTAAACTCCACAGGGTCGGAGAGGCGAGCACATTCTCGTGGTCCTCTATGTCCGCACAGCCGATGACCGCCGCATTGGGAATCACGGCAACCTTGTCCTGCGGGAGTTTGATGGCTAGCCACTGGTGCCCGGTATAGATCTCGATATACCATGCTTCCTTAGCGTCCGCAATGATCACGCCGTTACTTTCCGCGCTGCCGTATTGGGTAACCAGCGCGCCGAGCCGTTTGATACCCTCCAAAGCGGTCTTCACGTAGGGGATCACCAGCGTCGGGATGTTGGACTCCGCAATGCCGTTAAGCACATAAGGGTCAGCCTTCAACGCCTCCGGTTTGGGGACTAGCGTTTCGGTCGCGGAAATGGCCACGTTGTATTCGTTGAGAGCGCTTTCTGCCCAAATGCCTGTATGCACGCTCGGCGCGCGTGGCGTCATGACGTATTGATAACTCTGCGCGGGCAACTCCATGGTGAAGCCATTGTATTCATCCACAAACACATTCGGCGCGCTTGCGGTTTGTGCGGGTACGCTGATGATTTGCACTTTGCCGATGGTATGCGTATCATCCGTACGTCCAAAGATGAAGGAACCATCAGCGCTTACCTCGCGCCCAACCACAACGGTGGTGCATGCGGTGGCCAGGGATGGCAGCATGAGAAGTAACACAAGAAACAACGCAAACCACTTTCTTGGCATTGTTACATACCTCCGTTAACTAAAATATGAACTTGGGCATCGGTTCGATACGCATGATCTATGGTTACATTTTATCAGAATACAAATCAAAGTCAAGGAAACCTTTCCAATCACAGAACAGAAATAGAAATACTTATGTGAAACGGAAACCTGTGGCGTTGATACAGAAGTTCGATTCAATCAAATAAGCAAAATGCAATAGCGTTGCAGGGAAAAGGCACGCGGTTTGCTGCTCGATTGAATCCTAAAATTTTCCTTCATCCACTCCATTTCATTCCATGACGCAAAGGCTTATCAACGCTACAAAATCCCGTTATTAATGAAGAAAGCCTGCGTCCCTCTTTCGAGGCCGCGCAGGCTTTCTTTTATCCATCTGATTGATACTGTGCTATTTTCCATCCGGCACCTTGTCGGCTTGATCCCCGTGCGCCTGATCATGTTTGTGATCATGCCCATGATCGTGGTTATGGTCGTGGTGAGCGTCCGGCTTCTTTGTGTCCCCATCCGCATCGTCCTCGCCATTGCCAAACAAAGCGTCCATATCGTCTAGTCCGTCCAAAATGCCGTGCTTGCCTTCGTGCATGCGTGTCACCTCCTTTCGTTTTTTTGGTTATGCATTCTCTATTAGCACCAACCGCTTGCTGCAGTAGGTGCGCTCGCAAATCTCCAGCCAATCCTCGGGGATGTCCGTCAGGGAAAAGCAGCCCACTTCCACACGTTGGATATCCGCAGGGTAGATGCTCTTGTCAGTGGAAATTTCGTCGGTTTCAGCGCATAGAATTTCCAGCCCGTGCTTGTAAATGGTAAACGTTTCGTGATCCAGATTGATGTAGTATTGCCACCGGCACCGCCATCCGGGGATGAACGTCTGATAATCCACCATGTAGGGGAAGCCATCGCGGATAGGGTCTACGATATTGCGTGTGTAACGCAGCGCGTAGGGCCAGTCGAAGTCATCTTTCCAGGTTTCTTCGGGCATATAGCGACGGTAAGCAGACTGTTGTTCGGGGGTCATGGGATCGGCTTCGTCCACCAGCGTGATGCCATCATAAAGCGCGCTGATCTCCTCCGGCGTTTGCTCCCGGCAAAACCGTACCACGCGGTTGCCCAGCGCGCGCAACTGCGCGTTACGGTGGCAGTAACAGGCTTTATCTACTCCGTTTTTTTGCAAAACCAGAATTCCTTTTTTGGACATGTCCTGTTACCTCCGGCTTTCGCCCGCATATTTCCAGCTCAGCAGTCGGGAAGAGTTGAGCACCACAAAGATGGACGATGCGTTATGTATCAACGCGGCTAGAATCGGGTTTAAAATGCCCAACCCAGAAAGCGCGATGCCTGCAATGTTCACGCACACCGCAAATACCCAGATATTCTGGTGGATGATGGCGAGCGTCCGCCGACACAATAGAAACACGGGAGGCAGCAACGTGAGATGATCCGACATCAGCGTTATATCGGAGACTTCCACGGCTACGGCTGTGCCTGCCTCCCCCATGGCGATGCCCACGTCGGATATCACCAATGCGGGGGCATCGTTTACGCCATCACCCACCATGGCAACCACTTCGCCCTCCGCCTGCAAGGCGCGGATTGCGTCCAGCTTTTGTTCCGGTAGCAGGTTCGTGCGATACTCCGGAATACCCGCCTCCTCGCAAATGGCTTGCGCGGAAAATTCGTTATCGCCTGTGAGCATGATTATACGCTGGATGCCAATCTGCTGAAACTGCCGGATGGCTTCACGTGCTACCGGACGGAGCGTATCTGCTACGGCAACTGCACCCAGCGCGCGGTTGTTGCGTAGGGCGATGAGCACGGTGCGCCCCTTGGCTTCCTGTTCTCTGATAAACGGCAGCAGTGCCTGCGCTCCATGAGCCACATCGATGAGCGCTTCTTTGTTGGATACCTCGTACACAGTTCCATCCTGCGTCACGCGAACGCCGCGCCCAAACAGCATTTCAAACATTCCGTCGGGCACGCCTGTGAGGTCGAACCCTTTATCCTCTCTCAGATGGCGCAGGATTGCTTTGGCAATCGGGTGGCCGGAGTTCTTTTCCGCGATGGCCAGTGTGTACAGAAAGGCTTCGCCGTCGGTGGCGTCGGGCAGGGATTGCGCCACAACGCAGGGTTCCCCTGTGGTCAGCGTACCGGTTTTATCAAGGCAGAGGGCGGTTACACGGGCGCAGGTCTCAATGGTCGCTCCGCCCTTGATCAGTACTCCCTTTTTGGCGCGGTTGCCAACGCTGGCGACTACCGCTGTTGGCGTGGCGAGGACTAGCGCGCAGGGGCAGGCGATTACCAGAATGGTCATCACACGCAGAATGTCCCATGTGATAAGGTAGGTGATGATGCAGATGCCGAGGATGATCGGCAGAAAGTACTGGGCGAAAACGTCCGCTGTCTTTTGCGCGTGACCCTTGTTTTCCTGTGCGGCTTTCACGGTCTGGATGATCTTGCCCAGCAAGGTATCGTTGCCAAGTTTGTCCACCCGCACTTCGATCACGCCGTTTTCGTTGTGCGTGCCCACGAACACGGGGTCGCCCGCCTTTTTATCCACAGGCATGGATTCTCCTGTAATAGAGGCCTCGTTGATGGCTGCCTGTCCGCGCAGGATGATACCATCCGCAGCGATCTGTTCGCCAGGGCGCACTTGCAGCGTGTGACCGCGCCGAAGCGATTTCAGCGGGATCTCGGTAAACACTCCGTCCACCAGAATGCGACAGGTAGGCGGCACAAGGCGAATTAGTTCGCGAACGGCGTTCTTGGTTTTTTCCATGGTCAGGTCTTCCAAAAACTCGCCAAAGATCATCATAAACGCCACAACCGCGCCGGAAAGGTATTCGCCAACGGTGGCCGTTCCAATGAGCGCCAGCACCACCAGCATTCCCGCTGTGATTTTCTTTTTGGCAATCGCCGCCTGTAGGGCGGATTTTATGACGACGTAGCCGCCGAGGAGCAGTGGCACAATCGCAAAGGAGAAGGGTAGTGTGCCGGGCCAGACGTAATCCAGCAGCACGGCTAGGAGGATCAGCAGCAACAGTGCCGCCGGCAGCAGGAAAACCTTAAAGTCAAAAGAAGAATTTCTATGGGAAGTACCGGTGTCTGGAGCGCTTCCCGCAGAAACGTTGCCTGCTTTACCATGGCTAACCTTCATGGAATGCGTTGCGCTCTCGGCAGCCTGTGTTTGTTTCACCCTGCTCAACCTCCTCCAGAGGATCATATCCATATCCCCCCCATAGGGATATAGGCATAGTATAGGGCAAGGAAGTATTGCTGTCAAGACAGGGACAGGATGTTGATTCATACCCAGTCAGTTTCAAATTTTGCCTTCAGGATAGGGCTCTGCACCGCGGGGCCTGATCGGCAACAGAAGCGTCAGGGAGCAATGCGGTGGTTGCGTGAAATCCCGGCATGTTCGTGGGTTGCACAGGATACATTAAACGCGCCGAAGATTGGCGGTGCTGCCAATGGGCGCGGGTTAGCTCTCCGTTGAAATTCAGTTCTGATATGGATATAAAGCTGCGAACCCATACAGGCAGAGCGTGACGCATTTGCTGTATACGCCACGGCCAGTTGGTTGTGTCATACCCCATAGGAGACCGCTACTATTTATCTGCCAGCCGACGCACGATATGGGCTATGCACCGATAGGCTAACCGCAGAGAATCGAAGGTCACGGCTTCGTTCGCACCATGGATCCCCCCCAGCCGGTTGGCTGGATGCAGCGGGAAAAAGCCCCACGTTTCGATACCACGGTTTCGAAAATAACGGTTGTCGCTATCGCCTGGGGTTACAAAAGGCAGGATGTGGTAGTGTGAATCCGCTTGCTGCAAAGCTTCCTCAAAGATTGCCGCATGCGCATGCCTTTCCTCTGTCCAACCCTTGGTGGGGGATATCGGGTTTTGAAGCAGTTCGTTCAACCCAACTGTAAAATGTTCTTTTGGGATATGTCTGCCGCGCGGAGGATTTGGCAACTGCCGCAGGTAACGCAGTGTAGCATCACTGTAATAGCCCAGCTCAACTGCTTGTGTAAGCAGCGCATCGGTCTGTTGGGGAGAAATCACAGATGCCTCCCCGTCGCTTATGCCGGATCGTTCGCCGGTTTGCAACGTAAACAGCCACTCGTTGCCAAGGGGCACAGGGTAACCGCCGCCCTCCCCCAGCACGAGCGTCACCCCGCTTAGTACGTCGGTATGCGAAAGCAGCCAACCGACACCTTCAGCGCCGCCATCTTCTTCACCGGCGGTGGCAGCCAGCAGCAGCGTCTTCTCCGGCGGTATGGACTCCGCCAGCAGATCGCGCATCACGCAGGCGAAGACTGCAGCGTTGGCTTTGCAATCCAAAGCGCCGCGACCCGTGATCCCCTTGCGGGTGACCACCGCGTTTGCCGGAGTAAAACCGTTGGGTGCGTGCTCAATTTCAGTATCCAGATGGCACAGCAGCAGCACAGCTTCACGCGTGCGCCCGGGGATTTCCGCCACGATGCTGCCCTGACCGGATGGCGGCATAAACAAAGTGCAGCGTACGCCGCCTGCTTCCAAAAATTGCATCAGGCAACGTGCGGCAGCAGTTTCGTTGCGTGCGGTGCGGGTGGTGTCAATGTTGATCAACGCAGTTAAAAACCCGACCAGCCCATCAGGTAAACAAACTCCGGCTGCGGCCTCCTTGTCCATGCCCCCGCCCCCCTTCCGTCGGCATCATTATAGCAGGATGTGGAAAATCGTCAATCTCTATTGCACGGGAGGCGTGCATCGTTTATGATAAGGGCAACGGGCGCGACGGCGCCATACCGGGGGAGGATGCACCATGAGTGAAATGAAGCACAATCACATCCATTCGCAGGAAGATTATAAACGGATGATCGACCGGATCTCCCGCATCATCGGCCACGCAAGCGCCATTAAAACCATGATGGAGGAACACCGCGACTGCCCGGATATTCTGGTACAGATTTCGGCGGTGCAATCCGCACTCAACAGCCTTGGCAAGTACATGCTGAAGGACCACATCGACCAGTGTGTGGTGCATGCCCTTGTGCATGCCGATGAACAGGAGCGGGAACAATCGCTGAAAAGTTTGAATCAGGCGATTGATCAGTTTATTCGGTGAGGGCGTGAAGCCGGAATGATACGGGATATGCGTATCACTTCGCTTTGAGCGCGGAAACGCGGAGAATACCAGCTTGAGAGCAGGCTGGGGTTTGCTGTTTCCATATCCGTTTCAGAAAATATAGTAGACAGGTCAAATTCATACCCAAGCTCAACACCTTTCGATGGATGGAAGCCGCAAAGGAGGTGCCGCCCATGGAAACCTTCGAGGATTACCTCGCTACGCTTGAAATCCCTCAGCACCGCGCCCGAATGGAGGAAGTCTTTGTCCATATCACTGAGTGTTTCCCCGAACTTGTGAAAAAGATTGCGTGGAATCAGCCGATGTTCACCGACCATGGCACCTTTATCATCGGGTTCAGCGCTGCCAAAGCGCATATGGCGGTCGCACCCGAAAAAGCGGGCATGGAACGCTTCACAGACGAAATTGCACAGGCAGGCTACACCCAAACGAAAGAGCTGTTCCGTATCCCGTGGGATAAAGCGGTGGATGATACGCTGCTGGAGCACATCATTGCGTTTAACCGGTTGGAGAAGGCTGAATGCGATACCTTCTGGCGAAAGTAATCGCCTTGGAGTCGCGTATTTACAAGCTGTGCAAAACCTGCGAGCGCTATTAAAACCAAATAAACGGGAATGGGTGTTTACGCCACTCCCAACCCACCCGACCTCTATTCAACGCGGCAGGTATCTCGCATACCGGCCGCGTTTGGCTGTTGTTACGCGGTAGACAGTCAACACGGTGCGCGAATTGAGCAACACGACGGATTGCATTTTTGAAATTGCCCGCTGTGCCTGCATCAACGGACAAGGCGATTGCAAACGCTCCGGTTCACCCGATAGGCAACCCATGCCACCTCTCTTCGCCTGCAGTCAGAGTAACTGTCTGCGTGCAAAGTTGACAACATGAATTTATGCGCTAAAATGATTGCATACAAAACAACCCAAAACGACACATCCCCATTCCCTCAGGTGGAAAGGAGCCGAACCCGATGATGAAACGAACCATTCTGCTCACCCTGCCGCTTTTGCTTGCCCTGCTGCTGTATACCTCCGTTGCCGGCGCGCAGGGGCGGCTATCCGCATTCATCAATGGCATGGTCATCAATGGGAGCTATATTCCGCAAGAAAACCTCGCTGTGGCCGGGATTGCCGTTTGCAGCGAAAATGATACCACACGCTTTGAACTTTTTGGCGTGGGTGAATTCAAGAAAATTACGCAGGATGAGACGACGAAATTCACCCTGGATTTGTCCACCGTGCAGGGGTTGTTTCGCATTACCAGCATTAAGGGCGGCACAAGCGAGTATTTCTCAACGCTCACCCAGGAACAGCGTAACGCGATTGTGGTAGGCAAAATGAGTGTGCGTGTTTACCGGGGAACGGAGTTCAGCCCCGATGATCTGCTGGCCGAATGCGATGTTGAACCGGCATCCACGGCGATGATGCTGTCCAGCGCGGGTATTGTGAACGGGGTATTGGATGATGAATACGGCAAAAAGGGCACGCAGAAGAGCAAAGGCATCCCTACCCTTTCCCCGCCGATCAGCATTCTTAACCTGCCGGAGGCTACCAAAGCGCTTGCCATCGCCATGATCGACCCGGACGGACATGACTGGGTGCACTGGATCGCGGTGAACGTTCCCGTGGCGGAGGAAATACCCAAAAACAGCAGTATCGACCTTGCCAAACAAATGGAGCAGGGCAAAAACAGCTTTGGCACACTGGGCTATGGCGGGCCGACGCCGCCTTCCGGTACGCATACGTATGTGATCACTGTCTATGCCCTGTCTGAGCCACTGATGTTGGATAACGGATTTAAATTGAAGGCGTTCCGACAGGCGCTGGAGGGTAAGGTGCTGGCACAGGCGGAGCTAACCGCAGAGTATAGCAAATAATCATTGCGTTGCAAGAGACAAGGAACCGAACCCAATCGCAAGGGGATGTTACTTCCTTTCAGGGAAAAAGAAATACGGAAACGGTCACCGAAAAAAATAGACGCGCCTTCTATCGCGCGATCGTGTTCATTGTACTTGTAGTTGCTCAGGCGTATTCCTGATTCACCTTGTAAAACCCCTCGGAACTTTTGTTCAATGGATTTGGATAACCCTATCGTTTCTGATGCCAGATTCGTCTGGCTTGAGAATCAAAGATGGTTTGCAACGATCATCGCTTTGTCGCATCGTGTTCAATGGTTGCCTGAATTGATCGTATACGGGACTGTTGCTGCCTTTATGTTAGTGTAGGATAGAAACGCATCGACGTTGTATAAGAGAATCCGATGAGTTCCTGCGCTTGGTTTGACTATGCCGGAATCGGCTGAACACGTCGAATATAAAACCCATTGAGGATTAGCGTTTGCAGATGAAACGCCTGTGGAATATTAAATAGTTTCTCAAAATAATACTTATAGTATTATTAAAATAAATTTGTCAACATAATGGGATTATGTAGTGACAATGACATAATGTTGTGATATAGTGATCATCAGAATTCTATCATTCTTAAGGAAGGTGACAACGGGATCATTCATTGCAGGCGGTTTCTCCCGGTTGCATAGCAAAAAGATGGATTTCATTGCATAAAACTATGCGGTGTTACCATCGAAATCAAAAAACCTGATGGAAGCACAGTTGCCATCGTTGTAATTTGCGTGCGCTGATCAGGCATCTCTCAAAATGGTTCTCCAGTAAATCCCAAAAACATAACGTGCGGTACTCTCCATATAAAATAAAGCAAAGTATTCGGGAAAAGATTCCCAGTATGTAGCTTGAGTTGATATACCCATTCTGGACATGAGGTACCTCCGGCATCGTCAAACCCATCCAATGAGAAACTCCAATCAATTGCTAGATAAGGAGAATCGTCACAATGAAGCTGTTAGAAAAGGTAAGAAAAGGGCCGGTATTTATTCGACCATTGTTACTATTGATCGCCTTCGCACTGGTTGGGGTAATTGCATTGCTCTGTTCCGACCTGTATGTAGCGCAGGCACAACTTGGGTTTGCCGGGTTTGAGCCTCCGGCTGTTTCGGCACATTCAAACCCAGTCCCGCAGGAACTGGCGGTTTGGGTGGATGTGAGCCCGTCCATGTATGGTTTCATGTATAGCAACCGATCTGGGTGTGTTCCCTCATCCTATCGGACAATCCTGCGTGCGATGCCCGAAATCGCCCAGAAGATCAGCAGAGTGCTGGAGGTTGGCTATTATCAGTTTAACAGCAGATTTTCGCTGACCGAAACAGACCTTTCTGATCATGCGCGAACCGATGCTCAAGGTAAGCATCGGTCCAGCGCAACCCTGGTGGAGAGTTTTGATCAATACCAGACCATGCCGGTTCGCGGAGGCTCTTCTGTTGCGATGCCCTCCGTGCTCAATGCGCTGGACTTATCGGAGCCTGCGGTCATCCTGACTGATTTTGAGGAGGACGGGCTGACTCAACCGAGCAGCCAATATGAGGCGCCACTGAAACGTATCTTTGACGCTGGTTACTGCATCAGCGTTGTGGCGATGAAGAGTGCATTTTCGGGCTTGCTTTACAACTATACTAACGAAGGAATCGATTACACCTATGGCACAGCGATCAATTCCAGCAGCCACAAGGATGCTGTCCAAATCGCAAAAAATTACCCGAATCATAACCAACCCCGACCCTTCTACGCTGTGATCGTGGGTACTGCGGAGCAGTGTGAAGTGCTGCGAGATGCGTTGACGGATAATTACAAGAGCAGCTGCATAACGAACATAACCGATCGAATCGATACGCTCAACACGTTAGATGGACGTAAGGAAAACATGGATAGTTTCATAGACATCAAGAGTGTGGATTATTGGCTTAACGACAATACTTCCACACTGAATTGCATCGATGACACGGCGGTTTCCGTATCATCAGAGGTAGGGCTCACGCGCGACGCAGGCTCACCTTGGAGTGATCGGGGCACGCTGGAATATACGATTGCCAAAAATGACGAGGGAAAAACGCAGAAAGCGAGCCTCACTTTTCAAGTTACACCCGAAATGGCTTGTATTGATACAACCTTAAAATCGGATCAATATGATGTACCTGAACCAGAAGTACAAAGAATTCTGGAGAATAAGGTGACCGATAAAGACTTGGATGAAGATGAGAAAACATTGTTGGCTCGCGGTGACAAGCGCATCGTACTTGAGATGGATAGCACCGACAATCAAAATCATTGGTTTTCCTGCTCTGAAGTTACCAAAGGTACTAACAGTATCACCTTTACCTTGAACATCAATGTTACGGACAGCGAGTCTGGGCTTTACCGTGTTACATTGCCTGTGATCTGTCGGCATTCAACAGAGACAGCGGATCAGAGCGATATCAGTTGGGTGAAGAATTGGTCGCTGAGAAGTATTGATTTAAAGCCGAAACTGCGTTCCAAGGAGATAACTGCCGCCAAAACAGTCAACCTTTACGAGCAGCTGGATAAAATCCGCAAAGTCGATGCCAGCCAAAGCAGTCAAAAAGAATACCAGGTAGCCAGTTTGACGATCGATCTCATCATAAAGTAAAGAGAGGCAAGCTCATGTTAAAAAGAATAGTGAAATGGTTGCGGTACTATTGGCCGTCTCTGCTGCTGTTGGCTGAAATGGCACTGGCTTATTGGTTGATACTTTATTTCTTATTTCAGGTTGCATGGCCGTTGTGGTATAGCAATGGGGAACCATTGAGCCTTACGTTGGACAGCACCCAACTGATGCGAAGCCAGGAAAAATTGGCTTACATTCAAAACTGTTACAATACCTATGTCCTTATGGGTGTGTTTGCTTTGGGACTGTATGGCGTATATGCCCTCTCCGGATTGCTTCCGATGCCCTATCAGACGCATGTTGAGTTTGGAAAAGACTGCCGTTCCGCTTTTGCCACCGCCTTTTTTGCGACGATGCTGGCTGTGTGGTCCAATCTATTCGCCATTCGAGGCAACCCCAACATCAGCGGCACAATTCTCAACGGCTTAACTGCTTTCGCCTGTGTGAAATGTCTGTATGTTGCGATTGTAAAAATGGGAGGTCTGTATAACCGAAACAGCCTTCAAACGAAACTGAAAGGGTTTGCAATTTCCTTTGGGATATTGGTAGTTCCCATCATGTTTTTCTGGTTTCTGCAAGGGTTGGATAACGTGTGGGCCTTTGTACTCAAGGTGGTGAGCTGGCTGACCAAATCAAAGGCTCCTTTGGCAACGGCTGTGCCAGGTCATTTCATGCTGAGCACCCCGATTGATTTTTTACTGCCGGCGGTGTTGCTGATGTTATTTGGCTTTCTCTACTTCGCTATGAAGTACGCGGGGCCGATTGCCTGCTCTACGCCTCAGGGCGGGCATGCCTATACTCAAACATCTGATAATGTCCGTTTTCCGCAGGAGGTAGCGCGATGAGCAGTATTTTTCTGGTGTGCATGGGTGGTAGCGGAAGCAAGGTACTGGAAGCAGTCACGCATATGGCAGCGATGGATGCGTGGAAAGGTGCGGATATCCATGTATTAACAGTCGATGTGGATGGCGGCAACGGCAATCAGGATCGCACATCGAAAACGATCGGCTTTTATGAGCGCATTCGCATGATGAATATCGACCCAAAGGAATCCATGTTCACATCGGCGATTCATCTATACAAATGGATGCCCACATTGGAGGACAGCAATCTGTTGCACATGGCCAAAAAGGGTGAAAACAGCAAAAGCACCATGTTAAGCAAATTCCTATTTTCTCATTCGGAAAGGGAAATGAGCATCGATAACGGATTTAAGGGACATCCGAACATCGGGGTACTGTTTATGCAGACGATTCTGGCAAGCCGTGATCCTGACAACAAGGATGAGCTCACCGGTTTTATTGATGCGGCGCTCAACCCACAGAACGGAGCGGATCGAATCATGCTGATCGGCTCTTGCTATGGCGGCACGGGAGCTTCCTGTATACCGGTGATCGGGCGGTATATTCGCCTGAAAACGGATGGCAAAATACCTATGAGCCTGCTTTCCATTCTGCCGAGCTTTTCATTGAAGAAAAATTCCGAATTTGCGATTGATCCGGATAGCAATGAATTTCCGGATCGTGTCAAGACCGTATTGAGCACCTATATCTCCGAAAACATACTGGAATACTATCCTGAAAATGATTATAATGCAAAACCTTGTCCGCTGTTTGAAAAAATCTACCTGATCGGCTCTCCGAAACCGATTCTGTTTCCCAATTACGCATCGGGAAAAAGCAATCAGGAAAACCCCGCGACGTTTTTTGACTGGTTCGCCTGTTCCGCAATTGCCCACTATATGCGGGAAAGCGCGCAAGGGTTGAAGGAGAAAGCGGTGCTTACCGCGTGGGTGGAACAGGCTCCGTGGAACTGGACCATCTTTTCGGCACTGGACTTTTCCAACCTCAGCATGAAAGCAACTCGGTTGATGATTGCAGTGGGGCTGTTTATGTCGGAAATTCACTTGTCTATGGACAGTCTGCTCAGCACAAACACCAATACCAATCAGAACTATATTGAAATGTATTTCCGTAACGTGCCTACGGCGGGGTTTGAAAAACTCCGTTTGGGTTTGGACGCATTCTCGCAGTATAGCGCTACGTTGGTATTGTGGTTCTATCATATTGTGACCCATTTGCCGGCCAATATGTTTCCGGAAGTTGATGCCCGCAGTAGACAGCGACTGCTTTCCACAGAAGAGCTGGCTCAGAAGTTTAAAAGATTCAATGCGACGCCAAATGAGCAAATCAACCTGACCTCGCTCTATTATCAGCAATTTTTCAATCGGATGGCGATTTTCCTTATGGAGAAGTTACGTCAGCAATTTTGGCCGCGGGGCTACGAGGACGGAAATTCGGAGCAGAAGAATAAACAGGCGTATCTGAAACTGTATGAACAGGTTTTTAAAGATAGTTTCGGTAAGAATGAGGAAAAAAGCCTTGGTGTGTTGTTGCCCTGTATTACTGATAACAAGGTCTACAAAAAGGCTACCTCGGATCAGTTGATGGGACGGATATTTGCCGGAAGAGAGTATCCGGTGACCGACGACCAGAGTATAGAAAATGCGATTCCCCATATGCTTAGAAGCATGTTTGCAGTGATTGACCAAATGGAAAGGGTTTGTTGATATGCCTGAAAATAGAATTATCAATACGCCGGATGGCGCAAGAAGGATACCGACACCAGAGGAACGAGAGCCAAATCCGGATTCCATGCCTGGTTATATTCCGCTTCTATCCAATATGGGCAGCGAGGAAGGCAATGGGTTGTCTGCCGATCAGAAGGGTATATTCAGCGCCATCAGACGCAACGATGAAAGCAAAGCTTTGGCAGATATGGAGATTATTGTCCGTTCCATGGTCGGCGAGGCGAACGCGCGCAACAGCATTCCGGATATCCGAGCGCAGAACCTGTGCTTTCGGTATATGCTGCGCAATATCAATAACGGCACCTCCAATGCGATTGCCAATGTATATGGGCAGTGGCGCGGTGCGCTTTGCGCGTACATCCTTTCGCCGCTGGTGATGGCAGTATGCCCGGGTTTGTGCTGGCAACATATTGTCGCCAGAGAATTGAATCAAGAGGATGACCGTCTGGGGCAGGCAATATACCAAAGCCTCAATATTTCCGATACGCATAACGAGCAGATTGATTGGCATCTGCTGACCATGCAACACAACGAAACACGTATCCCCCTTCTGGATTTCTCAAAAGAACAGCTGGCGATCCCCTCCGCATCGCTGGAGGATTCCGAAGCTGCCGACGATGTGTTTCCCTGGATCGGGGAAGACCATAAGTTCGGAGATCCTCTGGATATGCTGAGCTTGCAGGCGTTGGAGTACATTGACCGATGGATGTCACAATTCATTGACATCGTAAATGCAGGCAATTCCAAAGAGGAACCAACAGGAAACGGTAAAGCATGGAGCAACGCGACTGGGAAAGACAGGAATGCTGGCGATAAGAAAAAGGAAATTACCGAAGCACTTCAATCGATTGAAGATTACCGTTCCCTTTTACAGGGACGCATGCAAACGTTAAGAACCGAGGACCCTCATCAGGATGTATGGATAACAGTTTTGCAGGCGTTGCTGATGCGTGACTTGATCGACAGCGGCATATACATTGTAAGCGTGCAAGACCAGATGGGGAAATACCGCTTCAAACGCGATATGCAGGATGCTCCGGCAGACGAGGCGCACCGTCATACAAGGATAGAGATATTGGAGAGGTTTTCGTATGCGATTTTTCTCAATAAACAATTCCTTGGCTTTTTAGATACGACATGCGGAATATGGCTCTATGCGCCTGGCTATTTTGGGAAATCGGCAGAGTATCGGCAGCTTTTGCAAACCGTCCAAAAGCAGCTTGCACAGCCGGAACTTCGACAGGCTTATGTTGGGCAGTTGTCGCTGTTCTTGAATTCTTTTACACTGCAGGGTCAGCTCAGAACCGAATTGCGGCAACATCTGGAAGGAGTGGACTATAACAAAATATATACTATCAATCCGGTGCTGAAACAGTTGCATCAGGGTGAGATTACGGCTCTTAAAATGCCGTTCGATATGTTCGGACGGATTGTCGGTTTCCGCTGTGACGATGGGCATATCTTCACCTCGAGACTGCTACTATTCCCAAGCGCCGACAAAGGGATTTACGAGTATGAACGCAACAATACATGGGGCACAGTGCTTTCAACAGAGGATACTTACAAGGATAAAAAGGCGCTGCTACCGGTAACGGCCTGCGGCGTTACTCTCATCCGTAATAGCGAGGCATTGCATTATATCCCGATATTGACATTGGAACAGGAAAAAGAAACGGGGAAAATAGGCGCAACCCTGCGAGTGCAGCGTGGGCTGGTGGAGTATGTGTGGCAAAGCCAATATAACAAAAACAACACGCAGTTTTGTGAGCTGTTGGATTTGCCGGCTGTATGTTACTGGCCAAACGGTACGGTGGGGGACGGTGACGCGCCATGGAAAATTTACTATACTTACGTACATTTTCACGAAAAGGAAGTTCCGGTTCGCTTCACTTCCGCTGTTTATAATGCCAACGGCAACAAGATGACCAAGAATACGCTACGCGTGATCCAGATTGAAAGCAAAGATGGCACACACTACTCCTGGCAGACGCATGCATCCAATGTTCCGCCCTCGTTTTGCACGTTGGAGGATAACGGGCAATGCCTTGGCAGCATTATGTTTGGGAGGCCAGATACCTTTCCGGCTTTCACACGGGATGCCATGCTTGCGATTGATTTCGGTACCACCACCACGACAGGCGCGGTGCTGTTGGATAAAGACAGGATCGACCACATCAGCACGCCGTTGTTTGCCCAAAGCACGTTAAAGTGGGAAATGATGGGCGATAGCGGCCCCCTGTGGAGCTTGAAGCAGTTCATTGCCGACCAGTTGAACCGTGTCGGCACGCGTAACGGTTCCGGTTCCTTCTACTCAGCGTTTGCCCGGTTTACGCCGCAAGAGGAAACCAGGGAAGAACTCCCAGCTGATAAAGAAGCCTTGCCGCAGGAAGTTCGGGAGGACGATACGTGGCTCAAAAAGCCCTCAATGCCGAATAATCGCCAACGGCAACAGGAGTTGTTTGTAGATGGTCATATCTATTATTACGCTGACAGCATGTACGATGATAACCCTATGGGAAACCAGCGCTATGTCGGCTTGAAACTCAAAGAGTTGGATAAAGGGCATGACTGGTCGGAGGACAACATCAGCATGTTCCTGCAACAGGTGCTGGAAATGTATCTGCTTTACTGCCGAATGAATGGCGCCAAAGTAAAGCAAATTCTCTTCGCATTTCCACTGGCATTTAAGAAGACAGAACAGGAGATGTTCCGTGAAAAGATCAAGGCGCTGTTAGCATCGCTTGTTGATAAAGTCGGTTTGGAGGTGGTTGAGCCGGATATCAAGACTGAATCGCAGGCGGTATGCGCATACTTTGCAAGCATTCCCATAATACAGGCGGCTATGCTGGATAAAGGGATTATTACGCTCGATGTTGGCGGTGGAACCACCGATTATTCTCATTGTATGGTTAACAAGGAATCCGGCAATCTTTGCGAATTTTATTCCAACTATATGGGCGGGCAGCGTATGCTGGCGGAATATGCCTATCAGTGCAACAAACAGGCGCTGGGCAGCAAACCAACAGCACTGAAGTGGTTTTATGAAGGGCTTAAGCAGATCGCCGAGGGTGAAATACATGATGCAAAAGCGGACATTGATGCTTTCCTTGCTGAACTGACGGCGCAATCGATGAATCAAAAAGAGAACTTCACCTTCTGTATTGACCGCTTTGTAAGCCTAAGACCCGATCTGTTTCAAGCAGTGCTCCAAACTGAGGAATTTCATGAACAGTACATGTTGTTGCTGTTTGAATTAACCTTGCTGCTGTGGTTTGGTTATCTGATTGGTATACGGTCGCGCACCCTAGATAACACAAGGGATTTGCCGATTTATCTGGCAGGCAACGGTTCCAACCTGTTTCACCTGATTCGCAAGGAAGACTTGACTTTGATAGAAACGTTGATTTGTGAACAGGGCAAAGTTCGCATGACGGTGATTGCCAGCAACAGGCCGAAACGGGAAGTTGCCGAAGGGCTCCTGTTGAGTGAGGTGAACATCGGGGATGGGAAAAGCCAATGTGAACTGGTAACGCCCAACACACCCATCGAATTGTGGAACGCTTTTTCCGGGTTGAATTCACGGTTTATCGAATCATTTCAATCGCGGAACGGACAGGTGATGGCGTGTCTGAAGGATACCTTTAGTGTGCGGGGAAAGGACGCAAAAGAGCAGTTTCTAGCGAGAAACCATTCGTTACAAGATCTATGCACCTATCTTGTTTCATTTTGTGATATACTTATATCATACTTGACGAAAATCGGATAGGCTGGAGCATAGAAAGAGGGATGGAAGTGGACGATGCGAAGGGTATCCCCGTACATGACGAGAGTCCGGAGCAACTTATACTATCCCGTTTGCAGCACATGGAAGCCCAAATGGCTACGATGTTTGAAAAGGTGAATCAGCAGTTGGCAGAGATTCGGACAGTTGTTCAAATGTCTGGTTCGATGGAGTGTGCCCGACAGGATGCGGCTCAAACAACGGATACACCGCAAACACCGCAGGTATGGCAAGCGGATGATGACTGGGCAGCACAGTGGACAAATGCTGTAAACATGGCATTTGAAATGGGAACAGCGAAGGATGTCTGCGCCGCGATTCAAAACGAGCTGGATAGCAATGGCCAAAAGCTTGTGTTGGTGGACTTTGATAACGTGGCGGAATATGAGCAGGATCACAAATACGCGTTATTTTCCAAAAATGCGACGGGTATTTGCTTCCTGGTGGGCAAGCCAGGTGACGATCAAACCTTTGCGGCCTTTCCTTATCCGGCAAGCCCGACATGGTTTTTAATGGGAAAACACAGGGTGAAGGCGTTATACGCGGTTTTAGGAGCTGAAGATGCTCGCGCACCAAGTCTGCGGATTCAGAAGCCTGCATTGTTACATTCAACAGGAAAAATCAATGCAAGCGGTTACGATGTTCTGATGTCGTTGCAAAAGGGAGAATTGATTGCCCGATAATCGGGAAAGGCGATCAATGAACGGCTCAAAGCCCATGATGAAGTAAAAAACACAAGGCAAGCAGTGTTAACCGGAAGAACAGAAAAGTATCCAATAACGCCCTGTGAGTGTGCGACAAACCATGTACACGCTTACAGGGTCGCTTTTTGTTGGATACCCTGTATGAACGGTGTGAGCTCGGTTTTGCCATGAGGTCGTTCAAGAAGCAACCACTTCTTAATGGTTGCTGGTTGCACTTGAAACATACTCCGTGCAAATTGAGCGCAGAAACAGTGTAAGATGGGCATTGTCTTTGCGGCAACAACTGTGAGCCAACGAATTGGTAGGCTGTAGCGCAGAGCTTCTGTGGTTGTTTTAAAGCATACCTTTCCTTCTCCATTGTTTCGCCTCTCATGAGGCGGTTCAATCGCTGCATATCGCCAACCATGGCAACCTTTACGCAAAAGGCAATCATAAACACATATCCATGGGCACGGGGACATCATTTGTTTTGATGGATATCTGAAATCTGCAAAAAGCATGCGCTTTCATGAATTGGCCATACATTGATCGGGAATCGAACATAATAATCGAACATAATGATGAAAACAATGGCTATAGCTGCCTGTTCAATATCTCACTTTTCTCCAAAAACGCTTCTACTGTCTCAAACCCGAGTTGTTTGAGCAACTCCAGCACATACGGGTTATCCAGTGGCGTACCGTATTCTGCCTCGTCTCCGTAGCGCTCTACATTCTCCCGACCTGCGTTGCGATCCAGAATTGCCTTTGGCCCACCGACACAACCGCCTACACAGCCCATACCCTCGAAGAAATTTGCATCGTGCTCACCTGCGCGGATAGCCTCGATCATCGCTCGGCAGGCAGGAATACCTGCCGCCTGACGTGTGCGGATTTGTACGCCGCGGTTGGGGTGGAGTTTTTCAACCGTGGCACGCACCGCTTCGCTCACGCCGCCGTCCCGTGCATAGATGCGCCCTGCACGGGAGGAATGGTCGCGCTCTATATCTTCCAGCCTTTCGGGCTGGATGCCCGCAGCTTCAAAAATATCGCGTACCTCCTGAAAGGTGAGCACATAATCGACCGCACCCAACAGATCAGGTTCTTTTGCCTCGGCCTTTTTCGCGATGCAGGGACCAACAAAGATGGTGAGCGCATCGGGGTGCAGGTGCTTTATGGTACGGCCTGCCGCCACCATGGGCGACACGGCGCCCGGAACGTGGGGCATCAGCTCATGATAGACTTTCTTAAGCATGGCAATCCACATTGGGCAGCAGCAGCTGGTGAGCTGAAAATCTTCCTCGGTGAGGATGTTGCGGTCAAACTCCAGCGCTTCTTTCAGGGTGAGCACATCTGCAAACAAAGCAACTTCCACCATGCCCTGAAACCCCAGCGCCTTGAATGCGGAGCGAAGCTTTCCGGGGGTAACATCCGCAGAAAACTGCCCGTGAAAAGCAGGCGCGATCAAGGCATATACCGGCCCTTTGGCATGCTTTACGGCAGCCAGCGCAGGCAATACATCCCGGCTGGCGGTGAGCGCGCCGGACTGACACGCCTGAATGCAGGAAGAACATCCTACACATTGGCTGGGATCAATAAAGACACTTCCATCCGGCTTGTGGTGGATGGCGTTGAACAGACAGGCTGTGGCGCAGGCGGGGGTTTCGTCTTTACAGCGGCAATCGTTCACCTGCCACACAGGCGCACAGGTTTCGGGGTGCAACAGACAATCGAGTTGATGGGGGTTGATCTCATCCGGTCGAAAATTCTCCTGCGCGCCAGTCACGGCGCTTGTGAGCATTTTGCGGTATAATTCTTCAAAGGTCATGCGATGCCCTCCCTTTGCTTTGCGGAGAATCGGAAAATCCTGCTTACAGTATAGCGGATTCGCAGCGTTCTTTCAACCCGTGGGGGTTTGATGCCATTTCAAAACGGTAACGCATCGATCCTGCGTGTTGGCTGCGACGCATTTACGCCACTGCTACGGCATTCGATTCCTACGGAATCTCTTTACCCAGTAGGCCTTACGGCCTCCCTCCTCTTAACTTTTGTACGGTGACTACGTCGCACAGTCTCGATGTAACCCTACGATGCCTTCGACATCGCTCCGCGTCACCGTAACAAAATCGCTCGCTAACTTATTGCCTTTCCAGCAAGGAATCTTTCCGTTGATGTAATTTCAACATCACCAACCGCGCGATTGGTTGCGCGATCAACAACTCCACACCCAGGGAGATCGCAAAGTTCCTTGGCCACTTATCGAAAAAACCAATGATGGGTTCCCAACTGATATGTCGGCTTCCGATCCAGGCTCCGATCACAGTCAGGAATACAGACATCAGCAAAACGGTACAAAGAATGTTGATGGTAACCGTTGCGGAAAAGCTGTCCTGTGGTTTGACAATCCGATGCGTCAGCCACTCGGCAGGCTGGTAAGTGAGCAGCACAAGTGCGATCACGCTTACCCAAATGAATGGAAGGATGGTGAGTACCTCCATCCAAACAGACAGGTGAAATCCAAGCTCAAAACAGGTTATCAGCGGAGCAATGATGTTCACGGACAGTATGGAGATGATAGCGATAAACAGCGCGAACTCACGCTTGTTACGGGGTAACCGCATGTGAAAATCCATCGTGATCCCAATCCCCTTCCATTTTCAAAAAAAGAAAAGCGTAGAACCCCGTTAGGATTCTACGCTTTTCTTAGCTGGCTAACTTAATAAAAATATCATGCGACGGCTTAAAAGTCAACGCCTGAATCTGCGAAATCCAGCTCATCTGCATCCGTTTGTTCCTCTTCCGTGGGATGCCACACGGAATGTGTTGCCCGCACATCGTATTTCTCTTCCTGAACGGTTCTTCAGGATAGGGGAAAAACGCGAACCGATCAGGATGGTTCATAGGAATTTCCTCACTGTAACCGGCAGCAAAAGATCCTAGTGTACAAAAGTGCGCTACGCGATATACTATATCCGTGCCCTTAGCGGCACCGGATTAGGAGAGGAGCAACTATCATGGATGAAATTCTGGCCTTTTTGAAAAAATGTGGAACCTTCTACCTTGCCACCGTCGAGGGCGACCAACCGCGTGTGCGTCCGTTTGGCGCGGTATGCGTTTTTGAGGGTAAGCTATACCTCTGCACCAACAACCGCAAAAAAGTGTATCATCAGATACTCAAAAACCCGAAGGTTGAAATTTGCGGCACGGATAAAGGAAGCTGGCTGCGCCTCGTCGGTGAAGCGATACCCGACCCACGCCGCGAGGCGCGCGTCGCCATGCTCAAGGAGTATGAGGATGTGCTGACCAACAGTTATTCCCCGGACGACGGGTTGTTTGAGGTGCTGTACCTGCAAAACGCGACGGCGAGCATCAGCTCTTTCGGGCAGAAGGAACCCAGAATCATCACCCTGTGATGATTCCGCCCATTTTCATTCCATGTAAACACCCCGCCTGCAAGCAAGGCGGGGTGTTTTATTTCATTTGAACCCGAGGGAGGGCTTGCCCTGATAGGGTGTAAACACCGCGTCACCGTAGGTGACCACAACATATTGTCCGGCTTTCAAATCGTAATCCACTTCAGACTTGTTGCCCTTTTCGTAATAGGCGTATGTTTCGCTGATCAGGTTTTCATACTCGTAGATACTGCCTTCCGACCAATCGGCTTCAATATCCACCTTGCTTGCGGCAAGCTTACTGCCCCAACTCACGGTGATGTTTTGCCCGTCGGCAGCTGCGATGGTCCAATGGCCTTCGGGGATGTCCTGACCGACTTGATAGATCCCTTGGGGAACAGTGACCTCCTGCCATTCCTTACTTTCCCACATCGCCTTGTTGATTTGATCTTTCAATGCAACCAGTTCATCATAGCTCATGCTGTTCAAGTCGATCTGTGCAAAGGCGGCGGCGGGTAACAGCAACAACAGTACAAGGAGTAAAGAAAGAATCCTCTTCATGATGAGCCCACCTTTCCGTGCTCTGGTTTGGGAAGGGTATGTAAGTTTTGTCGGCATGAAACAGGGATGGGAGAAAGGGAGATGCGCCAGACTGTCGGGTGTGTGCCTTGAGGGGATCAAAACGCCCGCAGCCGGAGCTGCGAGCAAAACGAGAGGCATATAAGCCTGTACAGTAATACTACCATATTCTGGGGAAAATCTCAACAGTAATTTTGCAAGGAGACGATTCAATTTCTATACATTATATCACGTTATTTCAAAAAACTGCTTGACATAGACACGCTTGCTGCGTATAATTGTCGATGCAGCTAACGCGATGGGGAATTGTGTAACGGTAGCACCTACGACTCTGACTCGTATTGTCTAGGTTCGAATCCTAGTTCCCCAGCCAACCTGGCTCCATGGTCAAGCGGTTAAGACGTCGCCCTCTCAAGGCGAAATCAGGGGTTCGATTCCCCTTGGAGCTACCATGTGCAAATGCTTGTGTGACAACGGTTACACGGGCTTTTTTATTTCTTCGTATCATACTTTTTACCCGCTTTCCGTGCGATCACGGTGCATCTATCTCCTAGATGAACGCACCGCCCGCCGCGCTTTACCCTTGAAACCACGACAGATGTTGAGTTTCGGTGCAATTGATGAAAAACCTTTGGGAGGGACATTACCATGCCTAGCCGTTACCCCAGCGTACACACTGGCCTGTTTGTGCAGGATCTGCCCGGAATGGTTGCTTTCTACCGTGATGTGCTTGGCTTTGAAGCCGTGTGGGATGGTGGGCCTTTCGCGAGTTTCGCCGTGCAGGATGGTGGACTCTTCATGTTTGACCGTAGACAGTTTGCCGATTCCATGAATCAGCCCTATCTAGCTCCAAAGGGCTATAACGCAACGATGGAAATCGGCATATGTGTGGGTAGCCCCGAGGCTGTGGATGAGGAATACGCACGATTGACCGCGCTGGGCGTTGTGTCGCTGACTGGCGAGCCGGTAACACGTTCATGGGGGCAACGGAACTTCTTTTTTGCCGACCCTGAAGGCAACTATATCGAGATCGGTTCTTGAGGTGCCCACGAAGGCTTCCCCATACGGCTGAGACGTATGGGGGAACGAGGCCGAAACGCTTCATCCATCTGCGTTGGGACCTGCTGAAACCCGGTGGTTTGCGTGAAATAAATGTTGACATTCCCACTGGTTATGAATATAATATTAACGTTGCATTTGCGATCGTGGCGGAATTGGCATACGCGCACGTTTGAGGGGCGTGTTCGCAAGAGTACGGGTTCAAGTCCCGTCGATCGCACCACAGCGTTAACCGTCTACCGATAAAGGAAACTTTGTCGGTAGGCGGTTTTGCTATATACAGAATGTATTTTGTGCAGAGACTTCTCAAGAATCCAAAGAGGCATGAACCAGTTTTAAGTAGCCAGATAGACGGCAAATTCCATTCCCTGCGGACGATTCGTTAATGTAAACGGACAAAAATAGAGCGTAAATAACGAGGATTCAATCGACGTTCATCGTGATTTCCGTTCGCCAACGGGTACCGGAGGAAACCGCGGGATATGCGGGGTGGCCTAAACAAAATCCAATAAAGCCTCCTTGGGCATTAACCGATACATCAGGGCGAGCAACGCTTCTTTGGGCATGACCTCGCCGTTTTGAAACCAGTGGGTCAGTACACCAATCATTGCGGAGAGGATAAACTCCAAGGTGTAATCCAGTACAGCCGGGTCGCGTTGTGAGGTGGCAAACGCTTCTATCAACTTTGCCTTAACGCTTGTTTTCAGTTTCCAGGCAAAAGCAGGATCACCTTTGGCGCTCAATAACACAGAATAGTACTGGCTGTGTTGAGCATAGAGCTTGATAAAGGTATCCATCGGCTGTTGAAAGGATGCCTGCAAAGGGGGCAACTCATCAATCTCTGGAATCAGCTCATTTTCAATCTGCTCCAGCACATCATACACATCGAGAAAGTACTCGTAAAAAGTGCCGCGGTTACACCCAACCTTCGCAGTGATTTCACGAACCGTGATTTTCTCGATTCTTTGGTTGCAGTATAGCTCCCAAAACGCGTTGATCAGACGCTGACGGGTGCCGACGTTCTGATTCATATTCATTCCTCCCGATCCAACAACGGGGTTCATATTGTCGGTTGACGGAACCCGATGCTGTTTTTATAATGAGGATACAACACGTTGTTGGATTTGACAAGGAGAGTTGTGATGATAACGATTTTATGTTCCGGTTCTCGCGGCGATATCCAGCCTTACATTGCCTTGGCACAGCAGCTCAAGGGATGGAATAAAGAGGTACGCATCACGGCGGGTAAGAGTTTTGAGACGTTTATCCGTGGCTATGGCATTGATTTTTACCCGATATCGGCGGATTACCTGACCGCAGAGATTGACACGGACATGCTCAAAGCGGCGCAAACCTCCGACAACCCGTTGAAAATGCTGTTGACATTCAATAAGATGAAGCGATATGCGAGGTACATGACGGACGAGATGGCAGCTGCATGTGAAGGCAGTGAAGTGGTGGTTTACCACCCGGGATGCACCATCGGATATTTCATGGCGGAAAAGTTGAATATTCCGTCAGTATTGGCATCGCCTTTTCCGCTGCATAGAACAAAAACGGTTGCATCGGTGATCGCGTATGGACGTTACCCGCTTCCCAACCTCATGACGTACGGGCTGTTGCAACAAATGCTCTGGATGGCCTCCAGAATGGGCGTGGAAGGGTATCTGGGGCACAAGTGCCGCTGCCCGTTTGAGCGGGTTGATGAACGGCACCCGTCTGTGATCTCATGCAGCAATTTCGTTTTTCCAAAACCTGATGATTGGAACAGGAATATCCATCAGTCCGGCTATTGGTTTGTGGAAGAGCCGCATTCGTATACGCCACCTGAAGAGCTGATGGCATTTTTAAATGCAGGGGAACCCCCGATCTACTTTGGATTTGGTTCGGTGTTTGACATAAGCGGTCGAGACCGTTTTGTGCAGATGATCACGGAAGCCTTGCATCGGGTTGGCAAGCGAGGCATCCTCTGTGGCATGGGTGAATTTGCACCATTGCCAGCGAACCTGTTCGCCATTCAAAGCATTTCCCACGCATGGCTGTTTCCCCGAATGGCGGCGGTGTGCCACCACGGTGGCGCGGGGACAACGGCGGCTGGTTTTCAGGCGGGAGTCCCCAGCATCATCATGCCTTTTTCCAATGATCAATACGCATGGGCGCACCGTGTGCATGACCTTGGTGTCGGTTCAAAGCCGTTGAACCACAAGAAACTGACGGTCGATGCGCTTGTGACAGCCATTGAAGATGCGATCTCTCCTGAGGTTATCCAACAGGCTACTTTGCTGGGTCATCATATCGCAGAGGAAAATGGAGCCCGGGATTGCGCCGCGGTGATTGCCAATTTGATGGAATAACGGATTGGAATCGGGCTTCCCCTGCCAACAAGCCATGGAATTTCCATGGCTTGCTGCATGCAAATGCTATTTGCAACGGATGGATGAAAACAATCAGGCAAGATTCAAGGGTTTCCCGCCCAAAGGGCTCGAAATTCTGAGAACGATCTCCGAACCATCCGATCCATTTACTGTTTGGGATAACGGCGCGTGAAACGGGTTAGGTTACCATGTAATGCCATCAAGCCATTCCCGAACCTGCTTTTCGTCATATGGACTGCTGGCGGCAAACCCCGGCAGCAATGTTGCATGGGGACATTCTTTGGCTAGATTGATTTCGATTTGTCCGAATCCACCGCCACCATGGGTGCAAAAGGGAACGATGATTTTCCCGCTTACATCGACATGGCGCAAAAAGCTCAACACCGGAGGCGCGAAAGCTGTAAACCAGTTCGGCGAACCGATGAAAAGATAAGTATAGCTGTCTATCGGCTCATCGCCGGAGATCAACCTGGGGCAGTAGCCCCTCTCTATTTCGCTTCTCGCTTCTTTGGTTGCACCATTGTAGGCAAAGGAATAAGGTTTTTCCGGGATCAGGGCTCGAATATCTCCATCGGTCCAAAGTGCGATGTCTTCCGCCAACCCTTTTGTGAGGTTGGAATAGGAGTAGTAGACGACCAGAATCCTGCTCATGCTGCAATCCTCTTATTTATGTTTTCTGGGCATTCATCCATGGAAGGCTGCAATGCGAGTTGCTTGTCGGGCTAAAAGAGAATCTCCGCTTGCCTTCTCCTCAATCACTTATTATGCTTCGTTGTGCTTACTGGCTGAAGCAGACGGATTTTGCGAAAATGGCTGCCCACAAAGATTTGGATTCAGTCTTCACAACGCTCAAGCATTGGCTCAACACACGTTTTGATGAGCGCAATCCTGTCCTTGGCGAGCGGTTTGAAAAGCGACGCGATGGCAACGACGATGGCTTTGGTGGGATTGACATAGATCACATTTCCGCCGTCTCCCAAAGCGGCAAAACTGCGCTCATTTTCATCGATGATCCACCAAAGATAGCCGTAAACCAGCTTGTCCCAATGGCTGTGCGCCGCTGTACTTTCCTCAATCCATGCACTGGGAACGATCTGCTTGCCATTCCATAGGCCATGGTTCAGGTACAGTTGACCTATTTTAGCCATGTCCGTCGGCGACAGGAAAAGCCCCCAGCCTGCCGTGTTGATCCCCTGAGGGTCGGCTACCCAGCCGCGCGCGCTGTGATGTTTCATGATGTCCAGTTGCTCTTCTTTTGTTTGAAAGGTCACATGCTCTGAAACTTCAATACCCAGCGGTGAGAACAGGTATTCCACTGCAAAATCAAGCACCGGGCGTCCGGTTGCGCGGGTCAGGATGCCTGACAGAATATCCGGCCCGATGAGGGGTGTGTAACGAAATGAGCCGATCTCACCCTGGCCGCCAAGCAGATCAAGCGCGGCCTTTACCCAACTGTCGCTGGTGAAATATTTCGTGTAGGGTGCCGACTTGTACTTATAGGGAGCGGTCATGGTCATCAGATTCCGAAGGGTGACGCGCTGGATGATTTTTTCACCCCGTTTTACCGTGTAATCGGGGAAAAACGCCAATACCTTCTGATCAAGGCTTTGAATGGCTCCCTGATTGATCGCGATGCCAATCAGAACAGAGATGATGCTCTTCGTCACCGAAAACACGTGCGTGGCTTTGTCTGGGGTGTAGCTGTTAAAATATTGCTCATACACCGTTTTACCGTTTTTGAGCATTACAACGCCTGCTGTGTTGCCATAGTCGCTGCGGATCATTTTTTCAAACTCGCTGATTCTCTCTCTGTCCATACCGAGCCACCTCTTCCGTGAGCGATTCAGGATCGCTATGAAAACCATGATAGAGGCATTTAAAAATGGTTGCAAGAAGAAGTATTTTAAATGTAACGGTTTGCGCGTTGTAATGATTGTAAACACTTTGCACGGCTCAAAACAGAGGTGACATTGTCAAGGGTATCGCCTAAACCGCTCGCTGATGCCTCCCAGTCCTCTGCTGCGGGAATTTTCGGATATCCGAATACGGTGCAAGCCGCAACGCAAGAAAGTCTTTCGTGGAGAGGCTTCTGTGCCGCCTTGGTTTCGTCCTCTCCGAGCTTGCGGCTGTCTTAGGGTATAGGGGAGGACCTTTTTGTGCATCAGATGATATCAGGATGGTTTGTTGTTGACATAATGTAAAATAAACTTGACATAATGTACTATTGGTAATACAATATGCATGAAATAGTTTACCAAGCACAACGACGGAAAGGTGTGATCCCATGTCTTATCAGGAAAAACGGACGCTCACAAGCATGGTTGCCGGTTTGGCTGTACTGGTTTCCTACTGCATTTACATCCTCAACGCTTATCACAAGGGCTGGTTTGCGCCGGATGACATGAAGTTCTGCGCGACGGTCATGTTGGTTTTCATCGGCATCGGCGTGGCAGTCGCTGTGGTGTTTCAGATTTTGTTCCACATTCTTCTTTCCATGGGGGTGGCGATTCGCAAAGGAGATTGTGATGACAAAGCCATCGAAAAGGAAATCGTGAGCGCGACCGTGGAGGATGAAATGGATAAGCTGATTGAGCTCAAGGCCATGAAGCTTGGGTTCATCATCGCGGGTGCGGGTATGGTGGCCGCGCTGCTGGCGGTGGTGCTCGATGCTCCCAATGCGGTGATGCTCAACGTTCTTTTCCTGTCCATGAACGTCGGTTCGCTGGCAGAAGGTGCGCTCAGCCTGTACTATTACCGCAGAGGCGTTTATCATGCCTAAAAAATTGCATGTGACCAACCAAATCCGCAAGCTGCGTTTTTTCGCGGGTGAAATGACACAGCAGGAACTGGCGGAAAAGACCGGCGCTTCCAGACAGACGATTATCGCGGTGGAGGCCGGGAAATACTCTCCCTCCCTGGAATTGGCCTTCCGTATTGCGGAAGCGTTTGGGGTACCCATTGGCGAAGTGTTTGGCTATGAGGAACAGGAGGATACCAAGTGAAAGCGATCATCTATGAAAAGCATACGCATCCGGAATGTTTGAACCTGCGCGAAGCGCTCAAGCCTGTTGCCGGATCGGGGCAGGTTCTGGTGCGCATGGTTAGCACCTCCCTCAACGCGCTGGACTATCGCTCCATCAGCATTGGCGCTCTACCGAAGAGCCGCATTTTTGGTGCGGCGATTGCCGGGGTTGTAGAAGCGGTTGGCGCAGGAACCAAGGTGTTTGCGGTGGGGGATGCAGTGATGGGCGATGCTGCCGATTGTGGCCTGGGTGGCTTGGCGGAATATGTCGCCGTACCTGAAAACATCCTGACCCGAAAACCCGCTTCCATTACGTTTGAACAGGCAGCCGCGCTCCCTGTGGCTGCGACTACTGCTTTGCAGGCGCTTCGCAATAAAGGAAAATTGAGTGCAGGCCAAAAAGTGTTGGTGTACGGTGCCAGTGGCGGCGTTGGCATCTATGCCATCCAGATGGCACGTCTGTTGGGGGCGGAGGTAACCGCCCTGTGCAGCGAAAAAAACATCGCGCAGGCGCAAGCGCTTGGAGCTTCCTATGCGATGGACTACCGCACATTTGATTTTAAACGGGAGGTAAAGCGTTTCGACCTGATCGTCGCCATCAACGGCAACCAACCTTTGAGGGCTTATCTTCGCCTGTTGCATCGCGGAGGTCGTTTGGTGGTCGTGGGTGGGGCGCTTTCGCAGATATTCCGCGCCATGTTCTTTGGCCCACTACTGTCCATCGGTTCCAAAAAGGTAAAGCTACTGGCGGCCAAGCCAATTCCGGAAGATTTAGCACAGGTTGCCACGTGGGTCGCCGAAGGGCGGATAACCCCGGTGATCGACCGCCGCTATCCTCTGGCGCAAACCGCCGAGGCCATGCGCTATCTGGAAAAAGAGCATTCGCCTGGCAAGGTGATCATTGATGTGGCGGGGGAGGGGAGAAACGAATAAAGGGAAGCAAAAACGCCGCAAGGAGGTTGCGGCGTTTTTTGATGGGTGTTGGGTGTGGATGGCCATGGCAGGGGAAGCATAGGTAGATGCGATTCCCTTGCCGTAGTCGCTTTTTGTTTGTGATGTGGAGAAGTACTGTTAAATGCTATACGACTTTCACTCTTTAGTGCTATTCAGATCGAATGCTACTTGGAATACAATACAGATATCATAGAATCGAAATAGAGATTGTATCTTGTTGTAAAACTTGGTACAATCTATCCAAGACGATATCTTGTGAATATATTGAAGCATTGTTATCCAGATTCAAGAAAGAGTGAAAATACCCATGATCGAAAAAATGACTTATATCAATCCCGAAATGCTTAAATGGGCAAGAACAATGAGTAACATTAGTTTGGACAACACATTAAAATATGATCGAAAAACATTAGAATCATGGGAAAACGGAGAAGACTACCCAACATATGCTCAATTAAAACAACTCGCCAACATGTATCGAAAACCGGTTGCTGTCTTCTTTTTCCCAGTGCCGCCAAATATCAAAGAAATATCTTCTTCCTGCCGTACGCTCCCAACGGAGATATACTCGTCGTTCTCGAAGGAAATTATTAGGGCTTTTGACGATGCTCGTGTTATGCAACTAAATCTCTATGACCTGTACGATGGCATCAATCCTTCACGAAAATTGATAACGAAGATTAGATTTGAAAAGTCAGCGATAAAGACGATTGCTAGTGAACTTAGGATTCTTTGTGAGGTTTCATTAACTGAACAAAAACGATGGAGCAAGGTTACTGAGAGCTTTGAGCATTGGAGAGATTGCTTTTTTTCTCTTGGTATCTATGTATTTAAAGCTGCCTTTCACGATAATGCTGTTTCGGGTTTTTGCTTATATGATTCAGAATTTCCGGTGATATTTGTCAACAATTCTCTCTCTTTCACAAGGCAAATATTCACTCTATTTCATGAAATATTTCACATCATTCAGCATACAAGTGGAGTGGATCTACTGAATGATGTTAGTTTAAATCTCTATAGCCAAAGCTCAAATGCTGATATTGAAAGATCGTGTAACGCATTTGCTGGAGAATTTCTTGTGCCTGATGAGGATTTTACCCATACAATTCAGAACAAAGCGGTTTCGGAAGAATACATTGCATCTTGGGCACAATTATACTCAGTAAGCAGGGAGGTGATTTTACGAAAGCTGCTGGATCGAGGAAGAATAACGTCGGATCAATATGCTATTAAGCAGCTTGAATATCAAAATGACTATAAACGAGTTATTGAAGTAAAAAAGCAGGGTAATGAGACTAGCGGAAATTACTACAACACACAACTATCTTACAAAGGGAAACAATATATCAATCTAGCCTTCAGTTCATATTATACACAAAAAATCAACTTGACGCAGTTGTCACAGTATCTAGAAATGAAGATTCCATCCATTCGCGTTATCGTTGCGCAGAAGGGATGGAGCAGCCTATGATGCTTTATGTGCTAGATAATAACATTTTCTCACGATCATTAAACAATCTGAGTGTAAATGTATTTCCTGAAATTTGGGTACCTTGGAATGCGATGGTTGAAACAGGCAGAATTATTTCTGTTGATGAAGTTTACTGCGAACTAGAACAAAGATATGGCGACAATGATGTTCAGGGGCAGTGGTTAAAGGGAATACGTGCTATATTTCAAAAACCATGCAATGCTGAAGGTAAAATTATTGCTGAAATATACCAAAACAGTAAATACCGCGAAGGGGTGAAAGAAAAAAGCATACGAAGTGGTAGCCCTGAAGCGGATGCTATGCTTGTTGCTAAAGCAAAAATAATGGGTGGGATTGTGGTGACTACCGAATCTGATGCGAAACCAAACTCGGAAAAAATCCCCAATATCTGCACTACGTATAATGTTCCTTACATGACCCAAGATGGATTTTATCGTGTACTTAAGAACGTGCACAGTTGTCAGACTGAAACCACTGATGTTACAATACAATATGAATTGGGGCATGCCGTCCCGTTATGCGAGGACGAGTTGGTTCAATGGATTAGTATGCATAGGATTAAATAGATAACTTTATTGATACTAAAATTAGTCGATAACCTTCTGGGAAATAGATGCCACATATTATATTAGATCATGTATAACGAGCACTCGGACTGCTTGCCAGCCGATTGACAGAGATATTATTGTTCATGTTCATATCCCTATAGAGCAATATGATGCTTAGCAAATAAAATAGCCACTGCCGATTTCGCAAACGGCAGTGGCATTTTATTTTTGTTGTTCAGTTTATTTCTCCTACTTCTTCTTCCCGTGTTCCGTATCATACTCCTTTTCCCCGCCCGATAAATTAAATACTCTCCTAAACCCCTTGCCCAGCAAAATGTTCTGCGCCGCGTTCCCCGTGGTGCCCTTGTTGCAGTACGTCACCGTAACCGCCTCGGGGTCGAGCGTTGCCGCCGCCTCGCGCAGCTTTTCGTGGGGGATGGAGATTGCTTTTGGCACATGCTCTTTTTCGTACTGTGCGGGTACGCGGGCGTCGATCAGGGTGTACTTTTGGTCGGAGGCCATCAGCGCGTCCAGCTCGGGCGCGGTCATCAGCGGGCGGCCACGGTGGATGGCGTTTTCCAAAATCATGCCGGTGTACATCACGGGGTCTTTGGTGGTGGCAAACGGGGGCGCATAAGCCAAATCGAGGTGGAACAGATCTTCGGCTTTCGCGCCGAACGTGATGGCGGTGGCCAGCACGTCGATGCGCTTGTCCACCCCGCGGTAGCCCACAATCTGCGCGCCCAGCATCCGGCCGGTCGTGCGGTCGGCAATGCCTTTGATCACCATTTCCTGTCCTTGCATGTATTCCGGCCTGTCGGGCTTGATGTTGTGGCACACCACGGGATCGAAGCACTCGGCGCGCGCTTCGCGCTCGCTAAGCCCTGTTTGAGCGACGGTCATGCCAAACACGCGGAAGATGCCTGTGCCCAGAATACCCCGAAACGAAAGGTCGCCTCCGGTGAGGCTGTCACCCGCAATGCGGCCTGTTTTGTTAGCGGTGGAACCCAACGGGCGGTAGACGGGCTTGCCGGTGATCAGATGCGTCTGCTCGATGCAATCGCCGCAGGCATAGATGTCGGGATCATTCGTCTGCATGTGTGTGTTTACTCGGATGGCGTTCGCCACGCCAAGCGATATACCCGCCGATGCCGCCAGTTCAGAGTTGGGCCTAACGCCGGTAGAAACCAGCACCATATCGGCGCGAACGGTTTGACCATCGGCCAATTGTACGCCTTCCCCGGTGATGGCTTGGATGGACACACCGGTGTGCACCGTTACGCTGTTTTTCTCCAGATGTGCCTGCACATGTGCGGCCATATCGGGGTCCAACCCGGGGGTCACCTGTGGGAGCTTTTCCAGCAGTGTAACCGCCATACCCAGCCCCTTCAGGTTTTCGCATACTTCCAGCCCGATGAAGCCCGTGCCGATGATGGCAATGCTGCCAGGTTTGCGCAGATCCAGAAACGCCTTAATGCGGTACATATCGCCAAGGCTACGCAGCATAAACACATGGGGCAGGTCGGCTCCGGCGATGGGGGGTACGCTGGCTCGCGCGCCGGTGGCGATTACCAGTTTGTCATAGGTGTCCGTGAACACGTCGCCCGTGTCCAGCTGTTTCACCGTTACGGTATGCGCGGCGGGGTCGATGGCCAGCACCTCGTGACGGATGCGGATATCCACATTGTACTTGCTTTTGAAGTAAGCGGGGTCGCGGGGTGAAAGCGCATCGGCGTTTTCCACCTCGCCCCCCAGATAATAGGGCATGCCGCAACCGGAATAGGAGATGTGACTGTCTTTTTCGTATACGGTGATTGCAGCGTCCTCACGGTTGCGCCGTGCCTTGGCGGCGGCGGATGTGCCTGCCGCGACAGCGCCGATGATGACAATTCGCATGGTAGCCCTCCTTTATGGGGGTGCTCCTCTGGCAGATGCTCACAGCATCGTCGAGGGATGGGTCAGGCTTGCGGTTGGCATTCGCCCCTGCGCAAGCCTGACCGAGAGCGGTTATTGCTTGTTGCTGGCCGGAAACCAGTGCTGGGTGCGGTTGGCAATCTTCACAAGCGTAAGCATCACGGGTACCTCTACCAGTACACCGACGATGGTTGCCAGCGCCACGGGGCTTTTCGCACCAAACAGCGAGATGGCTACGGCTACGGATAATTCAAAAAAGTTGGAGGCGCCGATCATGCCCGCAGGGGCGGCGATATCGTACGGGAGCTTGAGCGCCCGGCTGGCAAAGTAAGCGATAAAGAAAATCAGGAAGGTCTGAATGGTCAGCGGCACGGCGATCAGCACAATGTGCAGCGGGTTGGCGAGAATCACATTGCCCTGGAAGGAGAAGATGATCACCAGCGTGAGCAGCAGCCCGATCACTGTGATGTTGTTCCATTTGGGTAGAAATGTGTTGGTAAAATAGGCTTCACCCTTGCGGCGGATCATCTGCGTGCGGGTCAGGATGCCGCCTACCAGCGGAATCACCACAAACAGCCCCACGGAGAGCAGCAGCGTATCCCACGGGATCTGCACGCCGCCGATGCCCAGCAGAAATGCCACAATGGGGGTGAACGCCACCAGAATAATCAGATCGTTGGTAGCCACCTGCACCACTGTGTAGGCGGGGTTGCCGTGGGTCAGGTGGCTCCACACAAACACCATGGCCGTGCAAGGTGCTGCGCCCAGTAAAATCGCGCCTGCGAGGTAATCCTTGGCAAGGTCGGCGGGGATCAGCGACCGGAATACGACATAAAAGAAGAACCAAGCGATGCCAAACATGGTAAAGGGTTTGATGAGCCAGTTGGTGACCCAGGTCACATACAGCCCCTTGGGGTTTTTGCCCACATCGCGAATGCTCTGGAAATCCACCTTGAGCATCATGGGGTAGATCATCAGCCAGATCAGGATAGCGATGGGGATGGACACGTTTGCATATTCAAACTGATTGAGAAACTGGGGAATGCCGGGCAGGAATTTGCCGATGAGCACCCCTGCAACCATGCACAGTAGTACCCATAGCGAAAGATACCGTTGGAAAAGTCCCATGTCCTGTTTTTTTTCGGTTGCCATACGGTAGCCTCATTTCTGATATTTTCATTGCCCATGCGGCAGAATGGATAGGTTTTCGCACAGCGCAGCCGGCGGTTTACTGGGTGCAGGCAGGGGCACGCTCATCGCTTACCACATGGGTCACCTGTGAAAGCAATCGCGCGGCCATATCACCGCCTGCCTTGTCGATGGCATAATACGTCCACTTGCCTTCCTTGCGGGCGGTCACAACGCCTGATTCACACAGGATTTTCATGTGATGGGAAAGCGTTGATTGCCCGATACTCAGTGCGTCCTGCAACGCGCAGGCACATTTTTCCCCCGTGCAAAGCAGGGTGAGAATGGTCAGGCGGTTTTCATCGCAGAACGCCTTGAAAACCCGCGCGTTTTTTGCATTCTCAGTTTCCATAAAGGTACCTCACATCTATGTTTATCGATATCATAATATAACTCATATCTACGTTTGTCAATATGTTTTAAGAAATAAATCGAAATTGGAGGCTTTTCGCCGCCGCAGGGATTGATTCGGGTAGGATCAGACCCTGCCCACGTGTCTAGGGGTGCTGATCGGTTGCTTTGCGATTGGACGATGTATGATTACGTCTAAAAATATACGATAAACGTTAATTTATTATTGACATTCGTAAACAACCATGTTATGCTTCCACCTGTCAGAGTACAGAAAACAAGGAGGCATTTCTATGAATGAGTTGACCGCGAAAATTGCGCAACAGAGTAAAATAATTCTTACCCTCGCCAAGGTGGCGCGCGTGATCCTGTATGTGGTGCTGGGATTAACAAGCTTTCTGTTGATTTCCACATGGGTACCCGGGGATAAGCCAATTTTCAAACTGGGCGATATGCAGGTGTATGCGACGCTGCCGTTGAAAACGCTGCTGGGCGATAGCGTCAGCGTGGAAGTCACCAAAGCGCTGGCTCCCCTTCGGCTTAACCTTGCCGGACAACTGGCGGCGTTTATCATGGCACAGGTGATGCTTTCCATGGTGATCCGGCTGTTTACCCGCATCCGCGAAAACGGTAACCCTTTTACTGCCGATGTGGCAAAGCCCATGAAGGCGTTCGCGATTCTGTTGGGACTGGTGATCGGCATTGAAAACACCATTCTGGGTGTGGTTATTGCCTTTGTGATCTTCGCTTTCGCACTCATTTTCCAGTATGGCGCTCAGTTGCAAACCCAGGTGGACGAAACGCTATGAGGTGATAGGATGGCAATTATTTTGCGGCTTGACCGGGTGATGGCCGACCGGAAAATATCCCTTCTGGACTTGAGTGAGCGTGTCGGCGTGGCGAATGTGAACCTGTCCCGCATGAAGACAGGCAAAATCAGCGCGATCCGCTTTTCAACCCTGAATGCCATTTGCGATGCGCTCAATTGCCAGCCGGGCGATATTCTGGAGTTTAAGCGCGATACCCCCGAGGCGTAAACGGCGGTAGCCCATAATCACTTCGCACGGGGAGAAAAGCCCCCTACAGGCCAACACAAAAAATACCGTAAGGCAGCGTTTTCTTTCCGTTTTGCCGCTATACAGGTTGACATCCTCCGAATGATTATTTATCATTAGTAATGATTCTATCAGTTTGGGAGGAGACCTATCTATGTTCAAAAAAGTATTATCAGCTCTGGTTGCGGTTGTTCTGACCCTGTCTCTGGGCATGGCCGCCTTGGCGGAGAGCGTCACCTACGCATCCCGCGATGTGCAGGTACCTGCTACGGTGGAAATTCCCGATGGGGACGGACCTTTCCCGCTGGTGGTATTCGCACACGGCCACGGCGGCAGCAAGGATGAAAACATTGGCTTTGGCGCCATCGCCGATGCGCTGAAGGCCGAAGGCATTGCCTCCATCCGCATGGATTTTCCCGGTTGCGGTGAAAGCACCGAGAGCTTCCAGAAGAACACCCTCACCAACATGAAGCAGGATGTGCTGAGCGCCATCACCTACGCGACCGCGAATTATAAAATCGACCCTGCCAAGGTAGGCATCTTCGGCTACAGCATGGGTGGCCGCATCGCGCTGGAACTGCTGGGCGAAGGCAACTATAGCTTTGCGGCTGCTGCGCTGCTGGCGCCCGCCAACTCCACTGAGGATCTGAAAGCTGTTTTTGGCGGCGCGGATGCCTGGGAAACGCTCAAGGCCACCGCAGAGAAAGATGGTTATGTCGACTTTACGACCATCTATGGTCAGAAGCAGCAATTGAGCAAGGAATGGTTTGCTGATCTGGCGGTGGTCGCCGACCCCGCCAAAACCGCTGCCGAAAAGTACACCGGCCCCGCGCTGGTGATCTATTCGCAGGATGATACGGTCGTTTCGCCCTCTGTATCCGCCGCTGTTGCTGAAACCCTCAAAGCCGAAGTGGTGGAAGCCACAGGCGATGGCCACAGCTACGGTTTCTATAGCGATAAAACCGATGTGCTCAATACCGTTGTGAAGGGCATCGCCGATTTCTTTGGCAAAACACTCAAGTAAGCCGGAATCAAGAATAACAGCACAAAGCCCGTCAGCCGTTCGCGGTTGGCGGGCTTTGTGCTGTGGTATAATAATGCAATGGGCGGGATCGGTTTCAAAGCAAACGGAAGGCCCATCTGGAGGGAAAAAGCATGAAAAAGCAAACAGTTCGTTTTGTCACTTTGATGCTGGTGGTAAGTCTGCTGTTGTGGATGGTAGGCAGCACAACAGCGGAGCAGGCCGTCACGGCAGCGCGCGAAAGGATGAACGCCTATCAAGAGGTGCTTTTGGGCAAGCGCACCTATACCCAATGCAATCTGTTTGACCGTACCGAGCAAACGGCACTGTTTTCGACTGGGTTTACCCAATGGTATGGGTATGATTTCAACTTGCCCATGAAATATACTACCTTCTGTATTTCGGATTTGGATGCGGATGGGCTTCCTGAGATGATCCTCAGCCTTTCGGATGATTTTGGCTTTGAGCTGTTGCGCTACGAAAACGGCATTGTCTATGGCTTTCCGTTTACCTACCGTGCCATGGAGGACATTACGCTGGAGGGCGACCTGTATGGAAGCAATGGCGCGGCGGATAACGAATGGTATCGGGTGCGTTTTAAGGCCGACCAGATGGAACAGGCGGTTGTGTGTGAAATGCGCTCTACCGATGGCGGCGATCCTGAACACTATTGGATCGGGGATCGGGAGGTCACCGAGGATGATTATGATGCGTACTGTGAACAGATGAAGCAGAAGGCACGCCCCGTATGGCTGGATTTCACTGTGCAAAACATCCAAGCAGTGGTATCGAAATTCTAGCATCATGCAAACGGAAAGAAGCTCGAGCGGGACACCAAGACGGAGGCACACCTTGGAAATCACGAAAGCGACCGACGCACAGTTTCAAATTGTACGTCACATTATCAAAAGTACCATCGAAACTGTCTACCCAAACTACTACCCCTCGGGGGCGGTTGAATTTTTCCTGCATTACCATTCCGATGAAACCATCCGTGAGGCTATCGAAAAAGGTTCGGTATATCTTTTGCAGGTTGATGGGCGTTTTGTGGGTACCGGAAGCCTATTTGGGTTTGAAATCGGCAGACTGTTTGTGCTATCGGAGCATCAGGGCAAGGGTTATGGAACGGCGTTAATGGACGCGTTGGAGAAAACTGTGTTTCGCAGCTATCCGGAAATCACGCTGGATGCGTCTCTCCCGGCGTATGAGCTGTATGTTCACAGGGGATATACCCCATTGGCCTTCCATACCCTAAAGCTGGAGAACGGACATTATCTTTGTTACCATGTCATGAGCAAGAGACGCGATAGCGGTGAAGCACCGTTGACGATCCATTAAAAACAATGCCTTGCAAACCTACGGAATGTATGGGCACTCAAGCGATTCTTCAGACAAAGGGATGCTTTGTGCTTGCGGATCGCCGGTTATGGAGGGCTATCCTGCTGAATGTGGCCAATCCTGTCGGTTGGAAGCATATCGTTTAGCATCACAAACATGCGTATGTTGAGTTGCCTTCGCTAAACTTAAAAAGCGCCAAGCCGTTTGGGACTGGCGCGCTAGAGGAACCCTCGCGGAATCAGGGAAAGAAGACATAATTGCAACTTGTTCCCAGGTGCCGTTTGAAGCGCTCACGCCTCGGAATTGTCTTTCCATGCGGGCAGCTTCGCAAGCGAACGCACGGCAACGCCTTGCGCCGCCTCATGGTCGAAACCCTGCGTGTGCATTAAAAACTCGATGGTGCCTTCCAGCTTTTCCGGATAGGTCTGCATGGTGCCGTCCGGTCGGGCGCAATAGATACAGTAGTCCTTACTTTCATCTCCCAGCGGAAAATCCGAGGGTTTTTCCATGGGCATACCGCAGGCGATACAGATTTTCATAGGGGTAACCTCTTTTCTGTTTAGCGGTCATATGCTTCCAGCGCGGGTACCAGACAATGGGTAACGCCCGTGACCCCTGCCACGGTGAGTGTAAGCAGCACTGCGTCACGGATTTCTGCCCGTGTTGCGCCTTGCGCCTTGGCCATGGGTACATGGGCAATTACCGCCCCCGCTTCGCCCTGCGAAGCTTTGATGCCAATGTAGAGTAACTGCCGCGTTTTTGCATCCAGCCCATCGGTGGAGGATAAAGCCTGAATCAGCCCGTTAAAGGCTCCGGCTACCTGTGGCGCTTCCTCCTGTAGGGTGACGAATGGGTTTTTATTTTCCATGCCTTTATCTCCTTTCAAAGATGTCTACACCTAATTCCAGCAGCGCCTGCTCACCAAGGGCGGTCAGGCGGTACACGGTCGCCTTGTCGCCCTCGCGCTCCAACCACCCCAGCGCGAGCATCCGATCAAACAGCCGACCCCCGAGCGTGCCGCCTAGATGACCGTAACAGGTGCGCCCCTTGAGCACCTGTAAAGCTTTTTCCGCCATGCTCATGCCTCCTTTGCACGTTGCGTGCTGATGAGTTTTAGATAGCTTTCCACCAGGGTATCTCCATAACGCCCAATGACATTGCCCTCCGGTGCGAACAGATCGCCGTTGGCGAGGTAGTAATGCACCAGCCCCAGCCACGTGTTAAACAGCAGATGCGCCGGATGCGCGATGATCCTGCCCGCTTTCGCATCCCGAGCGGCAACCTGACTAAAGTGGAAGGAGATGGCGGATTGGATGCCGATCCATACATCCCGCGCGGCGGGGGGTAAAAGGCGGTTCTCGATCACCAGCCTTGTGTAAAAGGGTTCAAATTCGGCAATGCCCGCCAGATGCGCCCGCAAAATCTGCTCCATCTGCTCACAGGAACCCGCCAGCTCGTGCGTCCGCAGGGCGATTTTTCCGCCATAGGTATCGATGACCTCGGTGATCAGCGCCTCCTGCGTGGCAAAGTGCGCGAACACCGTCCCGTGGGATACGCCTGCCGCCGTAGCGACATCCGACATGCGGGCGGCCGTGATGCCGCTATGCGCGAACACCTCGTAAGCGGCTTTTAGCAAGGCTTCCCGTGTCTGTTCCTTTTGTTGCTGACGGTTGGATCGCATCATTTATTGACTCCTTAATCATTGACTGCAAAGTCATTATAATTCAACAAACTAAACCTGTCAAGCCCCTTTTGGTGGGAATACGACCGGTAAACCTTAAAAATATACAAATTGCGCCTAACTTTCACATTGGGTTCACCACAAATACAGAATGCTTTGTTACCCTAACCATGGAAACAAGATGGAGGTGCTTTTTATGAAGAAAATCCTTGTGATGTTGGTTGTTATGGTACTTACCTTTACCTCATTTGCCGCTTTGGCGGATACCCAGACTATAGCAGCTGCTACGACCACAACCCAAACCGCTCCTGCGGGCAATCCGCCTGCGGCGCCCGGTGGGTCTGCGCCCGGTGGCGCACCCGGCGGGCAGAGCAGCCAACCGACCAGCTACACAGCGGTCAATACCTATACGGAAGACACGACGCTAGCCGACGGCACGTATGCCTCCACCGGAACCGATGAAAACGCGATCGTCGTAACCTCCGGTACCACGACCGTCAGCGATTCGACCATCACCCGCACCTCGGCGGACAGCACCGGTGGCGACAGTTCCAGCTTCTACGGCGTAGGCGCGGCGTTGCTGGTAACCGGAGGCACGTTGAAGATCACCGACAGCACCATTACCACTGATGCGGCAGGCGGCGCGGGCGTGTTCGCCTATGGCGACGGCGTGGCGTACGTCAGTGATTCTACCATTACCACCACGCAGGATACCTCCGGCGGCATCCATGTTGCGGGCGGCGGCACGCTGTACGCCAAAGACCTGACGGTAACCACCAGCGGTGGCTCGGCAGCCGCCATCCGCAGCGACCGTGGCAGCGGAACCCTGGTGGTGGACGGCGGTACTTACACCTCCAACGGCAGCGGCTCCCCGGCCATCTACTGCACGGCGGATATCTCCGTCAAGGATGCCACCCTTATTGCCAACGGCTCCGAGGCGCTTTGTCTGGAAGGCATGAACACCACGCGGCTGTTCGATTCCGACCTGACCGGCAACATGCAGGATTTGGAGCAGAACGATAATACTTGGACGGTGATCCTGTACCAGAGCATGTCCGGTGACTCTGCGGTGGGCGAAGGCAAGCTCGAGATGGTTGGCGGCACGCTGACCTCCAAAAATGGCGGCCTGTTCTACACGACCAACACCCAGAGTGAGTTTATCCTTTCCGGCGTGACCATTACTGCTGCGGATGACAGCGAATACTTCCTGCGCTGCACGGGCAACAGCAACCAGCGCGGTTGGGGCACCAGCGGTGCCAACGGCGCGGATTGCAAGTTTACCGCCATCGCCCAGCAAATGACGGGCAATGTGATTTGGGATAGCATTTCCAACCTGAACCTGTATGCCACGCAGAGCAGCGTGCTCACCGGCGCAGTGCTCGACGATGAAACCAACGCCGGAACCGGCGGCGATGGCACCTGCACGCTCTACATCGACGCAAACTCCAGCTGGGTGGTTACCGGCAACAGCACGCTGACCACGCTCAACAATGCGGGTAAAGTGGTCGATGCGGACGGCAATGCCGTATCCATCGTAGGTGCTGATGGCACCGTATACGTGCAGGGCACGAGCCAGTACACCGTGACGGTTTCCCAGTACAATGCGAGCTGCAATACCAGCAACGCGGGCGTAACCTCCAACTGGAGCGATTACGCGGTGGAGATGTAAGGCGGGGGATGGGGAGATACTCGAATGGAAAACGGGAATAGCGTTCCCGAAGCTATAAGAAAGGGAAGAGGCTGCCAAATGGCGGTTTCTTCCCTTTTATCGTTATGGTATTTCATGCTCCGACTACAGTAGAGCTTCATATTGCCGTTTCGCATACAGGATGCGCCGAATCTCCACGGTTTCCCCTTGCACCACGTAAAATACGGTATAGTTTTTTACTACAAGCGTCCGGTAACCGCGCAACCGGAGCTGTGTATCCCTCGCCAGCGGGCACCGCTGCGGCATATCGGCGAGGCTACTTATACTCTCCAGCAGTAGATCGTAATACGCGAGGGCGGATTGTGGGGCTAAGGTGTTGAGATAATCAACAATCTCCAGCAAATCGTTTTGGGCGATGGGGTAAATGAGGATATTACACTTGCCCATGCACATGCCCTCTCAGCTTTATGGCAAAGTCTTTAAAATCGACACCTTCCGCGCCGGAAGCGATTTCCGCCTCGGCTTCCGCAAGTTTGGCGTACAGATCAATACGCGCCTGTTGCAGCTCGTAGGTTTCCATGCTCATCACCACCATGTCGCCGATGCCGTTTTTGGTAATAAACACCGGCTCCCGTGTCGCACGGCAGAACTCGCTGATTTCGTTGGAATTGTTGCGCAGGTCGGATATGGGGCGAATGGCTGGCATGAGGGACACCTCCTAGAGTAGCGTTATTTATGGTGTAATTATATCATAATTATGAGATGATGGTCAATGCTACTGCGATCTTTTGCATACATTTTTGAGAAATTCTGAGGACAAGCCCATAAAACTGAGATGTCAATCGTCAAATGGCAAGTCACGATCAAATACCAAAATATATCCGAACTAGAAAGGGAATACAGTTCTTTGTCGAACTAGAGTATATGAAGATACTTAATGAACATTCAAGCATTACGAGAATAAATGAACAAGGCAAGGTGTGGTCGGGATGGGACAGATAAAAGGACTTTTAGTGGGTGTGAGTTCATATAATTCTACAAGTATTGTGGATTTACCATTTTGCAAGAATGACATATCATTGATGCAAAATGCGCTTGTAAACGGCCTGAACGCTATTTCGGAGGATATAATCATATGTGGATATGATGGAACAGTATCAGAGGATGAATTTGTTAAGGCTTTAACTCTTCTGTCTATATCGTGCTCAGAAGATGACACGGTTTTTTTCTATTTTTCTGGGCATGGCGGGATTGTTAACAACCAACATGTGCTCATGCTTAGTGACACACCTGTCGGTACAGATAAGATAATTCATTTTCTGGAAAAAGCAATATCGAAGAATAAGATTATATGTCTTGATGCATGCCAATCAGGGAAATTTGAGATCGACCAATCTGCAATATTTGATATTAATGATACGGTTGAACGTTTTGCTGGGAGAGGATATGCGGTATTTGCATCTAGTGGAGCATTACAGTCATCGTATGGACATCCAGAAAAGCCAATCAGCTTGTTTACTGCATTTCTCTCGGATGCGATTTCAGATAGACATTTCGTCCGCCAAGGGAAACGATCGCTCTATGATATAAAGAAGTTGCTGTTTCTATATATGGACATTTGGAACAAGAAAAATCCAAAGCGGCAACAGACACCAATTTATAGAGCCAATTTGGGAGGGACTATTTATTTTTGTATAGAGGAGTATCACCCTTTCAATACTCTAAAAATGTATGAGAATTGTCAGAACTATATTATTCACTCTGTCGAACCGTTGCATTCCAGCAATGCAAAACGCTATTCGGTAAAAGTGATTCTTAAAAGTGCATTTTCGTTTGATGAAATTGCTTCTATAAATCACAAAATTGTTGAGAAAGTAAAGGAACTGGAGATTTATAGCAACGATTTACAACAAAAACGATGGAGAGGGGTATCTGCAAACCGAATTTTCTGTTATTTTGGTTTTGATGAAGAAGATATGATCAATTCGAATTTTGTTTGCCATACTACATGGGTAGATGATTCACAAAATAAAGAATGGTGGTATAAAGCGAATGGTTCAGATTCTTTTATTGTAAATAATACTCATATCAGTGTACATTCATATTATGATTCTCTGAAGGCATTCATAAATGATCATACTGCTGATAAGGAAACCACCGTCAAAGACACACGACTGATCATGGCAACGTTGATCATGCTTGCAGAAAAAGTGATAGCCATATACAACGAATATATAAATAACACAGTATCTGAGAATGAATTGATTATCGACTTACAACCGTTATTGCCACAAATTAATGAGTTTTACTTCAAAGAAACTGAGCTTCCGACATCTCCAATTGACATTGATGAATGGAGTCAAAAGTGCTCTGCTCTGGCGGGAACAATTCATGATATGACTTTGTATTATCCAGGGATATTCCTCTCGGATAGAACACCTGAAAACCGAAAGGCGTGCATGAATATGACCATAGAACGCTATTATCAAGACGTTGAAGCACTCAGAGTTCTTGACAATCAGGTTCAGTACCCGCCTAGTGCGGGGGTAGATTGAAAAAGTTAATTCACATAACCGGAGCAGACATGTATTTATATAGATTGATCAGCTTGTACAGTCTTCCGCTCTATTATTAACCCAGATTTCCCCCCGCCTTCATCACCCCATTACAAACCCCTGCTATTATCATGGCAGGGGTTCTGTTATTCCCCCGCACGCCACCCAGCCGATCATCCGGCGATCCTGCGTGCGGAAGTGTACGGAACAACGCACTTTCACCTGTTGCGGGCGCGGCCTGAGGCGCGATGGCTGCTATACAGACTGCGAAAAACCATGCAAACCGCAGAAGGGATCAAGGTAGCGCGTCGCCCATTTTTGAACGAACCTGTGATCTGTTAATGAGAATAAGGGGGAAATGAACAACATGAGGAAACTGCTTACCGCTCTTTTGTGCCTCACGCTCCTGTGCTCCTTCGCCATGGCCGCCAATGCGGAAGAACTGGCCGCCGCCAACGTCGAAAAGGCCACCAAAGCCGCCACCATGACCTATGATGAACTGCTCGCCGCTGCCAAGGAAGAGGGTCAGGTATCCAGCGTAGGGATGCCTCCCGAGTGGGCCAACTGGAAAGACCTGTGGGCACAGCTCGAATCTTTGGGCATCAAGACCACCGACACCGATATGAGCTCTGCGGAGGAACTGGCTCGCTTCGCGCTTAAGGATCAGGCGGAGGCGGATATCGGCGATATCGGCCTTGCACTGACGGGCTACGCGGTGGATAACGACATGCTGCTGCCGTACAAAACCACCAGCTGGGATTCCATCCCCGACTGGGCCAAGCAGGCCGATGGCAAGTGGATTGAAGCCTACACCTGCACCACCGCCTTCATCACCGACCTTGAGAACGTAGACAAGGCACCCACCTCGTGGAAAGAACTGCTGGAAGGCAACTACAAAGTCTGCATCGGCGATGTGGAAAAGGCCTCGCAGGCGTACAACGGCGTGCTGGCCTGCGCGGTAGCGCTGGGCGGCAGCGAAACCAACCTCCAGCCCGCACTGGACGCTTTCGCCAAGCTTGCCAAGGATGGCCGACTGAACACCTCCAACCCGCAGGTGGCAAACCTGGAAAACGGCGAAATCGAAGTGGCGGTCGTGTGGGACTTTAACGCCATGGGCTACCGCGACCAAATCCAGAAAGATCGCTTCGCGGTCACCATCCCCACGGATGGCGCGGTTACCTCCGGTTATGCCAGCGTGATCAACAAGTATGCCAAGAACCCCTATGCCGCAATGCTTGCCCGTGAGATCATGCTCAGTGACGCCGGCCAGAACTACCTTGCGCTGGGTTATGCCCGCCCCATCCGCGAAGACGTGGTGCTCAGCGACGAGGCTAAGGCGCACATCCTCGATGCTTCCCAGTATACCAACACCTACAAGATCGCTGATCAGACGGCTTGGGCATCCACAGTCGAGCAACTGCCCACCTTGTGGCAGGAGCAGGTTAGCGTATACATGAACTAGTCCACCGTCCCAAAACCCTGTCGGATTCATCTTGTGGCGCTTCACCCTCTGCTGAAACCGCAAAACCTGACCGTCAGGCTTAGGAACAGAAGGATGTCTCCTTCCAAACCGTAACGCGTTTGCTCCGCGGCGCTCCCTCCCTCTGACCCAATGTGAATGCCGATGTGCCGCCTCCGTGCCAACGGTGCGCACACTGGGTCAGTGGAGGGGAATGATGCTCCGCCTTCCCAATCCAATGGAGATTGCGTCCGGCATCTCCCGCCCCGCAAACGTTATGCTTGGAAACCGACCCGGTGACGCCATCCATAGGATACGATCTTCAGGCGGTTCCGGTATCTGGCTGGAAACAGTCAAGCGCCGGCACCGTCGCAGGGATGCGTAGGATGAGCGGACATTGGGGATTTTTGCATATAGGGGAGTAAAAGATGGGTCAAGGGATTTCATCCCTTGTCAGGTTCCAAGGGTGAAACCCTTGGTGGGTTTGGGCGAAGCCCAACGTCTCCCAGCGAAGCGGTTACAACAAAGTGAGCGAACAGCGCTGCAGGCGCTATGAGGCGAACGGCTTAACGGACAAGCTGCTTTCCCTATGGGAAGGTTGGGAAGAGACGGTAGTCCCTTTCCCAAAGGGCGCGTTGTGCGCCTGCGTGAGTGAACAGCGCCGCAGGCGCTATGAGGCGAACGGCTTAGCGGATAGCGCTTTCCCTATGGGAAGGTTGGGAAGGGGACCGCAGTCCCTTTCCCAAAAGGCGCGTTATGCGCCTGCGTGAGCGAACAGCGCCGCAGACGCTATGAGGCGAACGGCTTAGCGGACAAGCTGCTTTCCCTATGGGAAGGTTGGGAAGAGACGGTAGTCCCTTTCCCAAATGGCGCGCAAGTGTTGTCGGCCTTATTCTTTCTCAATTCTGACGGGAGGTTTCCGGATGAAGCACAAACGGAGACTGGACGGTTTCAGCCTGACCGCCATGGGGGTTTTCGCGCTGTTGATCGCGGCATTCATGGCGATACCTATCGTTACCCTGGTGATGGCATCGTTCAGCGCGCCACAGAACGGCGGCTTTACGCTGGCAAATTACGCGGAGGTTTTCACCAAAAAACTCTACCAGATGAGCTTTTTCAACAGCGTGGGCCTTTCGTTGCAGTCCAGCGTCTACGGCATGGCGATTGCGCTGGTGTGCTCTTATGCGCTCACACGTTTCGCCAGCGAGAAAACGCGCAATAACCTGCTGGTGGTGGTGAACATGACGAGCAACTTCGCGGGCATGCCGTTAGCGTTCGCGCTCACGCTGATGCTGGGTAATACTGGTATGTTCATTATTTTGCTTAACCAGATGGGCATTGACCTCACGGGCACGTTCAACCTCTATTCGGTGCAGGGGCTGGTGCTCGCCTACACCTATTTTCAGGTGCCGCTGGGCATCATGCTGCTCTATCCCATTTATCAGGCCATACGGGCGGATTGGAAGGAAGCCGCATCGATCCTTGGCGCGTCCTCACGCCAGTTCTGGCTCAAAATCGGCATCCCGACACTGTTGCCCAGCGTGTTTTCCACGTTTACGCTTCTGTTTGCCAACGCAATGGGCGCCTATGCCACGGCCTATTCGCTGGTCAGCTCCAGCTACAATCTGGTTCCCATCCGCATTGGCGCGCTGATCAGCGGCGACATTCGCACCCGGCCGGAACTGGGTAGCGCACTGGCTGTGACACTGGCGCTCGTGCTGATTGTGATGATGCTGCTAAGCGACTGGGCCAGCCGCCTTGCCGCTAAAAGGGGGATGAAGGCATGACCAAAACCCCGCGCAGTTCCAAGGTGATCCTCACACTGGTATTGATCTACCTGTTTTTACCCTTTGTGATTTCGGCAATGTATTCCTTTGCCACCAAATGGAGTGTGACGGTGTTGCCCGAGGGATACACCCTGAAGTATTATGGAGAAATGTTCGCGGATCAGCGCTTTTGGATGGCAATCCTGCGCAGTGTCGGCATCAGCTTTGCGGGCGTCGGGCTGGCAGTGCTGGTGATGACGCCGCTCACCTATGCCGTGATCGCATTTGCGCCAAAACTTGCCGGAGTGCTCAAGGCGCTCACGCTGATGCCCTATGCCGTTCCCGGGGTCATCAGCGCGACGGCGCTGCTGGGAACGTATGGCGGTCGTGGCATCCCGATGGTTGCGGTGCTGGCGGGCGCGTACTTTGTGTTCATCATGCCGCTGATGTACTCCGGCATCAGCAATGCGATGCGCGCCATTGATATTGTGCCAGTCAGCGAGGCGGCGCGTGTGCTTGGTGCTTCCACAATTCAGATATTCCTTCAAATTATCGTACCGGGGGTTGCGCCGGGCATCCTTGTGAGCACACTTCTTAGCTTTTCGATGCTCTTTGGTGAGTTCGTGGTGGCCAACATGCTCATCGGTGGCAGCTTTGAAACGGTGCAGATCTATCTGTACCAGATCATGAAGCAGACAGGGCACCTGTCCAGCGCGCTGGTGCTGATCTATGTGCTGATTATGACGCTGATCTGCGTAGCGGTAATCAAACTTTCCGGTGGCAAGCAAGCTCAAAAACAGGCGGAGCGGAGGAAAGCGCATGAATCGGTTCATTGAAATAGAAAACGTCGTGAAGCGCTTTGGCGCGAATACGGTACTCAATGCTATCTCTCTCGGCGTGGACAAGGGGGAGATGATCTCGCTTCTGGGGCCTTCTGGCTGTGGAAAGTCCACGCTTTTGCGCGCCATTGCCGGGTTGGCACCCATAGATGCGGGTCGCGTGTGGATGGACGGGCAGGATATTACCGAGGTGGATGTGCGCAAGCGCCAAGTCGGTATGGTGTTCCAAAGCTATGCGCTTTTTCCCAACATGACCGCTGCGCAGAATGTGGCTTTTGGCCTTGTGATTCAAAAGCGTCCGCAGTCAGAAATTGATCGGCGTGTAGCGGAGATGCTGGCGTTAGTCGGGCTTACGGGTAAAGAGGGAGAGCGTCCCGCCCAGCTTTCCGGCGGGCAGCAACAGCGCGTGGCGTTGGCACGCGCGCTGATCATGAATCCAAAGGCGCTTTTGCTGGACGAACCTCTTTCCGCGCTGGACGCACAGATTCGTCAAAGTCTGCGCACCCAGATAAGGGAAATTCAGCAAACGATGCAGATCACCGCGATTTTTGTGACACACGATCAGGAGGAGGCGATGAGCATCTCCGACCGGGTGTTTGTGATGCATGAGGGGGCCATTGCGCAGGCGGGCACACCGGAGGCGATTTATGCCTTCCCACAGAGCGAATTTGTGGCGCGCTTTATCGGGCATTACAATGTGTTCTCCCCCCAGGATGCTGCGAGAGTGTTCCATATGGATCCACCGGCATGCCGTGTTGTGGCCGTGCGACCGGAGGCGTTTACTCCGGCGGAAGGTGGCGATTGCCTGACCGTTACCGGCGTGGTGACGCAGGTGTCGATGCTGGGCAGCGTGATCCGTTATGGAATGCGTTGCAATGGCGTGCCTGTGCATTTGGAAACCGTCAACCAGAATGTCAGTGTGCCGGAAGTGGGGCAAACCGTGACGCTATACCTGAATCGACGGGATTTGCTACAGATTTTAGAGTAAGGCGATCTCTGCAAGGCTTTTTAACGGTGTTGTGCGACCGAATGCTTAAAAAGTTACATACTGATTACATGAAAACAGGATATTTCCTCGAATAGTGTGCCAAATACCTGGGGGACATGAACGATATGTAACCATCTATGTAATCTAATTTGCGTATACTTAGCTTGTAAACACGATGAAGTGAGGGTAAACGCATGATGAATGGCATTCTGATCCTGATCCTCTCCCTGCTGTTCGGCTTTCAGAGTATTCCGGGTGACGTGCTGGGCAACGCGCAACAGGCAAGCTTCATCGATTTCGTGAATGGATATGGTACCGTGGAAATCGCGGACAGCGAAGTGCCGTTGGCTGGCCCTCAACTGATGCCGCTTGCAAACACAGCGACGCAAGCGCCCCATACGGTACAGGCTTCCAACCGTAGCCAGCAGGTGGTTGCGACTGCAACCCCGACAGCTACGCCTTCCGCAACCCCCACCGCAACCCCGACTGCGACACCTTCTTCAGAACCCATCATTGCGAAGGCACCGGTTACAGGTGGAGCAAGTTTAACCGAAAATGTAACCGATCAGCCGACCACGGAGCCTACTGCGACACCTACCGCGACGCCTACTGCGACACCGACGGCTACGCCTACCGCGACACCGACGTCTACGCCTACCGCGACACCGACGTCTACGCCTACCGCGACACCGACGGCTACGCCCACCGCGACGCCCACCGCGACACCGACGGCTACGCCCACCGCGACGCCCACCGCGACGCCCACCGCGACGCCCACCGCGACACCGACGGCTACGCCGGTTGCTACGCTCAGTGTAGCGCAAAGTTTGCTGCAACAGGCGAAAGCACTGGTTTCGCAGTACAATGCCTGCGCTACTGCCAAAGAAAAGAAGGCGCTACTGGGAGCCAGCAACTACTCGCTGGGCAACGACGCTTTCCGCACCAAGCTGCTCAATGATTTGGGCGGAACGTGGGAGCAGGTAGAAGAAGAAGTTGTGGACGCCACTCAGTACCAGCAGGGCAAAACGTTGTATGCGCAGATCTACATGTCCGGAGTGTCGACCGATTTTCAGCCGGTAGTGTACGCTACCCAGAACGCTGATCGCTCGGGTAATCAGTGGTCTACCAATATGGTGTACGATGAGGAAACCGACAGTTGGATGGAGTACATCAAAAAGCATCCCTACAACGACAGTCGCGTAGGCTATGGCATGACGGCGCTGAATAAGGAAGGATCGCTGGATACCTTGCAGGACACCATGGAAACCGACCCGAACTGGGTGGAAGTTGTGGTGCCGGAACCGACTGAAACGGTTGTTGCGGAGGAAATGGTTGCTGAGGTGGAGACAGTACAGCCGGAAGTGACGACCCAGCCGGAACCTACGGAGCAGACGCCGGAAACCGTTACGCCGGATGGTGCCGCGAGCTAAGCAAGGTTGCTAACGTAAGGGTGAAAAGCATTCCATCAACGAATATTCGATGAATGAACCGCAGGCAGCCATGATGACTGCCTGCGGTTTGCTGTATGCTTCTTGAACGGTAAAAACGGCTTCGCAAAACTGCTTGTTGTGTGCCGGTTTTTTCACTATACTGTGGGTGGACTCTCTTTGTTCGTTGGTGTAGCAATGAGGCTATTCCCTATCCTCATCCACCTGAATTTTAAAAGGAGCGCAATGCCATGATGAAGTTCGCGTTAACCACTCTGTATGTCAAGGACATGGAGAAATCACTGTCGTTTTATCACGATTTACTGGGTATGCCGGTGATTCGCAGGCTTTCGATGGGGCCAGGCAGGGAAATGGCGTTTCTGGGCACAGCGGGAGATGTGAATCTGGAACTGATTACCTCCGATGCCAATGTGACCTATGCGGGCTTCAGCATCGGGTTTGAGGTGGACGATCTGGAGGCGGCCAAGGAGCGGCTGGAGGTGAACGGGTACGCCCTCAAGCGAGAGATAAAGCCCGCGCCAACGGTGACACTGGCATTCTTTAATGGCCCAAACGGCGAAGAAGTCGAGCTGATGGGGAAATGACGGCACATTCGCGCCTTTGGGAAAGGGACTGAGGTCTCCTTCCCAACCTTCCCCTGGGGATAGGTGCGTTTCCCATTAAGTTGCTCACCTCATAGCCGCTTCGTGGCTAGGCGCTCACTTTAGCAGCTCCGTCGGGGAAACGTTCGGGCGCTATCCTAAGCTCCGCGTGAGGTTTCATCCCCTCGACCCCTGACAAGGGCTTACGTCCGTGACCCTTCATTTACTCCCATGCTATGCGCTGACGCCCATTTGGCTCATCACCATCTCATAATACATCCCCCGCATGTGCATCAGTTCCGCGTGGCTCCCCATTTCCACAATCTCCCCGCGATCCAGCACCATGATCTTGTTCGCGTCCCGTATGGTGGAAAGCCGGTGTGCAATCAGGAAGCTTGTGCGGTTGTGCATCAGTGTCAGCATCGCCTTCTGGATTTCCTTCTCGGTTTTTGTGTCCACACTGCTGGTGGCCTCATCCAAAATCAGAATAGGCGCATCGCATAGCATGGCGCGCGCGATGGCGATTAACTGCCGCTGCCCGAGGCTCAGGTTATCGGCGCTGCCGGTAACCACCGTTTCATACCCCTTGGGAAGCCTTGTGATAAACTCGTCCGCATGGGCGAGTTGCGCCGCGCGCAACACATCCGCTTCGGTCGCATCGGGGCGGGAATACTTGATGTTATCCCGTATCGTGCCCGTGAACAGACAGGTATCCTGTAACACCACAGAAAAGCATTTTTGCAGGGATGCGCGCGTAACGTCCGCGATGTTTTGCCCGTCAATAGAAATTTGCCCACTGGTCAGTTCATAAAAGCGGGTGAGCAGGTTCACGACGGTGGTTTTGCCTGCGCCCGTTTCACCCACCAGCGCGACTACCTCGCCGGGCGCAACAGAAAAGCTCACATGCCTGAGCACCAGATTTTCCGGCCTATAGCCAAAGGACACATCGTCAAATGCAACTGCGCCGCGCACGTTGGCCAGTTCTTTTGCGTCTGCAAGGTCGCGCGGTTCCTCCGCTTCATCGAGAACCTCAAACACCCGTTCCGCACCAGCCAGCGCGGACTGGATGTTGTTAAACATGCCGGCCAGATTGTTCAGCGGCATTCCGAACTGCTTGGAATATGTCAAAAAACTCACCACCAGCCCGACGGTCGCCATGTTCTGGATGGTCAGCACGCCGCCGACGCAGGCAATCAGCGCGAAGCTGATGTTGTTGATGACGTTCATAAACGGCATCATGTAGCCGGCCCATGTCTGGGCTTTTGTGCTGTCGTCGCAAAGTTGGGTATTCACGGTTTCGAAGCCTTCCATCACGCGGCTTTGTCGGTTGAAGGCCTTCACCATTTTCAAACCTACAATGTTTTCCTCCACCATGGCGTTGAGCGCGCCGAGTTTGCGCTGTTGCCCCAGAAAATATTTGCGGCTTTTGGTGGTGATCGTTTTGGAAAGCAGGAAAAACAGCAGGATGGACACCATCGCCACGGCGGTGAGGAGGGGGCTTAAGATCAGCATCATCACAAACGTACCCCCGATGGTGCACACGCTTGCTACCAACTGGGTTGTAGCCTGTGAAATCGTACCGCTGATGTTGTCCACATCGTTGGTAATGCGGCTCATGGTATCGCCATGTGAACGGGTATCGTAAAAGTTGAGCGGCAGGCGCTGGAGTTTATGGTAAAACTGACGACGGATGTCCTTGACAAACCGCTGGGTCACCTTCGCCATCAATACGCCGCCGGTGGTGTCGATGAGCCACGAGCCCACGTAACATGCAGCCAGTGAAAGCAATATCACCTGCAACAGCCCCGCGTCCACGCTCTGGGTTTTGGGCTGGAAGGCGTTAATGGCCTTGCCGATCAGCAATGGCCCCAGCACAGCGATACCGGAGGAAAGAACCGTCAGCGATACGGTGAGCGCGAGCTGTTTGCGAAAGACCATGATCATGGTTAACAGCCTGCGAAGTACCCCCCTGGTATTTTTAGGCTTTTCCCCAGGGTTGAAGCGCTGCGCGCCCGCACCCGGGCGGCGCCCGATGGTCGGCACCTCGCCGTACGTCCCTTTATGCTCTGCCATATTGTTTACTCCTCATCGCCGATCTGCGAATCGTAAATTTCTTTGTATTCCATACAGCTTGAAAGCAGCTCTGCATGGGTGCCGAAACCGACCTTTTCGCCGTTTTGCAGCACGAGGATCTGATCCGCGCAACTGGCGGTGCCGATGCGCTGGGTGATCATCACCACGGTGCGCCCGTCACTGCTCGCGCGGTTGGTCATGGCTTGCCGCACTTTCGCCTCGGTTACCGCATCCAGCGCACTGGTGCAATCGTCTAAAATCAACAGCTTTGCATGGCTTAGGAGTGCCCGTGCGATGGACAGACGCTGCTTTTGCCCGCCGGACAGGTTCAGCGCGCCTTGCTCCAGCTGGCTGTCATATCCGTTTGGCATACCCTGCACAAAACTGTCGGCTTGCGCATCCATCGCGGCGGAAACAACCTGTTCCCGTGTGGCCATGGGGTTTCCCCAGGCGATGTTATCATGTACCGTACCGCTGAACAGCATACTTTTTTGGGGTGCCAGCGCGATATCGCTGCGAAGCGCATCGGTGCCAAGCGTGCGCAGATCTTGTCCGCCAAAGCGGATACAGCCGCTGCCAGGATCATAAAACCGCATGCACAGCCAAGCTAGCGTCGATTTGCCGGAGCCTGTGGGGCCGATGACAGCCAGCGTTTTACCTCGCGCCACCTCGAAGGAGAGGACTTTGAGCGCAGGCAGCCCGCTGCCGCTGGGGTAGGCGAAAGTAACATGCTCAAAGCAGAGGCCGCCCTCCGTAGCCTTTTGAATAGGTGTCCCGACGGTGGGAAAATCCTCACCGCTCGTTAAAATCTCCTCGATACGCTCGGTGGAGGCTTTGGTGCGCACGAGGGTATTGAAAATATTCGTAATCATGATCAGCGAGGCCAGTATCTGTGCCATGTAGTTGATAAACGCCGATACCTTGCCCACTTCGATATTGCCCTGCCGGAACAGGATACTGCCAAAATAGACGATCAGCACAATGCCGATGTTGACTGACAGCGACATCAACGGAGAAAACCATGCGATCACCAGCTGTGTGGAAACGGTTCGGCTGGCGAGCGTTTCGTTGGCGGTTTCAAACTTTGCTTCCTCACTGTTTTGGCGGCCAAAGGCTTTTACCAACCGCACGCCCATAAGGTTTTCCTGCACGACGGTGTTCACGTGGTCAATGGCCTTTTGCACCTTGGCAAAGCGCACATAGCTCATTTTCATGCTGATTACGATGCATACGCCCACCAGCGCCACGGCGGCCAGCATGATCAGGCTCAGGCGCGCGCTGAGGGCGATAGCCAGTGCGATGCTGCCAAGGCAGGTGAGCGGGGCTTTGACGTAGATACGCATCAGGCCGTTGACGAACTGCGTCACCTGCGAGGTATCGTTGGTCATGCGGGTGATCAGGGAACCGCTTTCAATGGCGTCCGCGCTGGTTTCGGAAAACCGCATGATTTTGCCAAACAGATCGCCACGCAAATCGGCACCCATGCGCTGGGACACACGGCTTGCGAGGATATTGCGTGCAGCGGCAAAGCCCGCGCCGCACAGCGTAATGAGGAGCATCCAAACCCCAAAAGTGATCACGCTTGGCAGGTTGCCGGTACGCACTCCATCATCGATGATGCGCGCCATAATGGCGGGCTGCATCAAATCGCACAGGGCTTCCAGCGCCACGCAGCTGACCGCTGTGATGAACAGCGCTTTGTATTTATCCAGATATTTCCGGTAGATTTGCATTGAGCCGCCTGCTTTCGGGTTATTTGCGTACATCATAATCAATAATAGTTGAAAAGGCAACTGTTTTTGCGGATAAATTTCGTGCTGGAATCGGGAAAACGACCGGCTGAAATATTGATGTGCAATCCATCAGGATTTACTTTCCTTGCAGAAGGTATATTCTCTTGGAGCAGGCAACGGGAAGGCATCGTGGTTGTTGACGATCTCAAATCCTGACGGTTGGCTTATCCTGCGTTCGAAACTGACATCATAAATGACTAACCATAGAAGGGCGTAATCAAGTGCTGTGTTCGCTACCGTAGCAGCGCCTCCGCGCGGTCGAACATGCTGTGAAGTGCCTTTTCCAGTGCGAGGCGTTCCACCTGCGTCAACCCTGCGGTGACTTCATCTTCCCACTCCCGCACGGTTTGACGGATAACGGGAATGAGTTCCTGCCCCTTGGGGGTTAAAAACACCTGATAGGCACGGCCATCCGCAAGGCTTTTTTCACGCAGGAGGTAACCGCTTTTCTCCAGCTTTTTCACCGACTTGGCGATGGCTGTCTTTTCCATACGGAGGTGATCGGCCATATTTTCCTGACTGATACCGTCGTGGCGGGATAACGCCAGCAACAGAATAAAATGTACGCCTGAAAGGTCATAGGCTGCCAGTTTGCGGTTGACATAGCTTTTACGGTAGCGGTGCAGCACCGCGATCCACTTGCCCAGAAAAATGTCCTCTCCAGGCATCGGAACCCCTCCCTTTTGCGCAGATGATGATGTACGTATATAGTACCACGATGGGTACGGTTTGCAATGGGGAAAGGGAGCGAATATCGAAGGGTAAAGGACGCTCCTGTGAGGGACAGCCAACAGACAGAGCGCAAGCGTGAAAGATTCGGCAGCCGATTGAATAACAAATGCTTCCTGAAGACATTCCACTTTCAAGAACCCGTTCTCAAGTGGGCAAAAGCAGGGATGCCCACTGAACAAGCGCTTAACCCATACTCGTCACGATCTGGTTGACATGCCTGGCTTTCTGGATTCAATAAAGTTTGCTTCAGGGTGAAGAAGATGGTTTGCCGTTCTTTCGCCACATCTGTTGGCTGGATATTCCAAAGCATCGATTGCACGGCATTTCTTAAAGTTTGAAGGATGTTCTTGACTTTGGTTTCAAATGGGCTATAATTTATATAACGATCGTTATACGAGGTGGGCTATGAACGAGGTGCAGCAGAGAATCATTCAGGAAGCTGTGAAGCTATTTAGCAACAACGGCTATCACAACACATCCATGCGTGAGATTATGCATGCGGCCAGGTGTACGCAACCGACACTGTATTATTACTTCAAGAATAAACAGGCATTATTCAAGGAATCTGTGCTCGGTGAATTTCAGCGGATGATGAATCAAGTAATCGATGATGTTGACGCTTCTCTGCCTGCAAAAGAGATTTATGTGAAGGCGGTCATTAAGCGAAAGCACTTTACAGAATATCAAAAGCAAGTCTACAG
>Ga0302293_10000041_pt1 | contig 75218 bp, 63 predicted proteins | sample III_Fen_N2_2_FD_198758 | JGI IMG/M metagenome (GOLD analysis project Ga0302293, IMG submission 198758) | Peat permafrost microbial communities from Stordalen Mire near Abisko, Sweden - III_Fen_N2_2 | ecosystem: Environmental > Terrestrial > Soil > Wetlands > Permafrost | place: Sweden: Abisko...
CGACAAAACGCCATTGCAAAAATTGCTCAATGTGAAAGAGAAAATTCAAATCGTCGAAAATCAAGAAGTCAAAGAACTTTTGTTGTTTTAGTTAAATCTATTAACAATTTAATGCATCAACAGTAATAGGACTTTATAAAAATGATTTTATTTTTCATTCGTATAAAATATATTTCTCTTTCGCTTGTCTTCCTAAGTAGAGATTGATCTCAAAATGATCGGAAATAAATAATTTGATATTTTAAGGAGAAATAAATGAATATAGTTTATATTAGTTTGGTAATTTTACTCTCACTATGGATTGTTGGTAAATTACACAGGAAGAGACATGCAAGGAATAAGATTGTTCGTATTATTACAGACAATTGTACACGATGCCGTAGCTGCCTGAAAAAATGCAATCACCAGGTGTTGGATATGGTAAACGACAAGAATGGAATACGCATCGAGGTGCTAAATCCAGACAAATGCACCGGTTGCGGTGATTGCATCAGTGCCTGCAGATTCAATGCCCTCGAATTGGTCGAGAGAAGGTCAGACAGAAAACAGAAAGAGCATGAATCGTTTTGAAAGAGCCTCGGTCATGGCGGGCTGTTGCGCTTGTTGTGATGTAGTAAGTCTGTTTGCTCAGTTGGGAATTCCCTCAGAGGAGCAGCGCGTATTATGGAATCTGGCGAATAAAGAGATAGGCTGTAAAAGTCTTAAAAGTATTTTACTCGTTTTACAAAGAAATAATAAATTAAAAAAGGAACAAATATGAAAACCCACGTAATTAAACGTATATCTTTCGTGTTCGTAATGATAGGCGGTCTTAGTGTAATCGTTATGCTTTTGTGGAATCTGCTTATTCCAACTATTTTTGGAATAACGGCTATTAATTTCTGGCAAGCTTTGGGATTGTTTATCCTTGCCCGTTTGCTTTTAGGTGGTATGAGCGGTAGATTCCTGATGGGTCAGGGAATGCACTCACATCACAATCCTGTGCGTGAGAAATGGATGACGATGACATCCGAAGAGCGTAAAGAGTTTATTCGTCGCAGGCATCATCACGGGCATCATTTTTTCAATACAGAAGAACCTGAGAAAGAATCATAAAGTGGCAAGCGAACAGGCACAGGAGAATCTCAAAGGGCTGATTGCAGAACATCAACCGCAGTTGAAATCGTTTATCTATAGTCGGGTGGCGAGTAGCAAGGATGCGGAAGATATTCTGCAAGATGTGTTTTATCAATTGGTCAAAACGGTCAATACGACCATGAATCCGATAGAGCATGTATCAGCATGGTTGTACAAGGTTGCGCGGAATACAATTATCAACGCAGGTCTCAAAAAGAAGGAAGATAAGTTGCCGTATTACGGAGAAGAAGAAGGTGACAACGATGTGTTGGAAAATCTCTCGGATATTTTGTTTCAGGATGAAGAGACCGTGCCTTCGCCTGAAACGGAATATCTGCGTTCGTTAGTTTGGATTGAATTGGAGAATGCCCTTTCGGAATTGCCATCGGAACAACGTGAAATATTTGAACTGACGGAATTAGATGATATTCCGGTAAAGGATATTGCCGAAGCGATCGGGGTGGGAGTCAATACCCTGTTGTCGAGAAAACATTATGCCGTATTACATCTTCGTAAACGATTGTCGGGCCTGTATACGGATATAATTTGTCGATGAACAACATAAACTTCCGCCAGCAGCCGGGTGGCATCTATGGGCGTGAAGTCTATCCTGAACATTGATTCAATCTACATTTTCTCTTTCAAAAACTTCCCTGTGTAGGATTCTTTGCAGTTAATTATTTCTTCGGGTGTACCTTCAAAGACAAGATTACCTCCCTTTTCACCACCTTCGGGACCAATGTCGATAATATGGTCGGCACATTTAATGATTTCAAGGTTGTGCTCGATGATAATGACGGTATGTCCTTTCAATATCAACGCATCGAAAGCTTTTAACAGGGTCTTAATGTCGTGAAAATGCAATCCGGTAGTTGGTTCGTCAAACACAAAAATGGTCGGTTCGGGCTTTTCATTGGCTAAAAAGGAAGCTAATTTTACCCGCTGACTTTCACCTCCCGAAAGCGTACTGGAAGATTGCCCGAGTTTGACATAACCCACCCCTACATCTTGTAGCGGTTTAAGACGTTTTATGATCTTCTTCTCCGTATTTCCGGCATGTTGGGAGAAAAACTCGATAGCCTGATTTACGGTCATTTCCAATACATCGTAGATGTTAGCTCCATTGTAGGTCACATCCAGAATGTCTTGTTTGAAGCGTTTCCCATGGCAATGTTCACATTCCAATACCAGGTCAGCCATAAATTGCATTTCAACGGTTACCGTACCTTCACCCTGACATTCTTCACATCGACCACCTTCGGTGTTGAATGAGAAGTGCGAAGCCGAGTAATTCATTTGCTTTGAAAGTTGTTGAGCGGCATAAAGTTTGCGAATCTCGTCGTAGGCTTTGATATAGGTGACGGGGTTTGACCGGGAAGAGCGACCTATAGGATTTTGATCCACAAATTCTATGTCTGTAGCGAGATGCATGCTGCCTTTTAAGGTGCCAAACTGACCGGTACGATCGGCAACACCGCCGTAATGTTTTTTCAGGGCGGTATAAAAAACATTCCGTACCAGCGATGATTTCCCGGAACCACTGACGCCGGTTACCACCGTCATAATGTTTAATGGAAACTTTACATTAATTCCTTTCAGGTTATTTTCACGAGCTGCTAAAACTTCAATATAGTTATTCCATTTGCGACGTTGAACCGGTATATCTATTTTCTCAAGTCCTAATAAGTATTTTAACGTGTATGAATTTTCGATTACCAAAGAATCGGATTTGAGTTTGCTAAGTTCGGTCATATCCGGTATTCCCTGAAATACCAGATTTCCCCCTAGTCTCCCAGCTTTAGGACCGATGTCAACCAGGTAATCGGCAGCACGCATGATTTCTTCGTCATGTTCTACTACGACCACCGTATTACCTAAATCCCGGAGTTGCTTCAATACTTTTATCAGAAGATAAGTATCCCGCGAATGCAATCCAATGCTCGGTTCGTCCAGGATATAGAGGGAACCCACTAAACTGCTTCCCAATGAAGTAGCCAGATTAATACGTTGGCTTTCACCACCCGAAAGCGTATTGGATAAGCGGTTAAGAGTCAGATAGCCTAATCCTACGTCGAGCAGGAAGTGAATACGGTTGTTGATTTCAACAAGCAACCGTTTAGCGATGGCTGCGTCCTCTTTGTTCAAATTCAGATTTTCAAAGAAGGTATTTAATGTACTGATGGGCATGAGTACTAAATCGGAAATAGATTTATTATCAATGCGGATATAGGAAGCTTCCTTTTTTAATCGACTCCCGTTACATTCAGGACAAATGGTTTTACCGCGATAACGGGCCAGCATAACGCGATATTGAATTTTATACTGATTTGCCTCCAGATGTTTAAAGAATTCGTTTAATCCTTCAAAGTATTTGTTGCCCGTCCAGAGTAAGTGGCTTTGCTCATCAGTCAGTTCATAATAAGGTTTATGAACAGGAAAATTAAATTTTGAAGATGTGTATATAAGCCTGTTTTTCCATTCACTCATTACTTCACCTTTCCAACAGACCACCGCATCTTCATAAATGGACAGGTTTTTATTCGGTACCACCAGATCTTCGTCAATACCTATAACCTTTCCGAATCCTTCGCATTTCGGACAAGCCCCTATGGGGCTGTTGAAACTGAATGTATGAACAGTAGGAGTTTCAAATATCATTCCATCCGCTTCAAACTTTTTAGAGAAATAAAGCAGTTTTGCTTCGTCGTCTGTAATAACCTTAAGCACGCAAGCATCATTTCCTTCCAGAAAAGCGGTTTCGACAGAATCCGTCAGCCGGCTGATAGATGCTTTCGTGTGTTCGACCACCAGTCGGTCAATCAGCAAATACACTTCATTGTTTTCGGTATTGGAATCTTTCTTCAAGAATTCAGCAATCTGAAATGCTTCACCGTTTACTTCCACCCGGCTGAATCCTTGTAGCTGTAAGCTTTTAAGCTGCTCGCTAATCGATCTGTCGTCCGTTGCTGAAACAGGAGTCAATACAATTATTTTGGTGCCGTCAGAGAACTCCATAGCTGCGTCAATGACATCCTGTACTTCGTGCCTTTTTACCAGTTCACCCGAAACAGGCGAGTACGTTTTACCAATTCTGGCAAAAAGGAGTTTGATATATTCGTAAATCTCTGTAGAAGTTCCGACAGTAGAGCGGGGGTTCCGTGTGTTTACTTTTTGTTCAATGGCTATGGCGGGGGGGATCCCTTTGATATAATCCACTTCAGGTTTGCTCATACGGCCCAGAAATTGCCGGGCATAAGCAGAAAGACTTTCCACGTAGCGGCGTTGTCCTTCTGCATAGAGCGTGTCGAATGCAAGGGATGATTTTCCGGAACCTGAAAGTCCGGTAATGACTACTAACTTATTGCGGGGAATTTCAACATCTATATTCTTGAGATTATGAACCCGGGCTCCCTTTATAATAATGTTTCCCTGTTTGGACATATGTTTAATTAATTCAGAATTAATAATTCTCGATTCGTAATTTTGGCAGATACTGATATAACAAACGCAATTCATCCCGCAACCGCTTATCTGAAAGAGATAACTTTGTTTCTGGTAAATACATGAATTCTACTCACTCTTGAAATCTTTGCCTACAGACACAGATTTGAGGGTGATTACAAACCGTTTTTTATAACCTGCAAAGATACAGCAATTGGAATGAATAATTTATATCGTACAATTAATAATTGTTTTGTTGTTGTCTTTTGAAAGGCTGTCTTCGATAAATCAATTCAATAAAATTAGTTTGTGAGGGTGATGAATCAGAATCAGTTGATGGAATCCAACAGAAAGAAGCTTAAATTCGCATATAAATGAGTGTATTTATGTGTGCTTTTTACATAAAAATACAAAAACAACCTATTTTGTGAACTTGGCTACGTTAAAACAGCATAAATATGATTTATTATTTTTATATATGCAGAAAATGTTGTACTTTTGTGGCAAATCTAAATAATTATACATTTTATGAAGAATAAACGAAACCGTTTACAGATTATTTCTGAAATTCTTCGATCTACAGTGGTAGGGAGCCAGGAAGAATTACTCAAAATGCTCAGTGAGCGACAGTGCGAGGTAACGCAAGCTACTTTATCGCGCGACTTAAAATTGCTCAAAGTGGCTAAAACACCTTTGTCAAATGGAGCTTATAAGTATATTTTGCCTTCATACAACAAGCCTTTACCGGCTTCGGGTACTACGAATACCTTAATAGCACATGGGGCTGTATTGAGCCTTGAATTTTCAGGGCAACTGGGAGTGGTGAAAACGAAACCCGGCTATGCCAGTGCTATTGCATGGGATATTGATAATAAGGCCACCGAATATGTGTTGGGTACTATTGCAGGGGATGATACTATTCTCGTTATCCCCCGGGAAGGAATTACACGTGATGATATTCTCGAAATGATGAATCTTACATTTTCCGAGAAGGAATAATATAAAAATTATTTGCTGAGTAGATACAATTTCTATATCTTTGCTGCCTTTTTGAAAAGACTTATTATGCTTTATAATAATTTATTTCTGAGGTTTGAAACGAAATTAGAAAGTTGTACGCTTGGTTAAAGAGTTACTTTCAAGTAAAAAAGAACTCATTCAAATTTAATATGGACAAAGAGATTGCCGTTGAAGAGATAACGGTGCAAATTGCTGATGAGCGTTTCTTAGGTTATGTTGATACGATTTTGACCACCATTGCTGATGCGGCCAAAGTGCGCGGAACTGGAATAGCCAGACGCTCGCCCGAATATGTCGAGCAAAAAATGAAAGAAGGGAAAGCGATTATTGCTTTAGCCGGTGAGGAATTTGCAGGATTTTGCTATATTGAGACTTGGGGTAATAAGAAATTTGTTGCCAATTCAGGATTAATTGTAGTGGATAAGTTTCGTGGGCATGGGCTTGCTAAACGGATAAAGCGCAAAGCATTTGAACTCTCCCGACAACGATACCCCGAAGCAAAGATATTTGGATTGACTACCGGATTGGCAGTTATGAAGATTAACTCCGAACTGGGTTATAAGCCGGTTACTTTTTCAGAGCTTACCAAGGATGAAGCATTCTGGAAAGGTTGTCAAAGTTGTGTGAATTATGATATATTGCAACGTACCGGGCGAAAGCACTGCCTTTGTACGGGCATGCTTTATGATCCGGCAACAGAAGAAAAGAAAAATACAGTTGATTAGGTCATTCATTCGGTTCGGTCGTTTTGATGGAATTTCCTATTGGCAGGATTGTTGATAACAGGCCGCAGCTATAAATAAAAATAAAATGAAAGAAAAAGTTGTTTTAGCATTTAGCGGAGGATTAGATACCTCATTTTGTGCAAAATATTTATCTGAAGAAAAAGGATATGACGTGTATACGGCAGTTGCCAATACCGGCGGATTCAGTGAAAAGGATTTGAAACTCATTGAAGATAAAGCTTACCGGCTTGGAGCTGTAAATCATGTGGCATTGGATGTTACTCAGGAGTATTACGAAAAGAGTATCAAATATATGGTTTTCGGCAATGTGCTTCGCAACGGTACATATCCTATTTCTGTCAGTTCAGAGCGTATCTTTCAGGCGATAGCAATTATTAATTATGCCAAAGAAATCGGGGCGGATTATGTCGCACATGGAAGTACCGGTGCCGGTAATGACCAGGTGCGTTTCGACCTGACCTTTGATGTGTTGGCTCCCGAAATAAAGATCCTGACCCCAACCCGTGATATGGTCTTGACCCGTGACTATGAAATCAACTATCTGAAATCACATGGATTTGAAGCTGATTTTAAGAAAATGGAATACTCTATCAACAAAGGATTATGGGGAACCAGTATCGGTGGTAAGGAAACATTGAAGTCGGATCAGACTTTACCGGAAGAAGCTTATCCAAGCCAAATAGAAAAACAAGAGGAAGAAACAATAACCATTGAATTCGAGCAAGGTGAAATCTGTGCTGTGAATGGTCAAAAAGATACAAATAAAGTCGTTTTAATTAATCAACTGGAAGCCATTGCAAGTAAATTCGGTATTGGTCGTGATATGCACATTGGCGATACGATTATCGGAATAAAAGGGCGTGTAGGTTTTGAAGCAGCAGCACCTTTGGTGATTATCAATGCCCATAAAATGCTTGAAAAACACACCCTGACCAAATGGCAACAATACTGGAAAGATCAGCTGGGAAACTGGTATGGCATGTTTCTTCACGAAGCTCAATACCTAGAGCCGGTGATGAGGGATATAGAACAATTTCTTCAAAGTTCGCAACAGAATGTGACTGGTAATGTTATTGTTAAGTTGCGTCCATATAGTTATACTCTTGTGGGAGTTGAGAGTAGCTTTGATCTGATGAAAACCGATTTTGGTGAATACGGTGAAGTTAACCGTGCCTGGAGTGCCGATGATGTAAAAGGATTTACCAAGATACTGGGGAACCAAATGAAAATTTATTACAACGTGCAAAAGCGAAATGATAAATAGACTGAAACAATAAAATTAAAAAACATGGTGAGGCCTCTGCTGAAAAGCAGAGGCTTTTTCATAACTAACTGTCTTTCTTTAAATTTTGATAATCAAAATTTAAATAGTACTTTTGCAGCCTAGATCAAATGACTTAAAATTAGATGACTGATACTTGAATATCTAATTGACAAATCACGATTCTCAAACTCCTAATTGTACATTGTAAATTTCTTAAATTGTAAATTGTTTTATGGCTACTACAGCAGATATTAAAAATGGCATGTGCCTTGATATTGACGGTCAGTATTTTTTTATAACTGAGTTCCTACACGTTAAACCAGGAAAAGGACCTGCCTTTGTCCGCACAAAAATGAAAAATGTCATTACGGGCAGAACCTTTGAAAAAACATTTAATTCAGGAGTTCGAATTGAAGAAATCCGTATTGAACGTCGCGAATTCCAATACTTATATCAGGATGATATGGGTTATAACTTTATGAACAATGAAACATACGAACAGGTTTCTGTAAATAAAGAAATTATTAACGGTGTTGACTTTTTGAAAGAAGGTATGATGTGCGAAGTGGTTATTCATACTCAGTCAGAAACTATTTTATTTGTTGATCTACCTGTTCAGGTTGCTTTGTTGGTTACCTATACAGAACCCGGATTAAAAGGAGATACCGCTACAAATGCTACAAAACCGGCAACTGTAGAAACCGGTGCAACCGTTCGTGTTCCGCTGTTCATAAATGAAGGTGAAACGATCCGTGTAGATACCCGCAATGGATCTTATGTAGAACGTGTGAAAGCTTAAAACAGAGGAAAAAAGATTCTTATTATAGAAAACCTGCAAACGAGTCTGTTTGCAGGTTTTTTTTATGCTAATTAAGCTGACCTTTGCGATTTTTTTACGTTATTTGCGTTCTGTTTTAATTCAAAAATGACATTATGAGAAAAAGGCTACAGAGCTTTGGATATGCTTTTCATGGAATCGGACAAGTATTCGGATCCGAAGTGAATATGAAGATTCATTTAGTAATAACCACGCTGGTAGTTATAGGCGGGGTTGTGTTTTCAATCAGTTTAACGGAATGGATGTTTTGTCTGCTCTGTATCGGGCTGGTAATAGGTACTGAAATGATTAATACCGCTATTGAAAATGTGGTTGATCTTGCCTCTCCCGAACTGCATCCATTGGCAGGCCAAGCAAAAGATATAGCAGCTGGAGCTGTATTGATTTGTGCCATCATTTCGGTTATTATTGGATTGATGATCTTTGCACCGAAAGCATGGAGCTTAATATTCTACTGAATTTTCAAAGGAGAATCTACTTGCATGAAAAAGCCGGCAGTGTATAAGCTCTGTCAACATTTCATAAAAACACAGAGTTGTCAGCTCCTGCATTTTGATTTACAGATAAGATCAAATCATTCAAAACTCCCTGTCGGAGGATTTAGGAGGCTTTATTATGAAATTCAATCCGTTTGTTGATTTTATTAATCTGATGTTTCCCAATCTATGCGTCATTTGTGGTCGGGCCTTGCAGGGAAATGAACATCAACTGTGTCTTTCCTGTCTTTATGATATTCCCAAAACAAATTATCATTTGATGGTTGAAAACCCTGTTGAGAAGCGTTTCTGGGGTAAAGTTCCCATTTGTCGGGGTACATCCTATTTCTTTTTTCAAAAAGGAGCTGCTTCTCAAAAGTTATTACATCTCCTCAAGTATCAGGGGTGCAAAGAAATCGGAGAATTAATGGGAAAATATGCTGCGGTAGATTTGCTGGATTCCCCTGATTTTGCTTCCATTGACCTGATAATTCCGGTTCCTCTTCATCCCAATAAGTATAAGTTACGCGGATATAACCAAAGTGAATGGATAGGCAAAGGAATCTCTGCAATTTTCAACAAGCCTCAGAATACTACTACGCTGCTGCGTATTCGTGAAAACACTACCCAAACCAGTAAATCGGTGTTCGAACGATATGAAAACACAGAAGGTATATTTGCGCTTAACTACAACAGTAAGTTGAATGGTAAGCATGTGCTGTTAGTAGACGATGTCCTTACAACAGGATCTACACTCGAAGCCTGTATCCGCACCTTACTCGAAATTCCCGAAATTAAAATCAGTATATTCACGCTTGCAGTTGCCTGAAATGTTTTTGTATTTTACGGCTGATCATTCCCCCTTTCCTGTTAAGCCGGACAGCTTTTCATGTAGATGTTTTGTGCTGTACGTGAAGCATAATAGCGATATTTACAGTACCATTTTCAAGCATTATAGAATATTGGAAAATAAAAAAAGTGAAACCCGCTATGCGAATTTCACTTTTTTTATTTCTTCTCCGAAGACGATAATTATATACGTCTTTCTTTGATTCTGGCTTTTTTGCCGGTAAGTGCCCGTAAATAATACAATTTAGCACGACGAACTTTACCATGTTTGTTAACGGTAATGCTTTCGATAAAAGGTGATTCCAATGGGAAAATACGTTCTACTCCAACATTTCCTGAAATTTTACGAACTGTAAAGCGTTTTTTACCTTCGTGTCCAACGATTTTAATAACGTCACCACGAAATTCCTGGATACGTTCTTTGGTACCTTCAATAATACGGTAAGCTACCGTAACGGTATCACCAGCTTTAAAGGTTGGATGAGTTTTTTCAACCAAGAATGCTTGTTCTGCAACTTTAATTAAGTCCATTATTGCTTTTTTGTTAAAATAAATAATATGCGCAATATTCACAGACCTAATTTATTCTGCCAGAGATTACGCTAAAATTGGACTGCAAAAGTACAGCTTTTTTTCTATTAAGCAAGTGATTAACCTTCTTTTTTTATATAAAGTCAATAAAATAGATTTACGGAAACCTTAAAAAATGCACCTTTAACCTCTATTAGTCAGATGTATTTGCAAATTAGATAGATATTGAATTATTTTGACTAACTTTGCACCCTCAAAAAAAAGATTGTATTACATGCAAAAAATTAGAAACATTGCTATTATTGCCCACGTTGACCACGGAAAAACGACCCTGGTAGATAAGATGTTATTAGCCGGACACCTGTTCCGTGATAACGAAAATGCAGGCGAGTTAATCATGGATAATAATGACCTTGAACGTGAAAGAGGTATTACCATATTAGCCAAAAACGTATCTATAGACTATTTGGGGTACAAAATTAATATCATTGACACTCCGGGTCACGCTGATTTTGGAGGTGAAGTGGAACGTGTATTGAACATGGCTGATGGAGTATTATTATTGGTTGATGCGTTTGAAGGACCTATGCCTCAAACACGTTTTGTATTGCAAAAAGCCCTTCAAATAGGACTTAAACCGATTGTGGTGGTCAATAAAGTTGACAAACCAAACTGCCGTCCTGACGAAGTTCACGAAGCTGTTTTCGATTTAATGTATAATCTGGATGCCACTGAAGAGCAACTTGATTTCCATACGATATACGGTTCGGCTAAAAATAACTGGATGGCGGAAGACTGGAAAGAACCAGGTACCGATATTATTCCTTTGCTGGATGCCATTATCAAATATATTCCTGAACCACTTTATCTGGAAGGAACTCCACAAATGCTGATTACCTCGCTCGATTATTCATCGTATGTGGGGCGTATTGCAGTTGGTCGTGTTCACCGTGGAACGTTGCGTGAAGGAATGGATGTGAATCTTGTGAAACGTGACGGTACTGCCGTAAAATCACGTATCAAGGAATTACATACGTTTACCGGATTAGGCCGTACCCGGGCTACTGAAGTAAAATCGGGTGATATATGTGCTCTTGTAGGTATCGAAGGATTCGAAATAGGTGATTCTGTGTGCGACTTGGCTAACCCGGAACCATTGACACCAATTGCTATAGACGAACCAACCATGAGTATGGTGTTTACTATCAATAACTCTCCATTTTATGGCAGGGATGGTAAATATGTAACTTCCCGTCACATTCATGACCGTCTGATGAAAGAGCTTGATAAGAATCTGGCATTACGTGTTGAAAAGAATGTTGATTCCGATATCTGGCATGTTTACGGCCGTGGTGTATTACACTTGTCGGTTTTAATCGAAACAATGCGTCGCGAAGGTTACGAATTACAAGTTGGCCAACCACAGGTGATTTTTAAAGAAATTGATGGTGTACGTTGTGAACCTATTGAACAACTTTCGATTAATTTACCCGAAGAATGCTCCGGTAAAATTATTGAAATGGTAGCTATCCGTAAAGGTGAAATGTTAAGTATGGAAGCAGTCAACGATCGTATTCAATTGGAATTTCAAATCCCATCACGTGGTATTATAGGACTACGTAACAGCGTTTTGACTTCTTCGGCCGGTGAAGCGATTATGTCTCATCGTTTTCTTGAATATCAACCGTATAAAGGTCATATTGAGAAACGAAACAACGGATCTATTATTGCTATGGAAGGTGGTAATGCATTTGCTTATTCACTGGATAAATTACAGGATCGAGGAAGATTCTTTATCTTTCCACAAGATGAAGTATACTCGGGCCAGGTAGTGGGTGAAAGTGCAAAAGAAGGTGACATCGTGGTGAATGTAACCAAGCCAAAGAAATTGTCAAACATGCGTTCTTCAGGTGCTGACGAGAAATCTAAATTAATTCCACCGGTAGTTTTCAGTCTGGAAGAAGCGCTTGAATATATCAAAGAAGATGAATATGTAGAAATTACGCCTTCTTTCATTCGTATGCGTAAAATTTATCTCGACGAAAACGAACGTAAACGTATGACCAGAAAATAATTATTCAAGGCTATTCTTTTTGTATTTTGAAGAAATATATTACAACACTAGATTATAATATCCGGCTTAAAAGGCGGCTTAAAATCGAATCTGTTTAGTATTATTTATATGATTATGAAATGTAAGCTTTTTAGTATTATGCTTGCTATGCTATTTTGTGTTACAAGTCTGTATGCACAACTTGGCATAAGAGCAGGTTTAAACATAGCCAGTGAAATGAATTCATTTAGTCCGTCTGAAACTAAAGCCGGATTCAATTCCACTAATCTAACAGGTAACCAGATTGGATTGATTTATCAGGCAGTGCCTAAGAAATCAGGCTTAGGGTTTGAAATCGGAGCTATATTATCGCAGAAAGGAAGTACTTTTAGTGATAGTCTCAAGATAGACAAGGTTATTAAACAGGGTTACAAAGAGCTGAATTATCTTGAAGTTCCATTAAATCTGCGTTACCATTTCTCACTGGGATTTATTGGTCTCTATGGCTTTCTCGGAATATACGGAGGCTATGCGCTGAGTGGAAAAATAGTTGATGAAAAGACGAATGACATTCAAAACATGACATATGCAGGTTTTATGGATCATGTCGATTATGGCTACAATTACGGTGCCGGTATTGAGTTATTCCGAAAAATACAATTAGGCATAACATTCAGTCAGGGACTTAAAAATACATCAGCTTCCATAACAGGCCTGCCTACACCGGTAACTACTAAAAACAGCGTGCATTCAATAAATCTGGTCTATCTGTTTTAAGGGGCTAATACTTACATAAACAAAAAAGGAGTGAATCAATTCGATTTACTCCTTTTTTTAGTTTATATTCCCGGTTTTATACATCCTTGTGGAAAACAGACAGAAATTTCCACGCTCACTTAATCTTGCCTTTTGAAATTTTCTGAAGTTCTACGTGCAAAACTAACTTTGCACGTAAGAGCTACAGAAAGTAAACAAACAAATCAAAGGTTATCTCTTTATTATTTTTCGTTTCCCCTTTCCTACACAAGTTATTAGCGTTGTGTATAGAATATGTTTAGACTAATTTCGGTAGACAATAAAAAACAGCATGAAAGAATAATACCAAATTCCTATTAACGGGATCAGGCCGTATCTTGTTGTTTTATTCGATTGAAAAATTGACTATATAAAGCATTGTTTAGCTTATAAGATACCGACGATAGGAAGGCTTTTATTTTTTCCAAAATAGCACTTTATTTTTTATCTTCTGAATTTTTGCTTTAAGTACCTGATTTTTGATTATTGATTTTACGGAGCTGGCATCAATGCTCGATTCAAAAGCAGACTTTATGTTGCTGATAAAGCTGTCGTAATAAATGGATGTATTTTCTTCAGTGCCATCTTTATAGACAACAAACAATGCGAGATTATTTCCAATATCTTCCACTTTAAGTGTACCAATACTTTGACTGTTGTATAATACTTCAAGATTCATCGTCTTGTTGATGTCTGAGGCTGTAATATCAACATTTGAATTTTCAAGTTCTGTCAATGTTTTCACATCTATAGTTCCGCTCACGGTTAGTTTACCTTGTGTAAGTGTTAGTTGGATGGCATTAATCCGGACATCGTTTAAACTGGTATAATTGGTTATACCATTTGAAAAACTTACATCACTTTTAAGTGATAATGCGTTATCTTTATTGTTCTCGTTTACAACTGAGTAGTTGAAACTATATTCTGCATCGGTTTTATAGGCCAATGATGCGGATGCCGTGATTGGTTTCAGATATAATTGAGCATTGACTGTAGTAGGGAAACCCTGCGAATTATAGCCGGCACTAAATCCGAGAGAAGCAATCTGTATATTATCTTTTTTTAGATAGGCATTTGCAGCAGTAGGAAGATAATCTGTTTCACCGTCAATTACAAATTGTTTATCAGTATATGAAGTAATCCCTAATTCGCAATTATTTATTGTCGAAGTTTTGGATGATGGAAACAAAGCAAGAAAAGTACTGTTCGATGTTTTAGTCCATCTTGCAGAATTACTGTTCCATGTATATTTCCCTGCCAGTAAAGAAAAATTAAACCGGTCATTATTCGTCAAATTATTACCGTCAATGACATCGCCCAATCCATTTCCTAATTGATCCGCCCAGTCAGCATCTAAAGCTTCTCCGTTCTTTACATTCAAAAATTCAATCATTGCCTGATAAAAAGTGCCATCCCGCAATTGAGTTAGATTGGTTGTCATAGCGTCGAAAGAAGCCTTAATATTCTCTTTGTCCTGGCTCACAGTTATAATTGAATTGCTCGTTTCAGTATTATTTTTACAAGATGTAAACATCGCTGTTAAGACAATTATTCCAATAGTCCAAAATTTCAATTGCTTTTTCATCTGATTTAGTTTCTATTTCTGCCTACTCTCAAGCTTTTCGGCTACTGCTCCCTACCTTGTTTTGAATATTTTCGTGTAGTTTATATTGATTGGGGGTTAGTTTCTTCCGCCTTTGCTCTCCCTTTTTTATATAACCTCAATCCTCTCCTGCAATCCTTTCAGATAGCTTCTTGAGATAATCAGTTTGTCGTTTTGGATGGACGGGATTGATAGTTGACATAGTTTTCCTTCAATCCGGTTGAGGTATTGCAGGTTGATGATATAATGTTGGTTGATTTGTACGAAATTGGATGAGTAGTTCAGGATATTTTCGGATGTGGTGTTGCGCTTCAGGTGTGAACTTGTTTGATTGGTGAGCAGAACTATCCATTGCCTTTTCTCTGTTACATATTCAAAACAAATTATCTGCTGCAAACGAAGCAGGTGGAACCCGGTGGTAGTGGATACCATAAAAGAATGTTTCAGATTGGCTCGCTCGATATAAGCTGCATAAGCCGTCTTGAGTGCCTGAAAGATATTTTCTGGAAGTTCGTTAACATCCGATAATTCAACCGAATCTTTTTCGGTGCTCCCTGCAATAGTGATTGCATTTTGTTGGGAGGATTGATCATTCGTTGCCGTCTGGTTATCAAGGATGCTGAAGGTCACTTTCAAACATTGTGATTGATTGAGCGGAATTGCAAAACTATAATTGTCAGCCATAAGTTATCATAATTAAGATTGCTCAAAGATAATCACAATAATTTAAGCTAACAAATAATGTATTTAATAAAAATAGTGTTTTGGCTGAAAAAGCATGTATATGTTGCAAATAGCGTTACTATCCGGTTAAAATTAGTGGCTGTTTGTTGTGTAAAAAACTTCTGTTGGTCAAACAAGGTGTATATTTTCAACAGATTAGTATCAGATAAAAAGAACAGGCTGTCATGTTTATCTCCTATTATAACCTGGATGGAGCATTTCGATTGGATGGAGCATAGGGTGGTTAAGCGGATTCTTGCGATTCTTTTACGATGCTGATTCTATCCTGATTCGAGCTGTAAATTCTAGGATTTAATCAAGATAGATAAGTTAATGCCAACTCGTTGGATTAAAACCGGTTTTTTAATCCGCTAAACAGGCATGTATCCGTGTTCTGTCCTTTTGAATTTAAGTACGGGTTACGGGATTCAGATCATTTTATACCTTTCCTGCAAAGTTTTCAGAAATGTGCGGGAAATAACGAGGGAGTTTTCTTTATGGAAAGGAGGGTATAACCGGCATGTTTTATCATCAATATTGGACAAGTAATCGATGTTAATGATGTGGTTATGGTTTATTTGTATAAATGCCGGAGCGTAATTACAAATATCTTCGGCGCTTGTGTTGCGCTTCAGTTGCAGACGGTTTTGGTTGGTCAGGACGACCAGCCATTGTTTTTTTTCTTTCAGATATTCAAAATAACCGATCTGGTCCAGACGCAGTTTTTGATAACCCGTAACGGTTGCAATCATATACATCTGATTTGCCTGATTTAATTGTGCGATTGCCTGCTGGAATGAACCGGTTTTTGTTTGCTCTTTTAGCCTCTGGTTAAGAAAGCGCCTTAATACTATCTGAATTTCTTCCTGCTCATAAGGCTTCAGCAGATAGTCAAAAGCTGAGACACGTAAGGCTTCCAACAGGTATTTTTCATAAGCAGTATAGAAAATCACTTGCAACGGCCATGTGATTTGGTCTCTTATCTCGGTCAATAGTTCCAGTCCGCTTTGCCCGGGTAATTCCACATCCAGGAAGACCAGGTCGGGGCGTTGTTCCAGTATCAGGGCCTTTCCTTTGTCCGGAGTCTGTGCCGTTCCGGCAATAAAAAGGTCGGGATATTCGGACAATGAGCAAAGTAGATTATGAATGCAAATGTCTTCATCATCAATGATGACTACTGCGTATTTGTTATTTTTCATAGTTTTTTATATTTAGGCAATTAACTCTATAATTTTATAATCATTCTGACTTTTCCAACGTTTTAAATGTTGGCAAAGTTTCGGGATTATAGCTCAAAATCGTAATCTCCCGGAACTTTTATCTCCACCTTCGTGCCGCCGGCATCCCCCTCTTGTAAATTCGATATATCAAATTCGATTTTATGGCTGTTTTTTGCGTTCAGCAATTGTATGGTTTGGTACAATACTTTTAATCCCGTACCGGTCCCTTTGGCATTACTTGTCTTATCGGGATAGTATCCGGCTCCGTTATCCTGAATGGTAATCAGTACGCCCAATCCTACCAATGTAAGCGCTATCGCCAGCCGTTTCTCGCCTTCTTTTTCTCTCAGCGCATGTTTCAGGGCATTCTCAACCGGTATTTGAATCATCATCGCCGGTATACGAAACTGCTCAATCTGAATCCTGTTGTCTATTCTCCAACTGGTTCGGAAATCGTCTCCTAAAGCGGGCAGTTCCATTTGCAGGTAGTTCTTCACAAAGTCCAGTTCTTCTGCCAGTGATACGGACGTTTGTTCGGTGATCTCCAAACTTCGCCGAAGGAACTTAACCAGTTCGATCATCTCGTGATGCTTCTCTTTATCTTCCTCCGAACTGATTTCCCGGTTAAGGATGTTGAAAATAAAATGCGGTGATATGCGGTTTCGTATATTTTGAAGGCGTAACAGGGACATGCGTGATAATTGTTGTTGGTGCTTTATTTCACGTTTCTTGTTATAATACAGCCAGTATAATCCTGCAGCTGCAACTATTAATACTACCATTACGATCAGTCCGATAAGGAGCGTTCTATGGTGTTTCTCCTCTGCATTCCGCTGTGCTGAAATCGCTTTATTCAGTTTCTCAAGCCCGGCAATTTGATGTTGTTTCTTTTCATTATTCCATCGGGCTTCGGCAAAAGTCAGTGCCTCTGCTTTCGATTTAGTAAAAATACTGTCATTCGTTTTTTTATTTATCTCCAAATAACTGTATGCTTTCGGGTAGTTATTCAGCTTTTTATATGTATCCGACAGAACTTTACTGGCATCGGAAATCAAATAGGGCATCTTCAGTTTCTCGGCATTATCATAGGCTTTTAATCCGTAAGCAAGAGCTTTTTGCAAATTCTGTTTCTTTTCAACAGCTGCTGCCGGTTTACCGATATACATTTCCGCCATTTGTCCATAAACATAGGCTAACCCTTCCTGATCGGTCAGCTTCATTTTCATGGCAATCGATTTTAGGTAGCAATATTCTGCCTGTTTGTAATTCTTTTCCAGAAAGTAAAATCCTCCCAGGGTCCGTATATCTTCGGCTACTCCATATGTATCATCAATCTTTTCAGCGAGTACTATCGCTTTTTTAGAACAGGCTATCGCTTTGGCGAGTTGGTTGTATTCGCCATAAACAACGGATATGTTGGCATAATCCTTGGCCTGTTGCTTTACCAATTGCAAGCTCGTATTTATTTTAAGTGCCTGCTGATGATACGATAATGCCTTGCTATAGTTTTTCTCCGTAAAATATAAATCCCCCAGCGACCGGTAATCACTGGCTGCACTCGCTTTATCTCCGATCGATTCTTTGATTTTCAGGGATTGGATGAAGAAATTATCCGCATGGACATAATCACCGATAAATATATACACTTCTCCTATATTGTGATACCCTTTTGCAATACCCTGCTTATTTTCTAACTTCTTGGCCAGTCCCAGCGATTTTTGATAGCAGTCAATGGCTTCGGTACATTTGTCCATCATGTAATATACATTGCCCAGGTTGCGGTAACAGATCATCAAATCCTCATATTGCTTATTCTTTTTATAATAATCAATCACCTGCTCATAACATTTCCTCGCACGTTCATAATCCATCTGGTCTGTATACACAATACCCAGATTGATATAAGCTTCGGATATCAAAGTCGAATCTTTCAATTCATTAGCGAGTTTCAATGACTTGTTGAAATCGGCAATGCCGACTTTTATATTCCCCTGATGATAGTAAATAACTGCTTTGTCGGAGATTAATTTAACCTGAAGTTTCCGGTCGTTTATCTTTTGCACAATAGCAAGTGCCTGATCATAAAGCTTCATCGCCTCGTCAAACCGGCTCTGTTGATAATTGACCAATCCCTCTTGAGTCAATACCAGTGCCCTGATTTGTAGATCCTCTCCGTTGCCGGTAATCTTCAGGGCTTTCCCGCATAATTCGTTTACCTTATCGTATTTTCCCTGCGGAAGATATACCTTTGATAAATAAACATAAGCGTTTGCCAACAGATGCCGGACTTTATTGTCAAGCGGAATGGATTCCAGTCTTTTTATGGTGTTGGAGTATAACAAAATAGCTGAGTCCGGCTTGCTTTGAAGCAACCGGTAAGCAACTACGCAGGTTTGCTTTGCCTGAATAGTGTCTTTTTGTAACCGGGAGTCTATAGAAGAATGATGGGAAGAGGCAATCCAATAACTTATAAATGCTAATACAATCACCGAGAAAAACAATATTGTAAGTTTTTTCATCCGATAAATAACATTAATTGAATAATACCTGCAAAAATACCTAAATATTTTAATTAATATATTCTCTAGCAGTATTAATTTGTTACGTTTATAAAATTATTTCGTGCATTTTGCAATTTAAAATTATTTTTTAAGTATAAAGAAGAAAAACGATTGACTTATTTATAAATTCCAGGTTTATCACAATTATTATTTAAAATAGAAAGCTTATCCCTGCCCTCCACATTCAACAAAGATATTCTTTTTTCTTATCTCCGATTTATTACAAATCTGGTAAATTTTCAGATCCTTTTATTCGACGTTTATATCATTCAGACTGCCTTCTTTTTCCAATAGGATTATCTGTTGTCTGGATCGTTTTCCCTTCTTGTTTGCTCCATCGTTCATTCTGCACCGGTTTTAGAATAAATAGTATATTATTCTTTTCTAATTCAATTATAAATCATATATAAAACATACCTATATAAATATGTTTTATATATGATTTATATATGGTTTATATATGAATTATATATGATTTACTGAAAATATAATTAAGAACGAATTAAGAACGAAAGATGAAAGAAAACCATGGACATGAACGAAAATGCCGGTTGATCTTCGATAGGAGTTCGGAATAAAATATCCGGAGTCCGGTATGAACGGGAATAGTCCGGTGAACCGTTGGCAACAGGTAATAGCATGTGATTCAGATAAACGGATACGAACGGAATCCGGAGAAGTTGATTAAAGGACATGTTCCGGTAGAAAATAACCGACAGAGTTCGCTGCAGGAATACATACAAGGCAATTATTTCCGCTTATGGTGAATTATACAGCAGGCGAAGTATCCATGTTGCTAAAATTCAGCTTAAGTAATCCATAAATACGTCATTAAAACATACAGGTTGTATAATATGAAACGTATTTTTGAAAAAAGCATATTTTTCAATCATTCATCATCGGGGTTATCGATAAAAGTCGTATTTTTGTGGCTAAGCACATTTGGTGATTAATAATTCAATAAGACGAACCTTGAACCGCTGTTTCTGTTCAGAGTATTTTAATTGACCAAAAAGGCGAATTATTGAATTTAAAATCAACATAATAGGAATGGAAATAAAGATAGTCAATCATTCAAAACATCCTCTGCCGGAATATGCAACGCCCCTGTCGGCCGGGCTGGATTTACGAGCTAATATTGAATTGCCGGTACTCCTTAAACCTTTGGAACGAAAATTGATACCAACCGGTTTATTCATTGAACTTCCGGCAGGATACGAAGCCCAGATAAGGCCCCGAAGCGGTCTGGCCATAAAGAAAGGTATCACCGTGCTTAATTCACCCGGTACTATCGACGCCGATTACAGGGGGGAGATTTGTATTATCCTAGTAAATTTATCGACCGAAGATTTCATCATTAACGACGGGGAACGAATCTGTCAAATGGTAATTGCATCGCATGCACAGGCAGAATGGATAGTTGTAAATGAATTGGGAGAAACCGATCGGGGTGCAGGAGGATTCGGCCATACCGGCAAGCACTAATGAACCAAGTTCGTAATTATGAATAAAAAAAAGTATGTCTAAGAAATATTATCTGTGTTTATTGTTTGTTTTTGCCTTTCTATCATGCTCCACGACCCATAAGTTAGCTTCGAAGAGTCCGGTTAAAGGACAATTAACCGATGCGATGCGACGGCAATTTGATTATTATTTCTTTGAAGGGATAAGGCAAAAGGATAACCAGCAATATGATCAGGCAATTGAAACATTTCGTATGTGCGTTGCCATTGACTCATTGGATGCAGGTGCTCAATCGGAAATGGGAATATTGTATGCCGTGATCGGATTTAACGACGAGGCGGTACAGAGAATGGAGACTGCCGTAAGAATTGATCCGTCCAACTGGTGGTATAACATTCGGTTAATATCAATGTATTCCGATTTGAAAAACTGGAAACGAGCCATTGAAATTACCCGTAACCTGCAAAAAGCGTATCCCAATAAGGAGGCGGTATACACAATGCTAGCCACCTTCTATAAAGAGACGAAGGAATACGAAAAAGCGATAGAGGCTTATGATAAACTGGAAAGCCTGACCAATATTGATGAATCGACTTCATTTGAGAAGTTCCAGTTGTACTCGTTATTAAATAAGACCCAGAAGGGCATAGCCGAAATAGATAAACTGGTCAGTAAATATCCTGCTGAGAGCCGCTATAAAGTCTTGCAGGGAGATATCTGTATGCAACAAAAGATGCCGGATAAGGCATTTGAAATTTACCAGAAGGTGTTGAAGGATGATCCCGAAAACCCGTATGTATACGTTTCCCTTTCAGAATACTATAAATCGGTGAATCAACCCGATAAGGCTCTGAAATCAATTGTCAGTGCGCTGAAGAGTGACCAGATGGAGGTTGAAACCAAAGTTAACGTGTTGGGGCAATATGTGGAAAAGCTGGTACATGATTCTACAAAATTAGTAGAAACCGAAAGTTTATTTAAGCTTTTAGTGGATCGTTATCCTCTCGAGGAACAGGTACACGGTTATTATGCCGTTTTTCTGCAATATCAGAAACGACCTGTGGAAGCGTTGTCGGAACTGGAAACTATGATCAACATCAATCCGAAAAACGATCAGACCTGGATTAAAATTATTCAACAGAATATTACAGATAAAAACTTCAAACAACTAATGACTACCACCGCCCGGGCCATCGAAAATCTGCCCAAGCTTCCGGCGTGGTATTTCTACCGGGGAATAGCTCAATACCAGCTGAACGATTATAACGGAGCATTGGGCACCTATAAAAAGGGATTGCCGTTGATCAATAACGATCAGGCGGATCTGAAAAGTGATTTCTATGCACAGATTGCCGATATTTATTATAAGTTGGAGAAAAAAGATTCGGCTTTCGTAAACTATCAGGCTTCACTGGCGGCAAATCCGAAGAATATCATGGTCATGAATAATTATGCCTATTATCTTTCGCTGGAAAAGTCCAACCTGAAGAAGGCGGAGCAAATGAGTGCCAGAACAGTTGAACTGGAACCAAAGAACAGTACGTACCTGGATACATATGCCTGGATTTTATATCAGGAGGGGAATTATTCACTGGCTAAGTTTTACATTGAACGAGCTATGGATAACCTGACAAAAGAAGAGGAACCCGGGGTTATACAGGAACACTACGGGGATATTTTGTGGATGAACAGCAAGGACACGGGAAAAGACGATGCAAAAGCATTGGAAATATGGCAGAAGTCGTATGATTCGGGCAACAAGACGGCTGAACTGAAGCAGAAGATCACCAATAAAGGGTGGAAGAGATAGGAATAAGAGATGAGAGGTGAGGAATGAGTGATTGGAAAAGAGAAAAGAAACAGAGTAAAAAGAAATAAAAATCAGTAATTTAAATAACTTCAATAAAAAATGAAACAGAGAATAATAATATTTTCCATACTTTCTATGCTGATTATGTCGGCATGTAAAACCACTAAAGTGGCGTCGGTATCAAAAACACAACTTCCAGTCAAAAACTCTTCGGAACAGTTGATCGAACAAGTCAAAAAAAATGAGCCTCAGTTTAAAACAGCGAATATAGGCAAGATGTCCATGGCTTTTAATGTGAATGACCGGGAAGTAAATGTTTCGGGAAACTGCAAGATCATAAAAGATTCAGCTATTTTTATCTCCATTCAGCCGTTTCTGGGTATTGAGATGTTCAAAGCCGAATTGTCGCCGGATAGTATGAGAGTCTTTGATAAAATGAATCACCGGTATTACGTCGCCGATTATGGATTTCTGAGCAAGCGTTTTGGAGTAAATGTAGACTTTTACAGCTTTCAGGCCTTACTCTCCTCCCAGCTTTTCTGCATTGGAAAGAAAGCAGTTATTGCCGATAATTGCCAGTTAACCGAATTGCCAACCGGTCAGCATAAGATTGAATTCGCCAACGGAAACATACTTCAGACAACAGAAATTTCACCGGTCAACCTGGTTCAACAGGTAGTGCTGAAGGTAAAAGACACCGACTACCAGCTGCAAACCGATTACAGCGATTATACGATTGTCAGTGGAATAAGCTTTCCGCAAAAGATTTCATTACAAGCCAGCAATAAAAAAACCAAGGCAACTTGTGAATTTTCCATATTGAGAGTGGAATTCAATACGGACATTAAACTTTCGATGACAAATCCCGACCGGTATACGCGTAGCGATATTGAGCAATTACTCAAAAAATAAACGATATAATTGAAAAGTTCTCATTAAAATTTATATTGATGCACTTCAAAATTCATTTTCGAATACTATTCATTGCATGCTCACTGATGACTGTTGCGTTCCCGTTGCAGGCACAAAGCGTCAAGGAGTTGGAAAATCAGCGTAAGCAAACGCTGCATAATCTTGAAATAACGAACAAGATGCTGAATGATACTAAAAATTCAAAGCGTACTTCGTTGACAAAACTTACGATTATTTCGAAAAACATCAATGACCGGAGAGTCCTGATCAAAAATATCAGTTCAGAAATCGGACAATTGGATTCGCAAATGGTGCACCTGAATCGAGAAAAAGACAAACTGCAAAGTCAATTGGGTGCGTTGAAGTCCGATTATGCCAAACTGGTGGAGGAAGCTCATATTAACCGGAGTTTATACGCTAAAATCATGTTTGTCTTGTCGGCCAAATCATTCGACCAGTCGTATCGGCGTTTACGGTATTTGCAGGAATTTACGGATTATCGAAAAGATCAGGTGCATGAGATAGAAAGGGTAGAGAATGAAATAGCCCATAAAAATGATAGCCTTCAGACACATAAAACGACCAAAGTAATTGTCGTACAACAGAAAGAAACGGAAGCTCAGAAACTCTCGAATGACGAGAAGAATGAAAAGGGTTTGCTTACCGACCTGCAAAAAAAGGAAAAGAAACTACGGGCAGATTTGAAGATCCAACAGAAAAAGGCCAATGACCTGAACAATAAGATTGAGCGGGTTATTGCCGAGGAAATCCGAAAGGCAGAAGCGAAACGTCAGGCAGTTCAGAAGAAACATCTCGCTGAAGAAAACAGGCGGGCCGTTGAGGAAAAACGACGCGTCGATGCGGAAAACAGGCGCATTGCAGAAGAGAACAAACGCATAAAAGCTGAGAATAAACGGATCGAAGCAGACAATAAATCGAAGAGTGCAGCAGGAAACTCAAAGAATACGCCCAAGGCTGAAATCAAAGCCACAAAGCCGGAAATTAAACCGATCAAGACCGAGATAAAAGCACCGGCCAATAATATATCTTCTGCTTCTTCCGTTTCAACTCTTACACGGGAAGAAACATTGATATCGGGAAACTTTGAGCGAAATATAGGACGTTTACCCTGGCCGACAGCCAACGGATTTATCAGTGGTCATTTTGGAATTCAACAGCATGCTGTTTTGAAACATGTCACCACGAATAATAAGGGAGTTTATATCCAGACACCAGCCGGAAGTACAGCCCGTGCCGTATTCGAAGGAGTAGTGACTCAACGGTTCTCTATTCCCGGAAGTAATAATGCGATTATTATTCAACATGGGAATTATCGTACCGTATATGCCAACCTTACGCAGATATTTGTAAGGGAAGGCGAACATGTTAGTGCCAAACAAGCGATCGGTAAGATTTATACCGACGATGATGATGGCAATAAAACGGAGTTGTATTTCCAGATTTGGGAGGGAAAAACACTGCAAAATCCGGAGAGATGGATGTCAAGATAAGGTAAGTAGAAACATAGTAATGCAGCTTTTCCACTGTTTTAAACGTCGGAAAGGTTAAAGAAACAATATAACTGGAAATTGAATTCTTATGGAAGAGTTAGGAAATGAAATGCAATTAGTCGATTACGGGGATAGCAATATTATTACCCTCGAAGGGCTGGAACATGTTCGTCGTCGTCCGGGAATGTATATCGGTAAGTTAGGCGATGGATCGCATATCGATGATGGAATTTATGTTTTACTAAAAGAAGTGCTTGACAACTGTATCGATGAGTATCGTATGGGTGCCGGGAAGGCAATAGATGTCCGGGTTCAGGATGGTCATGTGGAAGTTCGTGACTTCGGTCGTGGCATTCCGCTCGGCAAAATGATAGAAGCTGTGTCCATCATGAATACCGGTGGAAAATATGACTCCAAGGCGTTTAAGAAATCGGTGGGGTTGAATGGAGTTGGGACAAAGGCGGTAAATGCGCTGTCCGCCAGATTTGTGGTGCAAAGTTTCCGCGAAGGACAAAGCCGTAAAGCGGAATTTGAAAAAGGAAAACTGGTCAGCGACTCGGATATTTTCAACGACAGCAGCGATCGAGGGACACTGATATCTTTCGACCCGGATGGAACTATGTTCGAGAACTTTCTGTATAAGGACGAATATATCGAAACCATGTTACGCAATTACGCGTATCTCAACACCGGCCTGACGATCAATTTCAATGGCAAAAAGATCCTTTCGAAAAACGGGTTGACCGATTTGCTCAACGAGAACATGACTTCCGAACCGCTTTACCCGATTATTCATCTGAAGGGAGAAGATATAGAAATCGCTTTCACTCATAGCGACCAGTACGGCGAAGAATACTATTCGTTCGTAAACGGGCAACATACCACGCAGGGAGGAACTCACCAGAGCGCATTCCGTGAAGCGGTGGCACGGACGATTAAGGAGTTCTACTCGAAGAATATGGAGCTTGCCGACATTCGTAACGGGATTATCGCAGCCGTAGCTATCAGTGTGGAGGAACCCATCTTCGAGTCACAGACTAAAACAAAACTGGGTTCACGCGATATGGCCAAAGATGGGGTGTCGGTCAATAAATTTATATCCGATTTCCTGAAAAAAGAACTGGATAACTTCCTTCACCGCAATAGTGAATCGGCCAACATATTACTCCAGAAGATCCAGGATTCGGAAAAAGAGCGCAAAGCCATTGCAGGTGTGACGAAACTGGCTCGCGAAAGAGCCAAGAAAGTAAACCTGCACAACAAAAAGCTTCGTGACTGCCGGACCCATTATAATGATTCGAAAGGCGATACCGATAATTCCTGCATCTTTATTACCGAGGGCGATTCGGCAAGCGGGTCTATCACCAAAAGCCGCGATGTAAATACGCAGGCCGTGTTTAGTTTACGCGGGAAACCGTTGAACAGCTACGGCCTTACTAAGAAGATTGTGTACGAAAACGAAGAGTTCAACCTGCTCCAAGCGGCGTTGAATATCGAGGATGGCATTGAAGGGTTGCGTTACAACAAAGTGATTGTATCTACCGATGCCGATGTCGATGGCATGCATATCCGGTTGTTGCTGATTACTTTCTTTCTCCAGTTCTTTCCCGACCTGATCAAAAAAGGTCATGTTTATATCCTCCAGACGCCGCTTTTCCGCGTACGGAATAAGAAAGAAACGATGTATTGTTATTCGGAAGAAGAACGGTTGGCGGCTCTGGCTAAACTGGGTGCAAATCCGGAGATTACACGGTTTAAAGGATTGGGCGAAATCTCGCCGGACGAGTTCAAACATTTTATCGGACGGGATATGCGTCTGGATCAGGTAAGCCTGAAAAAAGAGGATGCCGTCCAGGATCTGTTATCTTTCTACATGGGTAAGAATACCTCCGAACGCCAGAATTTTATTATCGACAATCTGGTGATAGAAGAAGATATTGAATAACCAACAAAATTAATCATGGGCATATCCTATTACAGCCACGACGATTCAGCGGATACCAATCCCGACGGATACTATATGAAGCAAGCTCTTCTGGAGGCTCAGGAAGCCGCCGGGCGCGATGAAGTACCTATCGGCGCGGTAATCGTGTGCCAGGGTCGGATTATTGCCCGTGGTCACAACCTTACGGAGACACTTACCGATATTACAGCCCATGCCGAAATGCAGGCTATTACTGCTGCCGCACAGTTTCTGGGAGGAAAATACCTGGTAGGCTGTACCCTTTACGTTACGGTGGAGCCTTGCGTGATGTGTGCAGGCGCATTGGGTTGGGCGCAAATCAGTAGGATAGTCTACGGGGCAACAGATGAAAAACGCGGGTACAGACGCTTTGCACCCAATGCCCTTCATCCCAAAACGGAAGTCGTTTCGGGTGTTTTGGAACAAGAGTGCAGCCGCCTGATGAAAGAGTTCTTTGTTCGAAAGAGATAGAACTGTATCTGTCAACTGGCGAATGCGTTTATTCTTTTATTCAGTATTTTTTCTCCGAATCCAATCAACCGGTCTGCAATTACCTCCTCACCCTAATAACGGAACCTGATGACTACCAGTTCCGATTGCGTTCCAATCCTGTATTGCGGACCCCAGATACCCAGGCCGGAAGATACGTAATAATGTGTTTTACCTTTCTTCATATAGCCATAACCTACTTCATACATGTTTTTGACAAAGAGATTTCCGGGGAAGAACTGCCCATTATGCGTATGTCCCGAGATCTGCAAAGCGATATTGTTCTTTTCCGCTTCTTCTAGATGGAAAGGTTGATGATCCATTAATATTCGCGGGTAGTGGGGGTCCAACCCTTTTACGATTTCGTTGAGCGGTTTGCGTCTTTGATTGCTGCGATCGTCTCTTCCCACCACATAAAAGCTGCTATCCACCAAACAGGCCGAATCACGTAAAAACACGATGCCGGCTTTCTTCAGATATTCTTCAGTTGCATTCGTCGTTTCTGCATAATGCTCGTGATTCCCGTTTATTGCGTAGATACCTTTTGAAGCTTTGATAGCACGGAATTCTTCCTCCATATTTTGTTTTATCAACGGCATAATTGATCTGTCGGAAACGTCACCTGCTATTAAGACAATGTCCGGATGCTGGTCATTAATCAGTTGAACATACTTCTGAAGCATCCTTTTATCTATCGAAACGCCCAGATGAATATCACTTACGGCTACTATTTTCAATTCCTTGTGTTGTGTCGGGTTATCAGTGCTGAGATTTAGCGTCACTATTTTCGGATGATTAAACTTATAATTACCCACTATCAAAGCTATTCCTGTAATTCCCAGTGTAGCGATCATCATCCACAGCCTAAAACTAGCCATATAGAGTGGACGGATATGAATAAACAAGTTAAACAAGCGCAAAACATCTACCACCAAAAAGGAAAGAAAAAGGTAGATAAAAATAATCAGGTAAGTGAATCCGATAAAACTAACAGCCTTTCCGATTGCCTGCGGCATGGCATTGCTGAAAATCATACCGGTCAGCAAAGTCAGAAACAGGACAATTGCTGTAATAACATAAAGAGGACGTAAAAAAGAAGCGGAAGGTAGTACTTGCCATCCGCGTGCTATTACATAACCATTTAAAGAAAAAAGTATCGCCAATGCAATCAAAATAAATCCGACTTTCATACACTATCGTTGAATAAGTAAAAATAAAGGTAAAACGTTTAAACACGCAGATTGTTTTGTATCCCGTTTTCAGGATTGCCACAGACAACTCGGTTGTTACTCTTTTTAGTTCATAAAATCAAAGTGCAAAAGTAGTTATTAAAATCAATCATGTTGCGGAATACTCCGTAGAAGTTGCGAGACGTCTCGTAATACTTGCGAAAGCTCTCGTAAAAGTTGCAGAAGGTTCCGTAATAGTTGCGGAATCTTCCTGTAAGGTTGCTTTCTGTTTATTTCTTATTGTTTATGAAATCGAATATCTTGTAACATACAAAAGCTGAATTAAGAAAAAAAGAAATACATTACCAACCAAACATGTTATTATATTGTTTTGTTGTAATTTTGTAGTCATTAAAGAATTATTTCATGCAATGAAGAAAAATCTTTTTATTTTGAGTCTCATTATATCGGTGTCTTCTGTTTTACAGGCACAGAAAGTGGGGCTTGTGCTCAGTGGAGGTGGTGCCAAAGGTATTACTCACATTGGCATTATCAAGGCTCTCGAAGAAAATAACATCCCGATTGACTACGTGGCAGGGACTTCAATGGGTGCTATTGTGGGTGGCATGTATGCCATGGGCTTTACAGTCGATGAAATGATACAAACCGTTAAGTCCAATGACTTTAAGCATTGGACTACTGGCGAAATAGAGTCAAATTACAAGTATTATTACCGTAATGCCGATCCGAAACCAAACTTTGTTGAGATCTCTTTTAATATACATAATATCGATTCCATTAATTTAAAATCAGCCATCCTCCCTACTAATATCATTTCTCCACATCAGATGAATTACGCCTTTGTTCCGCTGAGTTCACAGGCTAACGCCGTTGCAGGAGGTAATTTCGACAAGTTATTTGTCCCATTCCGTTGTGTTGCTTCCGATATTTACAAAAAAGAAGCCGTGGTCTTTCGCTATGGCGTATTGGGTGATGCAATACGTGCTTCACTGTCGTATCCTTTTATGTTCAAACCGGTAGTTATAGACGGTCGCTTGTTATTCGATGGCGGTATTTTCAATAATTTCCCGGTGGATGTTATGCGCAGTGACTTTAAACCTGAATTCATGATTGGCAGTGTGGTCGCAAACAATCCCCGTAAACCGGATGAACGCGACATCTTAACGCAGATACAGAATATGATTATGAGTCGCACCGATTATCGTATTCATAAAAAAGAAGGTTTACTGCTTAAATTCAACTTGCCTAATTTTAAACTCTTCGATTTCTCCAGAGTGGACGAGCTTGTTCAGATGGGCTATGACTCAACGATGAAACATATGGATGAAATTAAAGCACGTGTTAAACGTCGTGTTTCTACCGATGAAATAAATAGGAAACGACAGAACTTCAGAGATCGTTATCCTGAATTAAAATTCCAGCATATAGAGGTGAATGGCGTTGACAGCCTGCAAAAGATTTATATCCAGCAGGTCTTTCATAATAACAACGAGGCTTTTACCATGAAAGAGTTCAAAGAAGCCTATTTTAAGTTGGTTTCTGATGATAAAATATTGGAAGTCATTCCGCATGCGGTTTATAATTCATCTACCGGTAACTTCGACTTGCATTTAAACGTGAAAACTCAGGATCACCTCAAGGTGTTACTCGGCGGTAACGTCTCTTCTTCTACTTCCAATCAGGCTTATTTTGGACTCTCCTTTCAGAATCTGACCGATTATGCTCAATCTGCTTATGTCGATGCACAGTTTGGGAAAGTATATAACGGATTGGGAATCGGAACACGAATAGAAATACCGTCCCAAAAAAGTTGGTATGTAAAGATGGCGCTTGTGTTGCATAAGTTCGATTATTTCGAAGGTGACCAGTTATTTTATAATGATAACAGGACTGCTAACTTTACGCAAGGTGAAGTTTATGGCAAACTGAGTGCCGGCTTTCCGCTTTCCATGAAAAGTCGTTTGGAGGTTGGCATCGGTTATGGTTTTATGACTGATAATTATTATCTGAACCGGGCACAGATTACTTCTTCAACCAAAGAAGATGAAAGTCAGTTTTCACTTGGAAGTCTTTTTACCCGCATTGAAAGGTACACGTTGGACAATGTGATGTATCCCACCAAAGGTTATAGTCATTCCACCTCATTACAATTTATTGGGGGCAATCAAACCTTTGAATCGAAAAACGATCCTACGAAAAATGTGGATGATGTGTTTGACGCATGGATTCAATGGAGGGCTAAATTCGATCAGTATTTTCAGTTAGCCCCCAAGTTTACGCTTGGAACTTACGGAGAACTGGCTTTTTCTTCCCGTAAGCTATTGCAGAATTACTCGGTGAGTATTATTGAGGCTCCGGCTTTCCAACCCACGCCCTACAGCAGGACTGTCTTCAACGAAGCTTATTCTGCCAATCAGTATGTAGCTGTTGGCGTAAAACCAATTTATCATCTTACCAAAGTTTTGCATGTCAGGGGCGAGGCTTATTGGTTTGTGCCCTATCAAACTATAACCCGCTCCACCGACAATTCAGCCAGTTATTCTTCCCCGTTTTCTTCATCCCAGTTTATGGCAGAAACTTCTCTAGTGTATAATTTTAAAATTGCTTCAGCCGGTATGTTCGTGAATTACCTTAGTTCGGCAGCCAGTAATTGGAATTTTGGCATCAATATAGGTTTCCTGCTGTTTAACCCTAAATTTACAGAGTAATTCTTCGCAGATGATTTATCAGTAGACGTAATTTCCGGGAATGAATTTATAGTCCAATGTCTTTACATAAGGAGATTCAGGAATCTTTTATCAACTAAACCCTAACTTCGCGAGTTTTGTCCGCAGACTTATTCTGAATGTCACTTGCTGTAAGCCCCCAATAATTTATGCGGTATTCATAATTATTTCTCAGACTGGCTACACAATACTGTTAGTTAATCTGAGCATATGCCGTATATTATTCAGAGTATCCTGATTTCAAATCAAGATACTCTGAATGCTATATATTGTTAATTGTATATGAGCGTGCATTACTTCCGCGAATGCTACTCTCTGCTATTTATTCCAACTTACAACCGCTGTTTTTAAATCGTCGGAATTTCCTCCGATTTTAATCTCAAAGTCTCCACTTTCCCAGTCGTATTTTAAGTCGTTGTTATAGAATTTCAAATCATTTGTACTTATATCGAAAGTAACCGTCTTATGTTCTCCTTTTTTCAGCATGATTTTTTGAAAACCTTTTAATTCTTTTATGGGACGTGTTATACTTCCAACTATATCGCGAATATATAACTGAACGACTTCAGAACCATCGTATTTCCCTGTATTTGTAACCTCAACGCTGGCTTTGAGAATTTGATCTCCCTGCAATTTAGATGAATTCAAGTTTATATCACTGTAATTAAAAGTAGTATAACTAAGTCCATAACCAAAAGGATAAAGAGGTGAATTGGGAATGTCTAAATACACCGATCTGAATTTTTCAAACGTGTCTTTTTTATTTTCCGGTCTGCCGGTATTTTTATAGTTGTAATACAAAGGTATTTGACCGACACTTCGTGGAAACGACATAGGTAACTTCCCTGATGGGTTAACTTCTCCAAACAATACATCCGATATTGCATATCCTGCTTCGCTTCCCGGAAACCAGACATTCAGAATGGCATCGGCAATTTTACTCTCCTGATTCAATACCAATGGACGACCGGTGAAAAGAACCAATGCAATAGGTTTTCCGGTTTTCTTCAATTCTACCAATAAATTTTTTTGTGCTTGAGGTATCTCTATATTAGATCTGGAGCTGCACTCGCCACTCATCTCGGAGGCTTCACCTAATGCCACAACTATCACATCGGCTTTTTTAGCTATTTCCACAGCTTCTTTTAGTATTTGATCCACTGGTCTGTTGTCGCGATAGCTGCTGCCTAACACTGCCGAACGAGACTCTAATTCTGCATTGTATTCGAAATTGCTGCCTTTGGCAAATAGAAAGTTTACTTTATTGCCCAAGGTCTCTTTCAATCCGTTCAGAAGGCTGACAGCTTCCTTGTGTCTGGCTGCAACAGTCCATGTCCCGGGCATATTCTCCGGATTATCAGCTAAAGGACCGATAACAGCAACGGCTCCGGATTTTTTCAATGGCAGCAGCTCATTGGCGTTTTTCAACAATACCATAGATTGGCTTGAAATTAGACGGGCAATTGATCTGTTTTTCTGATTATATATTTCCGTTTTTGCACGATTAAGGTCACAATACTTATAGGGATCGTCGAATAGTCCTAACCGATACTTTGCTTCCAGAATAAAGCGTACTGCCTGATCAATTTCAGCTTGGGTTATCGTTCCTTCATTCAATGATTTTTTCAATGTTGTCAGGAATCCTTCACCGACCATGTCCATATTGATACCGGCGTGTAAAGCTAACGCTGATACCTGCTGTAAATTACCCATCCCATGATTGATCATTTCATTGATACCTGTAAAATCGGTTACTACAAATCCCTTGAATCCCCACTGATTACGAAGAACTTCAGTCTGAAGCCAACGGTTGGCGGTTGCCGGTATTCCATCCACTTCATTAAATGAGGCCATAACACTTCCTGCTCCGGCATCAACAGCTGCTTTATAGGTCGGAAGATACTCGTTATACATTCTTAGTTTGCTCATGTCAACCGTATTGTAGTCTCGTCCGGCTTCTACGGCTCCGTACAATGCATAATGTTTTACGCAGGATAACATGGTGTTCTTTGCAGACAAATCATTACCCTGATAACCGTGTACCATGGCTTTGGCTATTTGTCCGCCTAAATAGACATCTTCACCGGAACCTTCGGCAACTCTTCCCCAGCGAGGATCACGTGATACATCCACCATGGGTGAAAATGTCCAGCTGATGCCATCGGCTGTAGCTTCCTGAGCTGCTATCCGTGCAGATTGTTCTATCAGACCCATATCCCACGACGAAGCCAAACCTAACGGAATAGGAAAGGTTGTTTCGTATCCATGTATTACGTCCATTCCAAATATCATAGGAACCTTTAATCGGCTTTTTTCAACAGCGACTTTTTGAATATCCCGAATTTTTTCGACACCCTTTATATTAAACAGCCCGCCGACACTTCCTTCTTCAATTTTCTTGCCTATATCCGAGTTTCTAGCTTCACCGGTAACAAAATCCCCTGACGAAGGTAAATTGAGTTGTCCGATTTTTTCATCCAATGTCATTTTCGACATTAAATCGTTTATAAACTGATCCATTTTTGGATCGCTTTTGAAATAAAGGTCTTTACCTTGCAGAGTCGATATTACGTTATCTGCAACCACTTTCTTCTTTATTTCCTTTTTACTCTTTTGTGCCTGGACATTGGAAAGAAACAAGCAGCAGATAATACCTAATAAATAGATTTTTGTTTTCACCTTTGATGTGTTTTTTGATTTTAAATAATGATCTTTTATTTCACGATAACGCTTTTCGATTTCATTGTAAACGCTGATAAAATTGTATGTTTTGTCGGATGCAATACCCAAATAGATATTATAGCCGTAAACGTTTGGTACCGGTGCCCCCGATATAATAGCATTGCGGGTCTCACTTTTGCGTTGGTTGATAATTTGCTTCTTAACTGTTTCGGGAATAACTCCGTTTGCTTTTCCAAACGGGATAGCCTTATGTTCATAATAATTCAGTTGAATGGCATTTACCTGTTTTATATCACCCAGATCCATGGCAAACCATTCGCTTGCCAGACCGGACTTTGCAGCCCAATAAGTGCGGATATTTTCTTCAGAAGCATTTTCGGGAGTATAAATGCTCTCCGATGATGATGCCCCTTTTTTTTTGTTTAACGAGAGTAGCATCCAACCTGTGAAGTTCACTTTCCGCTGGTTATCAATGCTTTGAAGAACAGTCGTTGGATAATTACCGAAAGCCGTGTTGGCATACATAACGCCATTTTTGTTAAATTAGGCGGGATAAAGTCCGATTCTTCTTTCAAAAGTTTTACATAAAGATAACATACAAGTCGAAATATGCCAATAATTGCTGAAATTATCTTTAAATGGTTCACCATGTCCGGCTCCAGGGACAACCCCTCCCGGTTTATATGAAAACGGGTTTTCTCTAACTGCACGTTACTTCACCGCGAATCGCCCTGTCTTTTAGATACTTTTGAGCCATTTGCAGTCCGCTTCATCCGGCATAGCTACGCAACTTGTTATGGCCTGTCTCTTGTTTTCTGCATTATTCATAGCAATTCATCGCCTTCCTGCATCCCTGTTTCACCTGCATTTATTTCACCTTCCGTACTCCGACTTTTGACCTCTGTTCAGAGAGGGTTTAGTTAGGGTTCAGATAGGGTTGCGAGGGGGTTGCGAGGGGGTTCGGATAGGTTTACCTATTCCAACCCTCTCCGAACCCTCTCTGAGCCCTTTCCATGCCGTGAACAGGTGCTGAGCCAACTGTTATAAAAATTGATTGCAGGATTGAGCGACAGGAATCAAAAAATCAAGGATGAATCAAATTTAATTTTAATAAATAAATAGATTTTTGTATAGATTTATGAGATTATTTCTATATTTGCAGATCGCTGAATGACCGGTTATAAACTTCCAACTTTTGGAATGAAGGGAATATGCAGAGCCGTTTGTTGACGCTGGAAGCGTAGAATCTACCGAATAGCACAGATTATGTTCCGCTATTCATAGGCAAGGAGTAAAGGGATGGTTGATATTGAATCAGGCTAATAATACGTCAATTAAAAACGATTTCTATTTTGAGCTCATGTCTCCACTTTTGTCAGATTATCAAGTGATTGGAATAAATTAAATATGGTCGAGAAATCTATTAGTCTTTCTAATATTCTAAAATAAAATAATTATGGATTCATCAAAACTTACACTTTGGTTTCAATTATTGGCAATAGTTTTTTCAATTATTTCAGTTGTAATTGGATATGTTCTTACAAAAGAACGGGAAATGTCAAGAGAAAGGAGGAAATATAAGGCTGAGCTCTTTATAGAATATATACGTATCAGCAATAAAATTGATAATAAAAATAAGAATTCAAAGAATGATTTAGATTATTCTACGGCAGTAGAGAAATTGTGTTTATATGCAAATGAAAATGTATTGACACTGATATCACAAATTCATGAAAAGTATAATGATAATTTTATGAAAACAGATGAAGGAAAAATATTATACTCGGAACTTATACTTGCAATGAGAAAAGATACAGGAGTAAAAGTAAAAAAACTCAATGCGGAGAGAATGATTAATATTCTCGAACTTAATTCTGATTAACCGCATTGAATGGCAGATAATAAAAAATAATCTCTGCGTGTAGTAACTTTAGCGAAGCGTAATTTATATTGAAAAAAAGGAATAATTTTCATCTATCAAAATAGTAACAATATCAGTAAACCAATGAATTGACAACTGAAGCTTTTGCAATTAATCCGGCTATTAAAAGAATACAGTATGAAAAAACTAAGAACAATCTTATTATTTGCTTTTGCAATCTTTTCGACAACAGCATTTTCAACAACATGGAATGAGCCATGGCAAGACAAAGTAATAAAAGAAGCTGATTACTTTGTTTTAGCGAAAATAAAATCGTATGATAGCAGAGACGGAGCAACTATTGAAGTTGTCAAATCGTTGGGTGGACAAGAGCTGAAAGGCGAAATAAAGATTACGGACTTTTATCTGTTAGAAATTTGCAGTAGTTCCGCCGGACACGGAGCCGAATTTAATTTTGAAGGGATAACCGAATGTTATGTTTTCATCAAGAAGAACGATAAAGGCCAATATTGTATTGCAACTCCAACGACAGGTTTTAATGCCATGGAGAATGGAAATGTTTATGCGACCTATCGGCACAGTTATCATCAGGCACTTGTTCCGGCTGACACTTATGAGAAAACAATGACTGCTATTTTTAACAACTACCACAACAAGCCTTATGACAAACAATTTATAAATGAATATGTAAATAAGTATCTTTCAATGAAACCTGCAGGTTTCGGAAAATCTGAAATGGATACTTTCTTTGCTCAGCACGTAGCCTTGGAATGTGTTTATCACCTTCGACTACCGGATTTGTATCCGAAGCTTATCCCGTTTCTGAATGATACTTCAAACTTTCACAATCAGGTTTCCGGAGCCAGAGCATTAATTTCATGTAACACGACTGACTGTAAACAAGCATTGTTGAGGGTAATAAGTAATACTACACGAAATCATTTCGTACAGGTAGTATGTGTATGGACTCTCTCCGAGTTTAAGCCCAACGAACTTAAAGATCAGCTCATAAAAATCAGTGAAACGGCTTCGACAGAAGATAACGGATTTGGTGGAGATATTATGGATCCCAGAGTTTGCACTTTTTTCCCGAATGTAAAGAATGCAATTACAACATTGACAGACAAACTCAAAATAATCAGCTAAAAGGATGCTCCGGGCAGGACGTACCTCCGGATAATGTGAGTTTATCGGAATGTAACTTGTGCCGAAAACAGGAATAGTCTTTATCTGTCAACTTAACAACTAAATGGTTAAGCGATTGAATTTAGTTTTCGATTTCAGGAACTTTATTCAGTGAGCTTTAGGAATACAAGAGCATTTATGAAAAAGTAGTCTATTTTTTACCTTAGCAGAAGGAGCAGAAAGACTTTAAGTGGTGTAAGGTTGGTCAGATCAATATAATATCTTGCGAAAACAGGAACTTATTTGAAATGATAAAAACGAAACAATCAAAAAGCATCAGAAGATTCATCTATCGGAGCAAATTGTAAGCCGGAGGGACGATTTTAATAAAATTTTATCATTGAATATTTGGTTAATTCAGAAATAGCACATAACTTTGTGCATTCAATAATTTCTTACCATAGCGAAGCCAAAGGTAACCATAAAACAGGGTTATAAACTTGGGACTCATTCGTAACAATCAAGTTTACAACGTATTGACAAATAGATTTATAAAGAGCAGGCTTTACGGTCAATTCTTTAAAAGCGCTACGTCATCACGATGATAAAAACTTACCATCCATTTGCCGCTCACTTGTATCCCGATTCTGTTACAGGAAGAGGATATTTACAGATCCATCCCCTGTCTGCAAACCTTGTTTTAAGCCTTCGGAACAGCTATACATAAATTTAAAAAATCATGTCAAAAGAAAAAGAAGGAAAAGAAAAATCGGGTAAAAAAGAACCCGTCAAATCCCTGAAAGAAAAACGTGCTGAAAAGGCTCAGAAACGGCTGGAAAAAAGCAAAGTAGCCGAAGTTTAATTCATAGTGTAGTTCTCTGATTAGAGCTGCTGAAATTTACAATTTAGATTCAACCCTTCCATGCTGTCGATTGACAACGGGAAGGGTTGATTATTTAGAATACTTTTGTTTTATTCTGATAGGATAGCTCATATTGTTTCCACCAAATTCTATGTATTACAGAAAAATTTCTTTAATTTTGCAGCCTATTTAAAACGCTAACAATACTAACATTAAACGAACATACATCATGGCTAAAGAATTTAATTATCAGGAACCGTTTCCATTGGGAAAGGAGAAAACCGAATACTATTTGCTTACGAAAGATTACGTTTCGGTATCAAAACTGGACGGACAGGAAGTGCTGAAAGTGGAACCGGAAGGATTGACAAAACTGGCACGTACGGCTATGCGCGATTGTGCATTTTTATTGCGTCCGGCCCATCAGGCTCAGGTGGCATCTATTCTTGCGGATCCGCAAGCCAGTGAGAACGACAAATATGTGGCATTAACCATGCTCCGTAACGCCGAAATATCAGCCAAAGGAGTATTGCCTTTCTGCCAGGATACAGGTACTGCTACCGTTTATGCTAAAAAAGGGAATAACGTATGGACAAACGGAACGGATGAAGAAGCTTTATCAAAAGGAATCTACGAAACATATATCGAAGAAAACCTTCGTTACTCGCAGAATGCTGCTTTGAACATGTACGACGAAGTAAATACCGGTACTAACCTCCCGGCTCAGATAGACCTGGTAGCCAGTCACGGAAACGAATACAAATTCCTGTTTATCGCTAAAGGAGGCGGATCGGCCAATAAGTCGTATTTATTCCAGGAAACAAAAGCATTATTGAATCCTGCTTCACTGGAAAAATTCCTGACAGAGAAAATGAAAACATTGGGTACGGCAGCCTGCCCTCCTTACCATATTGCATTTGTGATTGGAGGAACATCTGCTGACGCGTGTATGAAAACGGTGAAGCTGGCATCGACCAAATACTACGATGAGCTACCAACAGAAGGAAATGAACTTGGACAATCGTTCAGGGATGTGGAGATGGAAGCCAAGATTTTAAAAGCATCACAGGAAGCTGGTATTGGTGCACAGTTTGGCGGAAAGTACTTTGCACATGATGTCCGTATTGTCCGTCTTTCACGTCACGGAGCATCCTGTTTTGTAGGTATGGCGGTATCCTGTTCTGCCGACCGGAATATCAAGGGTAAAATCAATAAAGATGGTATCTGGGTAGAACGGTTGGAAGATAATCCCGGACGCTATATTCCGGAAGAATTACGCAGCCAGGGCGAAGGTAATGCCGTAAAGATTGATCTCAATCAACCAATGACGGAAATCCTGAGTACATTATCTAAGTACCCTGTATCTACCCGCCTTTCGTTGAATGGAACGATTGTAGTGGGCCGTGATATTGCACATGCCAAATTAAAAGAGTTGCTTGATTCGGGTAAGCCGCTTCCACAATATGTGAAAGATCATCCTATTTATTATGCAGGTCCTGCCAAGACACCGAAAGGTATGGCTTCAGGATCATTCGGACCTACAACAGCCGGCCGTATGGATTCGTACGTGGATTTATTCCAGGAAAACGGGGGTAGTATGATTATGATTGCAAAGGGTAACCGTAGTCAGCAAGTCACCGATGCCTGTAAGAAACATGGCGGATTCTATCTGGGTTCAATTGGTGGACCGGCAGCTATTTTGGCCGAACAAAACATCAAGAAAGTGGAATGCCTCGAGTATCCTGAATTAGGTATGGAAGCAATCTGGAAAATAGAAGTGGAAAACTTCCCTGCATTTATTCTGGTAGATAATAAAGGAAATGACTTCTTCAAGCAAATAAAGCCGATTATGGTTTGCTAATAGTCGGGTAAAAGAGAAATCTCCCGCTGATTAAGCCGAATTACGCAGAAAGAAATAACTGCGAAAATCAGCGTAATCAGCGGGAGATTTTTTATATTAGTTCAGCTTTAACCGAACACCTACATTGACTCCGGTACCGGGCTGGATTAATCCGCCATAATCGGCATAGGTTGTATTCAGGATATTATTCACATCGGCAAAGACATCAAATTCCTTTTGCGACCAAAGCAACCGGCCATCGAGCATAAAGTAAGGGGTGTAATTCCGGATAATAGAAGCCGCACCATATACTTTATTGGCATCATAGTTTCCTGACCTGTCATAATAACCGGCTTTCCACGAAGCGGATAAATTCTTCCAGATGGCATGATCGATGCTCAGGATAGCTTTCTGTTTCAGGTAATCAAGTGCATATTTGGAAATAAAATTACTGGCACTTTTGTCTAATTGTAAATACGAATAACTAAATGTAATTTTCCTGACAAAAGATTGGTGAAAATAATACTCAACGTTCATATCGGCACCCAGGGCATTGACATTTGTCAGGTTTTCACTAATCCAACTGGCTGTCAGATTCGGTTTAACCCAATCAATCACATTTTGTGCCATCCGGTAATAGCCGGCAATGTCGAATTTCCAGTTAGGTTGTTGCATCTTGGTTCCTAGTTCAATCGTTTGTGAATGCTCAGGCTGCAGATCAGGATTAGCCGTATGCTGCGGTCCTACATAATATAAGTCGGTAAAGGTAGGAAGACGAACAGCCGAATTAGCATTTGCAAAAATGCGAATGTTCTCGCTCAGAGCATATGCCAGGTCAACTCCACCAAACGTGTTTTGTCCAAAAGATGAAGTATGTGTTGAAGCAACTCCGAAAGAGAAGTACCAGCGGTTTAGATTCAGCGTCTGGTCAAGATAGACGGTTGATAAAAGTCGATTGGCTTTTTTTGTGAAGAAACCGTTTGTTTCAAGTGGAGCACGCATTGAGTCAATAGGAGTCCCGAGTACATTACTGAAAATATGTTCATTCCGCAATTCAAGGCCCAACGTTGTCTTTCCTAATTTAGAAAGATAAGCCACGGAAGCTTTTCCTCCGGTCACATCAGTTAGATGATAGTTCCATCCTGCGGGATTATTGAAGTTCAACTCAAAACGGTCATGATGCCTTCGCCCGTAAGCCTGAGCAACGTATTCGAAATTTCCTTTCTTCATATTCCAGTTCAAAGCGGCCAGAAAGGTTTTTGAGTTTTCATATTGATTGGGGAAAGCAAGCGAATAGAAGCCGTTAGCTCCAAACGCTTTTAATTGCCCCGCCAGTTGCAAGTCGAATTTACCTGCATTCAGGGTCGTATAAACAGACTGAATAAAAGCACTGCTTAAATCAAAATCGGTATTTGTTGTGTAACCGCTACTGCTTTTATGTGAAACGGACGCAAAAGTATGGAATCGATCCGTGCCGAAACTTCCGGAAACAGATTGGGCATAATAATTAAAGCTTCCGCCTACCAGCTCTGCATTCAGAGCATGCTTATCCTTGTTTTCCGTTACGATATTAATGGCTCCGCTAAAAGCATTCGGGCCCAACACACGGGCTGAAGAACCTTCGAGAATCTCAACACGGCTAACATCCGATAAATTAAGCGGAATATCCAGATTAAAATGGCCTGTTTGCGGGTCGGTAATATTGACGCCATTCAACAATACTAACACCTGATCGAATGAGCCGCCACGTACAGATATATCGGCCTGAGTACCATCGGTACCACGTTGACGGATGTCCAATCCTGCTACGTAATTCAATAGTTGATCAATACTTTGAACGGCTGAACGGGCTATCTCGGTTTTATCGACTATGGTAAGCACCCTGCCCATTTCGGAATAAAGTTTATTCCGGTTAGCATTAACCTGCAACTCGGAAAGATTTACAGCTACAGAATCAGTTCTTACCTGACTTCGGATAAATTGAAAAGTAAGCAGAAAGATTAAACAAAGAATAAAAGTTTTTTTCATACTGAATAAAATAAAAAACGGTTGAAATGAGATAAACTCGTTTCAACCGTTTTGGTGAATAAAATAAATATATGTGTTTTGATAGCACGCAGCGGCACTATCAGTTGAAATTACTGATAAAACCGTTTCCTGAGCCGGATGGATCATAGCTTCCAGTTCCATTATCTCCATTGATTTATCCTTTGATTCGGTATCAGCAGCGAATGCAAAGAGTGACTTGTCGGATACACCCACTGCTTTCTGCAAGGACTTATCCGAAATGGAAACACAGATACAACCAATCGTCACCGTACAAGCCAGACTACAAAAGATAGCATACCCAGCCCTGCTCCAACGACGGAAGCGAATAGATGAGGCAGTTTGTGTTTTCTTTGTTTTCATGAGGTGATTGAAATATGGAAGTGCAAAAGTAATCAAATACCTTAAACAGGTAAACTAAAAGCTTAAAAAAGGTGCTCCATAAAACAGAAGCACCTTTTTTAAATAATATATTTACTACTTATACTTATTGGCGTAAATAGTTTTTTCCTGACGTAAGAAGTTTAGTCGATTTAATTTTGCGGTATAAACATCTGAATAAGTTGTCGATCCCAGCTTGCCTCCAATAACGAAAATATGATTGGAAAGTTCCATTTCATTCAGCAAATCTGCTGAATTTATTTTGTCATAGGTTTTCGGCCTAAGCACAACGGCTGATTGGTAGCTTCGGGGATTGGACAAATAGGCGGAAGGAAGTATGTTTCGGTGCACATCAGGCAGCATCCAACTTAATCCTTCGTCTTTTGAGACTTTACAAAAACTTTTTCCATTATCAGTCCTTAATCCAAAAACTAATAACTTATTATCATAAAAAACTACAGAAGCTCCAACTGATAACGTATCTAACGTATGGTTCTCGGTACTAAAATCAATCCAGTATACTCCATCTTGCGAGCTCCAACTGTTATGCAATATAGTTCCATTAGCAGAATAGCCTCCCAAAACCAATACCTTCGGTGTCCCCGTTGACGAGCTATATGCCGTTGAAGCGAAACCACTCACCGGGAAATTATCAGGAATTGTCCCCGTAGTCGTATTCCAAACATTTCCATCACCTGAAATTGAAAAATGATAACTATTATCCGTGTTCGACTGAACCACGGCCCATAATTTATTATTTAACACATATGCAAGCGATTTAAAAGTAAAATCGGTAACAGTTTTCTTTGTCCAATTAAATCCATCTGCAGACGAGTAGATGTTGGTTCCATCCTGAGTTAAATATAATTTCCCATTAAACTCAATCATATCAGTTAACGGTGTGCTTACCGGTAAACCGGTAACTGTCGCTTGCTTCCAGTTTGTCCCATTTGTAGAAGTATACAAATAAGAGCTTGCGCCGTCGTTCAAATAGTAAAACATCGCCGTATCATTTAAAACCACTGTTTTCTGACTTGTTGCATTGATTGAATTTAAGTTCGCCGATGTTGTCTTCCATACATAAGATTCCGGATCAACCTGATGAACATTGGCTGTGATATAATACTCTTTAATTGTTTTATAATCGGTCGCCCAGTTTCGTATACGTAGTTTTTTTCTGAAATCGATGGTGTCTGTTCCGGTAATCAGTACTGAATCTTTTTTATACTTATTTCCTCCCGGGATATACAATATGGAATAGGCCGTAGTTTTCCATGTGAAAGTAGGATAAACACTATCTATTCTGGTTGCAAACGGTAAAGAATCTACATTTACAATTGTGTTGCCCACTAATGTAAAGTCAGCCGTACTTAAATATGGAATACTGTCATTTGCCTTGAAAACTAATGAGGCAAACGATGCATCAGTGGATGTTGTTACATCAGAGCTTCCCAGACAAGAACTAAGTAAAATGATGGAGGATAGAAAGAATATTAATCTGAACTGATTGAATTTCATAAAGACGTAGTTTTTTTTGAAGTGACAAAGTTAAAAACATTTTAGGTCATCTTTACTCCGTTTCCCAAGATTTATTGTTTTTTATCATTAAAAACAAGTTTTTTGGACAAAGTAAATTGAAATGATTTCTTTTAATATATGACTACTTAAAAATTAAAGAATAAAGTTATTCATTTTAATACAACTACTACCGGACAATGGTCTGAATGTACTGCTTCGGAAAGTATTGATGCGGATACTAACCGTTCGCGAAGGGACTCGCTGACCCAGTGGTAATCTATACGCCAACCTGCATTCCTGTATCTGGCTCCACCCAGATAACTCCACCAACTATATTGTTCCGGACGTTGGTCGAAAACACGGAAAGAGTCGATCATGCCTGATGCTTCAAAACGATCGAGCCATTCACGTTCTTCCGGCAAAAAGCCCGATACGCCTTTTTGTCGTTCGGGATGGTTTATATCTATGGGTTTATGACAAATGTTATAATCCCCGCAAACCACGATATTGGGTCTTGTCTTGCGTAAATCAGCTATAAATGGAGCAAATGCGTTTAAAAATTCCATTTTTACTGCTTGTCTGATGTCTCCAGAGGAACCGGAAGGAATATATACACACACCACGGTTAGATCACCAAAATCCGCTCGTATCACTCTTCCCTCGGAATCAAATGCAGGATTTTGCATGCCGACAACAACGTTATCAGGTGCTTGCCTGCTTAAAATGGCGACACCACTATATCCTTTTTTTTCGGCAGAATGAATGTAGGAAGTATAACCCAGTTCTGCAAAAAGCATGGTGTCTATTTGATCCGGCTGAGCCTTTGTCTCCTGAAGACAAAGAACGTCGGGATTTTCGGATTGAAGCCATTCAGTAAAATTCTTGGTTAATGCAGCCCGAATTCCATTTACATTGTAGGATATGATTTTCATTGATTTGCCTTTTTGACTTGTTTAAATAATTCAGATGCGAATACAAAACTATTCAGCGCTTCATTATCAACATGAAATATATCTTTATTGTTCCCTTGCCATGCTTTTTCTCCTTTTTCGATAAAGATGATATTCTCCCCGATTTCCATAACAGAATTCATGTCATGTGAATTTATAATGGTCGTTATTTTAAATTCATGCGTTATTTCATGGATCAGTTTGTCAATAATCAGTGAAGTCTTTGGGTCAAGTCCCGAATTCGGTTCATCACAAAACAGGTATTTTGGCTGAAGGGCAATAGCCCGCGCTATAGCAACCCTTTTCTGCATTCCTCCGCTTATTTCGGAAGGAGCTAAATGGAATGCTTTCTCTTCGAGGTTTACGTGCTTTAAACAAAATATGGCTCGCTCAGTCATTTCTTCTTTTGAAACCGGTGAGAACATTTCAAGCGGATACATGACATTTTCCAACACGCTTAACGAATCAAACAGTGCAGAGCCTTGAAATAACATTCCTACTTCGCGCCTTAAAATACGAATTTCGCGCATGCGCATATCCGGTAAGTTTCGTCCGTCATATTCAATGCGTCCTTGGTCGATGCGGTGCAGGCCAATAATACTTTTCATCAAGACTGTTTTCCCTGAACCACTCTGACCGATAATCATATTTGTTTTCCCGGTTTCGAATATAGCTGAGATGTTTTTCAATACGTGATTACCGTCAAACGATTTATCTACATTCTTTACTTCAATCATTTTTCCCTTATCTTAAAGCTGTTGAAATTCTTCTTTTTAAAGAATTTAGATCAACGAGCTAGTTTAACATTAAATTGGTTATAAGCAGATTAAAGAACAGTATTAAAATACTGCTGTTTACTACGGCGTTAGTACTGGCCTTGCCTACATCGAGTGCTCCGCCACGGGCATAGTACCCATATGCTGCTGATACAGAAGAAATTATAAATGCAAAAACAAGGGATTTGACAACGGAATAAAATACGTAATAGGGAATGAAGGCGTATTGAATACCTGTTAAGTAGTCGGCTGTTGTGATAATACTCGTGAAAACGCCCACGCAATACCCCCCTAATAAACCTACTGCCATACTGAAGATAACCAGAAAAGGCATCATCACTACGAAAGCAATAACTTTTGGCAATATCAGATAGTTTGCGGAATTAACCCCCATAATCTCAAGGGCATCAATCTGCTCGGTTATTCGCATAGTCCCGATTTCGGAAGCTATATTAGAACCTACTTTTCCGGCAAGTATTAAACACATGATGGTAGACGAAAACTCCAGTAGTAACGTATCTCTGGTTACTAATCCGGTACTGTAAGTCGGCAGTAAAGGATTGGAAGTGTTTAGCTTAGTTTGGATAGTCATAATGGCTCCAATAAACAACGAAATGATGATGACTATGGGCAGGGACTGTAATCCCAGCTTTTCAAGCTCTTTTGGAAACTGTCTGAAAAACATTTTCCACCGATCGGGTAAGACAAGAACCCGCTTCATCAGCAAAATATACATGCCGGTATCATTTAATAAACTCATGATTGATAATTAAGTAAAAAGTGTCTAGTCCTGAATCATTATAAACAACCGGTTTCAACTAAATCGGGTATTTTAATTTGAATCTGCAAATATACTCATTTTCTGAATATCTTTAATCCTACTTAAAACACAATGAATGTTTGTCCTGTAAAAGCTTAGCGTGTAATCACGATTTATAATGTATAAAGAGAAGATAAATCAGTTCATAATAAGATTGTCCGAATAACCGCTCAAATATTAAAATCATAATGAATTAACTAAAGGATATTCGTAGAAATATAGCTAATTCAGCTTTTCCCCGCATTTGTATTATAAATTCAGGTTACGATGTATTCTTAGGCTGTTTCTTTCCTCTTCCGTTCGTGTAGTTCAGAGAGGGTTCAGAGAGGGTTCAATGAGGTCTATCCCTCCGAACTCTCAATCAACCCTCTCCCGAATCTCTTCGATTACGCTTGATACCTAACTTGTAAGAGCCTGAATAATTGATTTGATAAAAAGAAGTTTTTGCGTAAAGCCACGCTATCTTGTTCTCCATTCTACAAGCAGAACGAAGCAATGCACTACTTTTTTATAGAAATTGGTTTATGTGTCGTTTTCATGGCGATCCTATTATGCCGCACAAGTTCCACATTCAACTCGTATAAACATGTATATAAATATAGATTATATACGTCTCTGACCCGTGAAATTGTAGAAATATAAAAATAATAACCGTTGAATTCCGGCGTTAAGTGGTCAAATCCGGTGAACGAATTGTTGACACCGGGAGAGCTAAATTCGTTGTTTTTTTCAAAAAGGATAACTATCGAGATTCAAACTGTACAAATTGTACAAGTACGTAAAACCGGAATATTTTTTCTTGAAAAGAAAATACGCTATTTAATTGTTGTATATGTATAAATATAAAATATCTAATATGCTATAACTCATTTCTTGACTGCTGTTGAACAAAAACTTGGTGAGTAGGATTACTAAAAAAGGAATAAATAATGTATCGAAATTAAATAAATAGTTTTGTAATCCGATTTTCAACAGATAAAGATGGAGTAAATTTTTTCGTGAATTTCACAGCTCTTAATGTATTCTATATTGATATTTTTGAAATGATAAATTAACAAGATTCCCTTTGTTATAAAGCTTTCCGACGGTTTTTAAATGAAAACTAATTTGTACTTTTGCGAAGTAAATTTTAAATCATAATCATGCCCCTGTTTATCCGATATTGGTTATTTCTGATCATCTGTATATTTATGTACAGTTGTTCGTTTATGCCCAATGAGATAAAAACGGCTGAACGGATTATGGAAACCAATCCTGATTCTGCGTTGCATATCCTGCAACATATGCGCACGGACAAGACAATGTTATCTTCCGCAGATAGGGCTTTGTATGGCTTATTGCTCTTTCAGGCACTGGACAAGAGCAATAAACCGTTAAAACCGGATTCAGTTATCAACTTTTCTGTAAACTATTATCAGGATATAAATGATAAACCGCATTTGGCCAAAAGTTATTATTACAAAGCACACCAATATAAGAAAGCTCAGCGGTTTGATGATGCCACCTTATTATACCTTAAGGCATTGGATCTAGTCCAAAATAACAAGGATTATGACTTATTGGGAAAGATTTATTCCGACATGGGTGATATTTGTGCCTTTCAAAAGGATTACAATGAATCATTAAGAAAATACCAAAAGGCTAAAGAGTATTTTATTAAGGCAAGTGATACAATTGACGCTTGTTATAAGCTTTTAGATGTTGGAAGAATATACCATTTCTTGAAAGATTACAAAAAAGCGCATAATTACTATAGACAAGCACTTTCTCAAACATCTGATTTAATGTTGCGAGGCGCCGCTTATCAGGAAACGGGAATAAACTATTATTGGGCAAAGCAATACGACTCTGCACAATACTTTCTTCGTAAAAGTTTGAAATACCCGTATATAGGGACAAGCTATGCAATCAGGTCCTCTACTTTAGCTGATTTGTTTTTTGATATAAATAAGTACGATTCGGCTTTTCATTATGCTAATTTAGCATTAAAATATCCAACAACATTTTTTAATCAACGGGATTGTTATCGTATTTTGGCAAATATAGAATACATACGTGGAGATTTAAAGCAAATAGCTTTTTATATGTCAAAATATCAGGATTGTACTGATTCGGTTCGAAAGATTGAGACGCAAACTAAAACATCTGTATTGGAAGATTTGCATCAAACAAATGGTGCCTTTAGTAAATCAAGGCATTTCCTCATACTGCTCGGCTGCATAATACCACTGATTATATTGTTAAGCCTTTTCATTGTCTATCGTTTACGGAAAAAGAGTAAAGGGAAGGAAAAGCAATTGGAAGAAGCGGAAGTGCAGCTTACTGAAAAGCAGAACCTTTTCATAGATAGTTTGATTCATCAAATGCAGGAAACCAGGGTTTCTCAGGCTGTCGCTTATAAAAAAGCCACTATTCCTCTACGCGAGCAAATGGATAAGGAATTATACAATACCTGCCTGCATGTAAACGACTGGGAGGCTTTCAAACGGCTAATGAACAAAACATTCAATAACATTATTACAACTTTGGAAAGTGATTATTCCGATTTGACGAGGAAAGACTTAATGTGGTGCTGCCTGTTTTTATTAGATATTCCAAATCAGGATATGGCCATTATTCTCGATAGTCAACCGGCAAGTTTATATAAACTGAAACAACGCTTGGCTCAAAAACTAAATTTGAAAAGCACCAAAGAACTTGACCAGTTACTTAAAATAAAATCGTTCGGAAAATAATTCTTCCTTTCTTAGTTGATCCATATTTACTCTAATTGCCCCCCTCTTTTTTACCTGCTTTTTACCACCTAAAATACGTGTCCTAAAAATATCCGATATTTTTTGTTTAAATTGCTACAAAACAGTAAGATAAAAAAGGACGTGTCCTAATTTATTCAGCCTGAAAATTTGGTATAGTGATGGGGTATGTCTAATTTAGCAACAGAAAGGAATCCCTTTTTGGGCTCTCCATAACCCTGTGTTCACATTATAATTATTATTTTATGAAAAGAATTAATTTTAGACTTTTAGGTTTTTTCATCGTTTTACTTTCAGTGTTTTCGAATCAGGTTGTATTTGCTGATATTCTAATCAGAAAAGATGACCCGGCTCCTGGAGGTGTTCCGAATATTCGTACAGCAGTAAAAGCTTTTTCCTTAAGTACGTCATCGGTTATTCCGGTTACGGCAGATATAAGTGGTTCCGATTTGATTGTTGATTTCACCACAATAGTAGGAACGGCATATGTTTCAGTGGTTGATCAAAGCGGAAACGTGGTTTATCAAACGGTAGTGGATACTTACAGTACTTCTGAAGTAGTAATTCCTGTCGCTGGATTGAGCAGTGGAAGTTACTCGTTGAAAATTTCATATGGTTCTACCAAGTTAATTGGGAATTTTCAGTTGTAACTAATATCCTATAACAAGGCGGAATTGCCTTTCGCCTTGTTTTAAATTACATGATCTGAATTGGATGATAAAAATTCTATTGTTATGAAGAATATTTTAAAAGCATGGTTGAGAAAGGATCATCTATCAAATGATTATCACGCACATGTTGTTACAAAAGGCAATATGGGAATGGATGATATCGTGGATGAAATGATAAACGAAGGTTTAGAGATGAATCGGGAGACTGTGATGAATGTTATCACGCGATTCAATCGTAAATCGGCTGAACTTGCGCTTTCAGGTTGTACGGTAAGCAATGGTTTAGTTAATATACGTTCGTACGTTAGGGGACCATTGATTAACGGGAAATGGGATCCGAATGTCAATTGGGTAGATGTGACCTTATCACATGGAAAAGATTTGTATCAGGTGGTAGCAGAAACTACCGTTACCATATTAGGCGAAAAGGACATCCCTCTTGAGAGTTATGATCTCTCGGAGCAGACAAATCAATTTTCAGGAAGTATTCAAAAAGGGCATGATATCGGAATGACCGGATCACAACCTAAAACAGCTCCGGAACCTGCTTGTGGTATTGCTTTTAGAAGATGGTTGTGTAAGGCGTAATTCATATTAAATTTATTGAGAATTAATCGTACTAATACTGATTTCATTGATTTTGAATCACAACAAGTAACTGTAAAGGGAAATAGGTTAAAAATGAATTTAATTTTGTAATTTTGCGTTTAAACGCTTTAATTCATAAGTCTGAATTATACCGGCAGAATTACACATTATGCATTTTAAAATCAATATCAATATATTACTTTCTTTTTTTTCATGCTTTCTGGTTGGTTGTACGTTTGTAACTAACGAGATGGAAATGGCTGAACGGATTATGGAAGATCATCCTGACTCGGCATTATCTATTCTTCATCACCTGAAATCTGAAAAATATAAGTCCTCTGCTGACCGGGCATTGTATGGATTATTGCTTTTTAGGGCCTTGGATAAAAAAGATAAACCCTTACAGCCTGATTCATTGATTGATTTTTCAATCAATTATTTTCGAAGTAAAAATGATAACCGGCATTTAGCAGCCTGTTATTATTACAAAGGACATAAATGTAAACGATCCCAACATTACGACGAAGCTGCAGAACTTGAGTTGAAAGCATTGGAATGTCTTCAAGAAAATCAGGATAATGTGTTATTGGGTAAAATTAATTCAGATATAGGGGATATCTGTGCAATGCAACGGGATTATAAAGAATCAATAAGAAGATACCATGCATCCGTTGATTATTTTAATCGTGCAGGTAAAACGATTGAAGCAAAATTTGTAATTCTTTCTATTGGACGGATGTATAATTTTTTAGGAAATTACAAAACAGCAAAATGGTATTTTAGTAAAGTAACTTCACAGCTAAAGGATTCTTTGTTATGTGGATCTGCCTATCTGGAAATTGGAAGTAACTATTATGCTGCGAAACAGTTAGATTCAGCGCAATATTATCTTCGGAAGAGTTTACGTTATCCGTATAAAGGTACCAATTATGCTATTCGATATTATATTTTATCCGATTTGTTGTTTGATTTAGGACAATATGATTCTTCATCTCAATGTGCCTTAATAGCCTTAAAATATCCTGCAACTTTTTACACTCGGCGTGAATGCTATAGGCTACTGGTGAATATCGAATATATACGGAAGGATATAAAACAAATGGGTGGATATATGACCCATTATCAGTATTACTGTGATTCAATTCGTAAAGTCGAATTACAAACAAAATGTACTGTACTTGAAAAAATACACAACACAACAGAGGAAGTTAATGGGACCAGACGAAATATGATTCTGATTGTTAGTGGATTGTTGGTAATCACATTTCTTTGCATTTGTTTTATTTACTTTCTTTATAAACGGAATAAACTAAAAAATGAACAGCTGGATGGTTATAAAAAACAATTAAATAGTAAGCAGGAGTTTGTAAGCCAAAGTTTATCAAAAAAAATAGAGGAAGCGAGAACTTTACAGACAAAGATGCGCAAAATGGCATCTGCTGATGAACGTCTAAAACTCGATAAAGAGCTGTATACAAATACTCTAAATTTAGACAATTGGGATAATTTTAATCGGGAAATGAACCATGCTTTCAATAATATTATCATCACATTGCAATCAGATTATCCTGCTATTACCCGTAAGGAGATAATATGGTGCTGCTTACATCTGCTTGATATTCCACATGCAGATAGAATGTTATTGCTTGATACCACTTCCGACAGTTTATATAAGTTGAAACAACGTCTGGCTCAGAAATTGAATTTGAAAACAACCAGATGCCTTGATTTATATCTTAAAGAGATAACAGAAATAAAGGACTAACGATTTGTCATGTCAGTTACTTAAATGGGTTTTTGAGCCAGTAACGATACTTACACTCATTGATGTCCAAAAAAATGTGATATCAAAAAAACAATCACGTAATGTACAATGATTTAAAAAAATAAATGTCCAAGAATATTTGAATGTATTTTTGGTAACTTAAGGGCTTATGATTACTTTAGCAGCACAAATAGTTGGTATTTACTTTAAGCAATTCAATAGAAAGCAACCACAAAGCTGATCTTCTTAGGAAACAGATTCTTCTTTCTTGATTATTTGTTTTGACTGTATTTGGTGGTTTTTGTCCGATTTTAAATTACCAACTAATTAAGAGTTTTAAAGCGGTATAGTCATTTTCGGGTATAGTGAACATAGGATATTAATCCTCTTAACCTAAACCTTCAAATAAAAGAGGATTCAAATTCAACTCGTAATTTTGCTTTGACTGTACCGCTTTGCTTTTGTATTTTGTGTTCTACTAAATTTTGTTTCGCAAAGTCGAATTAAGTAATCGTTTTTCTCATGTTACCTGAAGTATTGAAGTTCCAAAAGAACTTGAAATATGACCATTAATCAGCACAACATGAAGATACTAAATTCTTGCTTTTACTTTCTTTTTTTATTTTTACTTTGTCTTTTTTTGTCCTGTTTGTTTGTCTTTGATTCAATCAGGAATATCAAAGAGGATAAGATTCATCAAAAGATGACGGAATAATAGTTGTGAATTCATCTATCTGCGTGTTAAAAAATTGTTTAACTTATACAACAGTTCCTTGAATAGTTATTTATGCTTAGATATAAAGACATTCAATTTTTCAATTGATATATTTGTTTAATTGTCTTTTTTATATTTTCTTTGTAACTGCATCCTATCAGAGCAAAATTATGTTTTTGAAATATATTACGTTGTTTTCTGGACTTAACTATTTAATTTTTTCTTCAGTATTGTTAATACGAAAATCTCCTTTTAAAAAAGCAAATAGAGTACTTGGGTTTTTGTTCGCTATGTTAGCGGTTTACAGCATTATGCTTTCGTTTTATTATACGGCATTACTCAACAGAAATTATCTTCATTTGATTTATTACGCTCCTTTTGATTTACTTATATTGTTTTCATTGGGACCTTGTCTGCTACTCTATATAAAAGTTTTACTTGGTCATACTGTACGGCTAAATACATTCAGTATCCTTATTTTAGTATCCCCATTTATCCCCGTTATAATTTTTATTGTTTATTTCCTGTTGCAAGACACTCCAACCCGATTAAATCTATTGATTGAGAATTTCGAACATGGCATATGGCACACCAATCTGCTGAATTTGCTGCTTTATTCTCAAATGACAATTTATTTGATCTTTTGCTATACAACAATCCGAAAACAATTAAAGCAATCACCCCGTATCTTTGTTAATAAGGTTCAGATAGATGTTTCATGGTTGAAAGTCTATGTTGTTATTAACTTGGTTTTTATGACTCTATCTGCTCCACTTAGTTTCTACTCGGCAAATGAAAAAATGAATTTAATTATAGCTCAACTGGCAATGGTTATTCAATTCCTTTATTTGTTTATTAAATCGACCTGGCAAACTGAATTATTTCCGGCAGGATCAATCAGTGAAGGTCGGTTGAAGGAAGGAACTCTTAAAATAGCAGATGATGTTGTGGATCAATATTCTAAGGTCTTGATGTTGTACATGGAAAATCAGAAGCCATATTTAAAAGAAGATTGCAATATACAGATTGTTTCTGAGCAAACATCCATTCCGGTTCATCACCTTTCTAATATTCTAAACCAACGCTTTGATAAAAGTTTTCCTGATTTTATTAATGAATTTAGAATATCTGAGGCTAAAAAGTTGTTAGCTACTAATCAAAATAAGAAACTTACCTTAGAGGCAATTGGTTATGAGTGTGGTTTTGGTTCTAAGAGTTGTTTTAATAAAGCTTTTAGGAAGCATACCAACCAAACACCTTCTGAATATCGTCGTGCATCACAAAACGAAATCTAAGAATCTGATTGTTCCTTTCAAAGCTGATTTAATTACGAAGGTTTTTCGTTCGTGACATCTTTGAATTTCGATCTTTATCTTTCGTTTAAATTCCATTATTTTATTTAATTTCTTATTCAATTATGTGCAGCTTTATAAATCTGCACGTATTAACTCTTCATATTTCCTATTTTTGCAGCCGATATAGTAAAGAGATTGATCTCAAAATTTAATTTGCGTTTGTAATTTTGGTTTACTCAAACTATAAAACCTTTCTGTTTGTTTGCAGTTTTTTTAATAACCTTGTATGCCGAAGATAGCACTGCATGCAAGGTTATTTATTATCTCGTTTTAAATTCTATTTTATGTTGAACAAAAATATATAAAGTTTGTTTTTAATATACTGGGATAGAAATTGAATACAGCCTGTCTTCTAGCTTGCATTATATCGCATTAAAGTATATAAGTAAGAATATGACTCTTTTTGTAAAAAGGGTATTGGTATTGGTCCTGCAAATAAATGGTTCGAAATTTGTTATAGTAATAGACGTGAGTTTGTCGATAGACTTAAATATATTTTTTTGATTAGGGAAAGAGGTAGATTTTTTTTAAAATTATTTGATATGACATATTTATTAATAACGATTGCCGGATTTATTTCAATAATTACGGCGGCTATTTTTAAATCAATTTCGGAGAATTCAAAGCATTTAGCCTTTAAAAGAGCTTTAGTGGTTATTATTTCGTTGGTTTTGTATGTTGTTAGTTGTGTATTCCTACTACAACAAAAGCCATATGAATAATGCAGGTTGTTATTCATTGATATGGGTTAAAGACTTTTTTCTCTTGATTTTATCAGGGACATCAAGCAAGAATAACTTTACAACATGAACCTTGTAATTTCAAATGTCTGCTTTGGATGTAATGTATGAATTATATAAAACTTTAGAGTTGAAGTTTATTGTTTTAAATTAGTATTGATATTTGGCAGCTCTTAACTAAATGAATGCATAGCTTTTCTCAATAAGTATTTTGTGAATAAATTGATCATTTTCAAAACAAGACAAAGAATTATTTTTTCTTTGTCTTGTTTCTTTTAGAAGCTAATGGATTACAGATTATTTGGTAAATAATGGAACTGAATTTCTCTAAACAACCTCTCACGGCGAATAAAATCACTCTGTTTTAAACACGACCTCCACATTGATTCCTCATTATTTTGTCAAATATATCTTGTCGCATTATTAATCAGGTAAACTTTGTATTCATTTATAAACCGCCACGTTTTTCCTTCTTCTATTTCCTATTTTTGCAGCAAATAAAATATAAAGTCTATCAGTAATATTTATTTTTACGTTTTTCCTGTTTTATAACCGTACTATAAAATCTTTTCGTTTGTTTGCTTTTTTTGTTAAATAACCCTATATGTAAAATCAATCTTTACGTACAGGGTTATTAAATTTATATTGCTTTTAAATTGTTGATCCGTTTTATATGAACATATATACCTTATTTATAATTAATTGCTATATCCAAGATTGCTCATGAGAATGACTCCGGTTCAACGGTAAGCAAAGTGGTTGGCTGAATTGAAATAAATATACTATCTTTGGATACCAGATATATGTAGAAATCACGGTTTAAATAAAGATAATTACACGTCGTATTCAGGTTGCTTTAATCTGTCATGCACAATACCGAGAGTATTTACCGGTCTGATTTGATGAATTTAAATCAAGAGGACTCTTTCAATAACGAAATAAGTCTTTTAACTTCGGTTTATGCGGTATGCAACACTAAAATATAAAATCAGCCGTTTGTATAAGCTACGCAAGCAAAAGTGCTATTACGGAAGCTAAGATACATTATGAGTAAGAAAAAGACTCTATTTATATACTCCTTTGATTTGGAAAACTTTGACATTAATTAAAAATATCAATTTCTATGATTTATATTCTCATTACAATTGCCGGTTTTATATCAATAATCAGTACTGCTATTTTTAAATCTATTGCTAAGGACTCAAAATATAAAATCTTATATAGAGTTCTTGTAATTGTTATTTCGGCAATTGTTTATTTCGCTTTGTGTGCCTATTTGGTAAATCAAAAAGTTGTTGAATAGAGTCTCTGTTCATTTCCTGCTCTGCGGGATTTTCTTGTGTTTTGACCCGTTAATCATTACCCGTAAACGAACATTTATTTACTGCTAACAATATCAGTCTGTTTTTTCAGACTTGCCACTGCGCCGTCTGCTGTCGAAATTTGTTCCAGATAGTCCCGGAATTCTGAATATGCTTCCGGTGGAAATACTCCTTTGAATAATTCAAAATGACGTATATAGATTATTGAACTTCCCTGAAGGGCGGTCTTTGCCGTATAGCTTCCAAATTTACCTGTAATTTCTGTTTTCTCCGGTAGTTCGGTTACCTTGTAGCCGTTGGGCATTTTATATACCACCGTGTCATTCTCCATATACGGACGTCGAATACACAGATCTGTTTTGCGATTACGCACTTTCTCCGGAATTGAAGTCAGTTTGTTCATAAAGTTCAGCGGAAGCAGCGAAATATCATTTACCAGTTTATGAATATAATTGGTAACTGAAATATTGAGTTTTTCATCAAAGGACGGATGTTGGCTCTTATTTTCAGTATACAAAAAATTATCTAATGTGAACGACGGTAGTTCAATGCGCTCTGTAGCTTCTTTCTTTTTATCTGCATTATCTGCATAATAAATCGGCAAAATCTCCTCGTAACACAATCCTTTGTATTCAGCATGTACTTCTGCAACCCCGGATGTTTCATCGGTAAGGGTTACATTGGCATGCCGGTTAATGCAGTTTTCGCTGGCTGGGTAAGAACGGGTGCGTACTAATTTACTGTTGTCGCCATCCACCAGCAACACTTGCCGGTCATCGGTGTAATCGCCGTTAAATCCACAAGGTAGGCGTTGGTTGGTACATTCCAGCCAAATGGTATCTTTGTTGATTGGTACGCATACGATAGCATGATTGAATTGGTTCGATGGGAATGATTCATCGGTACTGTTACTTCTTGCCTCTGCTTTAACTAAGGTATAATAGGATTTAATTCCTACTGAATTTAATAAGGCTTTCGTATAGTTTGATAATGCTTTACAGTCACCGTATGAAAATTTATCCACTACGGTGGCATCGAAAGGTTGCCAACCCCCAATACCAATCTGAATGCTCACATACCGGGTCTTTTGTTGCATATATTCGTAGATGGTTTTTACCTTTTCAAACTCGGTTTTACAGCCCGATGTGATCTCTTTCATCTTCGCAATAGTTGATTCGGGTAATTTGTCTTTGCCTTCGATGAGTGTCGTTGACCACTTACCTATTTCTTTCCAACTTTCGCATGATCCTTTTGTCTCTCCAACTTCAAAGTTATTTGGAGCCAATTCTGCCAATGGGTAATCTGGTTTAGTTATCGACGAAAGGGGTTCATCGACTCTTGCTTTCAGATTATTCAAGCTCCAGGTGTAAATATCTTTTCCATCTGTATTGCTTTTTACGACACCTTTTGATAAATTATATTCTTTATATCGAAAAGAATATCCTGTCGGAACTTTCACGACAAATGTTGAGTTTTCATATGAAGTGTTTTCACTGTCATGATCCCAAGATGGTAATTCAAATGTTTGTTTTGACTCAATTTGGTAAGTGTATTCAACCGTAAACGGGTATGTTGCACATTTTGGATCAATTATTTTAACCCGATTATCTTCGTACATTGAATATCCGCTGATATTACTGCGATCAATGATATCTTCGTACCCAAAACTTCGGATTTGTTTGCCCTGTTCGTCATACAGCTTACCTTTCAAGCTCGTTATTTTGTTCATTGAATCATATGTTTCTCTGAAAAAACCATCTCTTTCTCCGTTTTTATTGAGGATGGTACGAACTTCCGTAACTGTAACTACAGCCGATTTTTCCGATTTTATTTCGACTTCCTGTTTATAAAGACGCATGACAGTGTGGGCATTTTCTTTCAACTGAGGCGGTATTTCGCTTACCGGATATTTCAGATCTTTGGCTGACAGCGTGGATAAAATGACTACTGAAACCAGCAAAATAATACTTAAACAGATTTTTTTTATCATAGGGCTAGTCTTTTTTAATAATCAACATTTCCGATTGCTTCTTGACCAGTTCGTCAAAGAATGCTTTTAAATATTGGTATTCCTGTTGATAAAATATGGGCTTGTTTATATTTAGTTTAAATAATACCTGCACTTTATTATCTATAACTGAAGATAACATTTGAAAACTGGCCGTATTTTCAGGCAGGACCATTTTGATGTTTTTGGGTAACTGATCGATCGAATATCCGGCCGGTAATTCAAGTGTAAATAATTGGGTTTTATCTATAGCTGTTGTGAAATCTACCGGATATACCCGTTGATCGGCTTTCAACGGATTCTCGGTATATTTATCAAATAGTAGAGGATTGATAAATAATTGATTATTTGCTTTTGTTGCCCTGTTTTTTAGACTAATAACAAATTTTTCATTCAATGGTTTTTCAATACTGTCAATGTCGCTTATTTTATAACTATCAATGGAAAGTCCGATATGTTTGCTCTCGATAGATTTCAAGTATTCATCTTCACTATTAAATGATTTGTAGTTATTCCGTTGATCCAGTGCGCTGTAATCGATTGTTGATTTTTCCCAATTGCCTTTCATGGTTCCATCCGGACTCAACTTTAAATTAAATATGTCAACATATTTATCTTTCTTTTTTGGTGTTAAATCAATCCATTCAATGCCTTCTTTTTTTACTACCATTCCACGTCCGTTGAGAGCACGCTCGGGTAGCATGCCTATAGGTAAATTATCTTCGGTGGCATCCAGCAGGTATGTCTTTTCGCCAATTACTGCATAGACTGCCACGTAATTTAATTTATCCAGACTCACCGAGTACGCCGGTAATAATCCATTATCCCGGGTACTTAGGACAATTGGATTCGCATCGATCCCTAGTTTCCGGAGTAATATCACGAGATTCAAATTAATATCTGCATCGTTTCCGATCTTCTTGTTAAACGCGGAGCTTAAGCCATTCTTCGAAATCGCTACGGACTCTTTTTTATCCCATTTTATTTTCTTGATAGCATCATACGCCTTGGCTAATTTTTCTTCAGGAGTGCCTGCCATAGATTTTATATCTCTTTCCGTCCCATTCAGAAAACCTGTAAATGAAGTTAATTGTCCTCCAAAGTCATCAGCTTTACGTAAAATGTCTGCAACAGCCTCCCAGGTTGTTGCGTAATCTTTGTAGAATTTTCCCGGTATATGGATACTGGAGATCTCGATCATGAACCGGGTCAGGTAATTTTCAACATTATTGATATAGGGTTCCGACTTGAAGGCCGGAACATCTTTGGCCACCCATCGGTCATTCGTGGATTCCGATAGGGGAAAATATCCGGTAGAATTCTTTCGGAATGAAAAATACTCACTTTGCTCCAGAATTAATTCACTCCAACGAACCGGTATTGTCTGCTGAAAGCTCCAATATGCCGGCAAACCATCAAAGTAGTACTCCACATCAATTACCGAACCTGCTTTTACATTTGGCATGGATACCCGCACCCGATATTGATCTTTGGTGACCCGTTCAATAAAGATCCCGTCTTTACTCAGTTTGGTTACCACCGGTACCCCGTTTTCCATATTGACTGTCTGCCCTTTTACATTTGCCTTTTCGGAGGCCGGAACTGAAAAATTCCCCTCACCTTTTCCTTCGTCTTTTAAAATCTTAATACGCATTTGATGAATAAACTGTAATTGGTAAGCATCAAAGTAGCCATAATTACATAAAACAACAGCTGCTGCACTCGAATCATTCGGATAAACCTTCATCTCAAGATCTGCTTTGTCTACTTTCCCGTATTTCATGGGTGCCTTTTCTGCCCAGCTTGTGCAAATTGACAGCAATAAGCACATCATTAAAAGAGATTTTTTCTTCATACCATTTAGATTTTATATATAAAAATAATTGTTTAATGTAATCCGGAGCAGGCAAGATTTAATGTCGCCATAATACTGTAGTCAAAAATAAATTCTAAAACCTCGTTTAAATTAAAATAAGAATGTTTTTGTACTTTAAATTGAATAATATACAATTGATAATTAGATCAATATATTTATTTATACTCCTAAAGCTTGTTTAAAAAGGTTTATGATGTGCAAATGTAGTAAATGTAAATTAATTAATGATTCAAATTTCCGAATAATTAATTAATAATTTTATCAATATTTATTGACGAATTGAGTAGGAGGAAAATCATAGATCATAATTATGACTGATATTTGTGGGTAAATGAAATTATTTGTAAAAACAACAGATTTTCCGGCTCTGTTTTCGGGTTGTTTTTCGTCTTTTACGCACGTTCTAAAAGAATATTCTTTACGTCGAACTCCCAATGGAGAATCGAATAAATACCTTGTTCAGCAAGTAGCATTCTTACTAGTCCTTCTTCTTTTCTTCATCTATTATTTTTCTTCCATTTATATATATTCCGTATATAAATCATATATATTCCCTATATGTTCCGTATATAAAATGTACTTATTTAGATATGGTTTATATACGGAATATATAGGGATCGTAATTGAATTAGACTAAAATCGGAAGCGAATGAACGACGAAGAAAAGAAAATCGTACTGTGTAGCTATCTTTTAAAACCGGAGAAAAAAGATTGTGGAGTTTAACGGATCTGATAAAAGATTGTGGCATTATCCCTTTTTCATTGTTTCTTTTGTAGATAAGGAATTGCGTATTGTCCATAAAAAAGCCCTGACTTGGTTATTCAAGTCAGGGCTTTTTATCCGTATATTTTGGTTTATTTCAATAATTCGTTTTCTGCTTCTTTTATTTTTGCGAAAGTAAATTGGGCTACTACGTCATTCTTATAGGCACAAATCTGGTCATTACATAAATTCCCGATACTGCCCTGATGAGTATGATGAACCGTTTTAACAGGCTTGAAGTTGCCGGCTTCAATCTCCAGCCCGACCTGTTTATAGGCATCGCGGAACGGTACGCCCGATAAGGTCAGCCGATTCACTTCTTCCACGCTGAAAAGATAGTCGTAACGCGGATCTTTGAGGATGTCCGTATTAATCTCCATCTGAGCCATCATTAAAGCAGTCATTTCCAGGCAGTCGGTTAGTTCTCCAAAAGCAGGAATGAATACTTCTTTGATAATTTGCAGGTCGCGGAAATAACCCGAAGGCAAATTATTTGTAATCATCATAATTTGCTGGGGCAGGGATTGTATCTTATTACACTTGGCACGGGTCAGCTCGAATACGTCAGGATTCTTTTTATGAGGCATGATGCTTGAACCTGTGGTGAATTCATCGGGTAAATGGATGAACCCGAAATTCTGCGAAGTAAACATGCACGCGTCAAAAGCCAGTTTTGCAACGGTGGCGGCTACACTGGCAAGAGCATTTGCAACGGTTCGCTCCATTTTGCCTCTGCCCATTTGAGCATAGACCACGTTATAGTTCATGGAGTCAAATCCCAGTAAATCGGTGGTAAGCTGGCGGTTCAGCGGGAATGAGGAGCCGTAACCTGCCGCGGAACCCAGTGGGTTGCGGTTAGTTATTTTCCAGGCTGATAAAAGTAATTGCAGATCGTCGGCCAGACTTTCGGCATAGGCGCCGAACCAAAGTCCGAAAGACGAAGGCATTGCTACTTGTAAATGCGTATATCCGGGAAGTAAAACGTCTTTATAGCGATTGCTTTGTGAAATCAGGACATCGAATAATTGCGAAACGGCAGTTACGGTCTTCTGTATTTCGGCACGGGTGAAAAGTTTCAGATCGACCAACACCTGGTCGTTGCGTGAACGTCCGCTGTGGATTTTCTTTCCCATATCGCCTAAACTGCGCGTCAGTAACATCTCCACTTGCGAGTGAACATCCTCCACGCCTTCTTCGATTGTAAACTTTCCTTCGTCGGCTAAGTGAAAAATCTTTTTTAATTCGTTGAGTAGACTTTCCAGTTCATCTGCTTTCAGTAAGCCCACCGATTCGAGCATCCGGATATGAGCCATGGATCCAAGTACATCGTACCTGGCCAAAAATACATCCAATTCGCGGTCGCGACCAATGGTAAATGCCTCGATTTTCGCATTTACCTGCGTACTTTTTTCCCAGAGTTTCGTCATAAATAAAGGCTGTAAAAGAAATAAAGAGAAAAGAAACTATATCGGGAGTTCATGCCGAAGGTGCTGACCATCGCATTTCATCTCCTGTTTGTATTCTGTAGACCAGTATTTTCGGGTCTGCTTATGTCCCCGTAATTATTTTGAAAGTGCATTTGCCAATACATCGGCTATCATATTGATGCCATCTTTCAGCTTTTTATCAACCATCATTTTGATCATGGCAGGTATTTCGGCTTTCAGAGTTAACTTCATTTGGGTATCATTTTCAGCCCTTTGTTTTAACTGAACCCATAGATTGACATTAATAGGAGCTTTTTCCGAATGGAGTTTAATGGTTTTAAAAGGTTCGCGTTCGATGATACGGAAACCAACCCGACCGAAGCCTTCGACAGCAAAACTACAACTATCCGTATCGAATTGTAAGTCTTTTACTTGCTCTGTTGAAGGAGCGTTGTCCAGAATTTTCTTTAAATTATTTAAGTCGCTAAGTATACCAAAAACCACTTCTTCATTAGAAGAAATGGTTTTTATATCGCTTTCGTATGTAGTCATTTTTTAATATTTACAAATTGGTTACATTACAATTCAACTCTCCATGTAGAAGGATTCTGACGCCATTCCTGAAGTGTTTCAATGTCATCTTCCGTTATGTAATTAACGGCAAGTGCTTCGGATAGAACGGCTTCGTAGGTACATAATGTAGTCAGTCTCACTTTGGCTTTCTTGAATTGTTGTTCCGCTTCCGGGAAACCGTAAGTGAAGATAGCAAGCATGCCAAGTACTTCAGAGCCATCTTTACGAATAGCTTCAACAGCTTTCAGGCTGCTTCCACCGGTAGAGATAAGATCTTCAATAACCACTACTTTTTGTTTCGGACGTAAATCGCCTTCAATCAGATTTTCCAGTCCATGATCTTTGGGAGCGGAACGAATATAGACAAAAGGTAAGCCAAGGGCGTCGGCAATCAGGGCCCCTTGTGCAATGGCGCCTGTAGCAACTCCGGCAATGACTTCCACTTCGGGATACAGTTCCAGAACCAAACGTGCCAACTCGATCTTAATATAGCTGCGAATCTGAGGATAGGAGAGGGTCTTGCGATTATCGCAATATATGGGAGAATTCCATCCCGAGGCCCAGATAAAAGGGTTATTGGGTTGCAATTTTACAGCTTTAATTTTAAGTAGTTTTTCAGCTACACTTTTTTCTAATGTTTTCATTTTGAGTTGTTATTATTATAAATGAATAGCAAAAAATAATCGGATTATTTCAAGTTTTTCAATGTGCAAAAGTACGCAAACAATTTTAGACACGAAATATAAATAATCATATTATAAAATATTTTTTTACGCACTAAAACGAATTAAAATACCGAAAAAGCAGGTTTATCGAATAATCATAAAATAAAGTTGCATTTGTATGCAATCTTAATTTACAGGAGACAGAAATGCGTCTTCAATGTGTTCAATAATAAATTCCTGTCCGTGCGGAATGACTGACACAATATCAAATCGGGTTTCGCCTTGCCAGTCGAACTGAAAAATATATTCATGGGCAGCATTTACAATGTTCCGTATTTTCTTGTTGGTAATAGCGTCAGAGGGGTGTTCGAATGTTTCTGTTGAACGGGTTTTTACTTCTACAATGACTAACAAACCATCTTTCTCCGCAACGACATCCAGCTCCAGCTTACCGCATTGCCAATTGCAATGCCTTATGTTGAACCCGTTGGAGATTAAATAATCTTGTGCTCTTTTCTCACCTAAGTTGCCTAATTCATTATGTTCAGCCATGATGAAAGAAAATAAATGGTTCCCAATCGAAATAAGAAAAACAGAATAATCAGGGAAATGAAATAATAACAGGATGTTACAATAATATTTTGTCCAAATATACAGTTTTTTGTGATATTACCGTTAATACTGGAAGGATAATATTATTTTTGTGGGGAATTATGACTCCTTATGGCAAAAAAAACTACAAAACTGGTTTCAAAGCGCAATTCGTTGCGTACTCACCGACAAAGTTTCACCCTGAACGATGAAGAAAATAAAGCATTAACCCGGTATATTTTAAAATATCATGTGCAGAATAAATCGAAATTTATGCGGGAGACACTCATGATTGCCATCATTCGAAAGATGGAAGAAGATCATCCGACGCTGTTTGATTGATGATAAGCCCCTCAACCCAATGGTGAAATTGAGTTGTGCGACCGGTTAAAATCCTTTATAGCAGAAAAATCAGTTACAGGCTCATCATCGTAGCATCGTTTCAACAATACATCATTATATTATGGAATATATTCCAGTCATTTTCGCATTACTGCTTGGCTATGTCATTGCGTGGTTTGTAGCTTCACGAAAGCAGGCAAGAATTCGCGGGATCTATAGCCAGAATGAAAGTAAACTGATTGCTTCCAGAGCAGAAGTTGAGACTCAAAAGTCGGTAGCTCAGGAAACGATACGCCTGAAGACAGATGAATTAGAGCGGTTACAAAAAGAATTTAATCAACAGCTGGATATTGCGAACGTACGTGGCATGGAAATTGCTACGCTGAAAACACTCAATGAGAATTTAGCAGACAAGCTGGAGAATCAAAAAAAAGAGATTGAAAGTCTGCAAAAGCGGCTGATAACTGAGTTCGAAAATATTGCCACCAAGATATTGAAAGAGCGGTCGGACGATTTTTCGGCATCGAATCATAAAAACCTGAGTGACATCCTGAATCCGCTGAAAGAACGTATTCAGCTATTTGAGAAGAAGGTGGATGAAACGTATGACAAGGAATTACGCGACAAGATAAGTTTGCGTGAAGAAGTGCGCAAACTGACAGAGTTAAATACGCGGGTTAGTGAGGAGGCGAATAATCTGACCAAAGCCCTGAAAGGGGACGTAAAGAAACAGGGCAACTGGGGTGAAGTGATACTGGAACGGGTGTTAGAGCGATCAGGATTGACGAAAGGACAGGAATATGAGCGGGAAGTAGTTGTCGAAGGAGCCGATCACTCCGTACAACGTCCGGATGTGATTATCCATTTACCCGACAATAAACACATTATTATCGATTCAAAAGTATCTCTGGTGTCTTATGAACGATATATGTCTGGCGAACGGGAGGAGCAACGGGAGGCTTATTTAAAAGATCATATAAACTCGTTGCGAAGCCATGTTAAACTGCTGAGCGAGAAGAACTATCAAAATGCTCAACATATCAATACGCCTGATTTTGTATTGATGTTCTTACCGATTGAGGCGTCTTTCTCTGTAGCCGTACAGGGTGATGGCGAGATATTTGCATATGCGTGGGAACGTAAGATCGTTATTGTAAGCCCGACGACATTGTTGGCTACTCTGCGCACTATCTCTTCTATCTGGAAACAAGAAAACCAGACAAAGAATGCTCAGGAAATTGCCCGGCTAAGCGGAACACTGTATGATAAATTCGTTGGATTTGCAGAAGATATGGCTAAAATTAAACTGAATCTCGATCGAACTTCGGGTGCTTATGATGATGCCATGAAAAAAATGAAAGACGGCTCGGGAAATATTCTCCGGACAGCTGAGAAAATAAAAGAACTGGGTGCAAAAACGGGTAACAAATCATTACCAACAGGTTTTGAGATTTTTTGACATAGATTTGTCAACAATTCGTTGTAATATTGTACCTCCTTTTAAATAAATTAAAATAGAGAGAAATGAAATTTAAGGTATTGATTACGATTGTTTTTTTTGTTCTTGTTTTTAAAGCTTATGCAATTCAGCCGATACAACATATTGAAAATGGAAATTCTCCGGAATCAGAATTAGTTAATACGGACAGTTTGATGCACGGATTATTTACGGATACTATCTCAACTTCTAAAATTGCTCATCAAAATACTAAAGCTGTTGTCAATACCATTGAAAATAAGGGAATTGAAAAGCCTGTTGAACCTAAAGTTGCAGCGGTGAAAATACAGCCTTCCGATACGATTGTTCCTTATATAATTCCGCCAAAACAAATACAGGCGCATGTTGACTCTCTTATCTTTTTAGCTAATCCGTTTTTTATTGAAATGGTATACAAAGGACTTCCCTTTGATTTTAACTGGAACATTCAACCCGATTTAAAAACTCTTTATCATGGTGGAAAAGCAACAGCATTATCCGGTTATTTATTAATGCCCGTAAATCATCAAAGTGCAGAACAAATTGTGACAGGGTTACGCCAATATGTACAGGAAAAATTTATAAGAGAAGATGCCGATTTGTATTCTATGACATATGATGAATTGCCTGACCCGGAAGTATATAAAAGCCATTTTCTGTCTGGTGAATCGGTTAAGAACTTAAGATTTATAACGGATGATAAAGAGTTCAAACATAAGAAGCTAATGGTAAAAAGAGAACAATTGGGTCCATGGCAACGCAAAGCCACTGCATTACTACAATTTTCTCAGAATTATGTTTCACCAAACTGGTATCAGGGAGGTAACAGCAATTTGGCTATATTGGGAATCCTAACCGGACAGTTGAACTATGATAATAAAAAAGCTATTCAATGGGAAAATAGTGCTGAGTGGCATATGGGCTTTAACTCTATCTCGGGAGATACATTGCGTAAGTTGAGCACAAATGATGATGTGTTTAAAATAAACAGTAAGCTAGGTGTGAAAGCGGGAGGAAACTGGTTTTACAGTACCTCTGTTGATTTTGCAACTCAGTTCTTTAATAGTTATAGCGGACCAAATTCAACAACCATGCAAGCTGCTTTTTTGTCTCCTATCAGGTTTAATGTCGGGGTCGGGTTGGACTATAAATACAAGAAGATATTCTCCGTTATGCTTGCACCGGTTTCCTATAAATATATTTATGTAAGAAATAGTAAAGAGGTTGATCCGAATCTTTTTGGGATAGTATCCGGTGAAAGCGTCCTGAGTGAAATCGGTAGCTCATTGAACTCAACTCTTTCGTACCCGATTACTTCTGAAATTCAGATTGACTCTAAATTCAATTTCTATACCAATTACCAGACGGTACAGGTAGACTGGGAATTAGTTTGTAATATGACTATAAACCGCTTTATGTCAACCCGTATTTCCTTTAACCCCCGGTATGACAATTCCGTTATACTTGCTGCGGGTGAAACAGCTAAATGGCAATTAAAACAATTGCTGAGTGTCGGTTTTTCTCATAAGTTCAATTAATCAGTTGCAGATTCGCCTTCAAACAGAAGATTCCATTCATTAAACCGTATGACTTCCGATTCACCGTATTTATGCAGGCCGGTTCTGATCTTCTGCAATGAGAGTGTTTCATTCATTCGGGTCTTCGAAAAGAATTTATCGGCGTAGCATATTACCTGTTCTTCATTCGAAACAGGTAATAGGTCGCGATGAGGTAATGGCAGGTGGTTTTTTAGTATCCTTTCAAGACTTAGCCCGACACCGGTATGTCTTTCGCAAACTAAAGCATGCTTTGGCAAGCCTTCATTCCTTAAAATGTCTGCTCCCAGATACCCGTGCTCGATGTAATTATGTGACCCATGACAATATATCCGGGGTGCATCACATTTGAAAATACCTATATCATGTAACATGGCTGCTTCAGCAATGAACTGTTTGTCGAGGTGTAATTCAGGATGTTTATCTGCAATTTCAAGTGCTTTGTTTTTGACCTGTTCGCTGTGATTTACTAATATATTGTAGAGATTGCTGTCTTTTTCATAGTATTTCTTAATTATTTCAAGAGGATCAATTTTTAATTCATTATTCATAATGCACAATTCGTAAGGATGGAATATTTAAAATAAATTCTAACTTTGCAGTAGGAATTTTCGGGATACAAAATTACAACATTTTCTGCAGAATGATGTTTGCAAGTATGAGTAACTTTAATGATAAATAGTATATTGAAATAAACCATATTATGAATAATGCAAATGATTGTTACTGGCCGGGGGATGACGAGCTCATGCGGGCTTATCATAATGATGAATGGGGTGTCCCTCTTCATGACGACCGTAAGCTTTTTGAATTCATGGTATTGGATGCTTTTCAGGCCGGCTTAAGCTGGAGAACGGTACTCTATAAGCGGGATAATTTCCGTCGGGCCCTGGACAATTTTGATGTCAGGGAAATTGCTTTGTATGATGAAGATAAGATCCAGTCCTTAATGCAGGATGCTTCCATTGTTCGTAACCAGGCAAAGATAAGGGCTCTAGTAGGCAACGCGAAAGCATTTTTACTTGTGCAGGCTGAATACGGTTCGTTCGACAGTTATATCTGGCAATTTACGGGTGGAAAAACGTTAGACCATCATCCTGTGACAAATGCCGATATTCCGGCAAAATCAGTTGAATCGGATGCTATGAGTAAAGACTTGCTCAAACGTGGATTCAAATTTGTGGGCTCAACTATTTGTTATGCTTTTATGCAAGCTGCCGGTATGGTGAACGATCACCTCGAAGGTTGCACGTATAAATGAAAAGAACAGGATGTGATAATAAAATCAATTTAACGGACTTCTTTCTACAAATATACGACCTGCCATCTGTTTTCCCAATTATGTACTTCAACACCTCACCAATAAAAAATGTTATCTACTCCCAAATACGTTGATGTCATTTTGCCCTTGCCGTTAGGCAATACTTTTACTTATTCCGTCCCCGACGAATGGGCGGATAGTGTGCGTATCGGTATGCGGGTAGTGGTTCAGTTTGGTAAAAAGAAAATGTATACGGGCGTCATTTACCTGGTACATATCATTCCGCCAACCGTTTATAAAGCTAAAGATATCATTTGTTTGCTGGATAACGAACCTATCCTTCGCCGTCCGCAAATGAAGTTCTGGGAATGGATTGCCTCTTATTATCAGGCTTTTTTGGGAGATATATACCAGGCAGCTGTTCCGGCCGGGTTAAAGCTGCAGAGTGAAACGCAGGTCTGTATCAATCCTGATTATGAAGCAGAAGGTCCTCTCAGCGAACGGGAAGGGAAACTATTGGATGCCTTGTCCGATGGAAAACCGATTGTTGTTTCGGAATTGAATAAAATAACCGAGATGCGCGATGTCATGCCTACCCTTAAGCAATTGTTGGAAAAAGGTGCCGTCGAGATCAGTGAAGAGTTGGCACGCAAGTTCCGCCCTAAAACCGATACGTTTATACGGCTTACCGATGAAGCTCGAAAAGAAGATGGTCTGCACCGCATTTTCGATGAATTAGGTCGTGCCAAGAAACAGTTGGATGTCTTAATGATGTATATCGACCTGTCCAAATGCTTGATTCCTTCCCGGCAACGGGATGTTACGCGGAAAGAATTACTGGAAAAGACAGGTGCTTCGCCGGCTGTACTGAATTCGTTAATCGAACGGGGTGCATTGGAAACCTACCTGAAAGAGATTGGTCGTCTGGACGTAACGGATATACCGACTTCCGAACAATATACGCTGAACGATAATCAGCAATTGGCTTATAAGGAAATAGAGAAACAGTTTGTCACGAAAAAAGTTGTTCTTTTACATGGCGTTACTTCCAGCGGTAAAACCGAGATCTATATCCAAATGATCAATAAAGTGTTGGCCGAAGGGAAGCAAGTGCTTTATCTGGTTCCCGAAATTGCACTGACCACCCAGCTGACTACCCGCCTTAAGCGTGTATTTGGCAATCGATTGGGCGTTTACCATTCCCGGTTTTCGGATGCCGAACGTGTGGAGATATGGAATAATGTGTTGAATGATAAAACCTACGATGTCATTATAGGGGTGCGTTCATCGGTCTTCTTGCCATTTCGTCAGTTGGGACTGGTGATCGTGGACGAAGAGCATGAGTCGAGTTATAAGCAATACGATCCCGCACCGCGTTATCATGCCCGCAATGCAGCTATTATGCTGGCGTTCATGCACGGGGCAAAGACACTTCTGGGAACTGCGACTCCGGCTATCGAAACCTATCACAATGCGTTGACGGGTAAGTATGGCCTGGTAGAGTTAAGCCAGCGCCATGAAGATATTGACATGCCTGAAATCATGGTAGTTGATACGAAGGAAGCTTACCGGAAGAAGCAAATGGAAAGCCTGTTCACTCCCTTATTGTTGGAAAAAATCGGCAATGCACTCCGGAATCACGAGCAGGTTATTCTCTTTCAGAACCGGCGGGGTTATGCTCCTTTTCTCGAATGCAAAGCATGTGCCTATGTGCCTCATTGCAAGAACTGTGATGTGAGTCTCACGGTGCATAAAGTATTCAACACGTTGACTTGCCATTATTGCGGTTATACGGAACCCATTCCAACGATCTGTCCGAAGTGCGGTACTCCCGGCAGCTTATCTGCTAAAGGCTTCGGTACTGAGAAGATTGAAGATGAGATTAAACTCTTCTTTCCGGATGCCCGTGTTTCAAGGATGGATCTGGACACAACACGGTCAAAAAAATCGTATGATAAAATTATATCCGATTTTGAACAACAGAAGGTGGACATACTGATTGGGACCCAAATGGTGTCGAAGGGACTGGACTTTGAGCTGGTAAGCCTTGTGGGTATTCTGAATGCGGATAACATGCTTAATTTTCCTGATTTCCGGGCGCATGAACGGGCATATCAGTTGATGGCTCAGGTCAGTGGTCGTGCCGGACGCAAGAACAAACGGGGTACGGTGGTTCTGCAAACGTCTTCCCCCGAACATGCCATTATAGGTCAGGTCATTCGCAATGACTATAAGGCGATGTACGATACCCAGTGTGAAGAGCGCAAACTCTTTAAGTATCCTCCCTTTTACCGGATAATTCAAATTATTCTGCGACACCGTGATCCCAATGTGGTCAACCAGGCTGCCAACAGGCTTGCGTCCGATTTGCGGGCTGTATTCGGTGCACGTGTACTGGGTCCCAATGTGCCTGCCGTCTCCCGTGTTCAGAATTTATATATCAAACATATTCTGCTTAAAATAGAAAACGAAGCATCTCCCGAGCGGGCCAAAGATATTCTGCGCCAGATCACCAATCAGGTCGTAGCTGATCCGAAGTTTAAATCGTTATGGGTTAATCTGGATGTGGATCCTATGTAAACAGGATTTCTCAGGCCTTTATTTTTGCCAGCAGATTCGGATAAAGACCATCTTTCACCCATCTGATATCCGGTTCATTTCGGATAATCTTTTCGTAGACAAGTTTTGCTTCTTCTAATTTGTTGGTCTTTTCATACGTGGTGGCAATGATAGACAGCAGATTCAGATAGACCCAGTTTTGGCAAGTCTCTTTATTCCTCTCCATCTGTCTTTCCGCTTTTAGGAAATAATTCAGGGCTTCCTTTTTATTTCCTCCCAAAAGATGAGGTGCATAAAAAAGAATATTTCCTTTGTCGATCAGGGCCTGGATGTTTTCCGGATCCAACTCCAGGGCTTTATTGATACACTTTTTACTTTCCGACTCCAGAAAAATCGCTTTGTATTTATCAATGGCAATCTTGAATCCGAGAAAGGAGCCTTTAAATGAATAGGCAGTTGCATTCTTAGGCGACATATCCAGCACCTGATTGATAAGTTTTTCGCCTTTTGGAATTAGTTTTTCCGCTTTTGCATATTGTTTCTGCCCGACCAGCCAGCCGATATACCCATAATAATCGTTGATGAATTCCAGTTTCTGCTCCACCGTATTGGCCGAGTTAGCCGCCTCGATGGTTCGGATCGTGTTATCCCATTTTGCCATGTCGTGGGTAATAAATGCGATGTAGATGGCCTTTTTATGGGAAGACTGACAAAATACGCCTGCTGTTAATGCCAACAGGACAAGCGTAGCCATTAATTTATTCATCGTATTGCCCGACCGTATCGTATCCTGTTTTTGATGAATCATATAGATAATATTAGTTTTGTGAAAAGATTCTGGTCCGAATTTCCCGGACCGGTTAATCCGCCTAATGAATAACCGTACCGGTAAAAGCACGCTACCCGTATTTGATTGTCCAAAAGTAGATTTCTATTTCCAATTATCAAAATTTTTAGTATACAATTAACACTTTGTAAATTAATACAATGCAGCCCGCCATTTTCCACGACAGGCTGCCAAAACGGACAACACCCGGTTTTAATCATTCCCGACCGCAATGTTCGGTCCGCCTTACAACTTCGTCCGGTAATCCGTAGCAGCCGGAGCCGGGACAAAATCACCGATACGTAAATTCCCAGCTTCCACTATCCGGCTATTAATTCCCCACTCTTCACTTCACTTTCTTTTTTCATATCGTAATCATCTCTTCACTGTTTGCTTTTATTTATAAAAAACCTATCAATAAATTAATCCGGTGCTAATACGAAGATATTACGGTCCTATATAATACCGCAATATCAGCATGTCATTACCGTAATATTACCATAATATCACCGTAATATCTCTCAATAAATAGCGAATAGATGAAGACGGGAAAGCGGAGAAAAAACGAAAGAAAATGAATGAAACACCGAATATTGTAAATAGTGTTTTAATTGAACGGATAAAATAGAAATTTGCAGCTACTCAAGCAGCCGTAAAAAGCATAAATTGAGTTTTTCCCGTTGAGGTTTATGGAATATAAAACCGGCAATACGGATTTAAACAGGAGCGGATACTCTCAAAAAAACAAAGGGAGCAAAAGCACTTTTGAGTAGTTAAGGAACTCCTGATTATCTCTGAATTTTGTGTTTTTATTGTGTCCTCAGATAATTATTTTTTAACTAATTACTTTTTAAGGTATATGGTATGGTTTAATGAAATATTTGTGTAAATTTGTCCCAATTAATAATGCTATACTTATTTTCAACTAATGAATATTTACTAATATATACTGCCGAAAAAATATTCATTTCGCTTCAATAAGTATTAAGATATTGATATTTAAATATGTATTTTTTTAATAAAGCACACAAAATTAGTCAGTTATTGCCATAAAAGCAATTCTACGTATTGTTTTATCAATAATTCATTGTGTTGCTCTTTCTCAAAAGACAATTCGACTACTTAAGAATTTAATTTACATTGAAATCATAAAAAAGTGCAGTCCAGTATACACTTATAAAAACGGGGCGTAACCGAAAAGCCAACGAGTAGGGAGAAATTAAAAAAACTATTATGAAAAAAATTAAAATGTTTGCAGCTATGATTTCTGTAGCTGCATTGTTGTCGAGTTGTGCTTTAACTTTGCCAGTGAATGCAACCAGTAATCCAGTAGGCAAGAAAGTCGGTACAGCTACCGCTACAGGTTATCTTGGTATCTTGTTTTTTGATCAGGATGCAAGTATTCGTACAGCAGCTAAAAATGGTGGAATTTCGAAAATTTCTACTGTTGACATTAAACAAACAAGTATTCTTAATCTGGTTGTTACCTATGAAACAATAGTTACAGGAGAATAAAACAGCACATTACAGGAGCATTGTTTACTATGCTCCTGTGTTTTTTACTATAATAATTTTAATGAATGAGAAGATCTTTAATTTATTTATTTCTGCTGTTATTCCTGTCCTGCACTACAAAAAACAGAAACGAGATACCTCTTTTTAATAATATCTCTTTTGAAATGCGTTCCGGCGAAGCTGTTATGGATGTAAATTCCAGTATAACGCAGATGTATACGGAGTACTTTAATAAGCAACAAGTTCAAATTCCCCTGTTCAGGTATATTAAGCACGCGAATTACGTAATATTCATTGGCATTCCTTATGATACTTCCATTGCTAAGATGATTAAAACTCAGTCGGAGAAACCGGATAGCTGTCATTTGCTTCTCGAGACCAACTCGAATAGCTTTTTCAATCGATATAAGAAGAACGGATATTATATAACGGAATACGCTACTGTGCTTGGAAATAAATCTATTGTTTACCTGGCTACGCTGGCAGATACAAAAGAAATCTCTGACTCTCTGTTTAATAAATCGGAAATGACTAAAAGAATAATATTGAAGAAAAAATGAAATTGTACCAAAACATAGTTGGAGGCAAAGGCAACGGTATACTAACGAGCCTGCTTGTTTTAGGGGTTGTGTCATGTATGTCGGGTTGTGTAAGTATTAAGTCAAGCGGGGTAAAGTCCGGCAAAAACATGTATGAAACATTCTTTGTCGGGGATGAAGGAACACAGTATTTTATTAAGCCAATTGCATTTAGCGGTGAAAAAACAAATAGGTTGGTAGTAGATTTTACTTTTAGATACAAAGATAAGATTAAAGATTCGGCTGTTGTGAACATGTCATTTATTAATACTGAAATAATCAGAGATCTAGATAGCTTGAAGATAACGAATGGTTTAACCTCGGTAGTACTGACTAAAATAAAGACTTTGTTTGTCGAGAGGTATCAGAAAGAATACAAATCAAGATTTTCAACAACAGGTTCATTGGTCGATCTGAATAGACTTTTTCATAATAATGATTGGACTATCACGGCGTATAAACAAAGTACTTCAAGTAACTACACGGCACCCAAAGATACTAAAAAGAAAATCAACAAATTGAAAGACAGGATTTTTATGCTCTTTTGAAAGAAAGAATCCTAAAAGTAGTTTTACCTTCCAATAATAAGGATTCCTGACCCCTCAAGGGGAATAAGAACGCAGTTTTTACTTCTTCTCTTAATAATAAGAACCTCCGGCTCCGCTCGAGGGATAAGAATGCAGTCTCATTTCGGAAAATTTCTCAATAACACCACCGAGAAATTCTGTTTATTCAGCCAAAATGGAGGAATAAAGGGTACTAAGGAGGAATAAACCGCCCTCCGCAAGGCCGAAAAGAGGGTAATTAAGTCGTGTGATTGTATTTTTATGAAAAAAAGTTTCGTTATAAAGCAGTTTTGAGTCAGAAGTTTAGGAATAAAATCGGAATAATAGCAGAAAAAAAAGGTAATAAAGTTTGGTTTGTAAGATAAAAGCGAGTACTTTTGCACCCGCTTTAAGAGAGAAGCCTGTTTGCAGTCGCTGTTTTCAGTAATCCTTTTGTAGAAAGGGATTTTTCGAAAAAGAGGGGCGAAAAAATAAAAAGAAAACATTTTGAAAAAGATTTGTTAGTTTAAAAAAAAGCGTTACCTTTGCAGCCGCTTACAGAGG
>Ga0302293_10000043_pt1 | contig 72199 bp, 62 predicted proteins | sample III_Fen_N2_2_FD_198758 | JGI IMG/M metagenome (GOLD analysis project Ga0302293, IMG submission 198758) | Peat permafrost microbial communities from Stordalen Mire near Abisko, Sweden - III_Fen_N2_2 | ecosystem: Environmental > Terrestrial > Soil > Wetlands > Permafrost | place: Sweden: Abisko...
TAAACACTAAAAGATTTCCGTTCGGATCTTTGATGCTATCTACTGTCAAACCTAATAAATCAAGCTTGATCTCGCTGATGCCATTCACCAAGGGTTTAAAACCAACATAGGTCTGTCCTTTTAGAATGAAAGTGGTGAAATCGCGCACATCGAGTCGAATGTCGTAATGCCGAATATCGATACTATCACTGCGGGTATCGTAAGGAAAAGCTGTTTGTGCGGAAGTTTTCAATGTGAAACAGCAACTAATAGCTGAAAGTAGTAATGCGGATAAATGTTTCATGGTTGAAATATACGAATGTCCGGTCAATATTCAAAAGCACGAAAATAGGTGAGCTTTGTAATTTTCGAAATGTAAACCGGTCCTAAATTCAACGGTATTGGATTAAACACAACGCATTCGTGATGTTGCCATAATCCAATTGATATTCATAGTTTTTATTGCCAAAATGGGTAGTTTGTGATGTCAAATTTTTTTAGTTACTTCGGTACAAAATTAAACCGAACACTATGAGAAAAGCGATTCCTCTATTCATCTTTTTACTGATTCTGATTTTTGTATTTATGGCTATTTGGCTCAATCGAAAAGAGCCTGTTGTCAGTGTTAGTGTTCCTGCTCCGGCAAGTTGGTTCGCTTCTTCCACCACCGCATTGCCAGATAGTGTTACTCCTTTTTTGAATGATGATACAACAAATGCGAACTTTCATTTGTGGGCATGGCAAGAGTTTTTAGCACTCACACGTTCCAATAACACGATTGCTCCGTTTCAAAAATACATTCAGGTCGATAATGACACCATTCCTTTAGGAAACATGATTCAACTCAGAGATTCGAGTCAGGCGGGTACAAATGGAGTGATGTACGATAAAGCCGGTCGGGCGGTGTATTACACCATGCATGTAAACAAACCGATGTATGATTTTCAGCAAAAATACCGACGCATTTTCGGTGCGGTGTTTTCCAACTACAATGGCAATCCAAACCGCGATGCGTTGATCAATGCAGAGTTGAAACAAAACGGATACGATACCATCAATTATCCGGTTGGATGTGTTGAACTCAAAACTTCTTGGATGCTGGCTTCGTCATTGGATTTTTCAAAAGTAAAACGAAGTGATTATTACATTACTTGGGCAATGCTGAATGGTAAAAAAGTAAAAGTGGCGCTGATTGGGATGCATGTTGTGGGCAGGGTGGCCAATCACCCCGAGTTTATTTGGGCAACGTTTGAGCACGATGAGATGGTTCCCGATTATGCTTGGAGTTATCCCGGTTATCCGCATTTGGGAGATACGCTTTCCAACAAGGATTACTTGTTTTACGCAAAAGGCAATGTCATCGGCAATTGTTTGATGAATAACAATGCGGCAAGTTTTGCTCAGTTTTCCAGCATTTTTAATATTTATCCGCTCGGCATCGCTCGTTCGTTTACCGATAATACCTTGCCAACTACATTGGATGAGTTTAATAATGCCACTATTGTTTCGCTCAATGCCAATGTGAAGAAACAATTGAAACGCAAAGGCGAAGTTTGGCAACATTACTTTTACAAAGGTTCGGTTTGGCTCGATGCGGTTAATTCAAATTACGGTCCGGGAAATGGTTACTTAGGTGTACTTACAAATCGTTCTTTGCGTGGTTCGCGTGCTGTTTCCAATATCACCATGGAAACATTTGCGCAACTGAATTTCTCGGGTAATTACACCACCGAATCAATGAACTGCTTCGGTTGCCATGCTACTGTTGATTACAAAAACGTGCAACCTGGCACCAATGATTCTATTTCATACAATTTGGCACTCAGCCATTTGTTTAAAAATACATTGATGCGGTATTATTATGATTCTATCGCACCATGATTTTTTTGTTTTGTGGGGTCGTGATCAGCCTGAGGCTGACGACCCCACAAAACATTATCGCGACCCCACAAAAAAACTAATCCTTTATCGTAATATTCCCCTCATCAATCAACTGCTCACCATTCATCCGTAAAAACAATTGAATCAGTGCAATGACATCTTTTTCACAGTAAATTTTAATGCGTTCCAAATCGTTTTCTTCGTAATAAACCCGTGCTACGTCAGCGCCTGAAATATCGTCTTTCGGAGTTGGGATTTTGAAAACATTGCACAACAATGCCAAGCTGGTGTAGGCTTTGTAATCGCCGAATTTCCACAATTCCATCGTGTCGAGGTGTTGGATCTCCCAAGGTTTTTTCCCGGCCAGATTCAATACATTTGGCAATGCAATGCCATTGATGAGCAAGCGTCGACAAATAAACGGAATATCAAATTCTTTGGAATTGTGTCCGCATAAGCGTTTGTCGGGAGTATTGTAACTGTCTTCAAGCAATCGCACGAATTGTCGCAACAAGGTTTCTTCGTCGTCGTGAGCGTATGATTTGATATAGATCATGCGTCCGGTGGAGGTGGAACGAACAAATCCTACCGAAATGCAGACGATTTTACCGAATTCGGCATAAATGCCGGCTTTTTCATCGTAAACCTGATCGAAGGTTTTGTCGTCGGTTTTGTAACGCATGTTTTTTGACTCGAATAATTTGGCGGTTGATGTGTCTACATCCGCAAAGCGATAGACTTCCGGAACGGTTTCAATGTCGAGAAAAAGAATTTTGTCAAGTTGTGTAAGATCAAGCATAATTTGTGTTTTTCTAAATCAAGTTAGGTAAAATTATCACTTCCTTCCAAGCAAACGATCAAAAAAAATGGCGCAAAAAATCCAAAGTCACGCGTAAGGAATAAGATTCCTTATTTTTGTAAAAAAAGTTATCATGGCTGAATCGCTCTCGATTGTAAGCGGAACAAAAACCGAACAATACCAACAATTGCTTCCTCAAATAAAAGCATTGGTTGAGGGCGAATCGAATCGTACGGCCAATCTTGCCAACGTATCGGCAGCTCTCAAAATGGCATTCGATTTTTTCTGGGTTGGTTTTTATACCGTTGAAGAAGATCAATTGGTCTTAGGACCGTTTCAGGGACCGATCGCTTGCACCCGTATTCGCAAAGGAAAAGGGGTGTGTGGCACCAGTTGGGAACGCAATGAAACCTTGGTGGTTCCAGATGTAGATGCTTTTCCCGGACACATCGCCTGCAGCAGTGATTCGCGAAGTGAAATTGTGGTTCCGGTTACCAAAAACGGAATCGTAGTAGCCGTGTTGGATGTGGATAGCTCGGAACTCAATGATTTCGATCAAACGGATGCTCTTTACTTAACAGAACTTTGTCAATGGCTCGGAACGCACTGTTTTTAATCGCTTTCTTCGGGTTGCTGGTGAGCTCCTGCGCCGATGTCATGCCGCTTACCGGTGGTGATGAAGACGAGTTTGCGCCTAAAACAGTGGAACAAACACCCGAACAGGGAATGACTTATTTTGCGGGGAATGAAGTTCGCTTGACGTTTGATGAAAATATCATTGTCAATGACGCGCTTTCTACCGTTACGATGAATCCATCGGTGGGGAAATTGACCACAGAAAAGAAGAACAGAACTGTTACCGTTTCTTGGGAAGAACCACTTTCACCCAATACAACGTATATTTTGCAATTCAACGGAACCATCCGCGATTTGAATGAAGGCAACGATTCCATCATGCAAGTAATTTTTGCAACCGGTGCCGATATCGATTCGCTTGAACTGGAAGGTCGGGTAGTGAACGCATTCTCCAATCAGGTCATGAATCAGGTTTCCATTGGGTTGTATGCTCCCGAAGCCGATCCGATGACAGAAAAGCCACTCTACGCAACGCGATCTACTGCAACGGGTTCTTTCCGGTTTTCATACCTCAAAAGTGCGCCTTACCAGCTGTTTGCATTCCTCGATCAAAACAAAGATCAATTACCTCAAGCTACCGAAATTGTAGGCTTTCAACGCGAAAATGTAGTGATAGGCGATACCGTTCCGTATGTGATACCAATGTTTAGCCCCGAACCGCAGCGCAATAAACTTAAAGTAGATGCGCAATTGCCGGGTTTGTTTGTCATCCATCATTTAGAACAATTGGATCCCGAAAAATTGCTGATTAACAGTTCCAAAGCCGAATTGGTGCAACGTTTTACAGACGATTCGTTGTTGGTCGCCATTCCTGAAGCTGAGGGAATCAATTATGAGTTTGTGTACGGAGAAGATACCTTGAGGAAACAGATTACGGAAAAAGAATTGAAATCACCATTCCGAATCCGTACGAAAGGCAATTCTACCAAATGGAAACAAGGTGATTCGTTGTTTTTCGAGGTCAATGACGTGATCCGGGAAGTTAAACAAACAGAACTTTCGGTCATTTCTGCTAAAGGAAATCAAGTTCCGTATTCGTTAATTCCTACCGGAAAAAATCAGTGGTGCATTATCCCCGATGCAAAAACAAGTCAATCGTTTAGTGTTCATTTCAATAAAGCGGCTGTTGTGGGAACTCACGCGGTGAATGATTCGCTCACCATCAATTATACAACCCTGCTTCCGGCCGATTTGAGTACGCTTACCATCAAATGCCCCGATCTAGACGGACAATGGGTCCTAGAGCTGGTTCAAAACGAAAAAGCGCTCTATTCGATGATCAAACCCGAATCTGCCCAATCGGTTGTTTTTACGGAATTAGAACCCGGTCAGTATGCGGTTCGCTGCATTCGCGATAGCAACAAAAACGGTAAATGGGATACGGGGAATGTGGCTGGACAATCCCAAGCCGAACAAGTGCTTCGCTATACCTTAACGCAGAAATTGCGCGCCAATTGGGAGGTCGAAGAGACTTTGACGCTTCAGCCATGAGCACGCCAGACACCATCTCGAAAGCCTTCAGTAAATGGCGCATTTATGCCGCTTTATTATTGGGTTTAGGCATTTCAGGTTGGTTGTTCTACCGCAGCATGTCGCAGGTTGAATTTGAAGAAGTAAAACCCGGCTCGGGAACGCATTCTTGGGTCGACACCAATAAAAACGGTCGTATCGATTGGAATCTGACTACCGAATTTCATCCGCAACAACACGGAAATTACAGACAGCAAAGCGCTTGGCAGGTCATCGCTGATATCGAATGGTCGACCCATACTTTTTTCTGGATCTTCATGGCTTTGCTCGCAATGGTGGGCCGCGATTTTGCTTACATGTGGCGTATCCGCATTCTCACGCGAAACGAACTTTCGTGGCGCAGAAGTTTTTCGGTGATCATGTTGTGGGAATTTGCTTCGGCACTAGCTCCGGGCGTATTGAGCGGAGCAACGGTGGCTATGTTCATCCTGAACCGAGAAAAAATTGCACTAGGAAGATCAACGGCTATTGTTATCATCACCGCTTTTTTCGACAATCTGTTTTACGTTTTGCTTATTCCGTTGGTGTTTCTGGTAGTTTCATCAGACGATTTGTTTCCTTCAACGGTAGATAGCACGGGTGCGGTGATTACCTTGTTTTGGACAGGATTCTCTGTGTTTGCGGTGTTGTGTTTGGTGCTTTACCTCAGTTTATTTCAATTTCCGTTTTTACTCAGAGGAATGCTTGGAACGGTGACAAACCTTCCGTTTTTGCGTCGCTGGAAACCGAATGCCCTGCAAGTGGGAAATGATGTGGCTCAAACGGCCGTCACTCTAAAAAACGAACCTTTCTCGTTTTGGGCAAAAACGTTTTTGGCCACTTGTTCATCTTGGATTTCGCGTTATCTGGTCATTAACTGCATCTTACAAGCCTTCATCAGTTTGGGATTGATGCAGCATGTTCAGGTACTAGCCAAACAATTGGTCTTGTGGATGTTCTTGCGGATTTCTCCCACTCCGGGCGGAAGTGGTGCAGCCGAATGGGCGTTTAGCGAATTGCTGTCAGACCTCACTTCCAGTGCTATTTTACTGGCCGGAATGGCGGTTTTGTGGCGAATGATTAGCTATTTTCCTTACTTGCTCATTGGGTCGATTATCTTGCCAAGATGGCTGAAACGGGAATCCGATGTTTGATGTTGAATTTTTGATGTTAGATGAGACTTTAGGTAAGGAATGATTGCAGTAAACAAAGGAGGATGGCTAAAATCTCTATAGGAAGATTAGCCCAATTCAACATCAAGCATCAAAAATCAAGCATTATCAATGCGTTCAGCATTGAGTTAAGGAAAATATCCTATCTTTGCACCTCCAAAATGGCTAAAAACATGTCTACAGGAATTAAAATATTTGCCGGAAGAGCTTCCAAAATACTCGCAGAACAAGTCGCAACTAAGTTTGGGACTACGCTTGGTGACGTAAAAGTGGTCGAGTTCAGCGATGGCGAATTTCAACCTTCCTTTGAAGAAACCGTTCGCGGTCAAGATGTGTTTATTGTACAATCAACCATGCCTCCTACAGAAAACCTGTTCGAGTTGTTGTTGATGGTAGATGCTGCAAAACGTGCTTCGGCTCGTAAAATCATTGCAGTCATTCCTTATTTCGGATTTGCACGACAAGATCGTAAAGACAAACCACGTGTTGCCATTGGTGCTAAATTGATTGCCAACATGTTGCAAGCTGCCGGTGTGAATCGTGTGATGACGATGGACTTGCATGCCGATCAGATTCAAGGTTTCTTCGAAGTACCGGTAGATCACTTATTTGCTTCTACGCTGTTCTTCAACGAAATGAAAGCATTGGATAATGGAAACCTGATCATGGCAGCGCCGGATGCAGGTGGAGCTAAACGTGCTAATGCATACGCTAAAAAATTGAACACCGGATTAGCTATTTGTCACAAGCAACGTAAAAAAGCCAACGAAGTAGCTGAAATGACGGTGATTGGTGAAGTAGCCGGAAAAGATGTGATTTTGATCGATGATATGTGCGATACGGCAGGTACATTGACTAAAGCTGCTGAATTGTTTATTGAAAAAGGAGCAAAAAGTGTTCGTGCGTTTTGTACGCATGCAGTGCTTTCAGGTCCAGCAATGGAGCGCATCAACAATTCTCAACTCACCGAATTAATTGTAACGGATACCATTCCGTTGAAAGAAAAAAGCGACAAAATCCGCGTGGTTTCTGTTGCTGATTTGTTTGCCGACGTGATCAATCGTTTGGTACACAATGAATCCATAAGTACACATTTTATAATCTCATAATAATTAACATGAAAGTATCACAATTGAGCGGTTCGCTAAGATCGAACGTAGGGAAAAAGGATGCTAAAGCAACGAGAGATGCAGGGATGGTTCCTTGCGTACTTTACGGGCAAGGCACTCAAACGCATTTTGCCGTAAAGGACATTGCTGTTGAGAAATTGGTTTTTAATCCGGATGTATTCCAAGTTGAATTGGACATTGAAGGAACAAAAGCTACAGCAATCATTCAAGAATTGCAACAAAATCCAATCACGGATAAAGTAACTCACATTGATTTTCTTCAATTAGACCCGAAAAAACCAGTTAAAATTGCACTTCCTGTGCGTTTGACAGGTGCTTCTCGTGGTGTATTGGCCGGAGGTAAATTGTTACAAGTTTACCGTCGTTTGAAAGTAATTGCTTTGCCTGGAGATCTTCCTGAAGCAATTATTGTTGACATCACTAAATTGCGTATCGGTCAATCGATTCGTGTAGGTGATTTGGAAACACTAACAACAGGTTTGAAATTTACTGATGCCAAAAGTGCAGTTGTAGTTTCAGTTAAAATGGCTCGTGGTGCTTCTAAAGCAGCTGAGGCAGATGACGAAGAAGAAGACTAGTCTTAGGCTATCAAACATTCTTTAAAACACCCTTGTCCGCCTCAGGCGGATCTGGGTGTTTTTTTTATGCTTATTATTTCAAACTTGTCTCCTAGTGGTTGCGCGATTACCGTGATCTTATTTCTTACTCTGATTCTATGTGGTTGCGCGATTATCTTGATCTTAATTCTTACACTGATTTTAAGTGGTTGCGCGATTCATCGCGCAATAATAGTAGATTCCAAGAATGACAAAATAAAGGAATGAATACACTAAATCTGACACGCGATTAATCGCGTGTCTACACAAAATCTTTGAAAAATGGAGATAGCAATTTATTCGTATGTAATGATGAAAACATCTTCATCATCCTTCTTGAATAATTTTTCCTCACGGGCATATTTCTCCAACGCATAACCATGCTTCAATTCGCGCAGGGTTTTCTTGGTTTCGTTGAGCTTGAGGGTTACTTCCGACTGATCGGTGCGGAGCTTGGAAAGCTTGCGATTCTGGTTCAGAATAGAAAACAAATCGATATCGTCCAAAAACAAGTTATACACCAGAAAGATCACCAGTGTAAGGATATACTTGTTGCGAAACCATTTGAGGTACTTAACCATAATCCAAAGATACAATGATCCTCATCTTGACCTGTTTCCTGTATTAAAAAGATATACTCTTTGGATTGTTAATTCCTTTCCTTCATTCCCAGTGGGTGCGCGATTAATCGCGCACCCACCCAAAAATCATAGATACAAAAAAAGCCCCCGCAAAGCGGAGGCTTCAAATCTTTCAGAAAGCGAAGATCAATTCACAATCTCATCGTATTTTGCTTTAAATTCTTCGTCTTCTTCAAACCATTGAGCAACTTTACCCAATAAGGTTTTGGCTTTGTCAACCTGACGGCTTGAAACATAGCATTCTGCCGTTTGAATCACACCCATTTTGAACAATTGTACGTCTGCAGGACTCCAGTCTTCAATGGTTTCCAAAGCAGCTATTTTTTTATCTGTTTCTTTCCAGCAAGCGTTGGCTCCTCCTTTATCGGCATTACGGAATTTGCAAGCGCCTTCCATTAATTTTGCTCCGATACTGTTAGCGTCTAGTTTGTAATATTTCAGCACCCATGAACTCGCTTTTTTGAAGTCGGGAACCGAAACATCATTACCAATCATTTCCACTAAACTCATTTTGAATTCTTCGAAAAACTCAACATACTCACGTTGCACATCACCGCTTTTATCCAGTTTCATGCACTTACCAACCGCACCAATTGCGTCTTTGTAAGCGTTTTTGTATTTCTCATCGGCGGCACCGCTTTGAGAGATTTTGTATAACCCACGTGCTAACCACATGAACGGTAATGCATCGGTTTTGGATTTATCCTTTTGGGTATAGCTTTCAGATGATTTTACCAGCTTTTCGTAATTTCCATCTGCATAAAGAATGCGTAAATCATCGTACGTAGGACCTTGTGCGTTTACAAAGCCTGCGATTAACAATGCGGTCGCTAAAACCAGTTTTTTCATGACAATTTATTTTTGGTTGAGGTCATAAGACCAATTACTATGCCGAATGTACAATTATTTTTTTATTTCCATCTTCCGACTAGACTATTCAGCGCTCTTGATCAGCAACTTCAGGATGCTTTGGGCCGCTTTGGAAATTTTGGTTCCCGGTCCAAATACTCCGAACACTCCTGCGTCATAGAGAAAATCATAATCTTGTGCGGGGATCACTCCTCCGGCTACCACCATTACGTCAGGTCGGCCTAAAAGTTTCAATTCTTCAATTACTTGTGGAACTAATGTTTTATGACCGGCTGCTAATGATGAGACTCCCAAGACGTGTACGTCGTTCTCAACCGCTTGTTTTGCAGCTTCTTTCGGGGTTTGAAACAATGGACCAATGTCTACATCAAAACCAATGTCGGCAAACGAAGTTGCAATTACTTTTGCACCGCGGTCATGACCGTCTTGTCCCATTTTTGCAATCATGATACGCGGACGTCTTCCTTCCAAAGCTGCGAATTGCTCTACCAGCTTGCGGGCTGTTTCAAAATCTTCATCATTCATACTCTCTGCCGAATAAACACCGCTAATTGATCGGATAGTGGCTTGGTGACGACCGTATACTTTTTCTAGTGCCATGGATATTTCACCCAATGATGCCCGCTCTCGAGCGCATTCGATGGCAATGGCCAACAAGTTATCTTCTCCCGAACGTGCAGCCGCTTCCAGTTTTACCAATAATTCATCCACACGTTGTTGGTTACGATTGGCTTTCATGGCATTCAACCGCACAATTTGTGAATCGCGGACTTTGGTGTTATCAACTTCCAAAATGTCCATTGGAGCTTCTTTTTCAAGCTGGTAGCGGTTTACACCAACAATGATATCTTTTCCGGCATCGATTCGTGCTTGTTTACGTGCAGCTGCTTCTTCTATTCGCATTTTAGGAATTCCGGTTTCAATCGCTTTTGCCATGCCACCAAGTTCTTCCACTTCTTCGATCAGTTTCCAGGCTTCATCGGTCAATTCCTGCGTCAGTTTTTCCACGTAGTAACTTCCTCCCCACGGATCAATGAAATCGGTCATTCCCGTTTCTTGTTGTAGGTAAATCTGCGTATTGCGGGCAATTCGTGCCGAGAAATCAGTTGGAAGAGCAATGGCTTCATCCAAGGCGTTGGTATGTAATGATTGTGTGCCTCCAAATCCGGCCGCCATGGCTTCTACGCACGTTCGCGCGATGTTGTTAAACGGATCTTGCTCGGTCAAACTCCAGCCTGATGTTTGACAATGCGTGCGCAAAGCAAGCGATTTTTCGTTTTTCGGATCGAATTGAGCCACCAATTTTGCCCATAGCATTCGTCCTGCGCGCATTTTGGCAATCTCCATGAAGTGATTGGTGCCAATGGCCCAAAAGAAGCTTAAACGGGGTGCAAAGGTATCTACTTCCATACCGGCTTGTATTCCGGCGCGTAAGTATTCCAATCCGTCGGCCAGGGTATAGGCCAATTCGATACTTGCTGTGGCACCGGCTTCTTGCATGTGGTAACCCGAAATGGAGATCGAGTTGAAGCGCGGCATGTGTTCGGATGTATATGCAAAGATGTCTGCAATGATACGCATGGATGGCAATGGCGGGTAAATGTAGGTGTTCCGCACCATGAACTCTTTCAGGATATCGTTTTGAATGGTTCCCGAAAGTTGTTCCTGTTTTACCCCTTGTTCTTCGGCCGCTACAATATAAAAGGCCATAATCGGCAAAACAGCACCGTTCATGGTCATGGAAACCGACATTTCATCCAACGGAATTTGGTCAAACAAAATGTTCATATCCAAGATGGAATCAATAGCCACACCGGCTTTACCGACATCTCCTTCTACGCGTTCGTGATCGGAATCGTAACCGCGGTGTGTTGCCAAATCGAAGGCAACGGAAAGTCCTTTTTGTCCGGCAGCAAGGTTTCTTCTGTAAAAAGCGTTTGACTCTTCAGCAGTGGAAAATCCTGCATATTGACGAACGGTCCACGGTCTGATCGCATACATTGATCCATAAGGTCCTCGCAAAAATGGTGCTTTCCCGCTCACGAAACCTAGATGTTCCGCATCGGCAATGGATGAAGGATTGTAGTAATTATTCAGACCTATTTTTTCTGCCGTCATGAAGACGTCTTTCGTTGGAGTTCCCTCACGAGATTCCGCCGTCAGTTGGATGTTTTGAAAGGATTTACGTATCATGACAATGAGATCTCTGATTCAATAATTAATGCAGGTACTGTTTTCCAGCCCGAAGGCAAGGAATTCCATTCGTGTTGAATAGGATCGGGGTTTAAAAAGGCATTGATTCCGATCAACGTTGATTTTTTCTCACGAACAGAAGTTACACGTTGCTGTGCTTTTTCCCGGATTTCACCCGAAAGCGTATCAATTACGGTTTTATCCGTTAAACCGCCATTGGCTTCGATCCATTGAAAAGAGACCCAAGCGCGTTCGGCTATAGCGTTGGTCAAATCGTCGATGGCATAACTGCCGCCCGAAGGATCGATGACTTTGTCTAAGTACGATTCTTCTTTGAGTATCAACGATATATTAGTGGCCATACGTTGCGTAAAAGCAGTATTGGCGTTGGTTGCATGCCAATCGTAAGGTTGAATGACCAATTGTTGAATTCCGCCTACAATAGCCGACATTGCTTCTGTTGTTTGACGCAAAAGATTGGTATACGGATCCTTCAGGCTCGTGTGCACACATCCGGTTTGGGAGGTGATGTAAGCCGCGCTTGAACATTCGTGCTCGGGTGTATATTCACTTACTATGCGCGACCAAGCCATTCTGAAAGCGCGCAATTTAGCAATTTCATAAAAGTATTGATTCCCTATTCCGAATATAAAGTGCATGTTGGCCGAAGCATCATCTACCGAAAGTCCTTGCTCCATCTGAGCGACCAATAAATCATGTCCTTCAGCCAGGGCAATGGAAAGTTCTTGCCACGTTGTACCACCTGATTGTTGAACCAAGTTGGCCTGAACGGCAAATGGTTTTACCCCAAGTGAAGCACATTGTTTGGCATACTTCAGCCGGTCGGTAGTGTTTTCAGCTACAATTGCTCCGGGAAAATTCCCTAAAAAGGCAAGAAATGCCTCGGTTTGTGCAATCGTCTTCGGATAAAAGGTCGTGTGGATGTATTGTAAATCAACTTCGTTGAAAAGCGTTGCGAAAGCGATGTCATTTTCTGAAGTTGCATGAATGACCAAGGCAGTGGTTCCTGCCATCAGTAATTCCAAGATCAGTTTGTTCGATGCTTGCTCATTCTCAAGGCGAATACAACTTCCAATATGCCAATCGTTATCTGTTGTCCTGCTTCCACGTGTATAGGGCAACAATCCCGGATCGGAAAACGCCTGTGGCTGATCTTCGCGGTGCAGGTATGCAGGAAGTGAAATTTCCTCAATGCGATTGAATTTCTGGAGCTTGTCCATCGATTCACCCTTGAGTTCTTTTTGCAAAAGTTCCAACCAATCGTGTTTGGATGTCGGGGGAAACGATGCGAATAATTTGGACATAAGTCGTACTTTAATCTAATGTTTCTACTGTTGATGTCGGTTTGGGCGGGTGCTGTGTTAACTTCACGTAAGCTCCTGTCGAGATAAAGGTTGCCAACACAGGAGCGATAAACAACCCGATGTAAGGTATCATGAAAATAAGCATGAAAATTGATCCTGTAACCAGCATATAACTCATTTTGGAAAACGAGAAACCAATGCTGCCTAATGTAGATACGCCATGACGTTCTAAACTATAATCGTAAAAGGCAAAGCCGAAAAAGAAGGCATTGATGAGGAAGTACATGATAGGATCCAAGAAATCTGACCCAGGTAAAATCCACGAAAGCATCCACCAGCCAATGATACAAGTGATTTCAAACGTAATAGCAATCATGGCTACAAAAACGGCACGGAGCAAATCGTTGAGTACCTGAATGAAACTTGTTTCGAATTTCCGGCCGGTGATTTCACTGTCAAATCGCTCGGATAACATGCTGTTGAAAGGAGAAAGGAGTGTGAGCACAATAAATTGAATGATCATGAACAAGATCATTTCTACAAAATCAAACACCCAACCGATGGCTGAATTCATGTAATCTCCCACCAACCAGATATCTTTCGTCCAGCTGGTTGTTTCTTCAATGCCTTTGGTAACGGTAAGCATGGAAAAAAATAAGAGCCCCACTGCAAGTCCCGGGATAAAGAAAAGCCATAATTTACCCTTTGCCAGCGTTTCAAACGTAGCCTTGATGCCGTAGATATGGTTTTCAATGACTTTCATAATCGGGATTTGTTTCGTTGCTCAAATATAAAAAAGAAGTTGTACTTTTAATGGTAACTTTTACGCTTTGGCATGAGAGTTGCTAAAACTCCTAAAAAAGAAATGATGAATACGATCTTGAAATTTGGATTTGTTTTGACTATCGGACTTTTAAGTTCGGCTGCATATAGTCAAGAACCGCAATTGAAGAAAAGTGAGCCTGTTTCTGTTGGACCTAGAAAAACTGCTAGTACTTCAACCGAAAAGCCTGCAACAAGTGCACCGACTCAACGTAAAAAGACTCCAATTGTTGCTACAGAAAAATCGCTTCCCGCTAAAAAACTGGCAGCAAAACCAGAAAAAACACTTTAATGAAAACCTCCGAAAGGAGGTTTTTTTGTTTGATACGTATTCAACGGAAACAAACCTGCTTCGTTTGTTGAAACTCATTTATCAAAAGCTAACGCTTTCTCTTTTTTCAGTCCAACACGTTACTTTTCATTTCTGCTTAGTTGAATCTTGAAAATTACAGGTTCGTGTGCAGAGATGAATTCTTCCGGTTTGTTGGTATTGAGACAAATCCACTAGACGGAATAGTTTCCAATAAATATTGGTCAACATTAAACTCAACCACACTTCGCAATAAAATTCTCTGTATTGAGTATAAGAGTCGAAAAATGATCATGTTGGTGCGCCGCATTCTTTACATTGGATAAATACCGTTGTACTTCGTTGATGAGCATCTCTATGTCGCCGAATTCAGCAGTTTCGTAGGAGTGGTGACTCGGATTGTGAGCGGTATAAGAATTGTGGTTGCGCACAACCCTGTGGAAAATAGCAACGCGACCGTTTTTCGAAATCTCAAATAAAAGCATTGCAGCGTCGCTCATACCGAGTTTGACCTTCATCTCCGGCCCATAGTCTTTCCAAAAGTGATTGGCAATATTTTTTCTAAGCTCAGCAACAATTTCCAATGTGTTCATGACCTCAATTAGTTGTAGTGTTTCCATGCGCGATTTCTGTACATGCCAAAACTAAGGGATGGGTATGAAAGGAGCACATCGGTAAACCACAAATTTTGCCTGCGGTAAACCGAAAAAGTAGTTAAAAATCAATACTTAAGACAACGAAAAATTATTTTGTCTGCAGAGTTGAGAAGCACTTGGAATTGATTTACTGCACAACTTAAATTTCGGTAAGTATGATTTTTGCGTTTTTACCTTTTCGATCCGTGATGAAAACAGCTTGGATGAGTATGCCATTACGTTCGATCGTTCCGGTATTAAGTTCGACCCGATCAAAGAGCACAGGATGATAATCACCTTTTATAAGGCTTTTATAGTAATCTTGAAGTTTTTGTTTTGACATCTTGCCTTTGGTGGCAATTTCAACTTCTGTAATGATGGTGTCGTGAAACGTTTGGCGGTAAACACAAAGACCAATATTTTTTAGTTCTGCATGCGAGAATGTTGCTGTTCCTTCTACAATGACACTGTCTATTTCAGCAATACAGAATTGCTTGAACACATGACGCTGTCCGGGATAATGAATGGTGTCAAAAGAGGCTTTTTGCAACCACTCTAACGTTTGCTGCCCAAACAATGATCCTTGAAGAACCATTAAAGAGCAGACGATTAAAAGTAATGCGCGTTTCATGTTACAAAAGTTAAAGATCAGGAACTTTTTTGAGTTCTTGGTGTATTAAAAGAATGTCAGCGGTTCTCTTTCTTTGATAGTTTAAGACATTTATCATTCGGTGGAGTCTGGCATACATACTTTGTAACACCGGCATGGGTGCTGGTAACCACTAATTCGCCACACACCCATCTGCTTCCTCCGCATCCATCTGCCATTTTTTCAATATCATCGCTGGATGCGGTTGACGATAATGGAATTAATACCCGATTGGTAACCGATGCTTCATGACTTGTACTACTCGTTTTTCTAATCTCGATCTCATCACCTGAGATTAACGAAAGAGCGCAAATAGATAATGCAATATCGCTTTCATCAAAAGCGCCTACTTGTGAAAGTGAGATACTCGGATGAAATTTAGTTACAAGAGCTTTGATTTCTGCCGATAGGGGTGAATTGACAATCAGGATATTCTTTAGCAACGTTCTATTTAGATGTTCATCGATGATTAACTTTGTTAAATTCTCCTCCAAGATTTTGCCATTAGATAATACGATCGTTTCAAAAACAAAGGGATCAAGACTGCTTCTATGGTCAATGATTTCACGCATTAAATTGGGTGAAACACTGTCTAGTTCCAAAATTTGATTCCCCTTCTCAAAATCGGAAAGCGATTCATTATCCAATAAATCAACAATTGATTGGTCGTCGGCAGTGAGTGATTTAGACGGTTGCAAGACTTTTACACATTTCTTTTGAGATACTAAACAACTAACAATTGTTACACCATCTCCTTTGTCTGTGACGGTTTTGTCACCACATGTCCAGCTACCACCACAACCGACTAACATTTTATTCAAATCAGAAGCACTCACAGTATTGGCAAATGATCGTTCTGCTGCATCCTGCAACATGAAAATAGTGCCGTCTGCAGATTTTGATGTGACCAGCCTTTTGGTATAGATCACTTTCCCATCACACATACTCATGAGTTTAATATCTGTATTGTATTTTGAAATATCCGATAATGATATGCTCGGTCTATTATCCGAAAGAGCAGATAAAACAGGAGCACTTAACGGACTTTTAGAACACAACACGTTCAATACTGTTGCGTCGTTCAAGCCATCATCCTCTATTAAATCAATTAATACATCATTTTCGAGGGTTATCTGCGAGGCTAAAACAACTTCTATGATGTAAGGGTTATAGGAATCAGCTATGAGTTTCTTGCAGATTACAGAAGATAATTGTGTCTCATTTAACAACATCGATGCCTTATCGAATTGATCCATGTCCGGATCATTCATTACTGATATCAAATAGGTGTCGTTGGAAGATGTTTTTTCTACTTTATTGGAACCGCTTTCTATTAAATCATTGCTTTTACTGCATGATACAATCATTCCTGCTAATACAACTACATGGAATAATCCAATTCTGAATTTGTTCATAGTGTCTAAGTTTTTTGCAAACCATATTTCACAACACTAAGCAATCGATAAAGACTAATTTTAGTTTAAATGAATGAAACAGTGATTTACACTTACAAAAGTAAAATGAAACAAATTCATAGACATCAGTATTTACCACAAATTTTGCCTGTGGTAAACCGAAAAAAACAACTGTAATTAAGGTGTTTAGCCTTTAACTAACCCAAATTGCTGGAAATGATGCGTGAGGTGTTTTTGGGATAAACGTACCCACTGATCATAATTGAGAGCACCGTAAAAAGGGTGAATTGCGGTTCTTCCCGGTTCGGATTCAAACAATTCTTCAAAGTACAACCATTCTTCTACAAACTCATCAATGGCCAATTCCAGCTCGTCATGACGTAAAACAGCATTCATTTCCGGCGTGGCAAACGGAACGGCAATATTTTGTGCCATCGGCTTGTCAGAATCTAAAAACCCAAGCATACGCTCAATTTTATCTTCCGGAATTTCCAGTGGTTGCGGATTTTTTCCGGTGGCCATCTGCAAGGTGTCTGTCAAATGTTCCACCATGCGTTGAGCTCCCATGTTTCCCCATTGAGCTTTCGTGTCGGGAGTAAGCTTATTGAGGTAGGATAAAATACTTTCTAAATCGGTATCGATGAACATAACGCGGAGTTTTGAAATGAATGAATTAGCTTTCCGAAGTGCCGGGTAGCGGTAATTGATGTTGTTGAAAATAACCTTTTCCCGCCAGAACATGCAAGCTTTTGGGGATAATCTGAATGTTGATCTCTTTACGCACGTCAAACGGTTCGCCGTCGTAATGAGCTAATGGAACTTCCAAGTGAATCCGTGCTTTTTCAAAAGACACGATTCGGATGTGTTTGGAACCTTCAATGCGTTTAAAAAAGAAGCGTGAAAGAATCCCGAGCGTTTTCCAAAAGGCAAACTTGGAAAGCATTACAAATTCCATTTTTCCGTCATGGACGTTTGATTTTGGCGAAATGCAAAACCCGTTTCCGAATTCAGAGGAATTGGCAATGGAACACAAGAGGTATTTTCCTTTGATGGTTTCGTTTTCCAGCTGAATTTTCATCTTGGGCGGGTTGTACGAAAAATACTCTTCGTATACCAACTGCGCATAGCCCCAAAAACCGCGAATATGGTATTCGTCGAATCGTTTGGCGATAAACGCATCGAAACCGTAACCGCCTACACCCAAAAAAGGTTTGTCGTTGGCCAAACCCGTATCCATCAACAAGCTATACAAACCATTGATGTTTTGAATGGCCTGAGGTGTTTTAAGTGGAATTTTTAAATGACGTGCCAATCCGTTTCCTGAACCGGTGGGAATGATAGCCAAATGACAAGTCGTACCCACCAATGCCGTTCCTACTTCGTGCACCGATCCGTCACCACCAACCGCACACACAATGTCTATTCCCTCGCGGGCAGATTCTTCTGCGATGGACTTAGCGTGTTTTTTGTATTGGGTAATGGCAATATCGTACTCAAAAAGCGAATGATCCAAATGCTCCTCAATCATTTGCGGAACTTTGGCTTTTTTGACGCCCCCCGAAATAGGATTGATGATAAAACGGATCTTTTTTTTCATTTCACGTGCGTTTGATTGTGAATCAAATCACGATTGTAACGTTGGATGATCGCTCTGAGTTGACGGGTCATCGCTTTTCCTTTTTTACTGTTCAGCGAAAGTGAACTTTTCGAATTGGCTCCTTTTCCGGCAAATTTTCGCAAACTGCGAGGCTCATCGCCCGAGAAAACCAGCATGTATTCGTCCTCAAAGTAATAATATGAACCTTCTAGATACGTCACCGCTTCCTTTCGTTTACCCGAAAAATAGGATTGTCCGATGGAATAATAGCGCGTTTTGATATTCACCAAATCCAAAATGGTAGGCATGATATCGATTTGCTGAAAGATCACTTTCTCGCGTTTCTTGGGCAGTTTTCCTTGTTGTGGATGGAAGAACATGATCGGAATGCGGTACATCTGTGTGCGCTTGCTGTAAAACGAGCTGCTGGTAGAAGGTGTGTGATCTGCCACCAATACAAACAAGGTATTGTTATACCACGGTTCTTTTTTGGCTTGTTCAAAAAACATCTTCAAACTCACATCACCGTAGTTGATCGAACGACAAATGGGGTATTTCCCAGTACGCAACTTTCCTTTCCAGTGCGGCGGCACATAGTAGGGGTGATGTGAAGACAAGGTGAAAAGTGTTGCAAAGAATGGAGCTTTCTGTTTGGTGAGTTGCTTGGCTGTCCAAGGGTTGAAGTATTCATCCAAAATACCCCACGTTTTGTCGGAATGTTTATCGTTGCCGTATTCGAATCGACCGAAATATTTCTCGAATCCCGATTGCTTAGCGAAACTGTTGAAACGCATGGAACCGTTCGTTGCTCCGTGATAAAAGGCCGTTGAATAACCATTTTCTTTCAAGATTCCGGGCAAGGTTTGAATGGCATTACTGGCGTAAGGCGAAGAAATATAAGGGTTGTCCATCAAGGTCGGAAGTGAAGCCACAATGGCCGGAACAGCTTCAATCGATTTTTTACCGTTGGAAAAACCGTATTCGAACGTCCATGATTCTCCGATGAGTGAATCTAAGAAAGGTGTAAAACTGGTCGTATCATTAAAGGCACCAACCCATTCATTACCGAAACTCTCAAGCATGATCACCATCACGTTGGTTTTGTCGGGCAACAGGTTTTGCGGAACGGATTGTCTTACCGGATTGTATAAGTTGCGTTCGGCTTTCAAACTCATGTATTCTTTTTCCACCAAATCGTCTTTACCATACGATTTCACAATGGTAAAAGGTGTGTTGAGAATCAGGGCTGTATTCTGTGGTTCGGTATACAAGGTCGCATCAATGATGTTGACGGGTTTAAGCGACAAACCACCGCGACCAACCAAAATAACAATGGGCAAGAGTATGAAAAAGAAGAGTGTTTCTTTTTTCCAAGAGCGCTTGTAAGGACCGGTTTCAAAACGTTTGGAATCGGTTTTGCGATAGAGCCAGCTCATGGCAATAAACAATATGATAAAACAAACAATCAGTACCCAGAAATCTTTGATGAAGGTAGTGAGCAATTGCCCCACGTCGTTTCCTGCAGAAACAAGCGCAAACAAATCGGCGGTTGATCGTTTTTGAGTGAAATTGAAATATTCCGTATCAACAAGGTTCAGACTTACTGCCGCTAAAAACGGAATGTAAAAGGTGATTTTTTGCAACAACCTATACCAGCGATTATCCCGAAACGGAAGTGGTAAAATAGATAAACAGATATAGGGCAAAAAGATCAGGCAGATGGTAATAAGGTCAAACCAAACGCCTGCAAACCAATCGGAAACCGCGATCTGACTGAAAGAACTACTGTTATTAAGGTAAAAAATAACACGTGTTATCGTGAGGATGATCGTCACCACCAAAAGTCGCACGAGTAGCGATTGAATGTACGGAGGGAAATAAGCGCGCCATTTTTGGAACATGATACAAAAATAAACATCATTTCGAGCAAATGCACACCAAAATAGACGAAAGGTTGGTTTCGTATGCGATTCCTGTATTGTGTTAATAAGATGACTTGGATGTTTTGCCACAGATGGCAGGGATTTTCACAGATAAACATGCAAAAATTAGATATGAATTTAAAGCGAAACGTAAGTTCAGCGAAGCTAAATAACGTGAATTCTTATCCCGAACTCACGTTAAATAATAAAACCAAATTTCTATTTGATTAGTGAAGCCGCTAACGGCGGCCCATTCGTAATGAATTGTACACAGTATGTTATTAGTCAATTCGTGGTGGAGAATACGTAGCACGTCAAATCCCATAAAGAGTGTGCATTTGAATGGGAGTTCACTCTTTGGAGAGGTTAGCTTCTTTGGGGTATACCCTGAAACCGAATTCAGGTTAACAACACTTTGTCTTATCTTAGCACCGATTAGATCATACCGATTATGAAAATTATTCTTACTACACTATTGCTGGCATCAACACGTTTGCTAGCACAATCTCCACAGGCATACCAATGGTTTACAGCAACCGGAAAACCTGTTTCATTTGAAAAAGTGGTGAAGGCATCATTGCCGGCAGATGCCGTTTTTTTTGGTGAATTGCACGATGATCCGATTGCACATTGGATGCAAAACCTGTTGGCGCAAGAACTTTTTGCCAAGTACGGATCTCAATTGAAACTGGGTGCAGAAATGTTTGAACGCGATCAGCAAAAAGCCTTGAATCGTTTTCTGAGCGGTGAATGGAACGAAAAAACGTTGCAGGATTCGTCTAAAATGTGGCCGAATTTCAGTTCCGATTACTTGCCGTTGCTGGTTTATGCACGCGATAAGAAAATTCCGTACATCGCTACCAACATTCCCCGCATGTATGCTTCGCGTGTGTTTAAAAAAGGGGTGTCTTCGCTCGATTCGATTTCCGAGACCGAGAAAAATTGGATTTGCCCTTTGCCGTTTCCAATGGATACAACGCTTTCCCAGTACAAAGAATTGATTCAAATGGGAAAAGACATGCACGGCAACGGTTTGGACTTTGCGCTGTCGCAAGCCATCAAAGATGCAACAATGGCTTATTCCATGTTGGAAAACTGGCAAGAAGGAACGCATTTCTTCCACCTCAATGGTTCGTATCACAGCGATTTTCACCAAAGTATTGTTTGGTACTTGCAACAAGCCAAACCGAAGTTAAAAGTCACTACTATTTCTACAGTAACGCAAGACAATTTGAAAAAGCTTGATAAAGAATTTTTGCAAAAAGCTGATTTTATTTTGGTAGTCCCGAACGGGATGACTAGGACAATGTGAAACAAATCACATAAATCAATCGTTGGGGTCGCGTCAGCCTCAGGCTGATCGCGACCTATAAATGAAGATCTCTAATAGATTAAAACAAAAACAAAATAGGCTCGGAACATTCCGAGCCTATTTGTTATCATAGTTAGGTTCGCGATTCATCGCGAACCCACACTGAATTATTTAACTTGATCGGCCTTTTCTCGTGCTCTGGCCATAGCGCCATCGGCTTTTTCTTGGGCTTCGTCCTCAATCTTTTTGGCTTTGTTCTCGGCCGTTTTGCGGGCTTGTTTACAAGTGCCATCTGCAATTTTCTTCTTAACAGGATTACTACCTGCTTCTTTATAAGCTGCATCACAAGCATTTTCACCTTCCTGACGTGCCTGATCGGCTACTTTTTTCGATTCCGCTTTGATTTTATCGGCCTCTTTTTGTCCTTTGTCAAGAATCTCTTGTTTTTTCGCATTGAGGTCTTCTTTCACTTCGTTGACTTTGTCATTCACAATTCCTTTGATGGAATCTTTTGCTTTGTCAACCAATTCTTTTCCTTGTTCCTTCAAGTTGTCTTTTAGGTTTCCGGTAGCTTTCAACAACGCTTCTTTGAAGTCGGTGGTGATTTTCGGTTTCGTTACCGTTCCACCTACCAATGCTTTCACCGGAATCACATCAGGAATACTTCCAACGTTCAGTTTCGGGACCACACCGTTTACTTTCGACAATCCTTGTTCAGCCAATTTGATCATCCCCGACGGAATCATTTCTTTCGGAATGTTCATGGTCATTTTGTAATCGATGGCTTGTTCAAATGAAGTGGATCCTTCCACACGCGTGTCAATACCTGACATCATTACGTTAAACGGACTCAAGACCACTTTTCCATCCGTGAATTTGAACTTCGCTTTCACGTCTTTGATGGTTTGATTGGCCAGCTTACTGATTTTTAATTCTTCACTCAATTTTGTGAATGGTTCAAAACCTGAAATAGTTACCATGTTGGTGAACAAATCACCGCCACCTGTCAATGAAGAGTAGATAGGTTCTAGGTTTTTGGTCAACGACGATTTCATATCGAGGTTCGACGAAATCTTACCTTTCGTGTACTTGGCAATCGGTGCAAGCTTATCAATACTCACAAAGTTTTTCGCTAACGTTTGAATATCGATGTCTTTCAAGTTATAACCGAAGTCGATTCCCGGCTTGTTGTGATCTTTGGTATTGTAGCTTCCTTTCAAACCAACGGTTCCGCCCATGGTTTGCATGGTCATGTTGTTCAACGAAGCCACTTCTTCTTTCATGTTCACGTTTCCGTTTACATTGTTGACGTCGATACCGTTGTACTTGATTTTCTTAATAGATGTATTGAGGTTGAAGTCTACATTCTCGGGAATCAATACCGGTTCACCTTCCGCACTAGAAGCTTCAGCTGCCGGAGCTGTAGCTGAGCTTGTTGAACTTCCCGTAACACCCATTAATTGATCGAGGTCGAGGTTGTTACTATTGAACGTGAAATCGCCTTTCAGCAATTCGTTTCTGAAAATGTAACCCATGTAGTTGTCAATGGTTCCGTTCACGGCAAAATCGCTTTTACCCATTGTTGCGTTGAGTTTTTCAAGCGCTAAATTTTTCGGACTAAAACGGAAAACCATGCTCGAAATGGCAACGTCTTCGGCCAAATCTTTGCTTTTGTATAACATGTCAAACAATTCCAACGTACCCAATGCTTTGAAAGCCTCGTAATCTTCGCGTTCCAAGGCACTCATGCGTCCGTTTACAACAACATCGGCATTCAGTTTTCCTTTATACGATTCACCTTCGGCCAATGGCATTACTTTACCTAGCGTTGCCAAGTTGATTTTTGCCAATAATTTAGAATCCAACAACGGATCGGTTAACGGATTACGCATTTTCAAGCGCGCATCAATCACGTTTCCAACAAAATCAGCGTGGAATTTATCCACGTCCAAGGTCATTTTATCCAGGTTTTCACCTCCGGCAAATTTTGATCCTGCATCAACTGTGATGTTGCTGATTGTTCCCGGAAGGTCAGGATATTTGATCGAAGCTTTGTTGACATTCAAGCCAAAATCCCAGCCCGGCATGTTTTTGTCGTCCATTCTACCTTTTACTTCACCGCCCATTTTCACGTTTCCTTTCGCAATCATGCTTTCATAGCCCGATTGGTAGAAACTAGGAACCAATGACAACAAATCTTTGAAGCTGATTTCTTTGGCGTTCAGTTTCAAGTCCATTTGATCGTGATCTGCCAGCATTTCGTAGAATCCGTCGATGCCGAATTTGAAGTTATTCAACTCGAAGTTGTTTTCTTTTAAGGTGAATTTTGACGTTGTTTCACCAAATTCCATCAAAAGTGTAGCGTCTGCTTTGGTTTTTACTTTCGATAGGTAGCTCAATCCTTCCATTTCGTAAGTGAGCTCATCCATTGTAGTTGAAGTAACGAAATCAACCACATCTTCTGTCAAATCACCACTTCCTGTATGATTGAGGTTTTTGATTTTGGCATACATGTCACCCGCTTGATCATCATACACAAGGTTGATATTGTTAAGGGTGTATTCTTGCAACGAAAGTTTAAATTTCGATGGTTCGGCCTGTTTGTCTTCCGGCAATTCTTCTGTCGGAATCACAATATCGTAGTTTGCTTTTCCTTCCGGAGAAACACGTACATCAAACGTAGCATCAGTTACGTGTACTTCGTCTATTTCGATCTGATCGCCACCAATCACATCCCACAAACCTACATGTGCCTCAATTTGTTTGATTTCCGCCAACTTAACGCCTTTGAATTCCGTTCTACCTGTTACCGAAACATCGTATAACTGAATGGTAACATTAGGAAACGTGCTCAAGAAGGTAAGATCGAAGTCTTTGATTTCAACATCGGCTTTCAACATGGTATTCACTTCATCCAATACCAATTCCTTGATTTCATCTTTGAAAACAATCGGAATAATGATGATGGCCGCAATGAGGAACAGGATGGTATATCCGGTCCATTTCAAGATGCGACGAAACCAGCTTTTCTTCTTTTTTACCTTTTTTTCTTTTGCTGCCATTGCGGAGTTTGTTAAGGATTACGAAATTTGTGACTAATGTTGCTTTCTACGTATTGTAGAAGTTTATATCAAACGCTAAAATAATGGATTTATTCAAACAGTTGGTACTCGCAGGGTTTATTGTTGTTGCCCTGCCGGTTACAGGTCAAATTTCCACAGGAAAGGTGGAAGAAAAAACGGTTGTTGAAGAAGAACCACCGAAACCACGCCGTGTTCCAACGGAAGGATTGGATGAATTTGTCTTTTATTTGGGAGCGGGTAGGGTGTATGCCAATCGCACACTTGAATCGAATAAAGCACCCTTTGGTGCGCCACTTGGCATTCGGGCCGATGAAACGGGACTGAAATCGTGGTCGTATCAAGTTGGAGTAAGAAATAGAGTGAGTAAGTTTGTGTCATACGACGCCGGTTTTGCCTTGGATCGTTTCGGTGAAAGTTACGAATACGATGATCCCAACTCGGATAGTACCTTCAGCTATACTTCGCGTTATTCCTATTATGCCATGCCGATTCAGGTGTTTTTTACTTACGGAAAGGATTTGCGGATCTTTGCCGGTGGCGGAATTCAACCGCAATTGTTGGCAGGTTATCGTCAGGAACGTAAGTGGAACACCACGCTTGGATCTGCACAAGAGGAAACGTTAAAAGGTAAAGACGGATTCAATGGATTTGGAATGGGGCTTATTGCTTCGGCAGGCTTTCAATGGCGTTTGAATAAAAACACATCGTTGTATGTTTTACCTTCTTGGGTGTGGAACCTGAGTAGTACCTACGACGATCAATCCGATTACATTCACAAATCGCATTCGTTTAACCTGAAATTCGGTATAACCGTTCATTTGAAACAACCATAAAACAAAAGGCCCGGGAAATTCCCGAGCCTACTAATATTTTTGTGTGTGGGGGGTCGCGATTTATCGCGACCTTTTTAATTGTATTAATAACAATCAATTATCATTCTGAAACGGCATCTCATCCGGTTGTGACCCGAATTGTTGCACATCACCGTCAAAAAACACCAGCAATTGTGCCGAATCGCGTAAGAAATCAATTTTACCAACCACAATTCGGTTGATTTTTAATCCGGTGCGTTCCTGAACATCTGCCATTAATTCAGCATAACGTTCCGGTTTGATCAGATCGATTCGTTCGTAAGTAATGACTTTGCGGGTTTCATGACGTAACAACCACAAATTTTCCAAACCGAAAGTAATCAGTAGCAATACACCATTAATCAAGGCCATTTCAGCTAAACTGATCTTATTGGATGAAAGAGCATTGACCACCGAAATTCCAATTACCAAAAACAAATAAGTCATTTCCTTGATCTCGATACCTTCCGTTCTATAGCGGAGAATACTAAAGATGGCAAAAAGACCCAAGCCCATTCCCGTGTCGATATCCAATTTTTTCAAACCGAAGCACAAGAAAAAAGTGATCATACCGATCAAATAGTACGTAAACAAATAATCTTTTCGCTTGGCTTTTTGATAATAGAGAAATCGGATGAGCAAAGTCAGCACCACTAGATTTAGCGTCATTCGAAACAGCAAACTGTAAAAGTCGTTGTTGAAATAGCTGATTCCTAATAAAGTGTTGTCTGCTTTCAGGAGAATATTATGCATTTTTTGTTAGTTTTTGAATAAACAATCGTTTGGTTTTAAAATGATTTGATTTAATTATGTCGTTTCCATACAAATCCATCATCCCGAAACAAAATTTGGAGATACGAAACGGGCGGATTTGTTTTTCTTTCATTAATTTATAAAACGGAGACGTGCGATTTAGTTTTGGTTGCTTCAACTCAGCAATCACCACATCAGATAAACTTTGGTTGTTGACATCCGATGTATCCAGCGCACCATTTGTAATGTCAAAGTCGATTGTCAATCGCTCTTCACTGGTTTTGTTTACCAAGGTAATTCTGCGGTAACTGTTCACCATCACAGGTTTCAAATGCACGTTTTCATGCAAGCGCGTTTGAAGAAAAGATTTTGCTTCATCGCCGAACTGTTCGGTGAAACCGCCAATTGAAATCCGTTTTTTATCCGTTCGGCCTTTTATTTTTTCTTTCACTTCCAAAAAAGAAGCGTTGGTGTCTAAATAGGTACGAATGCGAACTTTGAATCGGTGCGGAATGGCACGATGATGATCGTTGAAAAAGCGGTACTCTTCATTATCGAAATACTGACTCGTGTAAGCAAAAATGACTTTTCCTTCTATATTCAACACATCATAGTAGGGCATCATTGTTGTTAAAATCTCCGGAAGATCGCCCAAATGAAACGCAAATTTCTCATCTGTCCGATTCATAAGCGGCGCACGCGACAACTCTTCCAAGCTAATGCCATGGAACTGATGCAATAATGTTGTTAACGTTTTCTTCATGATTCGGTCAAATATAGTTAAAGTACCAAACAATCACCGTTACTATGATTAACCTTTAGTTAAATGGTTTGATTTTGTACTCTAAGCTAGCATTTTCATCGTTGAATTAGATGCTGTTTATGGAAATAACTTGTAGAGTTAATATGCAAGCTTTCTTCAAACGTCCACTGGAATTCATGAATTGGGTCAAAAAGTAAGCGTATTAATCTATTTCACTCCGAAATGATTGAAAAAACGATGCGGTGGTTTTTTTCCTAATTTTGCCCCATGCAGAAAAAAATACTTTTGTTAGGCTCCGGTGAATTGGGCAAAGAAGTGGTGATTGCTTTGCAACGCCTCGGTCAAACCGTTATAGCGGTGGATAGTTATGAAAACGCTCCGGCCATGCAGGTGGCCGATTCCTTTGAAGTGATCAATATGCTCGATGGCGATGCACTCGACCGTATTGTTGCCAAACATCAACCCGATTTGATTGTACCCGAAATCGAAGCCATTCGTACAGAACGTTTCTACGATTACGAAGCGCAAGGAATTCAAGTAGTCCCAAGCGCTAAAGCAGCAAATTTCACCATGAATCGTAAAGCAATTCGCGATTTGGCGGCCATTGAAGTTGGAGTGAAAACGGCAAAGTATAAGTATGCAACTACCTTGGAAGGTTTCCGTGAAGCAGTGACTGAAATAGGTATTCCGTGTGTGGTGAAACCGCTCATGTCAAGCTCGGGGAAAGGACAATCGGTGATCAAAACCGAAGCTGAAATCGATCAGGCCTGGACTTACGCTATTGAAGGTTCTCGTGGTGATTTGAAAGAGGTAATCGTGGAGGAATTCATCAAATTCGATTACGAAATCACCTTACTCACAGTGACGCAACAAAACGGATCGACACTTTTCTGTCCACCAATTGGTCATCGTCAAGAACGCGGTGATTACCAGGAAAGCTGGCAACCGATGCCCATGACAGAAGCTCATTTGAAAGAAGCACAAGAAATGGCCGGAAATGTAACACAAGCCCTGGGTGGTGCCGGAATTTGGGGAGTGGAGTTTTTCATTACACAAGACGGAGCTTACTTCTCGGAATTGTCTCCACGTCCGCACGATACCGGAATGGTAACCCTTGCCGGAACACAAAATTTATCCGAATTTGAATTGCATGCGCGTGCCATTCTCGGTTTACCCATTCCAACGATCGAATTATTCCGAAATGGAGCAAGTGCCGTGATTTTGGCCGATCGAGAATCGAATAAAGCACCGCAGTTCGACGGATTAACAACTGTGTTGAGTCAACCGCAAACTGATATTCGCTTATTCGGAAAACCCACTACACGGCCTTACCGCAGAATGGGTGTTGTGTTGACGTATGGAGCCGAGTCCGCTGCCGAGCTTACCGAAAAAGCAAAAGCACTCGCTAGGGAAATAACCATTGTTTACTAAGGAAAATCGGCTTCCTCCCTTGAGGGGCGATTTCCTATTTATTAGCACATCACAGTCTCCCACGAATTAACGAATGAAAATTACACATGAATTTATAGCGAATAATGGAAACAAGTTTCCATTTTGATTAGTGGGATCAGCCTTGGCTGACTATTCGTAAAGAATTGTACACAATACGTCATTCGTTAATTCGTGGTGGAAAATATGCAGTACGTCAAATTCTATGAGGGTTGTGCTCTTTAATAGTAAATTACCCCTTGAGGGAGGATTGAGGAGGGTGGCATTCCTACTCTTAATATAGGTTTCGTCAACTCTCTATTCGCAAGCAGTGCTTCCTCTTCCTTCATTAAGGAGGAAGTGGGTCCCAATAGAAATAAAGCCCTAATTCCAAGTAAATATGGCTAAAATCCTCATCATCGGCGGTGGCCCCGCTGGCCTCATGGTCGCAACCCAACTGCTGGATCTCAATGCGGAGATTACCATTATCGACCACAAACCGGCTGTTGGGCGTAAATTCCTTGTCGCCGGTGAAGGCGGATTTAACCTCACGCATTCCGAGCCTTTAGAAAGGTTCATCCAAAAATACGATAGTGAAGTTGTCAAGGAGTGGGTGACCCAATTTACACCTACCGACTTCAGATCTTGGCTCACTTCTATCGGAATTGAAACTTACATCGGTTCTTCTGGAAAAGTATTTCCGATTGAAGGAACAAAACCCATCCAAGTGCTCAATGCATGGTTGAAACACCTCAAAAAAACACCAATCAACTGGCAATTAAAATCGGAATTGATCGATTTCGATGAAAAATTCGTTCGAATTAAATCAAAAAACGATGTTCAAGAATTGCCATACGATTTTTTGGTGTTTGCTTTAGGTGGAGCTTCCTGGAAAAAAACTGGTTCGGATGGAGCGTGGTTTGACCTGTTTGCCGAAAAGAAAATTCCCATGGTTCCTTTTCAGTCGGGAAATACAGGCCTCGAGTTGAACGAATCGATCTGGCGAAAGGAGTTTGAAGGACAGTTTATCAAGAATTGCCGACTTCAAATCAATGATATAACCATAGCCGGAGATTTGGTCATTACCAATTACGGTATCGAGGGTAAACCTGCTTATGCGGTCAATCGTCCACTTAGATCGAACGGATTCAAAGGCTTGACCATCGACTTCAAGCCGCAATTAACCCTTGACAAAATAGAATCGGCTCTTCGAAATGCCAATAATGTTCGAAAAGCCTTCAAACAACTCAAATTGAGTGATGCAATCTATAATTGGTTGAAAGAAGAGTTGCCGAAAGAGCAATTTATCGATCCTGCGTTGCTGGCGAAACACTTGAAAACGTTCGGGGTGGAAGTAATCGGTTTGCGACCGTTGGATGAAGCCATTTCTACCGTTGGAGGTGTTTCAATAGATGCAATTAATTCTTCAGGAGAGCTAAAACAGCACGAAAATGTGTTTTGTTGCGGCGAAATGTTAGATTGGGATGCGCCTACAGGTGGCTATTTATTGCAGGCTTGTGTTTCTTCAGGCTACGTCGTTGGACAAAAAATTAGCAGGAAAATCAAAAACTGAACAGTAATTTCAATCCAACATCAAAAATCCAACATCAAAAATCCAACATCAAAATCACCTAGTCTATTCGCGGAAGATTCACTTTCTCTTTCACCACAAAACTGGTAGGAAAACTCTTCTCGCAAGTAGCTTTCACTTTCTCAGCTTCTAAATGAGTTCTGAAATCACCGACTTTCAAAAAGTAGTGGGGAGCGGTGAACTCAACGTATGTGTCCACTTTCGGAAAAAGTGCGATAAAACGCGAACGCGCATCATCAACAGCACTTTTATTGGTGTCGAAAAACAATTGCAGGCGATAACCCATAATTTGAGGGGCTGTAGCCGGAGCAACAATGGCACTTTCATTGCGAACCAACGCATCAATTCTACTGTCCTTAATCACCTCTACATGACCTTGGGAAAAGCCCGTTGAAGAAACACATAGAAATAAACCGATCAACATTCGCATAACACTCAATTTTAGACAACAAAAGTACAATTTTCAGGAAATGGTTTTACAAAAGAAATGCCAAGACTATTTTTTGACTAAAACAAGAGTTTGTAAACGGTTTTTTGGCTCGAAATAAACGCTAAACGATAGGATATTAGCGGTTTGTTAAGAAATGTGAAAGAAAGAGCTTATTTAGAATCGTTTTAAATTAAAAAGTATAGGACGAAAATTGTCACAAAACTGTCATGGAATGTAGCTATTCTTCTAAATTTGCCAACGTCAACGCTAGTGTTTAACTAGGATTGACCAACATTTTTAGAAACAAAAATATCTAATAATCAGATGTTTAGAAGTATAAAACAATGGTGTATCGGTGCTCTTACGACAGTAGTTGTCTTAGGTGCATTTGATGTTTCTGCCCAACCGAATGGGGAGGCGCTTTTTAAAGCTAAGTGTAACACGTGTCATCAGCCGCATGCTGACGGTACGGGTCCGAAACTTTTTGGTGTTCGCCAAAAATGGGCAGACGGTGGTGCACAGGAAGGCTCAATCTACAAATGGGTTGCTAACTGGAAAGCGGCTACTGCTGCCGATCCGTATGCAATGAGTGTGTCGAAAACGAAGCCGTCTGACATGCAAACTTTCCCGGATTTGGACGGGAAAATTGATGAGATCAACGCGATTTTCGATTACATCGATGCGCAACCTGACCCAGCTACTCTTACAGGTGCAGGTGGTGATGGTACTTCTGCTGAAGGCGCTGCCGGTATGGAAGAAGAAGAGGAAGGCGGTCTTTCTTGGATCTGGATCATTATCGGGTTGATGTTTGTAGTGGTTATTATGGCTGTTGGCGGTGTTCGTCGTCAGTTGAATAATGCCGGTAAAGACGCTGCTGATGAGAAAAGTTACGGTGAAGAGTTCAAATCATGGGCTTGGAAAAACCGTAAATATGTTGGTTTAGGTGGTTTGGTGATTGTGATCGCGCTTATCGTGAATCTATTCCTAGCTGGCTATTCCATCGGTGTGGTTGAAAATTATCAGCCTTCGCAGCCAATTGCATTCCCGCATGATATTCACACTGGTACAAACGGTATCGATTGTAAGTATTGCCACAACTCGGTTACAAAATCGAAGTCTGCTGGTTTGCCTACAGTGAATGTGTGTATGAACTGTCACAAGCAAATTAAAGGACGTACGCCTGCTCAAGCGGAAAAAATCACTGCGATTTACCAAGCTGCAGGTTGGGACGGTAACCAATACACCGGAAAAACTTCTCCGATCATTTGGAACAAAGTTCACGTTCTTCCTGATCACGTTTATTTCAACCACTCACAACACGTTGTAGTTGGTGGTTTGGATTGTAAACAATGTCACGGTGATATGACGAAGCAAAACGAAACTGCTCGTGTGGTTCCGGTAAGTGAGTTGAACCAAGTTGAAGGAAATATTCCATTGACAAAAGCTACCCTCACAATGGGATGGTGTATTGAATGTCATGGTGAGAAAGAAATTTCAGAAGGTGCGTTGGATACAAAAGGTAGTGGTTACTACGATGAAATCCACAAGCGTCTCTTGAATAATGACAAAAAGTTATACGGTAAATACCTCGAAGATGGTAAAGTAACCGTGAAAGAATTAGGTGGTTGGGAATGTGCTAAATGTCACTATTAATTAATTCTGAACTGAAGAAAAGATTATGGCAATGACTAGAAAATATTGGAAAGGTCTTGATGAATTGCAGGAAACACCGGCATTCGTGGAATCAAGAAACCGTGAGTTTCCGGAATCGGTAACGGTAGACGAGTTCTTAGGCGATGAGTCGTTGAAAGAAACATCAACTCCGCGACGTGATTTCTTAAAGTTCTTGGGATTCAGTGTGGCTGCTGCAACAGTAGCTGCTTGTGAAGCTCCAGTAACAAAAGCTATTCCTTATGTAAATAAACCAGAAAACGTAACGCCGGGGATGCCTACATGGTATGCTTCTACTTACTATGATGGTACTTCTTATGCAAGTATCTTGGTGAAAACACGTGAGGGGCGTCCTATTTACATCAAAGGAAACAAAGAGCAAGGATTCACAAAAGGAGCTACGACTCCTCAAGTGGTTGCCTCTGTTTTGGGTCTTTACGATAGCGCTCGTTTAACGACAGCTCAAAGTAAAGGTGCTGAAGTAAGTTGGTCTACGTTGGATGATAAAGTGAAATCAGAATTGATGCGTATCGGTAAAAGTGGCGGAAAAGTTGCTTTTGTTTCCAATACAATCATTTCTCCATCTTTACAAACGGCATTGGTAGATCTTTCTGCTGCAATGTACGGTCCAACTGTAAGTGAAAATGGTATGCCTGGATTGCATGCTAATTTCAACCACGTTCAATACGATGCTGTTTCTTACAACGGTATTCGTCAGGCAAACTTGGCTACCTTCGGAAAAGCAATGATTCCTGACTACGATTTCTCGAAAGCGAAAACCGTGGTGAGTATCGGAGCAGATTTCATGGGGTCTTGGTTGTTGAGCAATCAATACGCTGCCGATTTCGCAACTCGTCGTGCTCCTGAAGCCGATTGGATGTCACGTCACTTCCAGTTTGAGTCAGTAATGTCGATTACAGGTTCAAATGCCGATTATCGTGCAATGATCAAACCAAGCGAGCAAGCTGCTGTATTGTCTTACATCTTAGGTAAACTAGGTGCAAGTACAGGTGTTGCTGCCAACTTGTCGAAAGACGTTGAGAAAATTGCTAATGAAGCCGTTAAATCATTGAAAGCATCGAAAGGTGAATCATTGGTTGTAACTGGTTCTAATAATATTGCCGTTCAGATCTTGACAAACAAGCTGAACAATGTATTGGGTGCTTACGGTAAAACCATCACATTCGAAAACGAAGTGATGATGTTCCAATCGGAAGATGCCAAGATGCAAAAATTAGCTGCTGATGTAATTGCTAAAAAAGGTCCGGACGCCATCTTGTTCTTAGGTGCTAATCCGGCTTACAATTTACCGAATGGTAAAGCATTTGCTGCAGCACTTGAAAGCGTGAAATTGACTGTTTCTTTGTCTTCTTTCGCTGACGAAACTGCAACGAAGTGTGAATACATTGCTCCTGACCATCACGCGTTGGAAGCTTGGGCAGACTTTAATGCGAAAGCTGGTCATTACGGTATCGCACAGCCTACTATCCGTCCGTTACACAATACTGCTTCAGCATTGGAGTCTTTATTGGTTTGGGCTGGTAAAGCAAACCGTGGAGGTAAAGATTCACGTGTAGCGTTCGATTACATCTCAAAAAACTGGGAACTTTACGGATTCCCTACACAAACGAAATACGCCGATTTCCATACTTATTGGGGAATGGCTGTTCACAACAGTGCAACGTCAATGGCAGTTCCTGCTGTTACGCTTACTTTCAATGAAGGTGCTGTGAGTGGATTGTCTTCTAAATTGCCGAAAGGTGGAAGTTTGGAAGTAGTACTTTACCAAAAAGCAGGTATCAAGAATGGTGATATGGCAAGTAACCCTTGGTTACAAGAGTTGCCGGATCCGATTTCTAAAGTGACGTGGGATAACTACATCACAATGAATCCTACTACAATGGAAAAAGAAGGTTATGTGAGAACATTCGATCAAGAGAATGGTTTGAACATAGCTACCGTGAAAGTAGGAAACGAATCGGTGACATTACCTGTTTACCCATCTCCTGGACAAGCTTTAGGTACTGTAGGTATCGCGCTTGGTTACGGACGTGGAGCAGGAAATGAAGAAATCGGAAATGCTGCTTACCGTACATTACAATATGGTGGTTTCGAATTGGATGAAAAAGGGAAACGTATTCCTATCGGAGCGAACGTTTTCTCGTTCATCGGTTGGGCAAACAATTCCTATACAACGGATGTTACCGGATCGCTAAGTAAAGCAGAAGGTATCTTCCCGATCGCAGCTACGCAAATTCACCACACGGTGATGGCACGTCACTCGATCGTAAAAGAAACAACATTGGATATCTTCAAAAATGAAGATTCACACGTATACAACGCACCGCATGTTATTCATACGCACGAAGGTGAAGTTCCGATCAAGGAATTCGATTTGTGGGATGCACATCCGGTTGAGCATGTAGGTCACCGTTGGGGGATGACAATTGATTTAGGTCAGTGTATCGGTTGCGGTAACTGCTTGATCGCTTGTCAATCTGAAAACAACGTACCGGTAGTTGGTAAAGACGAAGTTCGTCGTGGTCGTGAGATGCACTGGTTGCGTATCGACCGTTACTATGCTTCAAACGAAGAAGCTGCTCCAGGTACACGTAAAGATGCAGATACGTTTAGTTTTGATGCTGCTGAAATTCCGGCTGAAAACCCGAAAGTGGTTCACATGCCAATGTTGTGCCACCACTGTAACCACGCTCCATGTGAGACGGTTTGTCCGGTAGCTGCAACAACGCACTCATTAGAAGGTTTGAACCAAATGGCTTACAACCGTTGTATCGGTACTCGTTACTGTGCGAACAACTGTCCGTATAAAGTACGTCGATTCAACTGGTTCAACTATCCTTCATACAAGAAATTTACCGAAGTCAATCCGGCTCAAGACGATCTAGGTCGTATGGTGTTGAATCCTGATGTAACAGTTCGTACACGTGGTGTAATGGAAAAATGTTCATTGTGTGTTCAACGTATCCAAGCTGGTAAATTGGTTGCTAAAAAAGAACTTCGTCCGGTAATAGACGGTGACATTGTTACTGCTTGTCAAGATGCTTGTCCTACAAATGCAATCATCGTTGGTGACTGGAATGATTTGAAATCAATGGTTCGTAAGAGCGCTGATGATAAAAAACGTGCTTACCAGGCATTGGAAGAAGTAGGTGTGAAACCGAACATTTGGTACAAAGTGAAAGTGCGTAACGAAGACAACCCAGAGTTGAATCGTTTGGCTCACGAAGCTGAAGGTCACGGTCACAAGGAAACTGCTGACAAAGGGAATAAAAAGAATCATTAATTGCTTAATATAAACTGAAATGTCGCATAAGGAAGCTGCAATTCGTGAACCGCTCATATTAGGGCATAAAACATACCACGAAATTACCGAGGATGTTTGTAAGCCGATTGAGGACAAAGCACCACGCATATGGTACATCTTGTTCGCAATTGCCTTGATTATCGGTTTGTACGGAGTAGGATGTATATTCTACCTTCTCGGAACCGGAATCGGGGTATGGGGATTGAACAAAACCGTTGGTTGGGCGTGGGATATCACCAACTTCGTTTGGTGGGTAGGTATCGGTCACGCCGGTACGTTGATCTCAGCCGTGTTATTGTTATTCCGTCAGAAATGGCGTATGGCGATTAACCGTTCTGCTGAGGCGATGACCATTTTCGCTGTATTCATGGCAGGTTTGTTCCCGTTGATCCACATGGGTCGTTTATGGGTTGGTTACTGGACTTTACCTTTGCCTAACCATTTCGGTTCGTTGTGGGTGAACTTTAATTCACCGCTCCTTTGGGACGTATTTGCGATCTCTACTTACCTTTCGGTATCGTTAGTGTTCTGGTACATCGGTTTGATCCCGGATTTCGCGACTATTCGTGACCGTATGAAAAAACCGATTCCGAAAAGAATGTATTCCATTCTATCATTCGGTTGGTCTGGTCGTGCAAAACACTGGAATCGTTTCGAATTGGTTTCATTGGTATTGGCAGGTGTTGCTACTCCTCTTGTATTCTCGGTTCACTCAATCGTATCCTTTGACTTTGCCACATCGGTTATACCGGGATGGCATACAACCATCTTCCCTCCGTATTTCGTAGCGGGAGCGGTATTCTCAGGATTTGCGATGGTACAAACGCTGATGTTAGTTATGCGAAAGGCCATGAAACTGGAAGCATACATCCATACAAGACACGTTGAATACATGAACATTGTAATCATGGTAACAGGTTCCATTGTGGGGGTTGCTTACCTTACGGAGTTGTTTGTTTCATGGTACTCGGGTGTAGAATACGAAGCGTATGCGTTCATCAACCGTGCAACCGGTCCTTACTGGTGGGCTTACTGGTCAATGATGACATGTAACGTAATCTCTCCTCAGTTGATGTGGTTCCGTCCGTTGCGTAGAAGCTTGTTGTTTACATTCATTATTTCAATTGTTGTAAACATCGGTATGTGGTTCGAGCGTTACGTAATTATCGTAACATCTATTCACCGCGATTACCTTCCGTCTTCTTGGAGTATGCACTACCCGAGTCACATCGACTTAGGTGTCTACATCGGAACGATCGGTTTGTTCTTTGTATTCTTCTTATTGTTTGCACGTTTCTTCCCAGTATTGGCATTGAACGAATTGAAAACAATCTTGAAATCTTCAGGTGAATCATACAAGAACGATACGGCTCCGATTCACCCGTATTTTGCTAAAAACGGTCATGTAGGTCATGATCATCAAGAAGATAATAATCACAATCATTAATTGAGACATGGCAGATAAAGTAATTTATGCAATGTATGACGACGACGATGTGCTGAAAGATGGCGCAAAGAAGTTGGTCGCTAAAGGTGTGAAAGTAGCTGAAGTGTTCTCACCGTTCCCGATTCACGGAATTGATCCTATCATCGGTGTAAAACAAACACGTTTGGGAATCATGGCATTCTTATACGGTTTGACAGGTTTGTTACTTGCTACAGTTGGTATGCGTTATTTCATGATTCAGGATTGGCCGATGGATATCGGTGGTAAACCGAATGAAACGTACCTTGACAACGTGTTGGCTTTTGTTCCAATCTCATTTGAGTTTACCGTATTGTGTGCTGCCCACGGAATGGCTATTACGTATTTGTTGCGTAACAAAACATTACCTGGTATGCCTGCTCAAAATCCGGATCCACGCACAACGGATGATAAATTCGTGATGGAGTTTCGTATGTCTGAAAACAGTCAGTTCACCGAAGCAGAATTGCACGCGATGCTGAACGAGACCGGAATGATTGAGTTAGATCAAAAAGAAATTCATTAGATTTTTAATGTAAGTCCGCCAAGGGCGGTTAAAAAGACCATACAGATGAAAATAAAATTCAAGGCGATGATGCAGATTTCCGTAGTAGCACTGTTAGCAGCTGCTTGCTCGGCTGATCCTGATAGTGCTGGTTTGGAGTATATGCCCGACATGTATCGTTCTCCTGCCATCGAGCCGTATGTTGACTATGGTGAAGTAAGAGGTAAAATCAACGACGACATGAAAATGACTATGTCTGCGTTGACTCCGCCAAAGCATACCATTCCTTATTGGGGAACCGATTCGGCTACTGTAAGTATGATGTTGCCGTATCACCGTTTACCGGCTGCTGCGTTTGCATTGACTCACGGTATGTTTGGTTTCGATTTTTCTACCAATGCTGATGGAAACTACGAGTACAATTTGGCAGCTACTGATGTTAACCCGATTAAGTTGACTTCTGCCGAGCAATCAGATAAGGTTTTCGCTGAAGCTAAAGCTTTGTATCAAGCCAACTGTAATCACTGTCATGGTGAAAAAGGTGATGGTCAAGGACCAATGGTTGTTGCAGGGTCTTATGTAGGTGTTCCTGTTTACAAGAACCTTACAATTGCTGAAGGTCAAATGTTCTACTCTATTTACTACGGTAAAGGAATGATGGGGTCTCACGCTCCGTTGTTGAACAAAAAGGAAATCTGGACTTTGGTGCACTATGTTCGTCGCTTCCAGGATGCAAACTACGGTAAGTTTGATCCGAAAACAGGATTAATGATGACCGCGGCTACTACTGTAGCTGTTCAGGATACCATTAAATAAAGAATAAGAAAGAAAACTCGTTGTAATGGAATTTAAAATTTCTTCGAAAGCAAAATTACTTACACTCTCTTTGATGATTGTAGGTGGTATTTCAACCATCATCGGTTGCATAATCGAGATGGGAAATCACGAAGGTGCGCATTTTGCACAGCGCTTTCTTGCCAATGCATTGGTGGATAGTTTCTTCTTCTTTGCGATTGGTCTTGGTGCATTGTTTTTCTTGGCCTTGCAATATGCCACCGAAACCGGTTGGTATGCCTCTGTAAAACGTGTGATTGAAGCTGTTACCGGATTTATGCCTTACGGTGTAGGTTTGATAATTGTAACCTTATTAGCAATTACCTTCATGGATGGCGCCCATATCTATGTATGGATGGATCCTAATGTTGTGGAACACGATTCCATTATCGAAGGAAAATCAATGTTCTTGAACAAAGGATTCTTCTGGATCAGAACATTGGTTTACTTAGCTGTTTATGTTATTTTCTGGTGGGGTTTCAGAAAACGCTCTTTGGAAGAAGATCGCGTGGGTGGAACGGATATTCACTTTAAAAACTACAAAAAAGGAGCAACGTTCTTGGTATTGTTTGCTGTGTTCAGTTCTACTTCTGCATGGGATTGGTTAATGTCTATTGATGTTCACTGGTTCTCTACACTCTTCGGATGGTATGTGTTTGCAGGTATGTGGTGCTCGGCAATGATTATCATCGTAACGTTAACGTTGTACTTGAAAAAACAAGGTTACTTACCGAAAGTAAACGAAAGTCACATCCACGATTTGGGTAAATGGACTTTTGCTATCTCTTTCTTGTGGTCATACTTGTGGTTCTCACAATTCATGTTGATCTGGTATGCGAATATTCCTGAGGAAACAACATACCACTTAACACGTATCGAAGATTTTAGAGCAATGTACTTCGGTATGTTCATCATTAACTTCGCATTCCCGATGTTGTTATTAATGTCTCGTGATGCAAAACGTCACGCAGGTATTCTAACCTTCGTTGGTTTGGTTGTATTGTGTGGTCACTGGGTTGATGCTTACCTGATGGTAATGGGTGGTTCAATGGGCAAACACGCTTATATCGGATTCATGGAAATCGGTATGGCATTGTTGGTGTTCGGATTCTTTATTCGAATGATCTTAGTTAACCTGACGAAAGCACCATTGACTCCGGTCAATCACCCTTTCTTAGACGAAAGTATTCACCACGAAATTTAATAACGTCCGCCTAGTCGGATAGACGATAAATAAAGTAAAATGAGTAGACTAATCGTATTAATCGTTATTGTTTTAGGAGTATTGGCCATTGCGCAGCTAGTGCGTTTGTATGAGCTTTCTTCTAAATTGAGAGATCGTCGGGAGGAAGAGATTACCAACCGTGATAATAAATTGAATGCAGGACTATTGCTTGCTTTTGTGGTATTTATGTTCGGAGGATTCATCTGGTTGATGTTGACTTACGGATGGACAGGTCGTGGTGATGCAGCTTCAATTCATGGTGTTCAGACAGATTGGTTGTTGAACCTGAACTTTTGGATCATCATCGCTGTTTTCTTCCTTACGAATGGATTGTTGTTTGGTTTTGCTTACAAATATGTACGCAAACCGGGTGTGAAAGCATATTACTTCCCACATGATAACCGTTTGGAATTAGTTTGGACAGTTGTGCCAGCTATCGTTTTGGCAATTATCATCATCCTTGGTTTGAAATCTTGGAACGAACAAACAGACGAACCGGGTAAAGAAGCAATTCGCGTTGAGTTGTTCTCTAAACAATTCGGTTGGACAGTTCGTATGTCTGGTGAAGACAATACACTCGGTTTGTTTGATTATAAATTGACCAATGAAAACAATCCGTTGGCTTTGATGACTACTGCAACCATTCAGAATGCAATCGATTCAATGGAAAACGGTATGTCAGGTATCAAAGCATTGGAAAGTAAGTTGAATGACCGTACTATTATGTTGATTCCTGAAGAACGTGACTTGATGGTTACTGACTTGGATCGCAAAGAACGTTTGATTCGTTTGTTACACCAAATGAAAGAGCGTCACAATCCGAAGTTGGATCAGCAAGCGTTGGATGATATCGTATTTACTGAAGGTGATACGTTGTACTTATGTGAAAATCAAGAGTACGAATTTAATTTCCGTGCAAAAGATGTGATTCACTCAGCGTATTTCCCTCATTTCCGTGCTCAAATGAACACGGTACCGGGTATGACTACACGCTTTAAATTCACTCCTTCGGTTACTACCGATGATATGCGTGTAAAGATGCACAATCCGAAATTCAATTACATTTTGATGTGTAACAAGATTTGCGGTACATCTCATTACAAAATGAAGTTGATGGTGGTGGTTTTGTCTAAGAAACAATACAAGAAGTGGTACGCTTCGGTTTCTGACAAAAAATTGGAAACCAATAAAACGTTCAAAAACGTTTATCCTGTTGGAAAACCAATGGCAGCTCCGGCAGCAAATGATAGCATCCCGGCAGGTGGGGCAATGATGGATTCTCTTCCTACAATGCCTTAATTAATTTAGTTTATAACAGCAATAAAAGATAAAACATGGCAGCTCACGAAGCACACGCACATCACGACGCTCACGGTCATCATCACCATGAGGAGGGTTTTATTTCGAAGTACGTATTTAGCCAAGACCACAAAATGATTGGTAAGCAGTTCCTTATGACTGCTGTATTCATGGGTATTGTGGCGATGTTATTGTCCATCATGTTCCGTATTCAGTTGGCTTGGCCAGGTGAAGGATCGGACTTCCTAAGTTTTTTCTTAGGTGACAAATGGGCTCCAAAAGGCGTATTGTCTGAAAGTATGTATCTTGGATTGGTAACAATTCACGGAACAATCATGGTATTCTTCCTGTTAACGGGTGGTTTGTCAGGAACATTCTCAAACTTGCTTATTCCGTTGCAATTAGGTGCACGTGATATGGCATCAGGTTTATTGAACATGATTTCTTATTGGTTGTTCTTATTGTCTTCCGTAATCATGTTGTGTTCATTGTTCATCGAAACAGGACCAGCATCTTCCGGTTGGACGGTTTACCCACCACTTTCTGCACTTCCGCAAGCTATTGAAGGTTCAGGACAAGGGATGACAATGTGGTTGGCAGCTATGGCAATTTTCATCGCTTCTTCATTACTTGGTTCATTGAACTACATCGTTACGATTTTCAACTTGCGTACAAAAGGAATGAAAATGACACGTATGCCATTGACAATTTGGGCATTCTTCGTTACTGCAGTTCTTGGTGTATTGTCGTTCCCTGTATTGTTATCAGCAGCCTTGTTGTTGATGATGGACCGTTTGGCAGGAACTTCATTCTACTTATCTGATATCATTGTAGGATCTGAAATGTTGGAAAATCACGGTGGTTCGCCATTACTTTACCAACACTTGTTCTGGTTCTTGGGTCACCCTGAGGTATACATTGTATTGTTACCGGCACTTGGACTTTCTTCGGAAATTATTTCGACCAACTCACGTAAACCGATCTTCGGTTACCGTGCCATGATTGGTTCCATCCTCGCGATCGGATTCTTATCCTTCATTGTTTGGGGTCACCACATGTTCGTTACGGGTATGAATCCGTTTATTGGTAGTGTGTTCGTATTTACAACCTTGTTGATTGCGATTCCTTCAGCTGTAAAAGTGTTTAACTACATTACTACAATCTGGAGAGGTTCCAATATCTATACACCGGCAATGTTGTTCTCAATCGGATTGGTTTCAACGTTTATCACAGGAGGTGTTACAGGTATCATTCTTGCCGACTCGGCTTTGGATATCGCTGTTCACGATACGTACTTCGTTGTTGCCCACTTCCACATTGTAATGGGTATGTCGGCAGTATTCGGAATGTTCGCAGGGGTTTACCACTGGTTCCCGAAAATGTACGGTCGTATGTTGAATACACGTTTGGGCTATGCTCACTTCTGGATCACTATCGTTGGTGCCTACGGGGTATTCTTCCCTATGCACTTCGTTGGTTTGGCAGGAGCTCCTCGTCGTTACTACGATTATACTGTATACAATGAGTTCAACACCGAGTCGTTTGATATGATGTTGGATTTGAATAAGATCATTACCTTCTTTGCAATTTTAGCTGCATTCGGACAATTGTTGTTCTTATTCAACTTCTTCTACAGTATTTTCCGCGGACCGAAAGCGGTTCAAAATCCTTGGAAATCAAATACACTTGAGTGGACAACTCCGGTAGAACACATTCACGGAAACTGGCCTGGTGCTATTCCTGAGGTTCACCGTTGGCCATATGATTACTCTAAGCCGGGTATGGAATCTGACTTTATTCCTCAGACAGTTCCATTGATGGAAGGCGAAGAAGAACATTAGACGCTCGATCTAAAATTGAAAGCCCCGAAGTGACTGACAAAGAAAGTCTACTTCGGGGCTTTTTGTTTTTTTATCACTCAATTCAAGGCTATTCTCTAAAGCAATTCTAGTTATCTTTACCCCAAAACCATTCCGTTGGAAGAAGAAGAATCATTCGATTACAGAAGCGAGGCAGCAAATAACGATAAGGACTACGACAAAGTTCTCCGTCCGAAACGCTTATCCGATTTTGCCGGACAGCCGAAAGTGGTTGAAAACTTAGAGATTTTTGTTCAAGCAGCCACCAAACGTGGTGAACCGCTCGATCATGTGTTATTGCATGGTCCTCCGGGATTGGGAAAAACAACCTTGGCAAACATCATCGCCAACGAATTACAGGTCGGGTTTAAGGTTACCAGTGGACCTGTTCTCGACAAACCCGGAGATTTAGCCGGCTTGCTCACCAACCTTGAAAAAGGAGACGTCTTATTCATTGATGAAATTCACCGACTCAGTCCGGTAGTAGAAGAATACCTCTACTCGGCTATGGAAGATTACGTGATCGATATTCTGATTGATACAGGAGCCAATGCCCGTAGCGTACAGATCGCTTTGAATCCGTTTACACTCATTGGTGCCACTACGCGATCCGGATTGCTTACAGCGCCTCTGAGAGCTCGTTTCGGTATTAATTCACGCTTGGAATACTACGACACCAAAACGCTTTCGTTAATCGTAGAGCGCTCTTCAGAATTGTTAGACATTCCAATAGACGAACGTGCCGCTTTTGAAATAGCCGGAAGAAGCCGTGGGACACCTCGTATCGCTAATGCAATTTTACGTCGGGTGCGCGATTTTGCCCAAATAAAAGGTGATGGTACCATTGACATTGCCATTACACAGCATGCTCTAGACGCTTTGAATGTGGATAAATACGGTTTAGATGAAATGGACAACCGTATGCTGAAAGTGATCATCGAGAAATTTAATGGTGGACCTGTTGGCTTGACAACCATTGCAACTGCGATTGGTGAAAATGCAGGTACGCTGGAAGAAGTCTACGAACCGTTTTTGATTCAGGAAGGGTTTCTTATGCGAACTCCTCGAGGTAGAAAAGCTACTGAGAAAGCGTATAAACACCTTGGCTTGAATCTCGGTTGGGCACAAGGCGGTTTGTTTTAAGAACGTGAACACATTTAATCATACTCAACTCATCAAACAAAAAGCACTGGAACTGGGCTTTTCCTTTTGTGGCGTTTCTAAAGCGACCTTTCTGGAAGATGAAGCACCACGATTGGAACGTTGGCTTTCTGAAAACCGCCAGGGAAAAATGAGTTACATGGAGAACCATTTCGACAAACGCCTTGATCCTCGCTTGCTTGTGGATGGTGCTAAAAGTGTGGTTTCGCTGATGCTGAATTATCATTCCGAAGAAAAACAAGCCGATAAAGAAGCTCCCAAGATTTCACAATACGCTTACGGAACCGATTATCATTTCGTAATCAAAGACAAACTAAAGGAATTACTCCAATTCATTCAGGATGAAATAGGGGAAGTTGGTGGTCGGGTTTTTGTAGATTCAGCGCCTGTAATGGACAAAGCCTGGGCGCAGAAAAGTGGTTTGGGTTGGATGGGAAAAAACACCAACATCATTCACCCGAAAGCAGGTTCATTTTTCTTCATTGCCGAATTGATCTTAGACCTTGAACTGGAACCCGACGGACCGATCAAAGATTATTGCGGAACTTGTACGGCTTGTATTGACTCCTGTCCTACAGAAGCCATTGTGCAACCCTATGTGGTTGACGGTTCTAAATGCATTTCGTACCTCACTATTGAATTAAAAGACGCCATTCTTCCCGAAGCTTTCCGATCACAAATGGACAATTGGATGTTTGGCTGTGATGTGTGTCAGGATGTATGCCCGTGGAACCGCTTCTCGAAACCACACTCCGTTCCGGCTTTTCTACCGAATGATCAATTGCTCCACCTCTCCAAAGCCGATTGGCAGGACTTAACCGAAGATGTTTTCCGTGAACTGTTCCGCAATAGCGCTGTGAAGCGCACGAAGTTTGAAGGGTTGAAGCGGAATATCGATTTCCTCAAACCAATGCAATAACCGACAGAATGTTACCATCCTGTTAATTTTCAATATTTTGGAATTCTATTCTACCTGATTCATCCGATTTTCGTATTTTCCCTTGCAGAAAAACCTACAATATGATTCAAGAAGAAGATATTGAAGCACCGGTTTCGTTGAGTCTTACCCCTTATTCGGGTACTTGGACGAAAGTACAAGCGGCGCATCTACTACGAAGAACCTTGTTCGGCCCTACGTTTGCTCAAATTCAACAGGCTGTTGCCGATGGAATGAGTGCTACCGTTGCCCAATTATTGACCCTTCCAGCTGTTACGGAGCCTTTGGCGGTTGACCCGGCTGAGACAATTGCAGCTTTCGGAACATCTTGGGTAAATTCAGTGTACCCTTCCAGCAATCAGCCATTGGTAAACAATGCGCGCGAATATTCATTGGGAGGTTGGATGATGGAACGCTTGAATCAACCTACTGTGTCGATTCAGGAAAAGATGTGTTTGTTTTGGACCAATCACTTCGGAGCTACAGCTTCTTTTGATGCGCGTGGAGTGTATAACATGCATCAATTGTACCGAGCTAATTGTTTGGGTAATTTCAAGCAATTGGTAAAAGACATCACGGTAGATCCGAATATGTTGTTCTTCCTAAACGGAGTTTCCAACAATCAGTTTGCACCGAATGAGAACTATGCTCGTGAGGTCTTGGAGTTATTTACCGTTGGAAAAGGATTGCAGGTGGGTCCGGGCGATTATTCCAATTACACGGAGGCAGATGTTGCTGCCGGAGCTAAAATCTTTACGGGTTGGACGGTTGATGGTATGTTGAGCGATACACTCACAAGCCCGCAAGCTGTGTATTATCCAATACTGCACGATGCAACCGTTAAAACCTTGTCTTCCTACTTTGGAAATGCAACGGTGAACAATGCTGATAATCTGGAATACTCGAATTACATCGATATTATTTTCCAACAGCCAAATATGGCAAAATTTATCTGCCGTAAATTGTACCGTTGGTTTGTTAACTACGACCTTACTCCTGCAGTTGAATCAACGGTGATAGCGGATATGGCAACTACATTGGAAGCAAACAATTTCAATATTTTGCCTGTAATGGATGAATTGCTCAAAAGTGATCATTTCTACGATGTCACCATGTTGGGAACCATTATCAAAAATCCGTTGGAACACTTGTTTTCGATCTTGAATTCAACACATGCAGCGCCGAGTTTTGATTTGGCAACCAATTACGAAATGTATGTAAATGTCTATGCGTTCGCACAAACCTTGGGAATGGATTATTTCCGTCCGCCAAGTGTAGGTGGTTGGACGTCTTATTACCAGGCACCATCTTATTCCCGTTTATGGGCCAATTCCAGTTACATCAAGTTGCGTTTTGATTTGGGAACATATCTAACAGTATTTACCGGAATTCAAGTGAACGGTGAAACTTTAAAAGTAGATGCATTGGCGTTAGTGGATGGTCTTTCCATTCCGAACGATGCGCCGCAAGTCATTGACGATATCGTAGATGTTTTCTGTCCGAAAGGATTGTCGGTCGCACAAAAACTGACTTTGAAAGCATTGCTAACAAACGGTTTGCCTGATTTTGAATGGACTATACAATACGATGATTATGTTGCCAATCCGGGGAATGTTACGTTTAGTGATCCGGTGAGACAACGTGTTGAGTTTGTATTGTACCGCTTATTCCAAATGCCCGAATTCCAAACAATATAGGTTTAATAAAGAATTGACGAAATGAAAAGAAGAAACTTTATACAATCCGCAGCTTTATCGTCTGTAGGTGTGCCTTTATTGTTGAAGGATTTTAAATTCGGGGCAATCACGAAAGAGCTTTTCAAAGTCTCACGTACTGCCGAAGACAGAGTCTTGGTCCTCATTCGACTGAATGGGGGAAATGACGGATTAAACACACTCATTCCACTTGATCAATATGATAACTTGGTGATTCAACGACCGGATATTTTAATTCCGCAAAACCAATTGATTACCCTCAACGCTAACAATGCGCTGCATCCGGTAATGACTGGAATGGCCAATATGTTTAGCGACGGCAAACTATCCATCCTTCAAAATGTAGGATATCCAGAGCAAAATCGTTCACATTTCAGATCCATGGATATTTGGTCTACCGGGTTGATGGATCCTGCTGGAACAACCGGTTGGTTGGGTCGACATTTAGACCACGATTACCCGAACTTTCCGGCTGATTATCCAAATGCATCTTATCCAGATCCGTTTGCTATCAGTATGGGCTATGAAGTTTCATCAACCTGTCAAGGATTGATGGCTAACTTTTCAACCACGGTTGTTGATCCGTTTGATGCATTTAACCTTCAGGAATCAAGCCAGTTGAATGATGGGACGTATTACGGTTCGCACATGGAATATTTGGCGACAATGATTGCGCAAGCCAACGATTATGGAGCTGCTGTAAATACCGCCGCCAACAATGGGAATACGCTTTCTACCATGTACGATGATAACAACCCGCTTGCGGTACAGTTGCGTTACGTGGCTCAGATGATTTCAGGTGGTTTGCAAACCAAAATTTACATTGTAAACATCAACGGTTTCGATACGCACGATTCACAAGTAGATGATCCCGGAACACCAGCGGTTGGTAACCATGCCAATTTGTTGAAATCGGTTTCGGATGCTGTAGCCGCTTTTCAGGATGATTTGAACCTGCTTGGGTTAGAACAACGGGTTGCCGGAATGACATTCTCCGAATTCGGTCGTCAGGTTGCTGCGAATGCAAGTTTGGGTACCGATCACGGTGATGCCGCGCCTTTATTCTTATTCGGAACATGTATCAGTTCCCAAATTATCGGTCCGAATCCTGTAATTAGTGATCAAATTGTTGATCAGGCGGGTATTCCGATGCAGATAGATTTCCGGGATGTTTATGCTTCTGTTTTGAAAGACTGGTTTCAGGCCGATCCTACGGATATCCAGGCAATGTTTGAACACACAGTTAATTTTATTCCGGTGTTGGATTCATGTAACCTTGGAATCAACGAAAACAAACTGGCAGGAGAAGATGTAGTGATCTTCCCGAATCCGTGTGGTGAACAAACGACCATTCGCATGAATTCGAAAAACGAACAGGTTATCATTCAGGTGCGTGATCTATTCAACCGCCTGGTAGTGGATGTCTGTTCAAAATCATTCAACGAAGGCTCTCACGATATTCCAGTTACATTGGGAGATCTTCCTTCGGGGGAATACCTTGTTGTGGTGGTGAAACCGTCAGGAAACTTTACTAAACGTATCGTGAAGGTGAAACATATCTAATAAAAAGACTCATAAAACTGAAACGCCCGTTTATCTTGATAGATGGGCGTTTTTATTTTTTTTTGGATGTCTCGCTCCTACGGGGCGATGCCTAACTGTTGATTGGGTTTCTAAGATATGTTGTCCCTATGGGACATTTATGAAGCTATTATTTAACGTGTATTCTGGTTAGAAAACAATTTGTTATTATCTTAAGTCGCGTAAATCGGCTAAACAAAATATGTCAACACGCTCTTCGTAAGTCCTGTAGGGACTAAATATCGTAGCAAAAAGATCGCGTAAGCACGTTTTGCCCCATAGGGGAAAGACAATCATCATGCACGTCTAACACGTATTCCAGATACCAATTACATCCAACACAAAAGGCGTGGGATTTGTCCCACGCCTTCTGTTCTTATTTAAGTTGGCAAGCTATACTATTTTATTTTCCGCCTCTTCCCCCTACAGAAGGTTTCGGTGCAGGTGCAGGAGCCGGAGTTGCTCGTGGTGTTGGAGCTGGAGTTGGTGCAGGTGCGTGGTACACAGGCTCAGGACGTGAAACCGGTTCCGGACGTGGTGCCGGTGGATCGTATCTCGGTTCTGAACGTTGTGGTTCAGGAGAGCTAGGTCTCGGAGATGAAGATGATCCGTTTCCGTTGTTACTTGAACCTGAATTGCTGTTTCCGCCAGCGTTCTCAAATAAACGTCCCAAACGGTTACGTTCCGGTTTTTCTTCTTCAACAGGTACAGGAGCCGGTTTTTTCGGAGTGTCTACAACTACCGGAGTAGGTTTTTCAACCGTTCCTTTTGCATCAACCGGTCTAGGGCTTACAGTGCCTGAATTAGGCGTTTCACGACTTACGGTATTCGGTGCGGCATTGTCGTTTCCAACAGGTTGTTTGTCGAGTGGCAATGCGCCATTTCCGTTGTTCACTCCACCGTCACCTTTGCCCGGAGAAGAAGCAGTTTCTCTTGGTATTCTTCCACTACCCGGATTAACGTTTGGTACCGGTTTTGTAACTGGTGTATGGTTGAAATCTCTTGTATTGTCAACAATTACAGGACGAGGACTCGGAGGAATGTTTACAAAGCCTTGATCATAAATACAACCGTTCATATCAATGGCACTTACACCGTTTCGTTCGCAATTTCTGCGTGCGCGATCACGTTGATCAGGTGTTAAATCGGCCAATGTGTGATGAACACGTGGGAAACTTTGGTCTGTATAGGTAAGTGTACTTTGACCGAATCCGTAATCGAACAATGAAGTCGGTTGATCAACTCTCCAAGAGCTGGCAAAATCTTTCGACATCCAAGCAAGGTAGTCGCGTTCCATGGCTTGAGAAGCCGGGTCGTTGGCGTTTCCGAAAGTATGGAAAGCCAGGTTATCCGGACGACTTGCTCTGCCGCGCGTTTCAAAATCATCGGAACTTCTTCCGTTTGCATTTCCAAGAACGCCTTCATACGTGTCTCCACATGGGAATACCTGTACGGAAACGTTGATGAACGAAAAAGTTCCGTTGTGAATGTCTAATTCTGCGGTTTCACCCGTAGGCCAAGTTACCAGATAGTTGTCACGACCACTTTTGCGTACCGTTCCACCGTGTGGCAGATAGTAAGTCAGTTCGTCAACATAAAGCGCCTCGCCGTTCAAACGAGCTGGAGTAGAGGTGTTACCGTCTGGTTTTTCTTGTGCGTAAACGCAAAAACGATCACCTGCAACGTTCATCGCAACAGCGGTGTTGAGCGAGATGTCATCTGTTTGAGCGCGCTGACGTGTTTGCACTTCCATGTTACCGGAAGACGATTTCACCAAAACAAATTCGCCGACTGTTTGAAACGAATAACTGGCTCCATCAAACGATGAAAGATGCGGATCGCCGTAAGTTCGTCCCATAACAGGCTTACAATTGGCACGTTGAAGTACGGACGAAACTTGCGTCCATGATTGTCGGTCGGCAGTAGTTGCAGTACCGTTGTTGGATTGTGCTGTTGCCGTTTCGGCAATCGCGTTGCGCGTTGAAGCAGGAACTACTTTCAACATTTCGAGTGGAGTGAAATCTTCCGGGAACATACGATCTGGAATGGGTTCATTCTTCGTCATGGCAACTAAACTCGATGAGAGCCATTCACCGCGTACGGGATCCCAAGAAACCAGTTCTTTACGAACTACCTCGAAATCTTTAGTGAATTGTTCTTGAGCTATTGCTTGTGAACCGAACAATGTGGTCATCGCAAGCAAACTGATGGGGATGTATTGTTTAATCATAGCCAAGGATTTTAATGATGATTTAAAACAAGCAATAAGCATACCGAAGATGTTTAGAAATAGTACAATTGTTTATTATTTCACAATTAACTAAATTATAACAGTTAATTACACAAAATCACGCTTTGTATTCACTTGTTGAAAGTTCACACTTCGCTGTTTACACTAAAAGTACAACCTTTTTAAGGAATGATCTAAAACGAGAATGTGATGCTTTTTTCGGCTTTGGGTGAAATTGCGCAGATGTGTTGAATTAGAACGGTAATTGTATAACTAAATCACTACTTTTGCGGTTAGTATTTGATAGAAAAAACATGAGTTTATTGATAGTAGGAAGTGTTGCCTTCGATGCGATTGAAACACCTTTCGGAAAAACAGATAAGATTATTGGTGGTGCGGGTACGTTCATCGCCCTTTCCGCCTCCAATTATGTATCCGATCAGCGTATCGTTTCGGTTGTTGGTGAAGATTTCCCACAAAGTATGTTGGACTTGCTCCAAACAAAAGGGGTGAATCTGGACGGTTTGCAAATCAAACAAGGTGAAAAAACCTTCTTTTGGTCAGGGCGTTACCACAACGATATGAACTCGCGTGATACCTTGATTACCGAGTTGAATGTGTTAGAACACTTCGATCCAATTGTTCCGGAAGCTTACCAGGGTGCGGAATATGTGATGTTGGGGAATCTTTCTCCGCAAGTACAGCGCCAAGTGATCGAGCGTTTGAACGAGCGTCCGAAATTGGTAGCAATGGATACCATGAATTTTTGGATGGACATCGCTATGGACGATTTGAAACAAACATTAAAACTGGTTGATGTGTTGTTTGTAAACGACGAAGAAGCACGTCAATTGTCGGGTGAATACTCATTGGTGAAAGCAGCGAAAGTGATTCGTGCAATGGGCCCGCATACCTTGGTGATTAAAAAAGGTGAACACGGCGCATTGTTGTTCCAAGATGAAAAAGTATTCTTTGCACCGGCGTTGCCTTTGGAAGAAGTTTTCGATCCTACGGGAGCCGGAGATACCTTTGCAGGTGGTTTTATGGGATACATAGCCGCAACGGGAGATACGTCGTTTAACAATATGAAACGCGCGATCATTGCCGGTTCGGCATTGGCTTCGTTCTGTGTAGAGAAATTCGGAACAGAACGTTTATTGGATTTGACAAAAGAGGCAATTGAAGCACGCATCGAGCAATTTGTAGCGTTGACGGATTTTGATATGGTAGAGACGGTAGGATAAAACCGAAGGAGTTATGGAAAAGTTGGCATTTATAGAAGCGTTAAAAGCATTGACATCACAAGAAGATCCGCTAGCGGTAAGTCGTGATGTGAGCGAATTGCGCACCAAATTTGATGATGTGGTGTTGGAAGAACAACGCAAGTTTCAAGTTGCTCAGTTGGAAGCGCGTGAACGTGGTGAAGAACCTCAGGAAGCGGAAGAAGACGATGTGCGCGAACAATTTTATGCCATCTATACCGAATACAAAGACCGCAGAAATGTAGCTCAGCAATCGAAGAAAGATGCCGAAGCTACGCACTTGCGTGAAAAACGTGCCTTGATCGAACGCTTGCGAAATGTGATCAAAACGGAAGAGAATATCGGCTCCGCATTGACGCAGTACAAAGAGATTCACGATGCATGGAAAACCATTGGAGATATTCCGCGTGATAAACGCCAGGAAGTACAATCGGAATATTCACGCTTGTTGGAAGAGTTTTTCTACCACTTAAAGATTTACCGTGAATTGCGCGAACACGATTTGCACCGCAACCACCAATTGAAATTGGAAGTTGTTCAGAAAATCCAGCAATTGGATAAACTGGAGCAAATCAAAGAAGTGGAAGCAGCTATCAAAGCGTTGCAACACGAATGGGATGAAACCGGACCTGTCAATAATGATGATTGGGAAACGCTCAAAACAGCCTATTGGGATGCAGTTCGTGTGGTTTATGCCCGAATTCACGCATTTTACGAAGAACGTCGCACCGAATTATCCGGGAATCTAGAAAAGAAGAAAGAAGTCGTAAAACGTGCGCAGGAACTGATTGCCAATCAAGGTGAATGGACTGCCAACAAAGATTGGGAGCAGGTAACCGAACAATTATTGGCACTTCAGGAAGAATGGAAGTTGATTGGTTTTGGTCCGAGAAAGGAAAACGAAGAAATCTGGAAAGAATTCAGAGGTATTTGCGATAGTTTCTTTACCGCGAAAAAAGCATTCTTCGACGTGTTGCGTTCACAATTCGACGGATTGGCTTCTAAAAAACAAGAGCTGATCAATAAAGTAAACGCACTGAAAGATTCTACCGATTGGAAAGCAACAACCGAGCAAATCCTGAAAATCCAGAAACAATGGAAAGAAACAGGAAATGCAGGTCAGCGCAATGAACAAAAATTGTGGAAAGAATTCCGTGCTGCATGTGATCATTTTTTTACTGCCAAACAAACGCATTTCGCAACCCAAGATCAGGAATTGGCCGGTAATTACGAGGCTAAAACTGCCTTGATCGAGCAAATCAAAGCAGCACAACTTTCCGAAGATAAAAAAGAAGCATTGGCGCAGTTGAAAGAATTCTCAACAGCATTTATGGCCATCGGTTTTGTGCCGATGAAACAAAAAGACGCCGTTTACAATGCTTATAGAGATGCGCTAAACGGTCATTACCAAAAATTGAAACTGGAAGGCGAAGAGCAGGAGCGTGTGTTGTTCCAAGCGCGTGTTGATACATTGAAAGCCAATCCGAATGCCGACAAGATGTTGGCGCGCGAACGTGCCGATTTGTTCGATAAAATGCACCAGTTGAAAGCCGATATTTTGCAATACGAAAACAATCTTGGCTTTTTCGCCCGTTCCAAAGGTGCAAGCGCCGATGCATTGCGCAAAGAAGTTGATCAGAAAATAGAAGCTGCAAAACGCAGAATAGAAGAAATTCAGCGTAAAATCAAGCAATTATAACACATGAATAGAGCGATCAACATCCTCTTATTGGTGGTTGCATTTCCAACGATGGCGTTTGCCATTATTGTGGGATTCGATTTACCGATAGAGTTTCTGCACACAACCGGTGAGCAATTAGGATACCGGGAAATTATTTTTATCTGTTTCGCTGCTGTTTCGTTGATCCTTATTTTACGTCGTTCATCAAGTCGTTGGGTGGGTGTGGGCATGACACGTAAACCGGAACGTTTTATTTGGTGCACTGATGTTGGTCGTGAACGCAAAAAACAAGTACGCATGTACCTGATCATTGAATCGGTGATTGCCTTGATTTTTGCCTTGGTGATTTACCGCGTAACATCCGAAGCTTGGCCTATTGCGGCTGTTTACGGATTGTTATTCCTAGATCAGTTGGTGTTTCTGTTGGTGGCCATGCCTTGGTTTCGTGTTGGAGTTACACAAAAAGCAGTAGTTGTGGCAGATCGTGAAGTAAAAGTCCTTTATTTTTCAGGATTGCGTCGCATCGAATCACACCAGCAAACCATTTATTTTGAATACATTGAAGAGTTGCAGTTGTTTTTCCCGACCAATTGTATCCCCGAAGGAAAATACGGTGAATTCCGTGCTGCGCTTGAAACACGTTTGAATCGTGATCGTGTTTATTTCTCGGACAAGTTCAAGGAATTGAGCTGAATGACTCATTGATAGTTTTTAAGTTGCTAAGTTATTGATTTTGAACTCAACACTTACGAAACTCAAAAACTCAATAAACTTACGAAACTAAACTACTAGCGGTGAAACACTTGTTTTTTATACTCATTTGTTTATCGGCAACACTAACATCGGCTCAAAGTCTTGATTTGAAGTTGCTGGATAAATTGAACGGACCTGTTCAGCCGTCTTATGACAAGCCGTGGCAATTTATGTCGAACACGGTTGCTCCTGTTGCTATTGCTACACCAGTTTCAATGTTCATTGTAGGTTGTGCCACACACAACAAAGAACTGAGAATACAATCCTACAATGCGGGAGTTTCTTTTCTTTTTGCCAATGCGGTAACAACTACGTTAAAGTTTACCGTTAACCGCACCCGGCCATTTACAGCTTACCCCGATTTGATCTATAAAAAAGGAACCGGTGGACCTTTATCCTTTCCTTCCGGTCATACGACCAACGCATTTGCTACAGCCACTTCCTTAAGTTTGGCTTTTCCACGTTGGTATGTAATCGTTCCTGCTTACACCTACGCCATAGCCATCGGTTACTCGCGCATGTATTTGGGCATGCATTACCCATCTGATGTAATTATTGGAGCTTTAATTGGTATCGGTGCGTCTTTTCTGACGTTTCAAACCCAAAAATGGATTTCAGGTACGCCTTAAAAACAGCTTTAACATCCGGAACTTTTTGTAATTGATTCCAAGACGGATTAACCGATTTAATTATATTTACGCTAGTTAATGAATCGAGCTGATTTTTTGACAATCACTTTCACAGAATAGGGATTATGAGCGTTTTTGAAAATAGGTCGAAGGTTGACGAGCGAAAAATTTCACCCAATGTACCTGTAACCGCTCCTCCAAAGGAAAATTCATCTTTTGCGCAAACTTCAGGAAAGCAAACTAATTCTGTTATCGGGATGCAACACTTGGCTGATAACGCTGTCCAACTGCGTTCCATAAATTCCCTGCAACAATTATCAGCGATTAGCCCGAAAGTGATGCAGTTAAAATCATTGGCAAACTTTGCTGATACGAGTCCATTGATCCAATTGCGTTCGAAGGATCAGGTGATTCAACTGGCTTCCCGCGTTGACTGGACTTCGCAGCAATTTGAATACAATGATCTGGAGGGAGCCGTCCAAACTGAAGAGGTTGGGCATACCATGACTGCACATTTAGAACCCGATTCAATCATCAAAGGTGCAGATGCAGATTCGACATCGTCGCCGACATTGTATAACTCGCTTAAACGACATTGGGAACCGGGGAGTAAACATTGGGTAAGGGGCCATGTGCTGAACCACGATTTAGGCGGTCCGAATACCAATCCGAATTTATTCCCGATCACCGGACATGCTAACGGCGATCACTCCAATTATGTGGAAGAGCATGTGAAAAGTGCGCTTCACCGAGGTAAAACGGTTGACTATACGGTTACTGCAACGCAACAAGGCGGAACAACCAATCATGCAGGCACGGGAAGTGATATTCGAAATGCCGGCGGGACCTTTGAGTGCGTTGCTTCCTGGGACGAAGAGGAAGATGATCGTAAAACAATTTCCAGAACCATTACTTCTACCCCAGGTCTGAAAACTGCATTTGGGAACGGGAACGGTGCTCGGGTAGGCAGATCATTCAGCGAAGTCGAGTATTACGATGCAGACACAATAGCTGAAAGAGATGAGGATAATGCAGTGACCGGAGGAGGAGATATAACTGCTTTTGAAGTTCCGGATGCTTGGGCGCATGGTGCGATGGATGCTGATGCAAGAACACAGTGGATGTTGAATTATCGGACTGGAGCATCGAGGTATCGCCAGAATGGAGTTGCAGCGGTGGCTGATGAAGCCAATGACGAAGATATGGGAGTATCAGAATAACCCGGATTTATTGATTGACTAATCGATGCTCAACGAGCTCACACACCGAATGATGATCAAATAATTGCATAGCTTGTTCCAGTTTTTCTCCCGGAAACACGTGTGGGTTTTTCAGGAAATCACTCAGTCTTAAAGCTAAATCGGAACTAGAAAGTGGTTCGAATAAGTAACCGAGTTCTCCGAATTGCAATAACTCTGGTGTTCCTCCGGCATTACTTCCGATAACGGGTGTTCCGCAAGCCATGGCCTCAATGGTTACCATTCCGAAGGTTTCGGCTTCAGAAGCCATTACAAATGCGTCTATCGCCTTGTAGAAGGTTTGTATGTCGTTTCGGAATGGACGCACAAATACGCGATCGCTTAAACCTGCCGTATTAATCAAATCCATCATTTCCCGATGGTAGCTTTCGCCTTCATTGTGTGTTGGGGCTCCCAAAAACACAATCCCAAACGATTGACCGGAAAGTTGCCTGGCCACTTCGAGTAACAAGAGTTGTCCTTTTTGCGGATCGAAACGTCCGGCTAGACCAATCAATATCCCCGATTGTGGAACATCCAATAACCGTCGTGCTTCTTCTTTCGAAAGTGATTGCTGCAAAGGTGCCAACTCTAACCCCGATGGAATGTGGATAATCCGGTCGTGTGGCATGCGGGTTTTAGTTTTCACTTGCTCTTCGAGCCAATGAAGCGGGCAACTCCACGTATCCAACTGTCTAAATCGCAAGGTGTGGAGTAAATTCCGTTTCGAAACCCCGAGTTGCATTTCCATAAAGTAATGCAGTTTGAACGAGTGCGAAAACCAATACTTGGCCAAGGCTGCTACACTCATATCACGCACATCACGAATGATTAGGTGATTAACATTGTGTTCCTTGAGTAAACGGTTCAGTTTTCGGGCAACAGAGAAATCGTAGTATTTTTTGTAAGCAGGAACTGCAACGAATGGGAGTTGTTCTTCTAGGCAATACTGCTCCAATTTACTTCCGGCTTTCCCGAAAACAATGACTTCGTGTCCGCGTTGCTTCATCCATCGGGCATTGCGCCATTGATTCATTTCAAGCCCTCCCCAGCTTTCCGATCCACATAAGTATCCGATGCGTTGCATGGTGGTAAAAGTAAGGTTTGATGTTGAATTATGAATGATAGATTGATGATTTATCAAGAGTGGAGTTCTAGTAAGGAGATGCTCCTGACAACTGATCATTTCACATAACGATCCTTGATGATTTTTCAATTAATAATTGATATTTCTTTTCAGGATTGATCTTATTCAGTTCCTGAAATAGAGTTCTTACTTAATCTGTAATCCAACATCGAAAATTCAACATCAAGCATTCGTGATAGCGCATGAGTTTTTCGCATCTTTGCACCATAGTTTAATTCATGAAAGAAATTATCCGTAAACCGGCAGCGGTATTTGTGTTGACATTGATTATTGTGAGCACAATCTTGTTTATTTTTCCCATTAATTTGTTTGATGGAGAAGTTGTTTTTTCAGCAAACGGTAGTGAGTTCACCAGACCGATGAAAATGAGTCTTAGTTACTTCATTGGGCTGGGAATCAGTAAAGAAGATTTGGTTGGTGTGAAAGATTTTCACCTTGTCGGAATGGGATATTTCATGGTTTTCCTGATGTTGGGCGCACTTCCAACCTTGATTGCTTACCGTGTTTGGATTGGCAATCAACCCAAAAAGTAAGCGGATGTCAAAAGAACTGAAAAGTTACCTGATGCTGGCATTGCTAGCGTGTATTTGGGGAAGTTCGTTTATTCTGATGAAACGTGGAATGGAAACGCCTGATGGTCTTCCAATTTATTCCGACACCCAAGTAGCTTCGTTGCGCATGCTCATTGCCGGTTTGGTGATGTTGCCTTTCGGGCTCTTTTCGTTGCGAAAGATTAAGAATCGTAAGCAAGTGTTGAGTTTATTGGTGGTTGGGTTTTCCGGAAATTTTATACCTGCTTTTTTATTCACCTTTGCTGAAACGGAACTTTCTTCAGGTGTTGCAGGAATGTTGAATAGCCTCACACCTTTTTTTACCTTAATTATCGGAGCACTCTTTTTTCGTCAAGCACTCAAATGGAAACAATCACTGGGGTTATTCATTGCCTTTGCCGGAATTGTTTTACTGATTTTGGTGAGTTCGAAATTTAATGCTGGAGGTGAATGGTACCACATCGGAGCATTGGTGTTGGCGACTACGTGTTACGGTTTGAGTTTAAATACGATTAAATCGACCTTGGCTGGGTTCAAATCATGGGAAATTACGGCATTGGCATTTTCCTTTGTGGCAATTCCTGCTGGGATCGCAGTTGCTTTCACCGGGACGTTGAACACTACAGTCGTAAATAGCCATGCTTTGGAAGGTTTGGGTTACATCGCTATCTTGAGTGTAGTAGGAACCTGTTTTGCATTGGTGATCTTTAACCGGATTATTGCATTAAATTCTGCGGTTTTCGCAAGTTCTGTGACCTATTTTATTCCGTTTGTAGCCGTAGCGCTTGGTTTTTTCGCCAATAAGGAAACCTTTCATTGGTTGCAACCTGTGGCGATGTGTGTGGTGCTTTCAGGAGTTTACGTAGCGAATAAAGCAAAGTAGTTCAGGTTGAATTATGAAATTATCAAGGAGAGAGCTTGATATGTTTCAGATAACACCACTTGATAATTTATCATTCATAATTGATAATTATTTGCTGTAGAACAACAAAGCGGAATCACCTCTGAAAAACATTGGTAATTCCGCCTTACGGTGTTAGACTCAGTAAGATTGTTTTTTGTAACCCATTGATTTAGGTTGGTTTCGGAACGGGTTGTTTAGTCTTTATTAAACTGAAATACCGGTCGCATTTTCTCACTGCTGTTGGTAGAAACTTTCAAATCCACCAATTTTCCATTCGATAAACTATACACCAATCCGTGAATTTGAGGATATTCTCCTTGTTCCCATTCATCTTGTATAAAGGAGATTTTGGCCAGATTGCGCACTTGTTCAACAACGTTCAGTTCTACCAATCGGTTTCCGCGTTGGTGTTCGTCATCAATTGCATCCAATTCATCCTGGTATTTGCTGTAAACATTTTTGATGTTGACCAACCAGTTATCCAGAAACCCGAAGCTGATATTGCTCATAGCCGCTAACACGCCACCACAGCCGTAATGACCGACCACTAAGATGTGTTTTACTTTGAGGTATTTTACGGCATAATACACTACGCTAAGCATGTTCATATCGGTGTTTCCGACTTGATTAGCGATGTTGCGGTGCACAAAAATGCTTCCGGGGAGTTGATTGGTAATTTCGCTCGCCGGAACACGACTGTCTGAGCAACCGATCCATAAGTATTCAGGTTGTTGTCCGGCAACTAAGCCCTTAAAAAAGTCCGGATCACGTTCCAAAGTATCTTTTACCCATTGAATGTTTCCGTCTAATAAATTGCGCATTAAATCCATGATTGACTATTTAGTGTGTTGAATTGTTGTTGTTATTTTGATTTTCTGTGGGATAACCTGAAGTTTGATGTTCTTCGTTTTCGCGGTTATATGGTATTCATCAATCAATTCCAATACATCGGTAGAGATGGTTTGAACGGTTGAAAGATCAATTTTAAGTGTGCCGTTTTCCGGAATTTTCTTCAATGATTTGATCACGGATGATTTTTTGGAAAAGGGTGTGAAATCCGGAAATTCAAGTAGAAAATCGCCCGTTTTCACATCTTCATGTAGCAATAATTTTCTGCGTTCCAGATCGGCAAGTGTCAAGCGTTGGATGATCAGAATAAAAACGGCGCACGCCAATCCCAATCCTACACCGGTTAGAAGATCGAACCTAACGATAGCGAATACCGTTAATATGAACGGAATGAATTGCAGCCAACCTTCTTTGAAAACAGCGATAATGATTTTGGGTTTCGCTAGTTTGTAGCCAACCATTAACAGGATTGCAGCCAATGAGGCGTATGGAATATAGTTCATTAATCCGGCTATCGTGAAAATGGAAAGCGCAATCAATAATCCGTGAAAAATGGTCGAAAGTTTACTTGTTCCTCCCGAATTGACATTGGCTGAACTTCGCACAACTACTTGTGTTACCGGTAAGCCGCCAATGAGTCCGGAAACAATATTACCAGCACCTTGAGCAAACAATTCGCGGTTTCCGGGAGTAACACGTTTTTCAGGGTCCAATTTGTCTGACGCGTCAACGCTTAGTAATGTTTCGATACTCGCTACGATTGCCAACGTTGCGGCAACGATTAACAACCCCGGATTGTTCCATTGACTGAAATCTGGAAACGTAATGAGTTCTGTGGGTGATTTTCCGCTCACGCCCAGATCTACGCGGTGTTCCGCAATCAATTGCCATTCTGTTCCTTGAAAAAGGAATGTCAGCATCATGCCTATTAGCACCACGACCAAGGCTCCGGGAATGTTTTTCAGAAATGTACGCTGGATGAGTTTTCGTTCCCAAAGAATGAGTAAGAGCAATGAAAGAACAGTAATCACCACTGCTGAAGGTGTCACATGATTAAGTCCGTTAAGAATTTCCGAAAACGTGTTTTCACCGTCTATTTGAATCCAGTTTTCATCACCTTCGGGGTCTTTGTCGTAGCCGATTGCGTGCGGAAGTTGTTTCAGAATGATGATGATTCCAATCGCTGCAAGCATTCCTTTAATCACCACATTGGGGAAATAATGTGAGATCGTTCCTGCCCGTGCAATACCCAGAAGTAATTGAAATACACCTGCAATCACTACCGCTGCTAAGAACAATTCGAATGACCCGAGATCATGAATGGCACTGGCAACAATAGCTGTTAAACCTGCAGCCGGACCTGATACTCCAATTGCTGAACCGGAAATACTCCCAACCACAATACCGCCAACAATTCCTGCAATGAGTCCTGCAAAAGGCGGAGCATCGGAAGCAAGAGCAATTCCCAAGCATAGCGGAACCGCAATTAAAAATACAACTAGACCCGCCGGAAAATCCAACTTCCAAGTCTTAAAGAAAGAATGCATAAAATGTAGAAATGAAATGAAACTAAAACAGGTGTTTTAATCACATCATTTCCGGAGGAGAGTAGGGTGGTTCAATAAGATGAAAAGCAATTGGATAATCCGTTTCAGCATAAAAAGCGGGTGTGCTGAGTTCTGTAATTACAACTGTTTCCGGTAAAGCGTAGGTGGCAAATAAATTGTCTGTTTTATCCGGTTTCTCTTCGTTTTCATCAGAAGAATCATCCGAATCATCATCGTCTGTATTGTCTGACGATAACAGTTCCAAGGAAGTTTCTCCAACCAACGAATAGACTATTTCCATACAGAAAGAGCTGATCGCTAAAAAAAGAAAAATTCGGAACACAAATTTCATTGATGCCAAATTACAAAATCATTGCGCACCTTGATTCTAATTAATCACAATAAATTTTTACAATACCATTATTTTGTGCTAACAATTGAGTCAAATATTTGTCAATTAAGTAGTTTAGCGTATTTTCGTTTAAATATTAGATAAGATGTTCGGACCTGAATTTTTACAACAGCTTTCCGCTTTAAAAGGCGCTACTGACAATGGAATGTCGCGTTTACCCGAGTTGATCGTTGAAGGAAATGCGGGTAACGGACTTATTCGCTTAAAACTTGACGGAACCTACGCCCTGAAAGAGTTGCACATCGCAACCGAATTAATGCACATGGAAAAAGCGGATTTGGAAGATTTTTTAGCTATCGCCCTTCAAAACGCAATCCAACAAGTAACGGCTTTGCGCGAAAAAGAACTAATGCATTCGCTTTCTGCCTTAGTTCCAAATCCATCAGATCCCGAATGACAAAATCCGAACTGCGCGAGTTGTATCGCTCTAAACGCCTAATGTTGTCCCCGAGAGAATTGGAACGACTGTCTGAAACGATAGTTGAACAAACGCTCACTCATTTTCAGCTGGAAGAAAAAACAATTTCACTCTTTTTACCCATTGAACGTCAGAAAGAAGTGAATACGTATTTGTTATGGGAACGAGCGAAAAATATTGGAGCACGGGTTGCCATCCCGAAGTCGAATTTCGAAAGCATGGAAATGCGCCACTACTTGTTTGAAAGTACTGATCAGCTCGAGATCAACGAAAAAGGAATTCCGGAACCCAAAAAAGGGAAAATTATCGCCGCAGATCGTTTCGACATCGTTTTTGTACCCTTGTTGGCAGTTGACAAGTTCGGACACCGTGTTGGCTACGGAAAAGGCTTCTACGATCGTTTCTTGCGTAAATGCTCGCCTTCCTGTCAGTTCATCGGCTTGCATTACTTTGATGTGGAAGAGTCGATCAGTGATGTGTTACCGACCGATGTAAAACTCAATGCCTTGGTTACACCTGAAAAAATCATCCGTTTTGACTAACCGCCACCAAGGGAAATTCCACTTATTGGCTATTGTCTCTATTCCTATTTTATTTCTATTGGTTTTTTTGGTACAAAATTGGTGGTTATTGGCTGCTTTTTTGTTGGTACTAGCCGCTGTAATTTGGCTTCTTTTTCGCAAACGTTAACTGCTTTAGCGACTTAGGAGTTGTTCAAAAGGCCAATAGTTTGTAATTTGCATCATGCGTTTTGCCTTGCTTTGCCTGTTTTGGGTTCTTGGAACTGCAGCTGACTATTCTCCACCGTCAGAAGAAGGGCGTATTGTATTTGGTGTACGCATTTCAATGACACATAGCTCACAGATGACCAGCTTTATCGCAATCCGTTACAATTCGGAGGGTGTTTTGCGCGAAAAACGCATTTTCTCTCAAGATGAATTCATCAAGGTCCTTTCAGGATTTTGGCCCAGTCCTTACAATCCAAAACGGGTTAATTACTTTGAAAAGGAAAACGTTTTTGGCGGTGTTTATGTGAACGACACTTTTTTGATCAAGGCACCTTATTGTCCTGCTTTCGATAGTTTATGGAAAATCCGCTATTCCGATTATCCATTTCGCGGCGGATCAGAATCGGGGTGGAGTAATGGATTGTATAAACCCGTCTTGGCGCAGGAACGATTCTTAATTGACCGGTATCACATCAAGCACCTTGATCAGGATTATTTCATCGACACCAATTTTTGGGTATTGTTGCGCGATATTTCCGATTCTACCTGGCGCGCCAATTACAAGGCTTTGAAATAATATTGCTCGTTTAGTTAATCTTATTGTGGGCGCAGGATTTATCGGGATATAATTACAATTAACACCCAGATTTATACCATGGTGTTTTCTCCCACGAATTAACGAATGATAAGTTTACAGTGATAAGGGCGAATGCAGACTGTGTCTGCTCACTTATCTAGCAGATTAGTGCTGTAAAACAACGTTTTACATATTCGCTTTAAATGACACACAATGCTTTCTGCCTCAGGCAGATTCATTCGTGGGAAATCATTTAGCGTCTCCATCTAGTTGATTTATCTTTGGGTGCGGATAATACAAATACACAGATTTATCCCGCAACTCTTGTTGTTTTGATCGAATCATTCAGGACACTTACGCCAAAAACAAAAAGGCACGGATTATCTCCGTGCCTGCAATTATTTTAAAGAAATCGAATTTTATTGTTGACGCAATTCTTTCAATGTGCTAAAGAATACCAACCCGTAACCACATGTCAACATCAAATGGAAAGGAACCATTCCTAAATCGCCGTAAATGGCTCTGTTGATGGTCGTGTAACCAAATAACAACATCAATAACCCTTCACCGATAGTGATGAGCGAGATGCTCTTCTTATCGTATTTATTTCCTTTGAATTCGCTTTTGGCCGCTACGTTGAATTTCGGTGTGCGCACAAACGAACTTTTAATACCCATATAACCTTCTAATACCGCTACTGTATTGCTGAGCGATAAGCCCATAGATACAATCAGGAATTGGAAAAAACGACCGACATATCGGAAGAAAGATCCGACAATATTGCTGCTCTTATCGCGATATGCCAACCAATAATAGTACATCAAGAAAATAGTACTCGAGATAAAGATCGATCCGAATTGGATGAAGAAATTCAAATCGGAAAAACTGTCTTTGATATGCAATACCGGCAAGCTCAACAGCGACATCAACAAGATGAAGACAAACACCGAAGAGTTAAACAAATGCGATAAACCGTGTAAACGATCGCTGAATTTCACTCCTTTGAAAGTGATAATTGTCCAAGCCATTTTTCGGAAACATTCGGCGCCACCTTTCATCCAACGGTGTTGTTGGCTTTTGAGTGCCGACATAGTAATCGGAAGTTCTGCCGGAGCAATTACGTCTTCCAAGTACTTGAATCTCCATCCGCGTAATTGCGCTCGGTAGCTCAAATCCAAATCTTCCGTCAAGGTATCGTGTTCCCATCCGCCAGCACTTTCAATACATGCTTTACGCCAAACACCACCGGTTCCATTAAAGTTGATGAAGTGTCCTGCAGCGCTTCTTCCGCCTTGTTCAACAGCAAAGTGACCGTTCAAACCGAAAGCTTGTAGTTCTGTAAGAATGGAATAATTTTTATTCAAATGCCCCCATCGTGTTTGAACAACACCGATTTTCGGGTCTTCAAAATAAGGCATTGTTTTTTGCAAGAAGTCAGGATCCGGAACAAAATCCGCATCGAAAATGGCAATGAATTCTCCTTCTACTTTATCCATGGCCGCATCAAGCGCTCCAGCTTTGTAACCGGTACGGTCAACACGGTGAATGTGTTTGATATTGACACCGCGAGCAGCTACTTCAGCTACTTTTTTGGCAATCACGTCTTTGGTTTCATCCGTGGAATCATCCAATACCTGAATTTCAAATTTATCTGCCGGATAATCAAATGCAGCTACAGTTTCAATGATTCGATCTGCAACAAATAATTCATTATACATTGGAAGTTGCACTGTCACTTTCGGAGCTGTAGCAGGATTGAATACAGGTTTTACCTCTACCGCTTTTTTCTTGCGATTGCGCGCATAAGCTATGGAAAGTGATAATTGCAGGATACTGTAGAAAAACACTAATACCAAACAAGCTCCGTAAATGATCAAGATAATCTTTGCTGTGAAATGCGACCAGTAATGTTCCTGATTACCAGAATCTCCCCAGTTGAACAACCAAGATACCTTCAGGGAAACCATGAATGGTGAAAATGTATACGTATCGCTTTTTTCAGCTTGTTCCGCTTTTAATTCGGCAGGAAAACCTTTGTTTTCGTAATCTTTATCGTCAACGATCAATAAGTACTTTCCAACCGGAATGTTCTTGAAAACATAAACACCGTTTTCATCGGTTTCTGCTTTTGCTACAGTAACAGAGTCACGTGTCGTTAATTTAATTCCTACTTTTTCAATAGGATCTTCCGTTTTTTGATCTTTTAATATACCGGTAACGGTCTCGAAACGCTGACCGAAAACAGCTAATGAAACAACCGAAAGAAAGACTACAAGATAATACCTTGTCATAAGCATAGCGTCCAATTAATAAAATACTACCGAATCTCGCGGTAGTTAAAGGTCACAAAGATAATTTTATTCCTGCATGTTTGTGATTCACAGCGCGTGTTTTGTTCGTAAAACAATGGGATCGTTTTTGAGGAGTGGTCAATTTTGCTTACTGAATCGTTTTTGTAAAAATTAGTGGACACAAAAAAAGGCGCCGAAGCACCTTTTTTCCATCAGTATTTTTCTGATTATTTTTTCACGAAACGTTTGGTCAAACCATTGCAACGCAATAAGTAAACGCCTTTCGGTAGATCTGAAATATTCACTTTTGCACTTGTTGTTTGCACACGGTCACTGTAAACCATTGTTCCTAAAGTGTTGTAGATATAAAAACTTTCCAACGGATCTGTTGAAGATATTTCAATTGAATTTACCGCAGGGTTCGGATAAACCGAAACCGTTAGTGGTTCAGCGATTTCTTTGATGGAAGCACTGCTGTTTGTTACTGTAATATCTTGACAAAACTGAGCACTGCATGAAGCGGTATCCAATAAGTCAAAGTAATAAGCACAAACTGTGTAAGTTCCTGCTGCTCCGTATGTGTGTGTAGGGTTTTGTCCCACACCTACATTACCATCGCCCCAATCAACTCCATATCCAGGTACTGAAGCTGTTCCCGTTCCAACAATTGCCAGACTTACATCCAAACCGTTAATGTTCTCAGTGTAAGTTACTGTACACTGTGCATAAGAATAGGTTCCGACCAATGTGAGAACAACAAAAGAAAGTAGTGTGTATACCTGTTTCATAGTCTATTAAAATAGTATAGTTATCAAATATATCATTTTTCAATTTAAATCACACCAAGTTCCTTGCCAATTTTTGTAAAAGCAGCAATTGCTTTATCCAAATCGGCTTTTGAGTGAGCAGCTGAGATTTGTGTTCGGATGCGCGCTTGCCCTTTTGCAACTACCGGATAGAAGAATCCAATCGCATAAACGCCTTCTTGCAATAACTTATCTGCGAATTGTTGAGAAAGCGCTGCGTCGTACAACATGATCGGAACAATTGGCGAATCACCCGGTTTTACATCAAAACCGGCAGCTAAAATGCGTTCTTTGAAATAAGCAGTGTTTTCTTCCAATTTGTCACGCAATTCGGTTGAATTACTCAATATATCGAATACTTTGTTGGAAGCGCCTACAATTGCCGGTGCCAATGAATTGGAAAACAAATATGGACGCGAACGTTGACGAAGCATCTCGATGATTTCTTTTCGACCGGTTGTATAACCGCCCATTGCACCACCCAAAGCTTTTCCAAGCGTTCCGGTGATGATATCAACACGACCCATTACATTGTGGTATTCAGGAACACCACGACCGGTTTTCCCGATAAATCCTGCCGAGTGACATTCGTCGGTCATTACCAAAGCGTTGTATTTATCGGCCAAGTCACAGATTTCGTTCATTTTGGCAATATCACCGTCCATGGAAAATACACCGTCGGTAACAATAATGCGGAAACGTTGAGCTTGCGAAGCTTTTAATTGTTCTTCCAAATCAGCCATATCGCTATGCTTGTAACGGTAGCGTTGTGCTTTACACAAACGTACACCATCGATAATGGAAGCGTGATTTAATTCGTCGGAAATAATCGCATCTTCTTCGGTGAAAAGCGGTTCGAAAACTCCTCCGTTGGCATCAAAAGCAGCAGCGTAAAGAATGGTGTCTTCCGTTCCGTAAAAACGTGCGATCTTAGCTTCTAATTCTTTGTGAATGTCTTGCGTTCCGCAGATAAAACGAACCGATGACATACCGAAACCATGCGTATCCAACGCGTCTTTTGCTGCAGCAATAACCTCCGGATGCGAAGAAAGTCCCAAATAATTGTTGGCACACATGATCACAACTTCATCACCCGAACTTACTGTAACTCGTGCTCCTTGAGGAGAAGTAATGATGCGTTCGCGTTTAAAAATTCCGCCTGTTTGAATGGTATCCAATTCAGCAGCCAAATGGTCTTTCAATTTTCCGTACATGGTTTCAAATTTTACTCGGGCGAAGATAACAATTAGTTCCCTTTAATTTGAACGCCACCGTTCTTTTCAAAGACGCGGATTAAAAGTCGAACTCACCTTACTTACGAATCAATTCAACGAATCCTTGTCCTTCAATTGTTTTTCCGGCATTGTCGGTAATGGTGTAGATGAAAAAGTACACCCCTTCATTGGCTTCTTTTCCTTGGAAAGTTCCGTCCCACGTTTCGGTAAGACCATCCAATTCTTTGATAAATTCACCCCAACGATTCACAATGGTCACCGAAATGGCTGATGCATTTTCAGTATCAACTTGAAAGGTATCGTTGATTCCATCATTATCCGGACTAAAAACATTCGGCACAGAATAAATCAACACATCGTTGATGGTGATCAAAGCGGTTGTTGTGTCGGTGCAATTTCCTGCATAGGCAATCAGTGTGACAGTATACGTATTAGGAATGGCCGGGAAGTTGAAGCTTGGATCAGTTTGTGTGGAACCACCTAATCCGCCAAAATCCCAATCATACGTAGTTGCATTCGAAGAAGTATTGGTGAATTGAACCGTAGGATTTAACACATCCGGTGCAGTTGGTGAATAAGTAAAGGAAGCAACAGGGTTAGCAAACGTAATAGGAAGCGTAACCGAATTGGAGCAACCTGCCACTGAGGTCACGGTCAATGTAACATTATAAGAAGTATTTCCACCAGAATAAGTATGCGTCGGATTTTGAGCACTACTGATGTTTCCGTCGCCGAATACCCAACTCCATTGATTCACCGAACCCAATCCGACAGTTGATTGATCGGTGAAATTTACCGGACTACCGATACATACTGACGGAACATTGAAATCAGCAACCGGGAACGGATTTAACGTAAATGATTGTGTGGGACTGTAGCAATCGTTTACCGCATCATAAAAAGCGGCATAATAAACGCCTGAACTCACAGCCGAAGGATTTCCAACCGTATTGCCATTCGTAGCCGGTGTTCCGGTATGCCATGTCAACGTTGTTCCTGCAGGAGTGTTACTTGCAGTTATGTTGTTTAAATTATACGTAGCCGCCATAAGGCAAATAGAAGTTTGATTCAAAGCCGGGGCGGTGTTTCCTGCGCCACAAGGTGTTGTAGGTACAATGGTTAATCCATCAACAGAGTAGTAACCTCCTGCACCTGCATTTCCCGTATTGTGAATGGCATCCAGGTGAACAGTCATTGAAGTCGCTGATGCAACGAATGTTCCTGTTACAGTGGTCCAAACATTTGCAACCAAATTCAGCGTCGGACTCACAGCAACGGCTGTTCCGTTTACATAAGCAGTTACTACTCCCGGATCAATAAATGGCGTTCCTCCAAAATTGGCAGCATAAAATGAGAGCTGATATTGTGTTCCGATGGTAAAACCGGTAACTACTTGATCAATAGCTTCGTTTTCAAAATCAGGTGGAATACTACTAATTCCAGTCCAAGTTCCTCCATCAGGCGAAGGTGAAACAGCTACTGCAGCATTATTGAAGTAAGCGTTGAAATTGATGTCTAACACGTCAACCGTTGGATTAACTCCCAAGTTGGTGCCCGGATTATAACCAAGTACGTTGTTCCAGCTTGGTGGAGTAATCGAGTTGCCGGTAGTTCCGGTAAACGATCCATTCAAGACATTTTGAGCTTGTGCCGAATATGCTCCGCAGAAAGAAATCAATGCGGTAAGCGAAAGAAGGTTGATCAATGAATCAATCTTAGAGCGGAAGTGGGTCATAGTTTGTAGCATAATCTCCAAAATGAATCAGGTCAATGAGAATGGTATTGATCCGAAGGTTAATAGCAAAAAGCGTCGTTATTGATAAAACGTAGGAATCAGATGAAAGGTTGTTTGTACAACCGATCATCGTGAAATCATTCGACGTATGTGGATATTTCGAGAACGAACAGTTACTCTAAACCGTTGAATTATTGTAGTTTGTTAACGTGTCCTTCAATAATGATACGCTCGTCAGTTGCCAACGTTTTAAACTCGATTCTCCAGGTATAAATTCCGTCGGAAACCAATTTACCATGATAACTACCATCCCAACCAACTGTTGCGTCGTTCGATTCAAAGACTGTTTCACCCCAGCGGTTAAAAATCTGCATGTTGAAATCATAGGGATCAAAACCGTTTGTAAATACGGGCTGGAATGTTTGGTTGAACTCGTCACCATCCGGTGTGAATGAATTCGGTACGTAGTAAATCACTACATCTTTAATGGCAATATTTTGTTTTACGGTATCTGTACAAGCTCCTGAATAAGCAATCAATGTAACGGTATAACTACCCGGTTCTTCGGGGAACGTGTACAAAGGACTGTTTTGCGTTGAACCGCCCAATCCGCCAAAATCCCAGTCATAAGTTATTCCGTTTACTGAAGTATTGAGGAACTGAACTGTCGGATTGATAATATCCGGATCATTTGGTGTAAAGTCAAATGAAGCTGTTGGAGTTGTAGTAATAATAACCGGTTGAGTAATAGAATTTACACATCCGATATTGCTGGTTACAGTCAATGTAGCCGAGTAATTTCCTCCGGTATTGTAGGTGTGGATCGGGTTTTGCGTGGTGCTATTTCCGCCGTCACCAAAGGTCCATGCCCAATTGGAAATAGTACCTGAAGCTACTGTAGATTGATCGGTGAAATTCACCGGTACACCTGAACAAACATTCGGAACAGTAAATGCCGCAACCGGAATAGGAGCAACGGTTACTTGATGCGTCACTGAATTGGTACATCCCAAATTGGAAGTAACCAGTAATGTTACGGTGTAACTTCCGGCAGTTGTATAAGCATGATTCGGATTTTGAACCGCACTAGTTGAACCGTCGCCAAAATCCCAAGCCCATCCTGTAATGTTTCCGGCGCTGATGGTTGATTGGTCGGTAAAACTGACAGGACTGTTTTCACAAGCAATTGTAGAAGTAAATGCAGCTACAGGTGCCGTTGTTGAAACTTGAATGGTAATGGAATTAGTGCAACCTAAGTCAGAAGTAACAGTAAGCGTAACGCTGTAATTGGAAGCCGATGCATACTGATGAGTAGGATTTTGCAATACACTACTGTTTCCGTCACCGAAATTCCAGCTCCAACCCACAATATTCCCCGAACCGATCGTAGATTGATCTGTAAATGCCACCGGGTTGTTGGCGCATCCTGCTTGAGCACTAAATGCAGCAACCGGTGGTTCGTTGGTTGTAACGGATTGCGTGATAGAATTGGTACATCCTTGCGGAGTAGTCACCAAAAGTGTAACGTTGTAGGTTGCTCCTGCTCCTATGTAGGTATGCGATGGATTTTGAACTAAACTCGTTCCGCCATCACCAAAATTCCATGCCCAGCCATTGATTGTTCCTGAAGAAACGGTTGACTGATCTGTAAAAGAAGATGGACTGTTTGAACAAACGGTCGGTGCTGTAAAAGCTGCAGTAGGTACCGGATAAACGTTAAAAGCTGTTGTAGGACTGTAACAATCATTCACTGCATCATAAAAAGCAGCGTAATAAGTTCCCACAGTAACCGCGTTCGCACCGGCAAGTGTGTTTGCGTTAGTTGCAGGTGTACCGGTATGCCATGTTAAACTGGTAGAAGCGGGTGTATTGCTCGCAGTGATACCTGTAAGATCAAAAGTAGGAGTAGTTAAACAAACAGTAGTTTGACTAAGTGTCGGAGCATTGTTTCCTGCCAAGCAAGTAGTAAGTGGAATAATTTCAACTCCATCAACAGAGTAGTAACCTCCTGCACCGGCATCACCTGTATTGTGAATGGCGTCCATTTGCACTGTCATTGAAGTGGCTGAGGCGACAAATGTTCCACTAACGTATGTCCAAATATTCGGAACTAAGTTTAAGGTTGGGCTCACTGCAACGGCTGTTCCATTGATATAACCAGTCACTACTCCCGGATCATCAAATGGTGAACCACCAAAATTAGCGGCGTAAAACGATAGTTGGTAGGTAGTTCCAATTGTAAAACCTGGCACAACTTGCTCAATTGCTTCGTTTTCAATTCCCGGAGGAATACTGCTAATTCCTGTCCATGTTCCACCATTAGGTGAAGGCGCTGGAGTAACGGTAGCGCTACCGAAATAAGAAGAAAAAGAAATGTCTAGTACATCAACACTTGGCCAACTTCCAATGCCCGACCCCGGATTGTAACCCGTTACATTGGTCCAGCCTGCTGGTGTTACGGAGTTTCCGGTCATGTCTGTAAACGACCCGTTTGTTACGGTTTGCGCCATGGAAACAGCACTTGTGAATAAAAATGCTACACTAAACAAACCGATTTTGGATCGTTTGATTGACTGAGCAAGAAGAGGATTCGGGTATTTTAAAAAGGCAAACATAATGATGTATATAGATGAGTAATTATAATCAGTTCTATTCAGACATTCATGATTCTCTATGGATGGCTGTTAGACAAACGTAAGTAAAAGCGAAAGGTTGTTCAGAAAAGGTACTTTTCTGTGAATTAAAGTTTGTTTGGTAGCTATCAGCGTTTAATCGACCCAAACTTTTGCGCCTTCTGAGCAATTGGTGCAGATTTCAATGCCATTTCTGTCTTGTAAAACTGAAGCATTAATTAGACCAAACCCCGATTGTACATACTTAGTAACCAAATGGTTGATTATTTTTTTACCAGTCGAACCATTCCGGTTCCTTGATTGGTTGTTACTTTCAAAAGGTAAAGTCCGCTAGCCATGTTATTGATATCGAATGTTGCTTCTTGTACCAATCGAATCAGTTCTCCTGTCGCAGCATATATTTCAATGTATTGAATCTCACTGGTTGAAGTGACTTCTACCACATCAAACCCTGGATTAGGATGAACACCGATCTCTACCAATTCCTGTTCGTTCAGTCCGATAGTCGAGATTACTGTGCAAGCAGATGTATCAGAACAAGTACCAGACGTAATGATTACCGCATAACTACCATTTACTGTTGGAGTGAAAGCAATGCTCGTAGAACCTGCAATTTCCTGATTCCCGTTTCCGCAATCGATCCATTGGTAAGAAGCTCCGGTTTGGGTAGCTGTAATGGTATTGTTGACTTCTGTAACAGTTAG
>Ga0302293_10000044_pt1 | contig 71832 bp, 97 predicted proteins | sample III_Fen_N2_2_FD_198758 | JGI IMG/M metagenome (GOLD analysis project Ga0302293, IMG submission 198758) | Peat permafrost microbial communities from Stordalen Mire near Abisko, Sweden - III_Fen_N2_2 | ecosystem: Environmental > Terrestrial > Soil > Wetlands > Permafrost | place: Sweden: Abisko...
AAGACAATTTTAGATGAGATGGGGTTATAAAAACTATGTGTAATTGCGCAGAAGAAATTAATGTCAAATTAGCCGATATGAATTTACGCTTGGTCGGCGCGTTTATTCTTTCAAAAGACATGGAGTTAACCTATAAGTTGTGTGTCGCTACAGAAAAGATTGACACTAAAATCCGTAAAAATCCGCCCTCTGTAACGGTTACTTTTTGCCCGTTTTGTGGGGAGAAGCAATGACCACCATCACCCGCAAAGAGATGGCCGAGCTGGCCGGTATTACTCTGGAAGCCGTAGCGTCCTACGCACGCGGCAAGCACAGTAGGCTCCCCAAAATACACCATCGTGTCAAGAACACGTTTTACTATGATAAAGTCGAGGCCGAGAACTGGGCGGCGAATTATCGGGAGATGGTGCAGGCCAAAGCCGAAGGGACGTTTCAATCCAAACCCGAAGGCCTGCCGATGCCGTTCCAACTGTCTATTGACCAAAGAATTGACTATAGATTACGGCTTATGAAAGCCCGACACAATAAACCACAAACTATCAAAGTAGAAGTAAAGGAGCTAAATATATGGGCGTTATCCCGAAATTAGAAGACCTATGGAGTCGTATCGAAAATCAAATGCATGAAGATGGCTTTTCAGATATGTCCGTTACCGCCGCAAAAGTTGGTTTCTATAAAGGGTTTATCCTATCATTGGAGACACAGAAGGAACTGCGCATGTGCCTATCGTCGTTTGAAATGGACAGGGTCATCCATGATTGGGACGTAGAAGCCTACCATGCCCTTGTTTAACCCGACAGAGTATCAAGGTTTGAGGCTCAAACTAGCGTGGGATGAATTGGAGATTGGCTTCTCATTTTTCATCCCGTGCTTAGACACGGAGACAATGCTCCGCACCATCTATACCGAAGCGGAGCGTAGGGGATATAAGCTTATCCACGAAGAACGTACAGAAAATGGTATGGCTGGCGTCCGTTGGTGGAGGGTTCCTCTTACGGACGATACACCCGATTATACGTCCTAGAGGCGCTCTCGGTAATCCGCTTTATCTGTGCATCAATGCGTTCGAGGCGCGCACGCTTAGCTTCTGGCGATATTCTATCATTCGGCGTCGCCATGATTTTGTCCTTTTGCGCTGTTAGATCGTGTATTTTTGCTGTTTTTTGGTTTACTTCTCGTTGCACGCTGTCAGATAACAACCGGCGGTTATCCGCACGCCCCAAGGCCAGATTGGCCTCCCGCCGCTTAAATTCCCGCGCTTCTTTGGTCTTGCCCAATGCCTCGAAGCGATTCACACTGGCCTTAGCTTCCCGCGCCGCGCCTCCCAAGGTATAGAAATCATCCACCCCCTGCGTCATCCGGTCGTTACGCAGCGGCATGCCCGGAATGTCTTTCGCTGATTTACCGTAACCGATATTAAACTGGTCTTCACGCGTGGCCGTATACGGAATATCCAAGCCGGCCCGTAGCGCCATGTCGGTCACCATCATGGTCGTTGCCCCTGCATAGCCAAAATAGCCCTTAATAAAATGGTCGACCAAAAACGGTGACAGGCCGGCATGACCTAATAGTTTAGCCAGCTCTGAGGTCTTCTCGTTGTACTGCAGTTCCGGCGTCCCCGATAAATGCTTGTAGCGCTCGGGGATAATCGGGCGGTTGGTGTGGAAATCAATACCCGTGATATTCTCCAAGACCGGCTTGATAACTGTCGGCCCCATCGGTGCCCCGGCTAATATGCGCACTGTCGTATCCAACATAGCTTGACGGGTCTGATACGGGTTCTCACTACCCTTATCCATCAGATATCGGTACACATGGTTCATGGCAATAAACGACAGTGAGAATACGTCCGCCCGCACCGTCATCGCATAGTCTGATTTAGAGCCGAACGGGTAGATATGGGTGTCGCGCTCCTGGATATCTTTCTTCTTGAACTCGTCGTCATCCCCCAACATCATGTTGTATAAAAAGGTAAACGTTGCCACTTGTGCCGAGGTGGCTGCCAAGCGCATCAGCGCTTCTTTGCGGGCAACGGGCGAGATGCCGCGCCCCGAGATGATATTGAGCTGGGTGCGGGTTGCCTGTAAATACGCCCCTAAAAACGGCGTCACTTGCATGAACGCACTTAAGGTCGCATTGGCACCCCGCTTCCTGAAGTTAATCACTTCAAACGCTCTTTGTTGGGCTATCATCTGCGCATTGGGTTGGCCTTTCATCTCTTTCATGGTACGCACATAGATGCCTTGACGGATGGCATTATCACCGACATTGGCGAAGTGCTCCAGTGCCCTATGCAGTGCCGCAAACGGACCTTTCTTAGCACGGCCATGCATGGCTAACTCGTGAATATGCTCGGTCGCCATACTGACGGTATCTTTCTGTCCGACAATGCCGATGCCTTTTAAGTGCTCATGCGCATCGGTCGTGCCTTTCAACGTACCGGTCCACTCCTTGGCGATATCAATTAATAGCGCACCGGGGTTTTTGACCCCTGACGAGAACATCGCCGAGTAAGCGTCTTGCGGTAATTGATTTATCGTAAACAACGGGTCCAGTACGATGGCATTGCGCAGTCGGTTAGCGAACTTGGCGGCCATGGTTAAGGTAGGCAGGGCTACGGTATTGACGCCGTTAAACGCCGAGGTTAACAAAGGGTCTTCATACTCCCAATACTCCTCACGCCCGTGCCGATAGACTTTAATGCCGCCGTTCTTGGTATTGGCCGCCGGCTTAACGGCACCGGGGTAAAAGTGCTTGGCGACAACCTCTTGGAGCTCCAGATTCTTGGCGTTCTTCACGCCTTTTACAAAGCTGTTGAGAATCCACTTCTCCATGTTCTCAACCATGTCTTTGACTTCCCGTTCGGAGCCTTTGATGGCATGCTCCTTTTGATTTGCCATTAAGCTCCGACCCCGTCCGCCCGCCATATAGCCATAAAATGCATCCGGGTCTTTCGCATCCATGAGCCGGTTGAACGGCACATACATCGTCGCGTCCATATAGGCTTTGGCCTGCTTCTCAGAATAGCGGCCCGTATCGACCAGGAACTTGACCATATAAGCCCGTACCCCATGCCACTCTTTCAGTGCCTCGGCGTACTCGGGATGGTCGGCCAAGACTTTAAGCGCCGTGGCAATCTGGTCATCCGTCATGTGCTCTACATCCGCACGCCGCAAGATATTGGCGAACTTACGCTCAGCCATGGCTTTAACCTTAGGGTCGGTAGCCATATCAATGGCTTTCCGATAGGTCGCCGCCTGCTCACGGAACTCTTTGATACGCAGTGCTGAGGCAATATCGGTGAAAATGCCACTGACCGTCTCAAACGGCTTGCCTTGCTTCTTGGCATGCTTGGCCAGGATATCTTTCATCTTGGTGATGGAGAACTGCCCGGCCTTGGCCTCCCACTGCATCGTGTTTGGGTTGTAGTGCAACTCGCCTTGGATAGCGCCTTGGGCTGCCAGTGAATTGACATACACGGTCTGGCCTTGGAACGCCTGCGCCATAATCTTCTGTACCTCCGGCGTCGCCAAGCCCATCGCTTCCAAACGCGGCCGCAGTTGGTTATACAATCCCGAGCTGTAGTCGAACAGTTCGTTCTCTATCTTGAGCACGGTGCGTTTTAGATTGGTCGAACGCGAGGGAATAGGCTTAGGTGGATTGGCTTTTAGGTGCTTCTCCCGCGCCGCTGCAAGCCGCTCCGCTTTTGCTGTTACGGCGGCTTCTTCAGACGAGGACAGCGCGTACGCTGTGTCAGCCCGTGAACCTGCATATTTCAACGCCGACACCGCTAATTGCCGTGCGTCAGCCTCGGTGAACTTACTGCCAATGCCCAGATTAGCCCGCGCCCAATTACGGACGGCTGATATCAATCGGCGAACCAATGAGTGCTTGGGTGCGTGCTCAACCAGATGGGCTAAGGCTTCTTCGGGAATCAAATGGCTTGGAGTGGACTTCGGTACCGCTTCACGCGCAGCGATAAACGCCGGGTCTTGACTGTTCATCGCTTCGGCTTTGTACTGCTCCCAGAGCTTGGGCCCGACCAGTTTGGCCATCCCGGCGTGTACGCCCGCTTCATGGAGCATCACGCTCTCAATAGTATTAGGCGTGAGTCGATTTGCTATGAAATGAGAAACGCCTGCTGCATCGACCATACCCTTCACATTGGGCGGATGGTTCTCGCCGGGGAGCGTCGCTTGGGTATCATGGAACACCGCCTTGCCGCTGGCTATCATAGCCTTGAGTTCTTTGGGCAAATGGCGCTCTAATGACTTAGCTGTGTGTTGGGTCTCGGGCTCGGTGGACAAAGCAAAGGACTCAGGCTGGAACGCCTTACCAGTCTCCTGCAGCTTAGCCCACGCTTCATTCCGCTTGGCGTCTGCTTCAGGGCTTGGGTTATCTTCTGCCTCATTCTTTGCCCGAGTCCCTTCCTGATGGGCTTTGGCGACATCAGAGAAGGTTGGCTTTGGCGCGGCTTCTGAGGACGGGGGTATAGTCCCCAATACAGAACTTGCCTTTGGAGCAGATTGTGGTGTGGGAGCAACTTGGGCAATAGGCACTTCGGTTTCCTGCGCTGTCGCCGTAGTGTCCGGTGGCGGCTCCTGGGTCTCGGTAGTAACTGGAGTTTCTTCCGGTTTGGTTGTCGTTGTTTCGCTTTCCGGTGTCCATGGCTCGTTTTTACCTCGTAAAGTGGGTTCGGGAATTTCTTGGCTCTTTAATACCTGTTCCGCTGCATTGATATGGGAATCAAACTCTTCGTAGTCGAAATCATCCGGTGCGTGTTCATCGACCGCAGCTTTTGCCGCGTCAATGCCTTCTTGCGTGGTCAGGTCGGCGTCCATTAATGATTTGAACAATTTGGATTTGGGCGCAACGCCGAAATCCTCGACGCGAGCGGCTTTTTTCTTGGCGTTGTTCTCTTCGTCGACGGCTTTGGCTTGCTTAGTCTGCGCGGCTAAGTCGGGTGGTGTGGTCTCGGTATCACCCGACTGTGGCGTAGCGGGTGTAGCGGGCGTACTGACACCGCCGGCAGCGCCGGGTATCAAAGCCCCGAAGAACCCTGAGGCGCCGGCCTCTTTAGCTTCTTGTCCTGCTTCCGGTCCGGTGATGGGCAGCCCTGCTTGCGCCCGCTCTAATTCCGATTGTGTCGCGCCGACGCCGGCTTCCAAGGTACCTGACTTAACGGCATGTGTGCCTATACGGGTGAGGAGGTTCTTTTTAACCTCTTGCTCAACACTATCCCTAAACACGGCTTTGGCTTTCTTGCCTAAGCCTAGTGTAAAGCGGTCGGTGACGGCATCCAAAAAACCTGCGGGAATCGAGGCGGCCAAAGCATCTCCAGAAGATAAATCCTCCGCTTTGGATTTCTCCAATGCTTGCCGATGCATCATATCGCCGAACTGCTGCACAATATAAGCCCCTACTGTAACGGGGAGCGCCAATAATGGATTAACGGCGCCTGCGGCCAAGCCCATACCTAATGCCGGTGCCATGCCCGGTACAGACTCAGCGGTCTTCTCCATAGCAAAGCCCGGTAACTCTTTAGCGGCTGCCAAAGCACCGTCTTTGGAATAGATATCCTGAATATTTTGAAACGTCTGCGACGCTCTACCCGATTGTGGCTCTTGTGATTTGGACTTGATGCCCTCCATCTGTGCTTGTGCTTCGGGGCCATTGCCCAAGGCCGAGCTTATGCCTAACCCGATGCCCTGCGTTGACTCTTTAAGCCCTTCCCAGCCCCGACTGAGCGCCGAACTAAAGCGTCCGGGTTGCTCGCCTTGCGGATTGTCTTGAATTTGCTGCAGCTCGTTAATGCGCTCAAACTTGGCTTTAAGCTCAGGCGTCAACGGTGCTTCCTCGACATCTGCCAAGTCCTCTAGCGTAGGTATGGCTTTTCGCGGTGGCGGTGCTTCGCCCGACTGAATGCGCTTGAACTTGGCAATCAGCTCCGGCGTTAACGGCGCTTCTTCAACGTCGGCTAAATCGTCCAACGTAGGTAGTCCGGTTGGCTGGGCTTGGGGTTGCGCACCGGCTAGCTGCAAGAACTGCAGGCCTTTGCCGACATAGTTCCGGGTCTCTCTATAAGGCGGCACGCCGCCATGCTTTTGGACAGCACCGGGGCCGGCATTATAGGCCGCCAGTGTCAGTGCCGGGTCACCGCCATGGGTATCATAGAGTGCATCAAGGTATTCATGCCCTACCCGCTCGCGCTCAGCAACCGAGTTATTACGAATGGGCGTGATACCGTAACCAGGCGACCGCGCCGTCGCGTCCATGACCTGCATCGGCCCACGTGCACCTTTACCTGACACGGCATTAGCCTTGCCTCGGGACTCCATCCACTCGACGGTTTTGTGAAGCTCTTTAGGCGCAGCCATCTTAGGTTCCTTGGTTGAATTTCAAAAACGCCTTGACTTCGGGAGGGCTTAGTTTGGTGCCATGGAAATCATAACCTCCACCCCCGCTGGTGCTCCCCCCGCCTTGCTTCATCTGCTCCATCACGCCATTGAGCGCCTCTTCTGATTTACTCTTATACTCGGCGACGTCCTGCTTTTTAAGCACCATCTTTCTGTTGATTTGTTCTGTGCTTAATTTAGAAGTATCCTCACCCGCCAGTACAATGGTAGGGTCATCACTTTGGAGTATGGCGTCGGCGTTCTTTATTTGTGCGTTATACTGCCCCATTAGATTATCGAGATTGGTGTTCTTGGCGCTGTTCGGACTATTCGTCATCTGCGCCGTTGTAAACTTGGTCATATTATCGGCGTAGTTACGGTTATTCTGATTGAACTGCTCCATCTCTGACTCAGCAAATTTAGCATCAGCAGCGGCTTTGAGCCTTTTATCAGACCTAAGTGTTTCTGCCGCTTTCTCACGTTCAGCAGCGGCTTTCTCGGTATCACCTTTATGCTCTAAATGGTCAGCCCAATCAATCTGGAACTGCGCCTCGGATAGGGTGCGGGACAATTTCTCCTGGTCATCTTTATCTTTCAAGAAGCCCGGCATGGTTTCGGTTAATGCTTTAAGCCCTGCAGAGATGACCGGTCCTGGTGTCGAGCCCCAATGCGCGAAGAAGTCCGCCATGCGCAAGTTGAACTGGCGCTTGGACTCGTCGGCGGTATTGGCGCGTTGCCCCATGATTTCTTGACGACGTTGCAGTAACGCTTCCGGTGTCTCATACGGTGTGTCTTGCAGATTATTAAGTTTCGCTTGGTCTTCGGCAATCATCGGGTCAAACGGACTGCCGGCGGCTTGTGGAGCGGCCTGCGGGATACCTTGATTAAGTGGTGGTGCCTCTTGCCAATTACCTTCTCCTCCGCCTGCACCCGTGGGTGTCATGGAGCCTTGTAGCTGCGGGATACCTGCGGGTGCAGGCTCGGCTTGTAATGGCTGTGGTACATTTAACGTCGGCTGCTCTGTGGGTGCAGCTTGTACCGAGTCTATACCGCCCGAGAACGCACCTTTGATAGCTTCCCATGCACCGGCGACATCCATCTTGCCGACGACATCACGGACCGGCTTTTTCAAATTCTCCATAATAGAATCAGAGCCGCCGCTGTCCAGCACTTGCTTGGCCTGCACATCGCCGTTCTCGGCGCGGACGGCCAGATACTTGTCCATATCAGATTTTTCAGAAGCGCCCTCAGCAATACCAACCAAAGCACCGGCTGCACCCAAGCCCTTGCCTAACGTAGAGGCGACTTTGCCCAAGCCTTTCTTAACGGCTTGACCGGAGATACTTTGGCCTTCTTCTGTCCAGGAGCTAGGGGGCTTAACGGCCTCTATCCCTGGCGTTGGCTTAGGTGCGGCTGCCGTCTCTTGTGCCAGTAGCTGCTCTCTTGCTTGGCCTGCGTTCATCGGTTGACGGGGCTGACCGGCACGGGCATTTTTAGCGGCATCTATGCGTGCCTGCTCACGTGCGGCACGGGCCGCCTCTATTTCAGGTTTGAGTTTAGTTAGCTGCTCTTTCATCGTGCCGCCCTGTGCAAACGCAACAATGCCGCCACCGGCCATGGTCTTTTCAGCCAATAGCTTTTTAGCCATCTGCCGCTCAATATCACTGGTGGTGGTCTGGATAATCTCTTGCAGTTGCTCGGGGTTCATCTGGTCTAAATCAGACTCTATAGCGCCCCCGACGTTATAACCGACAATGCCGCCCTCTTTCTTATAGGCGTTGTACATGCTGCCCATGGCACCGATACCACCGAATAGTTGCGACATCATGTTAGGTTGGGCTTGATAATTCTGTTGTGTCGAGCCAGTCTGAGCAACGGGAAAGCCGTGTATCAGACCGGACAGCCAGTTCATCTGGTCCATCGGGTAGGCTTGCGCCTTGTTGTAATTATTGGTAGCCGCGTCGATGACCTTCTGTTGCTGGTCTTGCTGCATGCTGCCGAACTGCGCTTGGGTGTTCAGGATATCGCGCTGGGCGCCGAGCTGGCCCGCACCAAGTGTGCCCAAGCCCATCCCTGCCTGGATGCCGGCGTTCATGCCCTGGATGCCGAACTGATAGCCTTGCATGCCTAAGTTGGCGCCGAACTGCTGCGCTTGCTGGGCATTCTGGAAGGCTTTCTCCGCGCCGGTGGACTGGATGCCGGTGATGGCCTGATTGCGATTGCGCTCGTTCTCCGCGCCCATGATGGCCTCACGACTACCCCCAAAGGCGCCATTGCGCGTTGCTGCGGCTTGCTGCTCTTGCCCGGTGATATCATATTGCCGGTTGGCTTGCCCGGTCTCGTAGTTCACGACATTGTTCATGTACGGTGACATGAAGCCTTTCAAGGCATTAGGGTCGGTCGCCATCTGGTTATATTGATTACCGGCATTGGCCGCCTGCATGCCGATACCCAGAGCGCCTGCGCCCGAGCCACCGACCATCTGGCTGCCTTGCTGGAACTGGCCGGGGACTTGTAGATTGCCTGCGCCCTGGATGGCTTGGTTCTGCAGGCCTGACAGCGGTGCGACATAGTCGTTGGGATTCGTGCTGTACGGCTGGTAGGACTGTAGACCGGAAACATTACCCTGCGCGTCACGCTGGTAGACTTGGCCTTGTGCACTCGACATCATCGTATTGAAATACGGCTGCATGAAGTCGGGGATTGAGTTTGTATTGATGGTTTGGGTGGTATTGGTGGGGGTCTTCGGCGCACTGGAGCCCATGAGATTTGTCCTGATACAAAGTTATGTGCACGCCAAGGCGGCGTGAGTGGGTCTACATTTGTATCAGCAGTGCTGATTTTGATAGCAAGGGCGGAACCCCGCCCTTGCTTAATGCTACCTAGGTAGCATTTAAAACATTTTACTACTTAACTAACTTAAGCGCGCTCTTGGCAGAATTGTCCTCTATTCGCTTTGGTTGGTATTTATCATAGAGTATTGTTTTTACTTTGGCATTATCTTCAAGCACTTCATATAGCTTGAGGTAATCATCCAGTACCCTTCCGCGTACCTCTATCATATCGTCAGACATCTCGTCTTTCTTAAGCATCTTAGGGAAACCGAACAGATTACTCACAGCCTTGTTTACTACCGTATTAGCTTTGATGTAACTTAGCTCCTCTTTACTCAAATCATCTGGCAAAAGACGACTCAATGCTTCCATAGCTTCGAGTTGATGCTTCTTCGTCCCCGTGCGTAACTGGACTATCCTTAGTTGGTCTTCGAGATACTGCCACCTATCTACCAGCCGCGCCGTAAATGCGGGGGACATTTGTGCAACGAGTATATACGTATCACGCTTTGGGATTCGGTACGCTTTGACCATAACCCCTTGATTGTTCTTAGTTTCCTCCAATGGAGGAAGCCCAATTATACTGCTTTGGACAAGCCTATATACGGACCGTTTTACATTATCATGTCGACAGCCCAATAACTCTGCAATTTCCAGAGATGTCATCGAATCTATTTTTAATAGTGACAGCATTACATTACTCATCTTAGTTTCCTATTTTTCATTTAAGGGGTGCCCTTCTCCGCACACCGGGCCAGTGTTGAAAAACCTGAATTATAAGGCTGCGAAAACTTATTATATCTCAATCTCGAAAACGTCTGCCACCTTCTTATACCCGAAATCATTCGTCAATAACTTCTTACTCCAGCCAAACCGGGCTTGGGCTTCGATGCCGTCGTACTGCATCCCCTTAGCATAGAACCGTAATAGATTGAGTAACGGTACACCCCACGGCTCCATGGGCTCAACGCCACCAACAAAGGCAACATTGAGTAGTATCTTGCGCGGGTAAATCACCGGATTAACCACCGCCGCGCCGAGTATGGCGCCTTCTTCATAAACCACAAACAAGTGGTACTCGTACTGCGTCAGTAAATCATGGATGTCTTCTACTGCGTACCGACCCAAAGATTTGTCTGCCGCTTTACTAAGGTGTGGCTCAACTTGCTCCCAGAATAGCGGCAGCATAGCCAACGGGACTAGGGAGGCTTCAGGCATTATAGTGCTTGCCGGCTCTAAAGTCCGCTAGCGTCATACCTTGGGTTCGCTGAAAATGACAATATTCGCGGAACTTTGGCCAATCGCCTGCCCATTCCAAGCCTAATGATTTGCCAATATCACCGCAGCGTCGGAATAGAGCAATACTGTTCCACTGCGCTTTGCCATTGACGATAGGGACGATATCGAATGCAACCCCAAAGTTGTGGAACGAATAGCCACCGCGTGCGTTGGTTACAATGGCGCCGGGCTTAGTACGCCCTTGTGCATACAGTGCGTCTTGCTCCTGTATCGAGCGATATGTGCTGGTGATGAGAATCTCAATGCCTTGTTCTTTACACTTTGCTACAAACTTACGACACAAGCTAGCCACTTCGGGGTGTAAATCATTGATGTCCCGGCTGCTCATGCTGGCAATGCCCGGTATGCTTTACATTTATGTTGCTTATACTTTACCATTTATTAGCCTTTCTAAAATTTAATAGGGCGGGGATAACCTGTAAATTCATAGGCACGTGGAGCCCCGATACTTTCCTACCTTGTAGTGGGATGATGTGGTCTACATTCCATTGTATCCCAGTTAGGCGGGTTCGTAATTCTGAAAGTATGTATATCTCTTCCATTAACCATATATCAGTGGGGGATAGCCAAGAAGGGGTACGATGCATCTTCGCAATTTTCCGTTTCATACCTATCGCTTGAACTTTACCGGGGTTATTCTTCGTCCACCTTGTCTTACAAAACCTAGTGTTAGGATGGTCGGGATTTTCTTGCCTCCACTTAACCGAACGAGCTATAGCTTTTTCTAACCGAACTTTGCGCTGCTCTGAGGTTTCTACTGTTCGCGCCAACCTAGCTCTTTCTGCTATTAGGGGTAGTTTATGTGCATTCTCTCGTACCTTGCGTGCGTTATAGGCTTCCCTATTAGCCGCAACCCGCGCATTTTCCTTTAATCGAGCACACTCCACACAGCCCCCACTAGCAGAATACCGCAAACTATGTCCTCTATTACAAGGTACATCAGGGATATAATAAAGCCCCTCTCCTTGATACGCTTCTTTGACCCTCGCCGCACGGTCTTTATCATGTTTTGATTTACATCCAACACAATATCCTGTTGCTGCATACCTAAGGTTATGCCCCCTTAAGCACGGTCTGCCCGGAATATAGTGGCTTTCCCCCTTCTCTTTAGCCGCTTGCCTGTTAAGTGTAGAGATTTTCTTTGCGCTTAATTTCATTTTAATGCCTCATTAAAATATGCCTGGATTAAATGTGGCGAGCGTCAGGCTAACGCTGTTCGACCGCTAAGTCTAGCCACACACGAATTATACTACACAGGGAGCGCCTTGTATGCCTTAATGTCTCTGGCGATATTGCCGCGACCTATTGATTTTTTACGGCTGCGTTGGATATCATTCACCATCTTGTCAAGGCGTTTAGCCCCGGCATCACTGGACCCATTCCCAAGAGCTGAGACCGCATTTGCCGGTATGATAAACTCACCACTTGCAATAGCCGCCGGACGACGCCCATCAATAATGGCTTCTATACCGTCTGAGACCCCGTCCCCCTCACCGGACACCATGCGTCCGCGCGCGTAGCCATCGCCATGCCCCTCAACCATGCGTCCGCGTGCATAACCGGCTATGCCTTGTTGCTGTGGGGGTGCCTGTGGCAACGGCTGCGCTTGCAACGGCGCCATAGCTTGTGCCTGAGGCGGGGGTGCTTGCTGAGTCTGTGCCTGCTGCGCTTGTTGTAAACCCGCCGCATAGAATTTATTGACCGGCCCGCCTTCGGCATAGCCTAGCTTGGGCTTATAGGCCGTGGGTCGTGACGGCTGGTAGTTGGGGGATATGCCCCACGCTGACGTTGGTTGCTGCGGTTGGGGGGTAGTATCATACCCTCCCCCATTATTTTGGGTAAGGGCATTAATACCTTGTCCGACGAAGCCAATCGCCTGCAACGGGTTCTCGCCAGCCCAGTTCATAACTTTATCAGGCATGCCTTTTAGACCGGTAGTAAAGTGGGATAAGCCTTTTTCAAATGAGGACATGCCGGCTTCTTTAGCGGCTTGCTCTGAGGCTACCCGCGCCATTTGCTCTTGGGCTATACCCGTGGCTGAGGTTGCATCGGGCACCAACCCGGATCCGCCTGCGACACCTTCAAGCCCTATCTTACCTATGCCCTCAGTAGCGCCACGCGATAAGGCTTGCTGGCCCATCTGCGTCGTACCTTGTGTGAATCCTGGGAGTGTTGCAGAACCCGGCGCCTGCACCGCGCCAGCAATACCCATTTGATTTCCGCCTTGTGCGACGGCTTGTTGTGCTGCTGTAGAAAGTTCCGGTGTAATAGCACTACTGGCTGTTGTGCCTGCAGCGCCACCTGCCCCGCCTGTCCCTGCGCCTGCTGCAGCCCCTCCGGCAGCACCAATGCCACTGGCTACGCCGCCGGTTAAAGCACCGCCACCAGCGCCTATTAGCGCACCTTTTAAAACATTACCCCCGGATAACGCCGAGCTGGCACCCCCAATAACGGCACCTGTTCCTGCGCCAATTAATGCCCCGGTCGCAATGGTCATCGCCGTCGCGCCGGTGACAAACACATAGCAGCCACGGGCTTCTAAATCAGGGGAGTTGCTTCGGAATTTCATGGTCTTGCTCCAACAAAAAGATTTCATACTCATCAAACGTGTCGCATGTAAGAACAGCTTCCATCTCGGCAGGGTCGGTGATATCGGTACTTAGTATATTCGCAAACACGCAGTCTGTCTCGGCATAGCCCAGCCTTTTTGCGCCTGCTTTGCCCATCCCCACCCAGGGTGCGGTAATGATAAAAGCATGCTCGTCATCCGCCAGTCGTAGTGTACCTTCCAACAAGACGGCAATATGCGCATGCTTGTGTATTTTCCCTGTAAGCGACGTGCCCGCTTTTAAGCGCATCACCCGAAAACACACGCCAGGAAGGTAGTAATGCTCCAGTGGACAGTCCACTTGCGGCAGCGTTCTGATAAGCGCGCAAAGCCGCAGTATCTCCGGCATGTTGCCGATTTCAGCTAAGTGGCTCATACTTTTATCTTTATCACGTTGCCCGCCGTGGTGTCGTAATACAAATCACCCACCCGTAATTTAGCGAGGTCCGCTTGCGTAGGCAGGCTAACTTCCTGGACATTGGCATCATTTAGAATACTAAAATTCATCGCGCTGAGTATCTTGCCCTGATTATAATTGGTCGACGCCTGACAGATGCCGGGATTATCTAATTCTGCGAAATACAAGCGCAGGATTTTCAATAAGTCGTCAAAGAACTGCCGGTCATACTGCGGCGGTGCTAAGGGGAGATTTGGGGATTTGGTCGTTCCGGTACTAATATCACACCCCCACTAACTTAAGATTGCCCTTAACGGAGGTATCTTCTATCCGCTTGGGCTGATACTTGTCATAAAGCAACTCCTTTACTTTACCATTATCTTCAAGCACCTCATAAAGTTTGATGTAATCATCCAGTACCTTCCCGCGTACCTCTATCATATCGTCAGACATCTCATCTTTCTTAAGCATCTTAGGGAAGCCAAACAGATTGCTCACAGCCTTGTTTACTACCGTATTAGCTTTGATGTAACTTAGCTCCTCTTTACTCAAATCATCTGGCAAAAGACGACTCAATGCTTCCATAGCTTCGAGTTGATGCTTCTTCGTCCCCGTGCGTAACTGGACTATCCTTAGTTGGTCTTCGAGATACTGCCAGCGGTCGATAATAGCAAGGCGATACTTAGCGTTGTACCCTGATACCAATAAATCGCACTCCCTTCGTGGCAAGTGGTAACAGCGTTGTTGACGATTATTCTCTCCAAAATAGTAGCCCTCAAATTTGAGGACATCTATTTCTACTTCTGCTAAGACTTTTTCAATATCTCGAAGTACATTGTCGTGCCGTTTTCCTGTCAACTCCGCAATAGTCAGAGAGGACATCGTTTCAATTTTTAGTAGTGCTAACATTGCGCTGTTCATTTTAGTTTCCTATATTCAGTTAAGGGATTGGTGCCGTCTATATTGTACACCGACGGCGAGTGCTGAATACCTGATAAAAGGTCACAATTCTATTAAGATGCATCCAAATTTGGAGGCTACTATTAAGTTCTTGATTTTAAACATAAAACTCAGCGCCTGCCATCAAGGCGCGTATCTATCGACACACGACCTATCGTCCAACTCACGCCTAAAGTATCACTTGAAACTTTAAACGCCATCTGCCGCCCTCGCAGCCGTGTGAACACTTCCTCGGTAAACTCTTGCACCAAGTAGACCGGAGGATTGGGTGGTGTATAGTTCTGTGTACTAATGACCTCGGGGTTGTCGGCGGTGCCGTACGGGCTGCCGGGAAACTGTCGGGGCTTGACCTCCATGTTGACGCTCGGCGCATTGACCGTCGACCCATTAAAACTGACGTCCGGGATTATCCGCCAGCAAAAGCCAAAGGTGTGGCCGTCCTCAATATCAAAATCCGCCGATTGTACGAACGCTTCAATGGGCACCGGCTCAAGACCACTGCCGTCATCATAGCCGACTTCATGGTAGAGCATCAGGCCATTGTAGTCCGCTGCCATCGGGTATTGCCGGATACCGGAGTCCAACCACGCCGTGCGCGCCATACGGCCACACACCCAGCAATTCTCCAGATAGTTGTAAATCACATACTTATCAATCGTGGTCGAGTGCTTGGAGCAGTAGAACCACCAGATTTCATTAAAGCCCGGGTTGAGACCTGCGAATATCTGGAACGACTGCTCAAGATTAATATCATCGTAAACATACTGTTTCAACGTGCTTGGCAGCGTCTCGACACGGCCCGTGTAAACAAAGAATTTCTCCCGCCCCATCCAGTAGGTGGCGTTATTAACGGTAATCATCGCGTTGGGCGAGATAAGGCTGATATTGTCCATCAAGACATTAAAGCCCCATACATAGGAGGTGCCCAGATACTGCATGGAGTACAACGCCGTGTCTGTCCATACCAGGATTTCCTGACGGGTGATTTGCGCGGCGATAATGGTTGAGCCATGGGAAAGCCGGAACTCGCCGGCCTGATTGGTAATGGACGGCACCCACTGGTACGGGTTGGACTGGTCAGACCAGCGCACCATCATCGGATCAAACGCACTTGTTGGCGTGCCCGGTACATAGCCATTGGCGCCAAAGGCAATGACAAAACGCTGGATAGCGGAGGCCATCACTTGTAGGGTCTGATTCGGGACATACGGACCTAGGGCACCGTCATACGCAGTCGCCAAGGCTTGTAAAGATTGCGCTCGCGCGGTGACGCCCAAGCTGTCTTGCCAGTAGTAAATTGCGCCGTTACGTTGGGCAATCACCAAGTCCTGACCAAAGTTATCGTTAGTCCATAGACCTAATTGTGTGCCGACGGTAAATGACGTACCGGAGCCCCAGGCACCGCGTCCCCAACTGCCCGCACCCCAGCCATTGCCGTAGGTGTAGGTGGCGGAGAACGGGTTAATCTGAAATACAGCAGTGATAGCATTACCGCCGCCGCTGACTACTGAGGAGGTCGCCAACACGCCGGTGTCAAACGTAAATGTATTGATGTCAAGAACCGTGACTTGATACTCGGCATTGAGCGTCGCTGCCGGGATACCGCCTATAGCTGCCGCGCCGGAAAAGGTCACGAAGGCCTCTGTCGTTGCGCCATGGGTCGGGATAGTCGCTGTGACAAGCGAACTGTTGACCGTTGTCGAAAAGCAGGAATTGGTCACAGGCGTTGTAAACGTCGCCCGAATCGGCGTGATGTCGTAATAGACACCGCCCATCTCAATATAGTATTTTAGATTGGTGCCGAGCCCCAAATAATTGGAACCGTCGAAATCAATCCAGTTCCAGAGCGTACGGCAGACGCCTAGATAAGTCTCCGAGGACAGACGTATCCAACCGCCTATTTTCTCAGGGTTGCCGGAGCGAAAGCGCACCTTGTCGCCGTCCCACCACTGCCCTTCTGCCGCCAGTGTCGTACTTTCTCTAAAAAAACCAGAGCCTAATTTGATGGCCTTGAGGGTCATTTAAGTCGCCGCAAAATAGGTGATACTAATATTAAACCCGGACGTTGTACTTGGCGCAGGGCCACCCGTAAAAAAGTTTAAGTTACTGCCCGCAACATAGACTCCATATATTCCAGGGCTACCCAGCACAGTACCGCTCGAAGAGCCAATTGCGGCAAAGGGTAAGGGTATAACTGAAAAGCTTGATATTTGTACGGATGTTGCCCCACGCAATAACATATTTAAGGTAACTTGCCTGCCAATTTTTGTATAGAGAAAAGAGGACGTGTTCGCTCCAACAAAGGTAATAGAGGCGCCTATAGTTGGCGTCCAGCTCCCCTCTTGGTAATCATCCAGCGTATTAACATCCGTGCTGGCAACCTGTGTAGCAGGGAAGCCTACTTGCCCGCCCCGTAGGGCTAAGGTGCCGACGCCGGCGGTAACATTGGAAGAGGCCCCGGTGAACTTAACCAACCCTGTCGCAGCGATGGTATTAAAGGTAGGGGTGGTTGACGTCGAGACAGCAGTAGCATCGCCTACTGTCGCTATCGTAATATTGGTGCCTGCCGTCACACTGGTGTTATTGAGCGCCTGAACGAAATTCACGGTATCACAATAGACCAGCACCGTTGCGCCGGCTTTAACAGAGACAGCACTGCCCGTTGCTCCACGAATACGGATATCAAAACCCCCCGTCGTCGCATTGCGGACAATATAGGTCTTCTCGACGAGCGGCGCAATGATGTCAAAAATAGCGGCGGGTGTGCCCGTCGCCACCAATACCGCATTACGCGCCTGATTACTGATGCCGTCCGAATTAGTCAGCGTGACATTGGCTGTTGATATCACAATCGCCTGCACGCCGGTGATAGCCTGCTCTATCAAGGTGCCGAGATTGGTGTTGGTCAACGTGCCCCAGGTGCCGGTGTTCTCCCCCGTACCTAATAACGCTATTTTTAAACTTGGGGAGTAGGAGGTTGCCATGCTAATTATCCTGTGGTATTATATTGTTTCGATGCGGTGCGATGCTATGCGTTGCGTTGCGCAGCATTGCGAAGCAAAGGTTACTTTAAAGTATCTAATCAAGCCTCGGTAAAACGAGGCTTTTTTATGCCCCCTATTGCGAGTCGTCTATAATAGCCCAATCGACCGTTTGGCTGTTGTCTATCAACTCCCAGACTTGGGTCAGTCGTTCGTTAGGGTCTTGTGAAAAAGCCAGTTCTGAATAAGCACTATTCCCGTACACGGTTTGCCTCCAGGTACTCCATAAAATTGGCGGTAAAGGTCTTGGTGCCGGTATGCGTGCACTGCAGGTACGGGTCCAACCAGACCTTACCGCCCAAATCCCGCCACTTATGACAAAAGATATTATCCTCCGAAACCAGCTGCCCGTCGATAATCTTTATATCAAAGACCATACGGCCTACCGGCCCTTCATTTTGGTACTCTTCGCTGATGGTCCACAGGTTCTGCAGGGCTTGTTGGGTGATACGCAGAATGCCCGTACCGACACACTCTACCTCCATCACCCCGTCAATAATCTCTAAAGATGCGCCCGGCAGTACCTTGACATTGAACGCCGGATTGTCGCATTTCTTAGGTACCACGCCGCCGACGACCTGCACGGGGTGGCGGAGTAATCTAAAGAAGGCCTCAGGCTCCCAGCCAATATCCGCGTCGATAAACACCAAATCATCTACATTAGCGCTAATGGCCTGTTTAACAATGTCATTGCGTGCCCGCTGTACCAGCGCGTCATAGCAAATGAATAACGGGAAAATCTCGATGTCCTGCTTCGGTGCTTCTTTAAGCGTGCGCAAGAGTGCGTCAACATAGTGCGCAGTCAGCGTGCCGTCATAGGTCGGCGTGCCAATCAGGACACGCCTCATAACAACGCTTCCAGTTGCGACATGCGCGCGGAGAGTTGCTGCAGGGCTTTAACTATCACGGGGAGTAGCGTGCCCGATGCCGCTTCCAGTCTATCGGGGTTTTCTTCCAATACTAATCCCGGTATGACATAGCCCGTCTTTCTCTGTGCTGCTTGTAAATCTTGAGCAATGAAACCTAGTTCAGGGGTGCCCACTTTACCCCCGTCCCGCATCGCCCAAACAAACCTTACTGGCTGCAAGGCGTCGATGAAATCAAGGCCAGGTTGAAGGGGGGTGATTTCGCTTTTATCTCGCTTATCGGATAAAGCCGTAATGGTCGTTACCTGACAACGTAACGTTGTAATACTCGCGTTCCCCAAGGTGATAGTATTACTGGTCGTCGCGGTTGCCGGCTGGGCGGCATTTCCCAGACAGGTGTTATTACTGCCGGTGGTAATAGAGCTGCCTGCGGTGGCACCTATTGCTGTATTGGTCGTACCCGTTGTATTTGCTAAGAGCGTATTGACGCCGACTGCCGTATTACTGCTGGTTGTACAGGCATTTAGGGCATTAGCGCCTATCGCCGTATTACTAGCCCCCGATACATTGGCAGCCAGCGTCGAGGCACCCACCGCCGTGTTGCTGCTGCCGGAGGTGTTGGCTCCCAACGCATTTAAGCCTACTGCGGTGTTGCTGCCCCCGGTCGTGTTGGCGACCAACGCCGAAGAGCCCACCGCCGTATTGTAATTGCCCGTAGAAAGCGTAAGTGCCTGATGGCCTACTGCGGTATTATTAATGCCCGATACATTAGTGGTTAGTGCCGAACGCCCTACAGCAACATTAGCCGTGCCTGTCGTATTGTTATTCAGTGCCCCATAACCCACTGCGACATTAGCGGCACCTATCGTGTTGGCAGACAGTGCGGATGCGCCTAGCGCAGTATTGCCAGAACCTGTGGTATTAGAGGCTAATGTTGATGACCCTAAAGCGGTATTGGAATCACCGCCACTATTGGCCGCCAGCGCAGACGTCCCGACAGCGGTGTTGCTATTTCCATTGGTACTGGCCGCCAGCGCCAAATAACCCACCGCCACATTCTCGCTACCCGTGATGTTGGCGGTTAATGCCGAAGGGCCAATGGCAATATTGTAATTTCCCAAGGTATTGGCACGCAGGGCTAACGTCCCCACAGACACGTTATTACTGCCTACCGTATTAGACTGCAGCGCTTCGTCACCGAGCGCCGTATTATTGATACCTTCGGTATTTAATTGCAACGCAAAGTGGCCTACTGCGGTATTATCGGAGCCCGTTGTATTTGTCGTAAGCGCACCAAAACCAATAGCGACATTGTCTACACCGGTGGTGTTCGCCTGCATGGCTGCATGCCCGATAGCAACATTACCATCACCCACCGTATTTGCGTCCAGCGCATTAGTCCCTATGGCAATGTTATAGCCGCCAATACTATTGGACGTCATTGCCGATGTGCCCAACGCAATGTTGTACACGCCTACGGTGTTATTGGCCAACGCCTGATACCCCAGCGCAATATTGGACAGCCCTGTCGTATTAGAGGCTAAAGCTGACGCGCCAATAGCGACGTTATAATTACCTGTCGTACTGTTTGCCAATGCCAGCTCGCCTATCGCTACATTACGAACGCCCACCGTATTCGCCGATAGCGCATAGGCACCCAGCGCAACATTAGAGCTGCCTGTAGTATTAAGCAATAGCGCACTAAAGCCTACGGCCGTATTAAAATCGCCGTAAGTGTTAGCGTTTAACGCCGCATACCCCAAAGCCGTGTTCGTAGAGCCTGTGGTATTCGCGACCAACGCACCGACGCCCAACGCCGTATTGGTACTGACCGTGCCACCGCCCATACCTACAGGAATGGCCACAATCGGGGCAATATCCGCAGGCAAAGTACAAAAGATATCTTTAGGCCCGGGTAAAAAACTAACTAGGGTATTAGCGTTGGAGGACGCCAGTATAGTGGTCCGCTCCAAGGTCGGTGGCAGCGTGGCGTTATACGTACCCACGCCCACTTCCCAGCTGTCGTTCGGTACATCGGCAATCACGTACCACGTAGTATTGCCGTCACCGACCACACTAAAGTCCTGAAAGCCCGACGGCGCGCCCAGCAGCGTGATGACGTTAAGTCCTTCAACGGTGGAATTTTCTCTTATCCTGTTGCCTATGACTAAGCTCATGACACGGTGTCCCTAATAACGGCGGTAGTATAAGTGGCCGGCGGGAACCACACGGGGAAATCCCCTGAGGCAAGCTTGTCTGCACCGAAGTCCAGCACAGCCACGGCGGCGTCTGTTGTAAAATTATAAATAAGGGCGCCGCGAGTAATGAAGTCGGCGCCCGTCCAAAGCACATTTTGGAAGGAGAGAAAGGCAACGCCGTTATCTACTACCGGCGGAATCGGGGTGAGGCGCAGACCGCCTGCCGTATAGCCGGGGCCGGTCACTTCGTTAGTCGACGTGTAAATCAAAGTATCCGGACCCAAGTCAGCATTGGCGTTGTAAAGCGCCATGTAATACTGGTACGGGCTTAACAGTGAAAAGTCTTCAGCACCTAAGAGCTTGTTGAGCAGGAAAATGTTACATTGGCCCTGGATAAGCATCGGTTATACCTGATTAAACGGAATTTTCTTTTGGCCTTCCCGATAGGCATCGCCGCGTTCCAGGCCTGCGCACAGACGAATGAACTGCGTCATCGCTTCGGAATACTTCTGTTCATAGTAGCCGACCATATCGGCCTCGGCTTTCATGAATAGATTAGCCACTCGAATAGCGCCATAAAGTAACACGTTAGGAAAAGAGTCTGATAACCAAGTACGGCCCGTAGCCGCCACGGTAATGCTCTCAGGATTATAATTGTAATGGAGTTCAACTTCATAGCTAGCGTCCGGGGTGGGGGCGGTAATCAAAGTCAACTCGTTCAAGTCCAAGATGGACGGTCCAAATAGCGCATAAAATTTAGGTTGCCCATACACCGACGGGTTCGGATAGGCCTCACGCATAAAACTCACGTCTTTGTTCAATAAATAACTGTACACGCCCGCCGCATCAACCACCGCCAGTGAATAGACACTCAAGAAGTCCAACGGGCAGCTCAAGTATTTGTTGTGCGCCGTCAAGTGCCCCGTGACATTACGCCGCAGTGTCGGGATATTGACGGAGTTATATATTTCAAGTTCTGCGGTCGTGATAAACATCGGGATATTCGAGACAAACAGCGCCTCGGTGTTCTCTAAGAGGTCTTGAATAGCCTGAGAAATCTCGGTGTAATTCATGGCTTAACCTAGCGGTCCTCGCACCATTTTGCCCTTCGTAGCTGCGCCATAACCGCGCATCATGATACCACTGGTCTTCGGGTTGTCCTTCACCGCATTAGGCGGGTTCGGGACTGTTTTAGCCGTACCCGCTTGTTTGCCTTTTTTCTCTGCCATCATCTTCTCCTAACTAAAATAACTGGCGGCCAATAACACCAGCATCGCCAGTCCTACTGCCGTATAAAGCACCCGTAGCCGCCGGGTGTCGTCCTTGCGAATCTCTATTTCGTCGTCACCTAAAAACATTACAGCTTGTCCGGTAAAGTGACCCCTAAAGCGCCTGCGACTGCGCCGCCAATAGCCCACACGGTCTCGGGATTAGTCCCCATCGCCGGTGCGAAAATACTCAAGATGCTGGTGAGTATCCAGACGATGCCCCGCTTGGTGCTGGGCTCGGTCCAATTAACGTTCATTAGCCTGCCCTCTGATTATTTCTACGCGCCACCCCTCTGCCGACCTTTTTCATATCAAGGGATGATACACCAGACGTCGTTAAACCGCCAGACTCTGCGGCGACTACGCGGCTGCCGCTGCCTATCATCTTGCCTTTTGTGTGGCCCTTCTTGGCTACACCATCAATTCCACTTTTACTCATCACACTTCTCCTAACCTGCTAATACTGATGCTACGGACCCGACGCTAATTAAGGCATTGGGTGTTAATACGGTGTCGAACTGGGACGCGCCGCCGACTGGACTGAAGCCCCACTGGAATATGCGATATCCTGAACTTGGGTAGCCATACACATTAACCCCGGCTTCATAGCGTCCAAGGTCGGGGCGGGGATTGCGTAAGCCCTGTGGGTCATAGACAGGCCGCTCCCCAAGCCGAAGCTGCGGGTGACTGGGCTCCCAATCACTTTTGCAGACAAGGATTTGCGTCAGCGTATTTTTAATCATAATACGCTTTAAATCTTTTAACTTAAAGCGTTGTCCACACCTATCGCAGAGTCCCCAAGCCTGCTTACCTTCGGCGTATTTAACAGCCACTGCGCCCACCGAATATTTGCGGTGTTAGGTGCAAAGAAGCCTTTTCGCGGTCTTCATTCATCGCATTTTTCAGCTGCTCGTCGTAATCCGCCTTAAGGAACATCATCCGCTGTGGGTCCATCCCTTGTATCTTGGGGGCGATGTAATAGGCCAAGCCTGATATCAGCGCAGGCAAGAACCGGAAAGGGATGTCCTGGACATTGGATGCGTCCCCAGGATTTTGTAAGCGTCTCAGCCGCCAGTAAATCAAAGTGTATTGTCCATCAGGCGGACTGGCCGTCGGCCAAATATTAATCGTTGGGTACGCCACGCCCGTGGTCGGGTAGTTGGCGCCACTCTGACGATTTATCCAAATTTGAATCGGTTTGCCCTGCGCGTTTTTGTTGGGCAACGCGGCATAGGTAGAAGATGATATGCGCGTGATGGTGATGTCTTGCTGGTTCTGACCTGTTCCCGTTCTGATAACATGGTCAAGCAAATCGACAGTATCTACAGGCAGCGAGTAAGTTATCTGCCCGGTGACTAACGGGATGGTACCGGACTCCAAGGTCCACAAATTAATCCCGAGGTTGCTCCAAGCAGCGAGGAGGAGCTGCAAACTTCTACGTGCTGATTTGAAATCCCAGCCGCTGCGTAGCTCTGAGGAACATCTGGCCATTGCCTCTTCAACTATGTCAGCAAGGTCAAAATTGCCATCACTTAGTCCGCTTGTTTGCTCAGTCATCGCTTTAGCTCGCGCTCAGTGCCGTTAAACACCGGCGGCAACTTGGTCACCGGTACGGGGTTAGACTTGTGCTTGTGGTGCTTGTTAGGCTTCTTAGATGATTTTCCCACGGGTTTTTCCTTTCGTGGCAACGCCATCAATACCGCCGCCCTTCGCTTTCTTGACCTTACCCCCACAGGCGAACCTGCTTTTTGAAGCTGCTTCGCCCGGCTCGGACTTCTCCTTTTTAGCATAGGCCGCTTTGGACTTTACCGATTTCTTTTCGGCTTTTTCTTCCGCTTTGGATTCGGCGCCGCCGAATAATTTAAATTTTTTGCTCATTTTAGTGTCCCCCACCCATTAACATTTTTATTTGTTCTTCGACCGTTTCGTTGATGTCTTCTTGTCTTTTGATAAACTGCGCCGCATCGTTATGGTGAATCAATACCGAATCGCGGAGTGTTGTGTATTCTGTGTAGCCCCAGACAAACAGCCCGGCAATACAGCCGCTTAATACACTGACAATCATGGCGAACCATTGCCATGAGTTCAGGGCTTTAATGACCATCGTTTCGTGGCTGTCCAGCTTGGCGCGTATATCTTTTTGTGTCGCTTCCTGCTTTTCTGCGTAATCGTCAAAACGCTGAATAATGGCACTTACCCGTTCAGTCAGCGTATAAACCAAACCCATTGCAGCCCGGTCGTCTGCCCTGCGTTGTGGGTAATCGTCGTTATTCATAAGCCACCCGCGTAAGACTCTCGATTGGCGCCAGATTTCTGGATAATACGTGTTTTTAAAGCATCATTAGCAGGCTCAATATCTGCTGTGTAGGTAATTCTATTCATCGGAAATAATCCATATTGAGTGACTTTTGCCCCGTTCAATAAATAATGGCCTTCTGACTTTATCCCCAGTGCTGTATCTGTTGGAAAATAATAATCTCTATTATTTGTTATCTGTTTAGTACCTGAGCCAATGGGCTCATAAATATTCCCTTGCCCGTAATAAGCAGCGCCTTGGTTAATCGTAACAGGGGCTTCGCTCCAAGCGGCTGTCGCATAACTGTTCCATTCGTGGATAGTTGAACCTTTGGAATGCGCCCTTGGGTTGCGTGTTGTGCAATTATCCCAAAAATTGTGGTGCATACTGATTCTGGTAAATACTGTTAATTTGTTACCTGTGTTGTGCGTTTCGCTGCCGGTACTAAAACCTCGGCTATTGGGCGCTTTAAAACGGTTCCAGCTGATTGTTATGCCAGTCAGCCCTTGGGTTGTCGCATCAAGTCCCGTACTTGAGTTGTTATATACGGCAATCGGTTGGCCTGATGTGCTGCCAGAAGACTGCCCACTGAACGTACAATGATCCACCCAAACATTATAAGAGCCGTAGGATATGAATATTGCGCTGCCATTCGGGATATTATCTTTAAACGTGATGTTCTTGATAATAATATTATTTTTGCCAGCCGTACCGATTGACGCTCTTGTTATAGTTATATTTGCGCCTGCTCCATCAAGCGTAACATCACCATTTTTCAAGTACATATAGGGGGATGACGAAGAAGCAGGAGGCATTGATAGTGTTGCCGTTAATCCTGGCTTGAAAGTAATTACACGTTTCCCTGGCCTGTTAAGATAATCATAAAGTGAGCCTGCGCCGCTATTAGCGCCTGTTGTTACAACATAATGAGTTCCACCTGCGCCTCCGGTAACGCCTGCTACGGCTGCAAAGCCTTGTAGTTCTGAAGTAGCTGGTGGTACGATTGGCGATTCTACCGTTATAATCTTGGTTAATCGGTTATTGGCTTCATCAGACTCGGCAATCCGATTCATATTATCGGCAAAAGCGGTAACAACATAATTCCCGCTGGTTAATGGCTTGGCTGTTGTCGAGCTCAATGTCATTGTTGCGCCAGGCGCAATAGAGCCCATAACTTTTCCGTAACTATGTTCTACCCCAACGATAAGGAATGAAACACTGATATAGGTCTTGGGTGTTGCCGTGGTGCCTTGATTTTTGAGTATGCTGGTAAACTTGCCATTGGCATAATCCAATGACGTAACGACAATATCAGGGTCGGCAAATGCCTGGAATGAGAGTAACAGTAAGGCTATTATTTTCCACATAGCAGCATGGCCTTATCATAAGCCTGTCTGGGACTTAAGCCCCGGTAATGGGTATCACTGTACGGCCCAGACGTTAAGCCCGAATTGACTGAATAGAGTAATGGGGCATTAGCACAGCCATTAGTTATCGTGCAGTTTACGTATTTATCCCATTCCAGTGTTTCATGCAGTTGGTATTGCACATTAGACATAGCTTGGCCGGCATCTTCCCAAGCGAGTTGTTCACAGTCTTTAGGTGCCGCCCCACAATCGGTAATCAGTACCAGAAGGATGAAAGGCAGGACAAAGACAACCAGAAAGGTGGCCTTTATAGAGTCCAGTATTAGTTCAAATGTTTTCATCATCAACCACCTCTATAATTATCATGTAGCAGCCAGAATCAACAGATACAAACCACCCAACTACTAGAGGTACAAGTACCACTAAAAGAACTATGCCAAACAAAATCCAAGCTATTATTTCAAACATATCAATATATCCAGTTAACGTCTGACGTTCCTACGACTACATAAGCCGCCGTGACGTGTGTTTGTGCCATCATCGCATCGAATTTATCCGCATTATCCAAGTCTATGCCACTGGGTTTGGCAAAATATTCACGGGGATGGTTATGTGCCAGAATCACCTGATTGCATTTCAATACAGCGCAGTCGATTACGATTTTTAATCCGTTTGTAGCCACGTCAGTACGGCTGCCTTCAGCGACAACCTCATCGCCTAGGTATCTGTCATCTCGGTAGTAAATGGCGCGTGACTGTTCGTTTAAGACATTTTTATACTGGGTTAGTAAATAATAGTTAACCGTCTCTTTGTTAAAGCGAGCGGGTAGCGTAGTCACCGGCTTATAGGTGTCGTACTGTGCCGTGCAGCTAGCTAAAAGAAAGAGAACTAAAAGCCTCATGTCAACATCCCGACAATAGTTGCTGTGGGCAACGCTGAAGCATAGTAAGTAAAATTGCTGATATTAACCAGCCCGCCATTAAGCAGTAGGATAGTCGTTGGAACGGCGATGCCGGTATACTCCGTTGGCGTTGCGCCACCTGCTGCCGTGTACAAATACGTGCTGCCATCCGTTACTGCATTGTTATATTGCAGCGCATACGTCCCTGCAGTCGGTAAAGTAAGGTTAAATGTACCAAAGGGGCTAGGCGTTCTGAACGCCTGCCCAGAAGCGGTAATGACAAACGTGCCTTGCTGGGTGTTGTACCAGCTTAAGCCTGCGCCCGTGAAACTGGCTACATCGGCTGCACGCGCCGTATTATTCGGTATGAAGCTAGACATAGAAGCACCCGCTTCAAACTGCCCGTTGGTATTAGTCCCTGCAAAGGTGAGCGTCAACGTGCCAGCGGTTGCGGTAACAGTTAGAGATACTCGTGTCGTTGCGCCTGTGCCGGTTAATGTGCCGGTTGCTGTTCCCGATAGCGTACAAGTGCCAGTTCCCCACATTGAAACCGTGTAAGTCTGTGCGGTTGTGGTGATGTTCTGTGTTGCGGGTGTAGCAGGTATTAGCAGTAAATTCGTCCGCGCTTCTTCGGCCAGCAGGGTGATGGTATTGATTAGCGGTGTGCCTGCGGCTTCGGTGACGACGTTAGATGCAACCGTATTGCCATTAGTCGTTGTGAAATACTTAACGCCATCAACGCCTGCGCCGTGATATGGGTAGCTCAGAACGCCGATTGAGACGTCTGCACTTGGGTTCTGATTGGATTGGCCTGTTACGTTTTCGACTAATGGGCTCCATATTTCTATTTTGTCACCAGAAACAGCGACATCAATACCTACATAACACGACGTACTTGCGGCTGTTGATTTTATAGAAAATCGTTTCCACGTTGAACTGAGTGCTGACGTTATATCTGCACTTGAGTTGCCCTGATAGTTGAATAAATTAACTGCACCTGTCCCTGTATTTCTGCGTAACCAAAATGCACTAACAATAGTTGCACCGCTTGGCACGGTTAGTAACTTAAAAAATTGTCCATGTGCTCCAGTTGCGGTAAATACCCAGGCTGTCGTTGTTCCATCTGGTGCGATTGCGGTCTGTGCCGAAGTAATGGAAGACAGTGCCCATCCAGCGGCGGCTGTCAATGTAGCAGAATTAGGTACTAAATTCTCAACCCGCCGAGCCCCCGGAAAGCGCACCTCGTTAACTTTAGCTGTCTTAACAAGCCCTTCAAAGTCAACCACTGTGCCTGTCGTGCTGCGCGTAAACGTCAGCCGTGAGTCTATCTGGGGTGTGGTCGCGTAGTTATACGCGAGTGCAGTCGAATTGTACTGTACCACTTCACCTGACCCGCCCAGGCCGCCGGGCGCGTAGACATTAAGCGCCGTGCCTTGGGTGGTGTTGGCGTAGTTGGCGACGCCGGAGTTGCCGATGGGCATGTTAGCCGCCTACCACGCCGGACTGAATAACGACAGCATCGACTGAACCTGTTCCTGCGGTAATATTAAAACGTATGGCGGCAACGGGGAATGCATAGTTGCCGTCTTGCGTAGTCGATACCCCGACGACGGTCGGATGGTTGAACCAATTACCGCTGGCTGCGACATACGTCGAAGCAAACACATCATCAAAGGTGTGCTGAACGGAGTAGGTAGCCGTACCGGTGACAACCGCACCAAACCCGACATTGAACGGGCTGATATAGGTGTCCATGACAATCGGAGGTGATACGGCAACCCCGACGACTTTAGCTGTCTGGCGTCTCATGACAGCTCCTTAAGCAATACGGGTGAAGGTATAAGCCGTTGCACTGGAAAACATGAGTCTGAAGCACGCTTGTCCGGTAACGCCGACGGGTACCGTCAATAATCCGGCACTGGCAGAAACAGCCGCAGCTAATGCGGATAAAATACCATTAACAGCGACGACCATCGTTACTATACCCGTCGAGGTGCTGGCGGTGTTATCAATGTATAAATCAAACACGGTGCCCTGCACAGCGCCTAATTGGGTGCCTAATAGCGTGCCGGTCGGTAGTGTTAAACTGACCGCAGTGGCGGAGGTGACCGCGATATAGCCAGAAGCTACTTGTGCAGCCGTCAATGTCGCTGTCGCAGCTACTGCGACCGGGGTATGTACTATTGTGGGGTTGGTGACTTGAGGTGCACCGAGCAAATTGCCGGTGACGTTGCCGGTGACGTTGCCGGTGGTGTTACCGGTAATATTGCCAGTGACGGCACCTACGAAACCTGCGGCACTGTAAATCGGGCCAGAAAAATGAGTGGCTGCCATGGTATGTTACTCCGTATAAAGAGATTTCGCCCAGAGTCTTTATACCGTCGGCCTAGCTGCCGTCGCTGGGTGATGATGTTGCTAGATGTTTAGATTAATTGTGCGCCAAAGCACAGAAAAAGCAAGGTGTTTTTGTGTTATAATACGCCTCAGTGGGAGGTGCCTGTAAGTGCCTTTAAATATGGATGCCTTAATGCCTGCCCACTACCACCAGGAGCCTATTATGCAAGATAAAATAACGCATCATGGACACCATGAGCACCCCACTTACACACACGCGGAGCATAAAATCATTATGTTATTATCTGAACTGTTAAAAATTAACCAATCTGTCGCCGGCCAACTCAATAAAGTTGAAACCGAAGTCAATACCCGTTTTGCTGCACTGCAGGCCGCTATCGACAAATTGACTGCCGATTTAGCTGATGCGCCATTGTCTGAAGAGCAAGCCAACTCCGTTAATGACGTCGTTGCCGCCGCGCAAAGACTTGACGATATTTCAGTGGATTTACCAACTGAACCCCCTGTAGTATAATTTTACCCGTCGAATGGGTCTGCTTGAATCTTCCCGAGCTGACCTGCGCGAGCAGGTTGGCGAGGGATGCTCTACATAGCAGGGCACCCGACACTTTAACTGTAAAGCCCCTTGTATAAGGCACGGTCTATGTCCTTCATCATAGGCCTTGTCTTGCAATCCTCAGGAGTCGCTATGAGCTTCACCAAAAAAGGCCCCGGCAGACATCATGACTACCGTCCCGGTAAACCCTTCGCCAAGCTGCGTAAGCGCAGTAAAGACGGTACCGTCACGGTTAGAAATCCGTAATGTCTTACTCACTGCCCACCGACCAACACATCAAGCTTAAGTTAAGCGCCCTGGATGACGCCGGATTGCCCAGTCCCACGCACAACGAGACCTTTGCCTCCAGTGATTCCACCATTGCGAAAGTTAACGCCAGCGGCAGAGTATCCCCCGTAGCGCCGGGTGAGGTCATTATTGCCTGCACGGCAGAGTCCAAAGGGGAGACGCTAGCCTCAGAGTTCGCGATTACCGTCGTCAGTAGTAAACCGACTACGTTATTAGTCGAAGCAGTGATGGTATAATGTTTAACTATCCCCTAGGGGCGCTAGTTGACTGGTGGTTCCACGAAGCCCGCTTTATCAGAACTATTAATAACCCGCTAATTTTAGCCATGCTCATAGAGTCAGAAGACGGCATTTACTTATTTATGGCCTGATGCGTCGCCCTTAGGCGATGCATGTAATACCGCTCGAAATCGGCTTGGGCTATCCAGTGCTGATGCCCGTCCGGAAACCATACCGTGTAGCCGGGTATCTCGATATGCTTACCCCCTATAAACGTCCCCGCACTGTGGGGAGACGCTTTGATGGTTATCGTCGTCGTAAAAATACGTCGGACATAAGGGAGGGTCACTTATCTAACAAACCCGTCGGGCTGTTACGTAAGTACAGCTCCTCGTAGTCCCGCTCGTCCACCCACGTCGTATGCTTATCGGGAAAGTGTAGCCGGTAGCCCGCCGTGCGCTCCCAGGAATCATTCTGCAAATACCAGGACTGCTGAGGAATAGCGGTAATCTCGAGGGTAACGGTGAGTTTGCGGGGGAGGGGGGCGGTCATAATAATTTTACCAGTACGGCAACGACGCCGATAGCGAAAGCAATCAATGCACCCAGCTTGATAATCAGGCGCTGTTCGAGTTGGATAAGGTCTTGCTTGGTTGCCAGCTCTACTTGTGCCTCAACGAGACCCCGCACAATAGCCCGCGCCTGCTCGTGCGGGATACCGGAGGTTTTGAGCTCTTCGACCAAGCGGTCAGTATCAAATGTGAGTGTGGTCATACCACACTCCAAAGCCACTTCTTTTTGCCGCAGTCATAAATACGCCTTGCACCCATTAGGTATGTCATTTCTTTCTCCGTGCGAGTATCCGTTTCCGGATTGTAAGTGTCTGTACAGCCATGCTCCAGTAACCGTTTAGGTATGTCTCGGCGTTGGTAGTGCGCTTTGGGGCGAATGCCTATCTTCTGACTCCATACTTGGTAGTCTACAGTAATTTCATTCTCCAAAACAAACCCCAGTTGCTTATACATCCCACCCCCAAAGTATCGGTTATCTGAAAAGGACTTCACTTCTTTTGGGTTGTACTCTTGGAGAAATGCCTTAAATAATCGAGATGCTCCTCCTGATACTGTAACCCGCGTTGCATATCGCCCCAGCGTCCAACACCGCCCTTGTGCCGCTGTACCTCTATCATTTGCCCCAAAAACAAAGCGCATACACGCCACCAGCTTGTCTTTCCAGTACAACCCATAGTGCGCACCTACCCCTGCACCGCCTTGGATGTGATACTTGTCATAGAACCCCCGCGCTTCCTGAATATCTACTTTGCGTATTTCACATTTCCGCGCCATCAGCTTACCCTTGGACTTCCCAATCGCATTACGCAACAACCGTTTTACTGCGTAGGGGTGCTCCTTATATTCATTCTCAAAAATAGTTATTAGTCTGATGCCTAAATCCGCACATGCTTGATGTTTAATGGCGTGCTGGTTTTTATCCCTTTTCTCGGATTCTGCATTACTATGGCTATGATAATAAATGCCACAATATTCAACAGCTAACTTATGCTCGGGAAGGTATATATCCAGCTCTTTAGGTTTTATAAGCTGTCTGTCACGCCGCTCTACAGAAGTAAATATGGATAGCATATCCCCCAATGCCTCTTCATCCTTGGATTTCATGTGGTTGCACTGAGGGCACGGGTTTCCCCCATCCAAATGATTGTAGGCTATTTGGGTGAGCTGTCTGTTATGCGGGATGCACCTGAATGTTATGGGGTTAAGATTGTGTGTGTATACTGTTCCAGTGTAATCAAACACTCCTTTATGCAATAGGGTTGCCCGTGCAACAAACTGTTCTGCTACCGTTTTATTCCTTCGGGTATTTCGTGCTTGTTGGGGGCCTACAGCACATTTAGGGCAGCCCCGCCCTTTCCTGTGTGAGTGTGTAGTTTGGGGGAACACTCCATGTTCTCTACAAATAATATCAACATTGTCATGGGCGTTAGTGTATTTCACCAAAGAGTAATCATACCTATCTCCATGTACTTTCCTAAACTGCATTAGTCTATCTTCTAAAGAAGGCTTACGCTTTTTAGAAGCTGCATTGGTTGCTTCTCTCCCACACTGGAAACAGCCTTGGCGCTGGGATACATGTGCATTGGGTGACTGAAAAAACTCCCCATGAATAGGGCAGATAATTCTTATATATGTCCCGGAATTAATGTAAGGGTCTGGGTAACTATAAGTATCCCCATGTACTGCCCTAGCTTTGGTTATAAAATCTTCTGTTGTTAACTTCTTCATTTAGCCCCCTGTGTTGTCCAAGCAGCTATTTTAATACCTATATGGAAAAGGTCAACATCTAAATTGCTAAATGGACAGGCGCAAAAAAGCCCACCGAAGTGGGCTTAATTTACTTCTTTTAAAACAGAGACTTAACTATGCCCCAGGGCTTGAGAACACCCCTAGCGGATCCGACCAGCCCACGCTGTATCGTTCACGAGATTTGTAGCGAACGTTGCCCGTGTCGAAGTCACCATCCATTGCAGTGGTCAGTGGCGCTCTAACAAACATTTTGAGTCCATTAGGCACGTCCGTTGTTAACATCCAAGCATTGGAGTCGGTAAAAAAGTGGTTTATCTTATACCCACCTGGAATTGACCCATTACTCTTCAATGCGTTGATATCATTGTCCGCAGTACCCACACGAAGCTCTGTCTCAAGGAGCCTGGTTGCCACAAATTGCAGTGCTGGTGGGATGACTAACTTGACAGGTTTAGCTGCAATCAGCAACCCGCGTTCATCCGTCCAAGCTGCAATCTGGATGACTGCTGCCTCAAGTGAGGTTTCATTCAAATCCGCTGCTGTCGCCGGTGTATTGCTGTTATACCCGCCCCCTACCAGAGGATGCAAAGTAGAGAACAGTGGCACACCATCGCCGCCCACAGCCTGTGCTGAGAAGCCATTGTTGATAATAGACGCTGCTTTAACCTGCTTGGTGTACGCCATCGCTCTTGCCAGCGCTTTGGTATAACGAGCCGATAGTGCGTCATACAGATTGTCCTCGACAGCTTCTTCTGTAATTGAGAACCCTAGTGCAATGGTCTCATGATTGTATCTGGCCGTCCAAGCCTCTTGGGCGTTTTCATATTGAATAGCAGCCCCTTCGTTTTTAACCGGAGCGGCCTGGAAGCCACTCAATTTTGTTTCTTCTTCAAAAGAACGTTCTGAGCTTTCAATCTCGAAAATCTCTTTATGCTCTTCGCCGTAGCGGGCATATTCAAGACCGAACAACGCGTTCAGTCCGGGAAGCAATTCTTTTAATAGTTGTGCGCGTGAAATAGCCATGACTAACTCCTTTAAGTAATTGCTAAAGCAGTATAGTAAGCATGGACGCCAAAGTTGAGCTTGACGAGCACTTCCGGATACTGGGTGAAAATGACCGTCGCACCCGAGGCAATAGCTGCCAACGGCGCTGCATTGACGGTGACCGAGGTTGCACCCGCTGCCGCTGCTACAGAGACGTAAGACCCTGAAGCAATGTACTGGCCATTGGACGCAATCGAGCCTACATCAGTACCGACAACCAGTGCATTAGGTAATGCAGTCGTCAAGGTAATGGTTGTAGAGCTGGATGAGCCGACCGACGGGGTGACAACCGCAGTCTCAGGCACCAAACCCACCATACGCGCCGCAGCAGTATTGGTGGTTGTCGTCGCAGACCAGAGTAAAGCCACTTGGGAATTGCCGGTCGCGCCATTGACGGCGTTTTGAATCAGACCGTAGTTCTGACCGAGGACAGCTTGGCTGGCAGAGGCCAGTACCGTTGTTGCCGAACAGACGACGGCTTTAAACACCGTGTCGGGGTCATCGCACACATACGCCATGCCGTCACCTGCCAAGGTACTGGCGACCCAATTTTGGGCAAACAGTTTTTGCTTGGTTGCCGGGCTGGTGTAGGTGCAGCCTAAAAATACACCGACCAAGCCGACTGCGGTAGAATCCGTAGTGCCGGTGTGTTTGGTAATGTTGCCTCGGGTGATATTGACTAAATCACCGTAGCCTATTGCTGTTGCGTAGCCATAGCCAATCGGGAGCATACGTGTCGCACCTGCGAACACCTGCCCACCGACCAGATTGACTGGTTTAAGCCCATACGGGCCGTTTACAGTTGGGTAAGCCATAATGGCCTCCTATTAATATTTATGCATCCCCTAAGGGCGATGCATTAACCCTTGCCGAAGGACGTGGAACTTTTCTTTTCTCTAAAGATAGGCATCCGGGCGTCGCTTTGGCGCATCAGGTTATTGTCCACGGCCTCCGTTTGAGCGTGCGTTTGCGCGGTAATATACTCATTACGTTGCTGTACGAACTCAATCGGGGTCTTGCAGAGCAGTAACCCACCAATTTCGATGTTGTCCTTGAATCGGCTGTTCGGGTCGACCAATAGTTGCATTTGTGGCTGTTCAATCACCGGGACGGGTTCCCAGCCTTCTCGTAGTTTTGCGGACAGATTGCGCGGGTCAGTCTGACCTAACGAGGCAATACGAATCCAGCGGTACGCCCAACCGGGGATTTCCTCCGGTTTAGGCAATAATTCGGGGGGCATCCACTTCTCGGGGCGTTTGTGGGCGTCGCGTTTTTCCAGTACTCTAGTTTCAGCCATGGTCGTTTCCTATTAAATATCTTCCGGAGACGGCGTCGCCGGCAATGCTTACACCCGGTACAAACGTGACTGCTTCAGCTAGTGAGTACGTTAAATCAATATTCTTTTGTTGTGTAGTTACTTGAATAACACAACCGACACCAGGAATTTCCATAGCTTTTGTACTTTTCATCCAGCCTTCCGTCTGACTCGATGCTTTACAAAGCAACTGGAACATATCACCATTCCCAAACACTTTGATGTCCGGGACATTGACTTTAGCACCAGCTACGTCGCTGTTATACAGTGTTTTTTCAGACATTAACCTTCTCCAATTTAATTACTTCCATTGCATACTGCTCCGGGGTTAACCCCAACTTTTTGGCGATTGCCAGCTGTGAGGTCTTCAGGACGACTTTCTTGGAAGACGTACTGCGTCTGACGGGAGCGACGACATCCGGTTTGGGTGTGCCCTCGTCAGAGGGTGCACGTACACCGTGCTCAGCCTCCGTAGCGGGCGGTTCAAAAGCCTCAGGAAACCTCTGTTTGACTTCTTTGGTGATTTCGTCAAAATAGGCTTTGGAGCCGACAAAGTTCTGGCCGCGCGTTTCTGCCAAGTCTTCATGAACGGCGAGGGCGTACTTGGCCATTTTCTTTTTGGAAGGGTCTACATACCACGGGTTCTCTTTGACCCATTGGGCGACATTTGGGTCGACGGCAGGGGCGGGCTTGGGAAGCGTATATTCCGATGCTTCTAGCGAAGCGTCGGACATAGTAGGCTTGAAATCCGTGGCTTTGTCAAGCTTGGCATTGGCTTTTATCAGCTCTTGCTGGGCTTCGACAATCTCATCCGTGGTACCGGCATCATAGGCCTCTTTATAGCGCCGTTTGGCCTTGTCAACCTCAAGCTCTGCCGCCGACTTGTAGGTGGTTAAGAGCTCTTCTTCACCGGTCTTGAGCAGGGACTTTAAGCGCTTGTTCTCGTCGAGGATTTTTTGAGCGAGGGTCAGGGCTTCGTTCTGCTCACGCTGCGCCTGCTCTTTTAGGCGCCTTTCATCGTGGTAAACCTTTTTGTACTGTAAAAACTTATTCTTGACCGTTTTACTATATTCTTCCGAGTCCGGCAGCGTCTCAAGCTCATCGGCGAGGTCTTTCGGTAACGGTTCAATATTGCGGTCAGCGGCGGGGACATCGGACTCTTCTTCTATCTCAATGCCGGCGTCATCGAACTCACTGTTTAAATCATCATCGTCATCATTTGGGAAACGATATGCCATTACAAGTTACTCCTTTCTTCCTGGAGTTGTGCTGACTCTTTGTCTCGCATAATTTGCTCATCACGAATTGCTTTACCTACCCACATATAACATTCTTCCAAATGAGTAAGCGCCAGCTGCGTTGCGCGCGTATCACCAAAATCTTCAATGGCTTGCGCTAAACTTTTTACAGACTGTTTTATGTAATCCTGCTTTTCGCAGGCTATGTTGTCATACTTTATGTAATCAAATCTATTAGCCATTGTCTGCTCCTTGTTGGGCGGCGAATAGCCTGGAGACGTAATCTTCCTGCTCCGCATAAGGAATTAAACACGTCATTAACTTAATAATATAATCTTCGCTTCCGGTTACGTAAATTCCACTATTAATCAAACTATCTTTTGCTAAATCAAGTAGTAGCTCTTTTTGCTTCTCAGTTATCATTTTTTGTCCTTGGTGAGGTGGTGGTCGTGCGCTATGCGCGCGTTGAGTAGCTTAGTCCGCTGCGTTTGCGTCGCTGCGGCTTGGTAATCTTTTAATAATTTGCGGGACTTGTCGTCCCGCTCGAGTACGGACGTAACCATGATTTAATCCTCGAAATCGCCATTTAGTAATTTGAACTTAAATCTTTCTATCATATACAGTAGCTCTTGTTTGCTCGCAGTAGATGCTGCAAAATAAGCCCCATCATCGTGGCATCGCCCTATAACCAAAACCCTGTGCAACTTATTTTTAGCCCCCTCCAAAACGTTATCGGGACTAATATCCAATCGTGTATAGCCTCCTATAGGCGTTACCTTGCTCATGAAATCTTTTTAGTGCTAAACAAATGCTCCAACCAAGACTCTTTATGCTTGGCTCTAATAGCATCGGCCAAGTCCGCTTCGTCAGCTTGTTTTTGTAGTTCAATCAATTGCTCTTGCTCGGCGACCGAGTCTAACGAGAATTGGTACAATGCGTCTACTAAATATTTTGGAATCTCCATTTTATGCTCCTAGGGGTTCGTTACTTAAGACGCTAATCTTAAGGAATGGACAGTTAACGGCGTCTAATGCCGCGGGGGTCTTCGGCTGTCCCGATTACGGAATCATCCGTAATAAGGGCAAACTCTTTGCCGTGTATATTAAGCCGCATCCCGGTGTAGCTGCGGCACAAGATGAAATCACCTTTCTGGCACCACGGTCCTGATGGGAACTTAATAGGGTCATTATAGCAGTCAGGACCTAAGTCGACGACGAACAGCACCATGGTGAGTATACTTTCGTTGGCAACGGTAATGTCCGGCTTAATAAGCTCCGAGTTGTCGAACTTCTCGACGATTTCAGGCACGGCGCACAGGATGTGATAGCCGGTGGGTTTGGGCAGTTGTGATGCTAGTTTGGCGTGCTCGCTAGTGCTCGTACGCGTTTCTGATAAATCGGTCACTCGTCGTCATCCTCCCCTCGTGCGAGGGTGTTTAGCAGTTGTAAAAGTTGTTTAAAAGCGTCGATTTTGCCGACAATATGCCGGTACTCTGCCCAATCTGTCGGGGTGCCTTTACTCAAGGTGTCAGTATAGACGGTTATACGTTCTTTGACTTGAATCTCGAGTTTGGTCAGGATGCGCAGGGTCTCGTTGTCCATTAGTTCTCTCCAATATTAGTTACTCTTCTTAGCCGGTGCGGGCCTCTTAGCCGCCAGCTTGGCTTGTTCAAGCTGCTGCTCCAGGGTCATCTCGTGCTTGGCCATGTCATGGGCTTGGCTGGAATGATGGGTGTGTAAATCAACGGCATGCTTAGTGTGGCCGTCATGTTTTTTAGCATTTAATTCAAGCTGCTTGATATGGATATTAGCGCCGAGTTGGGCGCCGGCGGTCTCACTTTGGTCTTGCAGCTTGGCGCCTTGCAGTTGTAAACCCGCTTGTTTAATGGCGATATCGGCGTCGTCCTTTTTAGCCTTGCGTTGTAAATCTTGCGCTTTAAGCTGCAGCTCTTGTTGCTGGAGCTGAATCACCGGGTCTTGGGATTTGGCGGCGTTCTCTTGCGCCTGCTGCGCTTGTACATTCTGTTGCAATAGCTGTTGACTTGCTTTGGCAGCCAGCTGAGATACTTGTAGCTCCATTTCCATAGGGATGCCAATCTGCTCATCCTCATCCTCCGGACTGCCGTAAGTGGGAAGGGGCTGGCCCATCGCCTGCTCAATTTGTTTACGATACTCATAGCCCAGATGCTCGGCAATATGAGCGCTAAGAGCAGCCTCGAGGGCCTGTAGGGCTTGGGGATTGTTGCCATACGCACCTTGTAGGACGGACATCACTTTAGGGTCGTGCATGGCCGCCATGTGCACGGTGATATGGGCTTGGTGGTCTTGGTATAAAAACGCTTTGACCGGCTTGCCTTTGAGGATATCCTGGTTCTCGGTCACCGGGTCACGGGGTTTGGCGTCGCCGGGCATCGGGATAAGCTTCTGGTAGTCTTTAATACCTAGCACCTCTAACATCTGCCGATGTAGTAAAGGCATGTCATACAACTGCGGTGCGCCTTGGGCCAGTTGTAAAACCGCTTGGTACTGTACCACGCGTTGGGCGAGTGTCGCGGCGTTGGGGTCACTAACCGGGATGACGGCGACTTGCTTATAATCAGAGCGTTTAGCAGAGCGTCCGCCTTCTTCCGGTTCATAAGAGTAAGTCTGCGGCGTGTAGTCCCTGATGATGTCCCGTAAGAGCTGGAGCTCGCGTTTCATTGAGTAATGGATGCGGGCTTGGATCGCCGACATCATTTTTAAGGTACGTTCAAGTACAGCCAGGGTTGTGCCGACGGGCGAGTTGGAGCTCATATCGGACACGGCCAAGTCAGCGCTGCCGGCGAATTTGCGGCCTTCTTCTACTATTGCTTGGAGCAACTGGAAGAGGGTTTGAGACGGCTCTTTGTAGGGCAGCGGCATGAAATTGTCACGCAAGGTGCCGGATGGCACGTCGACGTCGCGCCACTCACCGGGGCCTATCGGCGTGTCGTCGCCTTTGACGCGCAGACCATTGGCCTTGAAGCCGCCGGGGAGATTAGACAAGGTACCCGCGTCAACCAACTGGCGGATTAAGCTGGTGCCGGACTTGGCGAAGGAGCCAATCAAGTTGACTAAGCCTAGGTTGTAAAAGCCAAAGGCCGGGATGTAGCCATAATGGACAAAATGGTTACGGCGGATTTGCTTTACATCGTCGGGGTCCCAGTTACGTCTAATGGCTAAGATGCTGGTGGTGCCTTTTTCTAGGGTGACGATGTAGGGTAATTCGATGCCGGTGGCATGGCCTTTGTCGTCTTTATGGGGGAAATCATCTAAATCAAGATTGACCTGCATCTCCAGGAGCTTGAAGCGGTCGTCTTGCGTCGCAGAGAAGCCTAAGCGCTCGGCAATTTGCTTCTCGATGTCGTCTAAGGTGTTGGACGGCTCGCCGAGCTCGACGTCCCGGTAAAAGCCGGCGTAAATCAATTTATTGACATCGTTCTTGGTCTTGCGCATGACATGGGTGATGCGCTCGGAGGACTCCAGGGATGCTGCGCCATAAGGGACGACGACATCATCGGCAGAGACGAACATGGAGACTTGGCGGCCTAGGCTGGGGTCGAAGTATACCTTCTTGAACGCATTCCCTGCGACCGCTAAACTAAACAACATACGCTCGTGGTCTGGACGCATTTCCACCATCTGTTCTGTTAAAGCCCAGTTCATGTCGGACTGTACACGCTCAGCAGCCTCTTTGAGGTCTTGCGTCTCCTTACCGATTATCTTGGTTTTACATGGGCCCATGGCGGGCCAAGTGGCTGTAATGACCTCACTGGCAAACTTTACACAGGCCTCAGTCAATAGAGGATGTACAATAGCACACGCCCCAGGCCATGGCTCTGTGCGCTCATCGAGACTTTTAATTCCAAGCAACTCTATCCCGTCCACATAGGTCTGTAGCCAGTCACGACGCGACATTTGGTCTTCATCGTAGTCCGCAAGCAGCTCACCGGATATCTTAGTTAGCTCCGCTTCGCTTAGTCTATCGGCAAGGTTCTCACCAAACTCGTCATCTTCAGGCTCTGGCATAATGTCTATGCCGTTGATGGAGACCGACTCAGGGTCATCAATTTCTATCTGGAGCTCGTCGAAATCTAACGGGGGCTGGAGGGCGCCTAAGCCTGTCGGCGCGGGGTTCAATGCGGGGGATATGGGCATAGCTATCTCCTAAATGGCAATAGCCCGGGGCCGCCGGGAAAGATGCCGATACAATTGAGTACGGCAATCAGGACTAATAAGCCAAACAAGAGGCGGATGAGCATGATAACGGGTGGTGGTAGGGGCAAGAACTGTGCCAGCAAGGTCTCGATAATGTACAGTACAATAAGTGCTACGATAATCCAGATGATGAGGTAGACCAAACAGCTAAGCATGACGATTTCCTTTAACGAAATTTAACTTGGCAGGGATAATCTGGAGATTGCTTGGAACGTGCAGTCCGGACACTTTCTTGCCTCGTAGTGGAATGATGTGGTCAACATTGCATTGTACGCCAGTTAGGCGCGTGCGCAACTCTGAAAGTATGTAAATCTCTTCCATCATCCATAAGTCTAGTGGGGAAAGCCAAGTGGGGGTACGCTGTGCTTTAGCTATTTCTCGCAAGTTCTTTTTAGCTCTGACCTTACCAGGATTATTTTGGCGATATGCCCTAGCCGTAGCGGACATACGCGCTCGGTTATTGTCCCTCCATATAGCCGCGAGTTTTGAAATACGCTCAGTATTTGAGTAATACCAATTCCTACACATCGCTATATACTTTTCCTTATTTGCCTCTCTCCAAGCCTGGCACCGAGCTAACTCCTTTTCGGGGTTTTCTTGTCGCCAGCGTTTATTATTGGCTAAGTCTATATCCTTCCTTTTTGCGTATTGGGTTTTGCTATATTCTGCTACCTTATCCGGGTTAGCCCTACGCCACGCCAAGCTTCTGGCATATATCTCTGCTTTATGCTGTTCTCTATATCCTTTAGCCTGAGCAGCCAGCTTCTCTTTATTTGCGTAATAATACGCTCTTTGTTGTGCTTTTCTTTCTTCGTGTGTCAGTGCCATTTTGGGGCTCCTATGTTTGATAGGGGTTAATAATACGCAACGCGTTTAGAGCTCTTAAAATACCTTATTTCGTCTTCTAAGTCCATCGTTGATTTGATGAATCCACCTGTACGAAAGTAGGCTAACGCCATGGATACGCAGTCAACGAGGTCATCATGGTCTCCCTGAGGGAAACTGGCGACTTCTTCAATAACTTCGTCCGCCCAGCGTCGGTTTGGCGCCCATACACGGCCCGAATTGAACAAATCAGTCGTCATAGAGAGCCTTGCGACCTTGTCGCCCGTGACCCGCGTTGGTGTGAATTCAGAACACGGGATGCCAGCGCTACGGAGCTCATAGATTAATGGCGCTCCCGAAGCTTTCTTCTCTATAATCACCTTATCTGATTGATATTCTTCAACTTTTTCCCTTGCCATCTGTTTTAGGCGGGTAAAAATACACTTTTCACGCACCATGTCCAACATGATAATGTTGGCTTGTGGCAACCCCGCGTCGTCGTCTTTGTAAAACACACCCCAGGTGATAATCGCTGAATAATCGGCGCGTTGATGCTTCTCGAAAGCGGTATCCATGGTTTGAAGTACAAATTCGATGGGCGGAGGGTTATCTGGCTCCCAACGCATCCAATCCGTGCGCTTTACTATCGCAGATTCATCTCCGGTTGGATTCTGCTGATATTGTGCATTCCATTTTGGCACTGAAATGGCGTTTTTGGTCGCTAAAATCTCAGCCATTGGCCAAAACTGAGGCCAAAGTGGGTTACCCGACGGCAGAATTGCAGGAAAACTGACATGCTTCCAGGTCTCCGTGTCGTTTAAAGCGGCATGGTTGAGGATTTGCGCGGTTAAATCTCGTTTACTCCAGCGGGTCATAACGACAACTATTTTGCCACCGGGTTGAAGCCGCTGGCGCGGGCCACTAGTATACCAGTCATAGACCTTGTCGTAGACCTCAGGCGTAGTAATGGCTTGAAGGGATTGCTGCTCATCGTGGGGATCATCTAACACAATGAGTCCGCCGCCAATCCCGGTACAACTTCCACTCACGCCTATCGCATAGTAACTCCCTCCGAAGTTGGTGTTCCACCGTCCAGCCGCTTTTGAGTCCGCTTGTAATGCTACGGTCGGGAAAATCTCCCGATACGCATCGGTATCGATCATATTACGAACCCGGCGACCGAAGCCGACCGCCAACTCAGCGGTGACGGAGCATTGCAGCACCTTATCATCCGGATATTTACCTAAATACCATGCCGGGAGCAGTACACTAGCGAACTCTGACTTGGTTGAGCGTGGGGGCATATTGATAATCAGCCGATTACTCTCACCTCTGTCGAGCGCTTCAAACTCTGCCGCCATTCTGAAGTGGTGGCGGCCTTCAATAAAGGTGGGCCACATGTGCTTCACAAACGCCAGGAAAGACTTGCGGCACAGCTCCTGGTGCTTGCGGCGTTTGAGCTCTTGTATTAAAGCCTCGAGGCGCTCACGGTCGGAGGGGGAGAGGTCAGTCAGAGCAGCCAATAGAGTAACCCCATCGCCAGTAGCCAGAGTAAAGCAAACGTTAAGACAATATTAATTAACATGCATCCCTCGCTTCGCTCGGGGATGATTCGTGCGGCTGCTGCGCAGTCTTATTCATCATCGCTCCACATGTTGATAATGGCAATAAGCCCGGCTATTATAAAGAACACCAACGCTATCATGTGACCACCAAAGAGCTCGACGACTATCCCCGGGGCGCTCATCCCTCACCGCGCAGCTCCTCGTCAGTGAGCTCGCCCCTTGCTTCGCGCTCTAAGGACAACTGGCTCTGGACATCAGACAGCTCGCCCTCTAGTACACCTAAATCATACCCTCTTAGAAGGCGATGCAGCTCTTCTTCGAGGTCGGCGGTGGGGCGTTGCTCTATTGAGATTTCTATCTTGTTAGCAAACAGCCCGACTTCGGCGACTTTGCCGAGGAGCTCGATGGACTTGAGCTTGACGGAGTCGGAACTTGCCTTTTCTGCGAGGTCAAAGAGGTTGTACAAGACATAGTTGCGCATCTTGTTGGTGGCGCCGAGCATGGTGTAATCATATTTGGTTAACAGTGCTTCGAGGTGTAGCGCTGCGCCGGGAGTGCGGGGGGCTTCGGGCGCGTCGGGGTTGCCCATGAAGATAGCCCGGGCTTGGTCCCGGTCGTCCTCGGTTATATTAATCGGTAGGCCAAAGGCTTTTAGAAATTCTGCGGTGTTAAAGGCGGCTTTGGCGCGCTGGCGGACGTCTTCCAATTCTTCGGGGCGTCGTGGTTTGGGCAAGGGATGGTGCCAATCAATCTGGGGGTTTAGTGCGGTGGTCATAGTGGGCGGCGTCTGAGGGTGGCAGTATCCAGATATCATAGTCTTAAGACTTTATCTTAGCAATAATCTCTTTGAGGTGCTCCCAGTCTCGAACTAGCCCAAGATTAATAAGCTGGCAGAGCTTCGCCTCCAATTCATAACGCGTGCGTTGGGCATGTGCATCAGCCACGGCCTGATTCCAAGTGGCACTTCCACTGTCACTTAGTATTTTACACTTGTCTCTAATCATTATTGCCAACTGGATGTATCTACCTTTATTGTCTCCACTCGGAGAGGGTATGTGCTCAGCTATTGCCGCGTTAAGCATTTTAAACTCGTCACCCCCCAGTACACGGAACTCCAGCAGTTTCCCTTCGATAAAAGTCTTATGTACCTTAACATGAAATTCGGGGCTTATTTGTTCAGCTAACAATACAGCTACGGATATGTGTCCATAGTGTCGCACACCTTTACCTTTACCTATTGTACATAAAAATGCCTCCTTTGGGAGCTCCCAAATACGTGCAGCCGCCTCGACATACTCCTCCAGGTATTTAGAGCTTAAGAACTTGTTTAGCTGTCGGACGGGCATCCCCTTCTTTAACCGATGAATATTGCCCGCCTCCATCAACGAAACTAAATCGACACCCCACTCAGTGGAAGCGAAAACTATCTCGCTGTCTACGTCTACTTTTAATATTTGTGGTTTCATAAATTTCTCCGAGTAAAAGGAAAATATTATAAAGGCGTTCCGGAATAAACGCAAATTTTTTATAAAAAATTATTTTTTAGAAATCTAAATACCTTACAAGGTGTAGGGTCTTTGGGTAGGGAGTGGTCGTCGGGAATCTGAAATGGTATGGAGATATAACGGGACTCCTTCGATGGTATTTTGCTTGGGGCGGGGTCGCCAAGTCCATCCCGCTAGTAAAGTCCCACTTTACATCCAGTATGCGAACGTTTTGCGCTTGGTATAATCCTTGCTACGTGTGTGCGCTACAATATATCCAGCAATCCAAAGTTATAGCCATTATAACCTTGTAAATAAATACTTGACTAACTACTCCAGAGTATGAGATAATATAGGCTCAAGTCAGAGTTATGAACTGACTTGGCAAAGTTAGAACTTTGAATCAATCACCCTTTTATGGAATCAAGACAATGAACATCCAAACTGAAAAACAAACGATCGACTTAACTGTTTCTTTGCACAAGCTTTTTGACTTACGGGAAGGACACGCCAATTTAATTGGGCAATTGGAGTCTAATCAGGAAGCGGGTGACAAGCTTTTACTGGCTATTAGAAGAGCGGGTTATGCGCAAGTGCAATCGGGTAGTGAGTGCCGTACCAAAGTCAACCCACCAAAGACTGGCTATTTCCCTTACCCAATTGTAAAGGAGGAGTTGACTACTCGGTTTATTGCCAAGTGTGAAAAGGATAAGAAAACTTACACACCCAAGCAATTGGCTGACTATTTGAAACAACAGATATTCATATTGAATAACTGGCTTAAGACTGGTAAGTTTAGCAGTAATGTAAGCATGACGAACCGTCGCGACGAGTACAAAACGGCTATGGATAACCTGGCCAGTGCTACACACCAAAAAGAGCTGGATAAGCAAATTTTGACTATTACTCAAATCAAAGCCAGTGAAGCGCGTAAGGTAGTAAATGACACACAAGCGCAAGTTAAAAAGCTTGGCTTAACGCTCAAAGCTTCCAGCGATAAAGACATCATAGACACGCTTAATGGGCAAATAGCAGAGCTTATGATGGATAAAATAGCTTTTGAGAAAACTGCTAAAGGTTTAGAAGACTTGGTTATTAAGCAACAAAAAGCGCTTGATGGTGCGGTTGAAAAAGTTATCAAGGCAACGGGCGAGGTTATCGAAAAAGAGGGTAAGTTACCGGGTAAGGGCAAGGGCAAGGGCAAGCCAAAAGCGCCAAGTGCGGGCACAGACGCCGATGGCAAAACGAATCACGACCCAAGTACAAACAAAATTAGCTTTAAGTCAGGTATCGCCACCGACGCGGAAGAAGAAGTAGTAGAATTTTGTGAGCATATGTTTAGCCATTTGACTACCCGTCAATTAATGTCCGCATTTGTAAAGCTTAAAACTGAACTGGGTAGCGTTGCAGACTTTGCAACGTTATAACGCGTTATAACCTATTGGAGTTTTACAAATGATTGAATTAATACCAGCGTACGGACGTACATATAGTGATACTAACGCCATGCTTAACGCTTGGTTAAATGGCTCTGACTTTAAAGTTAAGAATGGCGGACCCTATTGTTCGATACGGGACGTGGACCAACTCAAATCAGACGGTTATCAATTGGTCCGCTTGTACCCTAATAGGCTACAAGCGCATTTTTTAACTAAAGTATTGTAAATCAAACTTAACTAAGCCCGCGAAAGCGGGCTTTTTTGTGCCCGAAAGTTTTGCAAAGTGCAGTTTACTAACACCTGTTTCCTAAGGTGACGACAAGGCTAACCATCCCCTAGGGGCGATGGATAATTGTTGCTTATTTGGATACAATGGCCACTTAGCTTTGGTGTAGTTCTAGCGTGGTGAATACCCCTGATTTGGGGATATTTTAACACCTGTTCCCTAAGGTGACGACGAGGCTAAGCGCGTGATTGTGTACATTACTACACGCGGTAAATTACAACTGCATCAAGTGTTAAATTGGGCTTGATAAATCAAATCAATCAGTTAAGATAAAACGATGAGTTTTAGATTACTTATATTATATACTACTACTACTACTACCTAATAATAAAAATATATAACCCCCCTGAGAGTAATTTTTCTTGTACACACTCACTATACTACGCGTAATGGTACGTACGCTTTACATTTGAGACGGGTGGTCGTCTTAGTGAGCCCTCGTTTTTAGGTGTTTATACTCTTATTATTGGGTATTCACTACTTTACATACATACTATGCCACCTCCAGCCATCAAAGTTAGAACGTTATAACTTCCCCAAACCCGCGCCCCACAAGAACTGAGACGACCGTCTCACTTTCCTTATCACTCGATAGAAGGCCCGTTTAAAAAACACCCGTTTTTGAAGAAAGTGTACACAATTGTCTTGTTTTAACCTCAAATCTGTGTATAGTGTACCGCTCAAGGTGATTATTCAAACACCTGTTCCCAAATGAGACGACGAGCATGACACGCACCGAAGAAAAATACTACTATGACCACCGGCAGACCAGCCCCGTATCCAGCCCTACGGGCGAGTACCCGTATATCATCCCAACCCCAAGCCACTTAGAGCAAAAACAAGGTAAGAACTATTGCCGCTACTGTCGGTCATCCTACAGCCAGCGAGCTTTGATAGCTGAACACAGCTATTGTTGGAAATGTAAGCGCGCGCTTGCCTTCATGATTTATGGCGACTATTGCAACATACACCACGGTGCTTTGAGGGCGTATTTGTACCTATCACCCAAACAGTGGCAGCGCGATTACGAAGCGTACGCACACAGGCTAACCCACCCCACGCCGGAGGACGTCGCCAAAGAAAAAGCGTGGGAAGAAAGGGTAGCGCGCCTGGATACAATCCGTGCAATCGGCGCACAAATCGCACGTGGCGAGGTGATTTATGACTAAGAAAAAGTTCTCCCCTGTGGGCAAGAATAGCCCACTAACCCCCGAGCAAATCACCGCCTATAACACCTCTCGCACCCGTGATTACCGCGAGCGCCAACGCATTAAACTAGGCACCAAATGCCGTCCTCGCGCTAACTTAACCCGACGAGAGCAACTCGACCGTCTCTACAAGGCCATCAATCGCCCCGCCATGTCTTACACCGTGCCTCCAGGTGAGCATTATTACCCGCATCCTACAGGCGATACGCATAGCGCCGAATACACACGCCTCTACAACCTCGCGCGCCATAACCCACAGCTCACCAAAGAGAAAGCCGAGTATCGCCCGCGTACCACGCCTTACGTGCGCAAATCACGCCGTTGCAATGGCCGCTTAGGCCGCCCCGTCAAAGAAACTCGATGGTCTGGTCTTGCCCCGACTATCCGCCCGTCCATCCTGCGCAAGAACAAGCTTCTCAGCAAGAGTGTGCATCGCCCCAACGGGGATGCACCGCGCCCTGCCATCCCGCGCGGCACGCTCACCCAGACCATGCTCCACGAAATCATGGACTATGTCCCCCATCTCGGCGAGTTCTGGTGGATATCAGGCCAGCGCACCGGCAACGAAGCCGGTTACGACCGTCATCTCACCCACACACGCGAGCATAAAGGCGCCAAATATCCCGCTCACGCCCCGAAAAGATTTGCCGACCCCTACGCAGGCCTCCGCCCACAACGTGCCACCAGCCCACACCCACCTCGCTCATACCCCGGTGGACACATCATCACTGGCCGCACCCGCGAGCTACACCCCGTCGATAAAAACAATAACCCGATATGCAAGCCCGCCATCAAGCTCCCGATTCATACTACAACCCGCGACGCCAATGGCTTGGAGCACATCACCCATGATTTCCACCTCGTCCGCCCGTATAACCCGATGCGCGTCATCACCGTCGGCGGCGTCACCTACCCCGCTTGGCAACTGGCTATTCTCTGGATGGGTGCAGGATGCAAATGGCTGTACGCCTACGGAGCCGTGGCCCCAACACCTGTTCCTTCCCGAGCTGACCTGCGCGAGCAGGTCGGTGAGGGATGCAAGGGTAACGACGAGCCTGATACCAATGTAGACCTCACCTTTACAATGCTAGATGGGCGCCCTGCACCGCCCGTGTTCCGTGATGGCAACACACTCAACCTAACCTGGGACAATATCCGTCCTGATTTACCTCCAATCATGCCAACACAAGAAATGCTAATCGCAGCACAGCGCAAATATGACAAGAAATATGCCAAACTCAAACAACAAGAGCGAACGTTCAAGGCATTATCCGCTGAAAATAAGCGTAAAGCGCTATCTGACAAGATGCGCAAAGAGCGAATTGCCCGAGAAAAACGCCAGCTCCGTGAATCCACAAAATACAATCAGGACAAATGCATCACGAAAACGACCTTTAACAAAGTGCAAAACAAATGGGTAGTGGCTATTCCGTACCAAGAAAAGCAAGTGTTCTTTTCTGAGGCTGACGCCATAGCACATCATACACAAGTAATAGAGGAGCTAACACGAAAGGGTAAAATCAACAACACCCACATTAAGTCACAAAATAATACAGATTAGTTATTGACATTATTTAAAGTTAGACGTATTCTAACCATTCCTTTAACACTATGAGATATCACAGATGAGCGCAGTAGACATACAACCCCTCGGATGGAAAGACCGCAAAAAGATGGAGTCCGAGCGGCTTAAGATAAAGAGTAAAATTGATGTGGTGGTCAGACCCCTCAGGGATGCCGAGGTACGAGATAAGGTGCTTGAATTGGCTTTACACAGAGATTCTCTTTTCAAAGAGGTGACGACTATCACCAGCGATATTAAAGCCTATGACACCGAGGTAAAACGATTAGGTGATATAATCACCCGTTGGGAGGCTAAGCTGCAAGCGTGGGAACAGATCGAGTACAATATTGCTATCGAATTACAGAGCGCGCGCGCAATGCTAGCTAGTAAAACCAGCGAGCTTGCTACTATAAATGCGCAGTATGCTGAAGCTACGAAACTATTGGAGCAATAATTATGAAGCTAAGTAAGAGACAGAAGAGCAATCCGTATTCGTCGGCTATAGATAATGGGATAAATCAGAGTGTACACCCACATTGTGCTGACCCAAACAGCCCTCTCAATGGTAAGTTATCTGATAATGGTCAGTTACGTGAGGATGTGCACCATGCTATATTTAATAAAGAATCCGTTGCCCCCAACAAAGTCGAAATCAAACCCATACCGAAAAAGTACGATAACGACGGCGCAATAATAAAGGACTTTGAGCCAATCACCGACCCCGAGCAATTAAAACGTTACCAAGAGTTGTGTGCAATCGTCACGCATCACTATCCTGGCGCAATGGGGCGATACAAAGTGATCGAGGGATTGCGCATTTTATCCGAATGGGGGTTAGAAGGTGAAGAAGCATTAAAGTCAATTAGCGACAGTATGGTCGAATGGTTGAAATGGACGCCCCCTCCTGCGCATCACGACCGCACCGCCAAGCGTCCACCCGACATAAATCTGATAGCCTGCAAAACGTGGGATGAGTTCCATGCAGCAAAAGTGCCATCACATACGCGTACGCAACAAGAAGACCGTCATGGGATGGCATTGTTTGCACAAAAAATGCAGGAGCGCGCACAATGAGCAAGCCACAATGAGCAAGCCACACATTGATTTATTATCACGGGGAACAGGTCCCGAGTCCATCGACTACCAAAACCATCCTGTAAAAGAGCGTCTCTCAACCTGCCCTTGTGACGATTGTCTTGATTTATACAAAAAGATACACGGTAAAGACAGCCCCCTTGAGTACCGGACACAAGAAAGCGCCGATATTGAGCCTAAGCCAACACCCACCGCTGTCGTATATAACAGCTGGAAGTGTCCAGCTTACCAAATGCCGCCCTCGTCAGAGCTAGAAGAGTTGATAAAACGTGCACCTTGGGCACCGGGCAAGGTCTATCATTCACAAGATGGTATGACACCGGACATAGATACGGATGGGTCTTGGCACGCAGCGGGAAGTATTGCTCATCACTTCAAACAGTTCACGGAACTCAAATGACAATATCCATAATAGAAACAATCAAACAGAACGAATGCATCGCCCGACTCGCACAATGGAACCTAAACAGGCCTGAGTATTTCATCACCAAAATACTACCCAAGTATGCCAACGATGTTCATGTCAACGACAAAACACCTGAAGAGCGCCAAGCTTACTATGAATCGCAGTTGACAACGGCTGGCCTCGCGCATGAGCTAGCCCTACCTAACCCCGTCGAGACACCGTGGGGCATCGTCCGAGAAAGGGATGGGCTTGATTTATCGACGCTCACCCGCGCGCGTGAGTTCTGGCAGCGGCAGCATGAGTGGGCCGAGTCTGCTACACCTGAGACCGTGCAAATCATCAGTGATTTAATTGACATCACCCGCCGCATTATCATGGAGGAACAGGTGTCCTATCTGGCTATCCCACCCGGTACACAGAGGAATGAACAAGTATTAAGCCTAATCAAAGACCAGCATAAAAAAGCGTTGAAGGAGTTAGTTAATGGGCTTTAAATACCGCATGACGGGCGTCTACAGCCCTATCGAAGCTAAATGCTTTGCATACCAAAAATGGAATGAAATCAATCACGCACCGTTCGAAGTCTTTTTATTGGACTGCCAAGTGAATGATTTACTCTTCAATGACAACGGCATACAACTGAAAAAAGGCGTGGACTACATTAACGCACAGTTACATAACCCGCTATCTAAATTCAAGTAGTAAAGCAGCACTTGACAAACTACTTGTAGTCCTGTAGAATGTATCTCACAGTTTGGCATCCCTTCCCGAAGGGATGCCAGACACTTTGCCGACTTCGGCAAGGTTAGAAACATTCTAACTTTTCAAGCTACTTAGGACATACCAATGAATAACGACGCAATCGAAGCCATAGCTTACGCCCAATGGACTCAGACCACCCCTCCCATCGGGGAAAATTTTCCAACCCACTATGGACGATTTATGAAATCAAGAGATGTATTGTACGGCAAGCAAGGTAAAAACGATGAGTGTTACACGCCGGACTACGCAGTAAAACCTATTATTCAATATATTCCGGAAGGGTCTATTGTATGGTGCCCGTTCGATACTGAGGCAAGTCAATTTGTTATTCAGTTAAAACAAGCGGGGTTTGAAGTAGTGTACTCGCATATAAGCCAAGGTCAAGACTTTTATAAATACGAGCCTAAAAAATGGGACATTATGATTTCCAACCCGCCTTTTACAGGGAAGCGCAAAATTTTTGAGCGCGCATTAAGTTTCAATAAGCCTTTTGCTTTAATCATGAGCAATACTTGGCTTAACGACGCCGCTCCAAAACAATTATTTAAGGATAAGGATTTACAATTGCTAATGTTTAATGAGCGCATGAAGTTTGATAATCAAGACAACTCGCAAAACAAAATTACTTTTAGCAGTAGTTATTATTGCTGGAACTTCCTACCTAAACAACTCATTATGGGGTCATTGAAAGATTATGGAAAATAGTAATCCGTTCCGTCCTGGGACACAAGCACACCTGTTCTGTGAGATAGCACATGTTGATTACCTTACGGGATTTTCTGATATTGTAGAATTGCCCACACTTATTGCGGTCGGCCTGCAACAAGAGGTAGGCAGTAATGGAGGTAGCTGGTGCCGCTCCGATGGTGTACTCGGTTCCAAGTTTAACATCCATAGGCGGCTGGCAGGGGGCAGGATAGTGTCGGTACAGCTTGTCGGCTTTGCCAAGAATAATTTCACTAACAAAATTGATACTGCTATCATCGACGCTTACAAGAATGCTAATTGTAGAGTGTTGGCTATTAAAGGCAAGACTATCGAGATAGACCATAAAGATGGGCGCAAAGATGACTATAGCTTGCACGATAATCAAACATTGGATGATTTTCAGCCCTTACATAAGAGTGCTAATGTAGCCAAACGCCGACATTGTAATGTATGTAAAGAAACCAGAATACGCTTTGATGCAACTCGACTAGGATACAGTGTCCCACAATACATAGGAACTACGCACTATACGGGCTCATGCGTGGGTTGTTATTGGTATGATATGGAGACATTCAACCGACATGTATCTGAGGACTATGTGAAAATTAGGTAGTAAACCTAGACTCGACAAACTAGCTTTACTAATGCTATAATATGCCTGACTTAAAAATTCAGATTTAGAGTAAAGCCTACCGGACTCGTGGCATTGTAACGACCGGGCAGTGCAGGACAGCTAACTTAACCGTGTCCATACCGTTAAGACTATCGCTGCACGACCTCCCATCACTCCCCTAAGGGCGAGTTATAACTTTTCTAACCTTACCGAGATACCATAATGAAATCAGTAACAATTGTCGCCACGCTTGTGGCATCCCTCGTCACTTATTATGTAAAAGCGGATGAGTACACCGACCAGCAACAGCTGCAAGTCTTGCAACAAATCCAACAGACCCAACAGTTTGAGCAGATGCAAGAGTACGGCAGACAGGCTACAGAGGATTACGAGAACCAAATGCCGGAAGCCCGTGGCCGTGCTATCCGTGAAAAGTATATGGAGAGGCAAGCCTACGAACAAGCCATCACGTCAGGAGAATGAAATGAAAATCAAAGACCTAAAACTAATGATGACCGCTAGCGCTGTAAAGGATGTGCGCTATTACTTGAATGGCGTCAACGTGACATCCAGGTATGTGGTTGCCAGCGATGGCCATCGCTTGGCCAGGGTGATGTTCGATGAGCCCTATTACTTCCCGGCAGGGGAGGAGGATGCCCATGTTAATAACATTATGGTTCCACGTGAATCCATCAAGGCGTTCCTGTCCAAGTGTGGCAAAGTGCCGCCCAATATGCCGGTTGAAATCAAGCAGGGCATGTATCCCAACCAGTACACGTTAGAGTGTGCCGGTGTGATAGAGTTCTTCCATCCGATAGATTGCCAACGGTATCCAAGCTTTGATAAACTACTCGAACTGATTGCAAAGGGTCCGGTTATCAAGCCAACCTACTCTATGCAGTTTGAGTGGCGCTACCTGCATGAGGCCTATGCGGGGCTGGAAGTGTGGAGCAAAGTAGCAAAAGGCAGCTCGCTGGCCACCGAGCTGCATATAATTGAAGATGGCTTGGGCTTCGGGTATTTTGAAGTGGATAATGCGACCTACATTATCATGTCCAAGCGAGTGTAAAGTTAGATTGATTCTAACGTCACTCGCCCTTAGGGGAGTGACTGCAATAAGGAGTACGACCCCATCCTATTATAATAGGGGTCAGTGAGTAATAAGAGAGAACGAAATGTCAAACATAGTAAATTTTAAAACACCTGTTTCCAATGTTGCTACCCTGTCATCAAGTGCGATGTTAGTAAACCTTACCGTTACACAGTGGACAGCGCGTAAGTTGGACAAGAAAGTGTCGGTCGATATTGATATCGAGAACAATACTACCACACGCTCAGGCAATTACAATAAAAATCTATTAGCCGGTGACTCGGCGCTGTCTAATTTACAGAAGCTGGGCAGTGCAGCACGGGCCTATCATAACAACGTCACCACGCCATGGTCTGATATGGGGCCCCGCCTGCTGCCGACAGCGTTATTCTTCGATTACAAAAAAGAGATGGCGCGCTTCGAGAAACTGTACACTCAAGAGGTCGAAGCGTTCCTGCTGGACTACCCGCATAAGATAGCCTATGCCCAGTACACCTTGGGCGACTTGTACAACCACGAGGATTATCCGACTTTGGAAAATATCCGGGGCAAGTTCGGCTTGACCGTAAGCTATATGCCACTGCCCGAAGTAGGGGATTTCAGATTGGACATCAATAACCAAGGCTTGCGGGAGTTGCAAGAGCAGTACCAAACCATGTATAATGACAGCCTCAGCAATGCGATGCAGTCTGTCTGGGACCGTCTGTATGACAGCCTGACCCGCTTGTCTAATGGCTTAAAGATTGAGGGCGGCAAACGTGGTATCATAGTAGGTAGCACGTTCGACGGAGCGAAGGAGCTATGTACACTTCTAAGTCACTTAAACATAAACGGCGATACGAAATTGGAATCCATGCGCCAAGCGTTGGAGAGTGCCATGAATGGGCTTGATGTGACGGATGTTAGAAATTCAGATTACCAGCGCACTCTCCTCAAGTCTTCTGTAGATTCGATACTTGACAAGTTCTAGGGGTATCTGTAGAATAGGTAACTGTGGCTAGAGGGATACCTCGAAACCGGCATGAACACCCGTCGCCACACATCCTTTCGTTCCTAACCTACGTTCAGAGGTTCACATGCTTACCCAAGAAATCCTAAAATACCATTTGTCTTATGCTCCTGAAACCGGAGAGTTTGTCTGGATTAGGCCAAGAGCCAATTGGATGAAGCCGGGGAGTGTTGCTGGATTTACAGAGAAGAAGGGGTATCGAAGTATTATCTTATATGGCAAAACATATAAGCTGCATAGGATTGTCTGGCTTTATGTATACAACAAGTGGCCTCCATCTGATATCGACCATATAAATGGTATCAAAGCTGATAATAGGTTGTGTAATCTTAGAGAGGCTACGCGTAGCCAAAATATAAGACATAGTGGTGTATATAAGAACAATATATCTGGGCATAAAGGTGTCTATTATCATGCCCGCCTAGATAAATGGGAGGCGCATATCCACTACAACAAAAAATTACGGTACTTAGGCGTATACCCTACGAAAGAAGAAGCAATAGCAGTGTATACGGCGTTCGCCGCTGCTATATGTAAAGAATTTCTCCATTCTAGTTTGGAGGGAGGTCTCGTTGGTGCCGATGCACCAGTAATGAAACGGTCTCGTCGGTGCCGAAACACTGACAGTAAATAATGAGAGTTTAAAATGAGCGCAATAAAAAAACCCTACGAATCCATCCCAATGACTGAAGTTATCAATAGCATCAGTCTGATTGGCCACAAAGTTACTGTCCTCGTTGAAGGTGAAACGGGAACAGGTAAGAGTTCTATTCTCAAGGAGCTGGCCAAGCTCCACCCCAACCATGTCGCCGCTTATGTGGACATATCAACCAAAGATACCGGTGATTTGCTTATCCCCCGCATCACGACCATTGATGGCACACCCGTGTCCGAGTTCGTGCCCAACTCTGAATGGGGCTTGCAACATGGCAAGCCACTGATAGTCATGCTGGATGAGTTGGGTAAGGCGTCGAAATCTGTCATGAACTCGTGCCTTAGGGTGATGTTGGAGCGCAAGATAGGCACACATGCTTTGCCTGAGGGCTCTATCGTCTTCGCGACGACCAACCTGACCGCAGAAGGGCTGGGGGATAACATGCCAGCGCATGCTCGAAATCGTATCGTAACCGTACGAATGGCTAAACCAAGCCCGATGGACTGGCGCATGAATTTTGCGGAGCATAACGGTGTTCACCCCGTTGCCATTGCAACGGTTTTAGAATTTCCGGAGATGTTCGCGAGTTTCCAGGACTATGAAAAACCCGAACAGAACTCGTATATTTATGACCCTCGCAGCCCACGCAGAGCATTCGTGACGCCACGAAGTCTGGAGCGTGCCAGTGATATTCTCCATGCCTGCTCAGCACTGAACGAAGATGTGCTGGTACACCTGCTACAAGGTGCAGTTGGCGAAAGAGCAGCTCAAGACATACTTATGATTTTAAAACTTGATAATAGCCTACCCACCTTCGCCTCCATCGCCGCCAGTCCCGAGACAGCCAAAATAAGTAAATCCGGGGCGTCCCTCTGTCTCATTGTCAGCAAGCTCATCGGTAACTGCACCAAAGAGAACATGGACAATGTATTGATTTACCTGGACCGGCTACCCCGCGAGGCGATTGCTTTGTTTATGCGGGGCATCATGAGTTCCAATAGCCCGAAGCGACCCATCGCGGTCACCAATCGGAAATTTACCGAGCTGGCCGTTCGTTTAGGTTTTCTCTTCTCTTAATACCTTATAGCCAAGGTTATAACGGTTATAACCTTGGTAGGAGACATAACATGATAATTACAATGAAAGAAGAGGACCTGCGCGCTATCCTCGAAACATTTAAGCTTACGCCGCAAGAGATTGACCGTATGCTTGATGATATCAGGCTCCCGGAAGGGCACACTTTAACAGCGGATGACTTTGAAACCGTTGAAGATTTTGGGAGAACAACGCCATGAGCTTATCAACAGCAGACAGAATAACTAAGCAACATATTTGGCTGATGGGGCACAAACCCACTATGCATTACTCAGGTATTGTTATGGTGGGCGACGTGGACATATCGGATGCGCTGCCCACGGCGGGCACCAATGGTCGTGATGTAACTTATAATCCACAGTTCGTGGACTCTCTCACCGAGCAGCAACTGCGGGGCTTGGTGCTGCACGAGGCAGGGCACAAAGCTTACCAACATCTCTTTTTATGGCAAGAGCTGTACAAAGAGGATGCCAAGCTGGCGAACATGGCTTGTGATTATGTTATAAATCTTGAAATCTATGACCTTGACCCACGCGGGGTTGAGATAGCTCTGCCCCCTAACCCCTGCCTGGACGAGAAGTATCGGGGCATGGACACGAAACAGGTGTTTGAATTACTCAAGCAAGACAAAGCCAATGGGGGCCAAGGCGGCAAGGGCGAGCCGATGGACGACCATCAATGGGAAGACGCCCAAGCCTTGCCTGAAGAAGAGCGCCAAGCCTTGGCCAAGGAGATTGACAATGCCATACGCCAAGGCGTTTTTATGAGCGGAAAGCTCGGTGGCGATGTCTCCCGTGGCTTCAATGCCTTGCTGGAGCCTAAGGTCGACTGGCGCGACCAGCTCCGGGACTATGTAAGTACCGTAACAGCCGGTCGTGGGGACAGCACTTGGGCACGCCCTAACCGCCGTTTTATGGCCATGGACTTGTATTTACCCAGCCAAATCAGTGAGTCTATTGGCAATATCGTCGTGGGTATCGACACGAGCGGCTCGATATCGGGCGAAGCCATCACTGCGGCGCTGTCTGAATTAGTTGGCATCTGTAATAACACCACGCCCGAACGAGTTGACCTTTTATATTGGGACACTCGCGTCGTTTCACATGAAACCTATTTCGAGGGCGACTATGAGAGCATTGCAACGTCCACGAAACCTGCGGGTGGCGGCGGTTCGAGCTGCGTCGAAGTGTTCGAGTATATCAAAGACAACAAGCTCGACCCGTTAGTGTGTATCCACATTACTGATGGCTTCATTGAGTACCCGCAACTACCCCCCAACTATCCGGTGCTGTGGGTGATATGCAACGGTAGTGACCACCACCAACCGCCGTTCGGGAGCTTTATCAGGGTGAAGCTGTGAAGGCTTCATCCCCCACTACGTGGGAGACTCAGTCATGAAACACCTGGCCGTGATTTATAATCCTACTATGTATACTTGGTCGATGCTGTATTGCTCCCCGCATTACCCCATCGCCAATTCCTTAAGCACAGTAACGGTCAATGCCTATAGTTTACCTGAGCTGGTCGCTGAGAAGGTCGCCATGCTCAGGCTGGTTGCGATAGGCGACACCGTGCCGGACATTGGAAAACGGGTGGACGAGCACAAGTTCGCCGTCCATCTTCCTGACGATTATGGGATAAAAGGGTTGGAGCTATGAAAAAAGTTTATGTATCACAAGAGTTTGAACCTTTGACGGGTACCCCTTTCCGTAGGGTACAAGTAAGGTCGCCTACTGTATCAGGCTCAGTAGAAATATCTGTCGATGAACTGTCGTCGGAAATCACTGACCGTATCGCAATGCTTCGTATAGCGCCCGAGGAGGATGAGGTCATCGGAGTCGGCAGGAATCTGGGCGGTGACTTGTACTTCCTCTACTTCCCCGATGACTTCGACTTGACGAGGTTGCGGCCATGACACTGCGTATCCACGTCAATTCCAAGGGAGATATCTACAGCTACACACGGCTTGACCTTATCTCCCTTGCGCTGGATGACCCGCTTACACCGTTGGTGATGGGTAATCTAGCGATGTTAAAATTAGCCGAGGTCGGTGATACGGTGGCCGATATTGGTGTTAAACTAACGCCATCTGTGTTCATTTGCTGCGAACTCTCACCCGGCCATAATCCTACCATTGAGGATATTTTGATTTTTATTAAGGCCCTTTCATGAAACCACTTAATTCTGATTTCACCCGCTGCTACGGTGACGGATGCCCTGAGAAGGCCAGCTGCCTGCGCTTTATGACGATGAAAATTGACCCGCCTAACACAGTTTTTTCGTATGCACTGTCCCTCAGGCGGCACCCTAACGAGACCTGCGAGAGTAAATTAGATGGCGACGTATCGGATATCCACCCCTTGTGAGTCCCTATTCTGCCACTTCGACGAAGCCCGGGGCATCTGCCTCGGCTGCTTCAGAACCCGCTATGACTTACGGCATTGGACGGGATATAACGATATTTTAAGGCAGAAAGTAATGATGCGTTCTTTTGAGCGCATGGATGATTTCTTTATTGTAAATGAGCAGTTCTTTAATCGAAACCTTGACCATTACGACGGGTGAGGGTATTATATGAACCCTAAGCGCTGCCTTGCCCTGCTTAGCCTAGCTTAGCGATGCGCTGCAAAGCAAAGACTAATTAATTAGTGGTCTACACTCTCTGACGAGAGTGTTTTCCAGTAACTAATTATAAGGTGTCTTATGTCCTATTTAACGCCCGAAGGGCGAATCAAAAAGCAAATCAAAGCTATACTGGCTGAGTATGGGGTATATTATTTCATGCCAGCGCCCGGGTTTACTTGTAAAGTAGGCGTTCCAGACTATATATGCTGCCTTAATGGGCATTTCATAGCCATCGAAGCCAAGGCCGGGCGCAAGCTGCCGACGCTGCTGCAACAACGTGAACTTGACTTAATCAACGCCGCAGGCGGCGTGGCTTTGGTGGTTAACGCCGACAACATACACGCTTTTCCCCTCATACTACAAGAGATAATGAAATGCAACTACTAACTCTGGACGCAGAAACTTTTTATGCAAAAGATTATTCCCTAAGTAAGCTGACGACCGAGCAATATATAACAGATGACCGCTTCGAGGTTATCGGTGTATCCACCAAGATTAACAACGAGCCCGCACAATGGTTCTCCGGAACATTTGATGAGACGAAAGCATACCTAAACCAATTTGATTGGGATGATATTGCATTAGTAAACCACAATAGTCTATTCGACTCAAGCATCCTTGGCCTGCGCTTCGGTATCCACCCTAAGAAGCTCATCGACACGCTAAGTATGTCAAGAGCAATCCATGGCATCGAGGTCGGGGGCAGTCTGGCCAAGCTGGCTGAGCATTACCAGCTGGGTGTCAAGGGCACTGAGGTCATCAATGCCTTGGGTAAACGTAAACAAGACTTTACTACTGAAGAACTAGCGCGCTATGGTGAGTACTGCAAGAACGACACCGAGCTAACGTACAAATTGTTTTACAAACTACTGCCGCACTTTACTAAATCTGAATTAGACATTATTGATATCACCCTGAAGATGGCCACACGACCGTTGTTGGAATTGGATAAAGCCGTGCTGACCGCACACCTTGCCGACGTGCAAGCTAAAAAACAAGCGCTCATGGACAAGGTCATTGTCTCTCGAAAAGAGCTGATGTCCAACGTCAAATTGGCGCAACTGCTGATAGACTGTGGCGTGGAGCCGCCAATGAAGCTGTCGCCGACTACCGGTAAGCCGGCCTATGCGTTCGCTAAAACAGACGAGGGCTTCAAAGCATTACTTGACTCTGATAACCTTATGGTACAAACTATTGTTGCTGCTCGGTTGGGTGTTAAATCAACGCTTGAAGAAACGCGATGTGAAAGGGTTATTGGCATTGCAGAAAGGAACAGGTGTTGTCCTTTCCCGCTGAAGTATTACAGTGCCGCGACAGGGCGCTGGGCGGGGGCAGATAAAATCAATGTCCAGAATTTCCCGCGTAAGTCGCCGTTAAAGCGAGCGTTCAAGGCCCCCGAGGGTTATGTTATTCTGGGCGCGGACTTAAAACAAATCGAACTGCGCGTGGGCCTCTGGCTGTCGTCGGAGTGGGAGAAACTGGATATCCTGGCAGGCGGGCTGGACTTGTATAAAGTCTTCGCCTCAGAGGTACTGGGTGTTGCCTATGATGAGGTCACAGAAGACCAGCGCTTTATTGCCAAGACCTCCTGTATCGCAGAAGGACAGCTTGTCCTTACCCCAAGGGGTTTAGTGCCTATAGAAAACATTTTGGTAGACGATAGAGTATGGGATGGGGTAGAATGGGTCTCACATGATGGGGTCATTTACCAAGGGGAGAGAGATGTCATCACATACCAAGGACTTACAGCCACTACCGACCATATTATATTTACGCAAACTGGTGAGACCCGCCAGTTCGGGGATGCCGCCAATTTATCAGCGCGTCTCGCTACTACCGGAGATGATAGGCGCCCGCTTAAATTCATGGGAGATAATCAGTACCGAGATACAACAAACAGTGAAATCGGGGAGCATAAAGATACATGTGCGCTGCGTTTGTGGCAGAGAGCAGTGGGCGTATGTAGAGGCCATTATCAGAGGGCAGTCCAGACGATGCAAGCCTTGTGCAACACGAACTCGGCACCAAAGGCAAGGTCATCTGATTGTCTGGGACAAGGTTACGGAGCTTATACAAAAACGGGCAACAGCTATGCAACAAAGATGCTGCAATCCTATGGACAAAGGCTACGCCAATTACGGAGGACGAGGGATTCAGTTTTTGTTTGGCTCAACGAAAGAGTGTGTAGAGTATATCAAAACGTTGCCTCTCTGGGATTCCGGGTTGGAGGTGGACCGAATCGACAACAATGGACACTATGCAGTAGGGAACTTGCGTATGGTGTCCCGCAAGGTACAGACCAGCAATCGTCGAAATACGATGTGGATTTCGTGGCGAGAGGAAATGCTTCTGGTAGCGGACTGGGCAGAATCCCCTTACGCACTGAGAGTAACCTGCAAGTATGTTCAGCAGGGTTTAACGGGGGAACAAATTATCCAGACCGCATGGGACTCAGTGGCGAAGAAATGCAAGAATTGGCGGGGGATAAAAAGAAAGTTAGAGTCTATGACATATTAAACGCCGGCCCTAGGCATCGCTTCACGGTGTCTAACGTGTTAGTCCATAACTGTCTGTCATTGGTTTTTGGGGTGGGCGCGGCGAAGCTGCAAGCGGCTATTCTCTCGGGTATAGGTTTGGATGTGGGCATCGTCGAAAGTAAACGGATAGTGGAATTTTACCGAGACAACCACCCCGGTGTGAGAGCAGCATGGTCGGCGTGTGGTAACGCTATTAAGTTATTAACCACAGGCGGTGAGGGGATGATACTAACCGATAATTTAATCAAGGTCGAAGGGCGCAAGGGTATCCGGCTACCGTCAGGACTGTATTTAAAATACCCTGAGCTACAGTATTCTGAAGATGCGCAGACCCGGAAGCGGGAATATAAATACAAAATTAGAAGCAGTTGGGATAGATTGTACAGCGGTAAGTGTTTTAACAATATTACTCAGGCAACTGCACGCTGTATCTTTGCTGAGGCGCTACCCAAAATCAATAAGCATTACCCTATTGTATTATTGATTCACGACGCCGCCTATGTCCTGGTGCCGGAGGGGGGTGTAGAGGAGGCGAAGCAGATTTTAGAAGAAATCATGTGCCAGCCGCCGGACTGGATGCCGGATATTCCCTTGGAGGTTGAGTTTCATTATGGCCGAACTCTTTTCGATTGTTAGGCAGTGTCTGTATTGTTGGCTACACGGCTTTGGCATGAAAACTGGAGCGGAGATTTGGCTTAGACGCCAAGGCATCCGCGAAAATTCTAACTATCATTTAGGCTCACAGAGGCGACCACGTGAATGAAATAGAGATTAGTTTTCACAGTATTGAGTTAAGTATTTTTTATAATATCGACCCCAAGATTGGCTTGAATATTTTGTATATCTACCATTTCGATGAGGAAATCTCCTGTTATCTTAATTTCTACGCGGTTTCGGAAATCAAACAGGCGATTTGGGAGCATCTCGATTCTCCTGATACTCTTTCAATAGCAAATCAATGAGTTGTGTTAGGGGGAGTCCCAAATCTAATGATAGCTGCTTAAGGTTTTTGTGTGTCTGAACCTTAACCAGCAGAGAAACATATTTTTTATTCATATATAAGGTTGCGTATTAAATTAGGGGGTGTATAATATTATATATGAAATTTATAGAGGGGGTTAATTTATGTGAGTCAAAGCTATGCAATGCTTAGCCGTGCACTGCGATGCTGAGCGATGCCGTGCCTAGCTATGCTCTGCGGAGCAATGCAAAGCCTAATTAATTAGGGTACTGAGTCTTCTCACGAGGGCTTAGTGCGGTAATTAATTTACCAAAGCGCTGCTGTGCCTTGCTATGCGAAGCCATGCGGAGCAATGCAAAGGCTATTTTAATAATAGCGTACTAGCCATTCCAACGAGTGGTTAGTGCGGTATTGTACCACTGCGATGCAGTGCGATGCCTTGCAGTGCCAAGCTTAGCATAGCACAGCGAAGCAAAGGCCGTGCCTTTTAGGCACGGCACCCTATTTTTAGGAGAATCAAATGTCAAAAATGTTGCCGTGGAGTTATTCGGGGCTAAGCCAATTTCAAGTATGCCCGTTGCAATTCTACGAGCATCGCGTACGTAAAAGCGTACCGTTCATAGAGACCGATGCGATTAAGTACGGCAAAGCCCTGCACAGCGCGGCGGAGTTTTACATCAAGTCCAACATGCCCTTGCCTGCCGAGTTTGCGTTCATGCAGAGCTACCTGGATAAGCTAATAGCGTTGCCGGGCAAAAAATATGTCGAGCTACAGATGGGCATAGCTATCAAAGATTGGGCGTTTGTCCATTGTGATTACTGGGATTCAAGCTGCTGGTATCGGGGCGTCAGTGATTTTATTTCCGTTGACCACGATAATGAGAAAGCTTACCTGGTCGATTTTAAGACCGGTAAGAGTGCAGCCTATGCCGACACCACCCAGTTGGCATTACTGGCGGCGCTTATTTTTCTGCATTTCCCGAAGGTCAAAACGGTCAAAAGCATGCTGTTGTTCGTCAAGGCTGGACAAATTGTCAAAGCAGAGTATGATTTTGCCAGTCGGTTTACAGTGTTTGCGCATCTGAATCAGGACTTAAAACGCCTGAAAGCGGCGTACGAAAGTAACGTGTGGAATCCAACGCAGAACAATTTCTGCAAGCGCTGGTGTGCGGTACATACCTGTGTACATAACGGAGAATATAGTGAGTGAGGAAGAGGTAGCGTACTTAACGCTGGAGCATCTGAAAGCTATCCGCAAGACCGGCGAGCGTACCGCAGAGGACGTGAAAGATATCATACACCGTGTGTCCTCACTTGAGAGGTCAACGGCATTACTACACCTTGATTTAGCTCAAATCAACTATCGTCTGGATACTTTCGATGGGCGCTTGGGGCATATCGAGAAACGATTGGAGTTAGAATGAATGAACTACCCACAAACGGCCCCGGCAAATACGATGATATTTGTACGGTGGCGCGAGAAAGAACCGATGCGCAAGCCGCCATTGTTATTATAATTAATGGCGTGTTGGGCAGTGGTTTCTCACTACAGTCGGAACATCCGGATGTAGTAGTCCAACTACCCGATATGCTTGAAACAATGGCTAAAGAAATACGTGAAATAATTACTGAGGAGAAGGCAGATGCCGTACAAAGACATGAATGACCGCGACCCGTCACACGAGGCCCAGGTCGAAAAGAAAAACCCCAAAGCCGTGGCCGCACGCAAGAAACGGCAGCAGGCTAGACAATTGTACGATAAACTCGATATCCCTAGAAAAGGTAAGGATATTGACCATATTAAGGGCACCGAAGCCGGCAACGCCAAGAGCAATCTCAGGCTACAGACGCCGTCACAGAACCGGTCATTCCCACGTAATTCAAATCACACTGCAAAGAGGAAGTAACATGCAAATATCAACCAAGTCAGTGATATCACTGGCAGAGGAAGCGGGGCTCCCGCCCTCTTTAATCGAGCGCCACACCGATGCTTTAACGCATTTTGCACTCCGCCTGCGCATGGCAGAACGGCGCGTTTGTCGTAATAAGCTGCGCAACTGGACCATAGACAAGTCCCTGAGCAAGCCGCCGCTACTTGAGGCGCTGACGGAGCATGATTGAGATAATACATGATAAGGTGTTATCCGTCACCACGGATAGCCCTGACGACATTACAACAGTAATAGACAAGTACAAGATAGACAATGGCAAAGTGCTCATCCCCTTTAATCTGGGGAATGTTCACATATTAAAAAACATGGGCTTTACGGTACCGTCGCCCATTGAGACTCGGTATGGGTGGCCTGGACTCCATAAACCCTTTTCGCATCAGCGCAGTATCGCTTCGTTTTTGACCTTGAATAGGCGGGCGTATAACTTTGGCGAATTAGGAATTGGCAAAACGAAAAGCGCTATCTGGGCTGCCGACTACCTACTAAGTATAGGTGCTATACGGCGTGTATTGGTTATCGCGCCGCTTAGCATCCTCGATTCTGCATGGAAGCAGGAGATATTCAGGACAGTGATGCATCGGTCTGTTGATGTGGCGCATGGCACAAAGGAGAAACGCGAGGCAATAATCAATAGTAAAGCTGAGTTTATACTTATCAATTATGATGGCGTCGAGATTGTGATTGACGCTTTGGACCGAGGTAACTTTGATTTAATCATAATTGATGAGTGCTTTGTAGCTGGGACACGAGTTCTTACGCCTATTGGTTTTAGAGCTATTGAACAAATCGTAGAAGGTGATATAATAGAGACAAGTTGGGGGCCAAGACCCGTAACCAAAACGTTTCATAAACAATCATCCAACATAGTTGAAGTCGAGTTTGAAGATGGTATCAAAATTACCTGCACAGAAGAGCACCCTTTCTCAACCCGAAATGGTTGGGTCGCCGCAAAAGACCTCCTTGGTGAAATATGTACTACATCAAGAGAATTGTCACACCTGCGGGACGCCGTTCGAGCAGAAGGTGTTTGCCAACCAGAAGGCATCTCACTATTGTTCTCGCGCATGTTGGAAAGAGTCGTACTATGTAGATTTGGTGTGCGGGCATTGCGGAAAAAAGTATCGAAAGGTAAAGAGTTACTTAAGAACCAACCCTGCAAAATATTGCAGCACAAAATGTACGGCGCAAGCGCGCTCTGCAAAAGTTATGGGGGAGACAGTTATGTGTCCGGTCTGCGGAGGGGAGCATTTTGTACCCCACAGAGTGTTGCGGTATCGTCCAGCATTAACCTGTTCCCGTTCCTGCGCCAGAAAGTTAGTGTGGCAAACAGAGCGAAAGCGGATGATGGATGGCGTACAGAAAGCAGCGGAGAAGCATCGGGGCCAACCCTCACCTCTCAGGGGGATTCCCCATACAGAAGAGCGCAAGCAACAACAGCGTGCGCTGGCAGTAGAGTTGGGGAGTCGGGAACCGTTCATGCGAGTGCGGGGCGGCAATGGTACGGGTATGTCAAGAGTAGAGTTACTAATGCGCTCAATACTCCCAGAAAGTTTCCAATACAACTATATTGTAAAGACATTACAAAAGCGTGGAAGCGGGTATCCCTATCACTACAAGCTGGATTTCGCAGACCCTTTACAGATGATTTGTTTAGAAGTAGACGGGTACAGCCACAATACAATACAGCGTCAAGAACAAGACAGGAAGAAAGAGGCGTTGCTTCAGGACTTAGGGTGGTCAGTGTTACGCGTATCCAACAAGGATGTCCTCGCGATGTTTGGAATCTGGAAGTAGCGGGCCCTCATGATTATATCGTTGAGGATGTGCTAGTCCATAACTGCAACTACATAAAGAACGTCCAAACCCGCAAGCACAAGTTCATTAACAAGTTGATTAAAGCGGATACCTGGTGCTGGCTAATGACCGCTACACCGGCTGCGCAGAGCCCTTGTGATGCCTATGGTCTGGCGCGTATGATAGACCCTAAATCAGTGCCTCGGTCTTATGGTGCATTTAGGGAGATGGTGCAGTATAAAATCAATATGTTTATGTGGATAAATAAACCCGATGCAGAGCGAACAGTACACAGAGTTTTACAACCCGCAATTAGATTTACTAAATCAGAATGTTTGGATTTACCTGAGCTATTATATGAGACGCGTGAAGTACCTCTGACCGCACAGCAAAACAAGTATTACAAACTTCTAAAAAAGGAAATGATGATTCTCGCTGCGGGTACAACGGTCACTGCGGCGAACGCAGCGGTTCTGATTGGAAAGTTGTTGCAAATTTCAGCGGGCAACTGTTATGATGAACGTGGGGATATTATTGAGTTTGATATCTCCAACCGATTCAGAGAGCTGTGTGATATCATCCGTGAGACGCGTAACAAAACGATAGTGTTTGTGCAGTTTAGGAACTCCATCGAGCGAATCATGCGGATGCTGCAGGATGAAGGCATTACTTGCGAGGCCATTCACGGGAAAATCCCCATGAATAAGCGGGATGTCATCTTCTCTGATTTCCAAAACAAACCCGACCCGCAAGTGTTAATCATCCAGCCGCAAGCTGCGGCACACGGTGTGACATTGACAAAAGCGGATACGACAATATGGTTCGGGGTACCCATGTCCTTTGAAATTTACCAACAAGGGAATGGGCGTACGCACCGCGCCGGACAACGCAACCAATGTACTGTTGTCCATTTGATAGGTAGTGATGTTGAGAAGAAAGTATTGAACGCGTTGGACAAAAAGAATATGTCCGCAACGACTCTATTGGCATTATTTAAAGAGGTAATAAAATGACAGCAAGCGAAATAGAAGATTTTAATGATTTATTATCTGATGCTGAGATGAACGCCAGCACGGATTGGGAACTCGAATTCACCGGTAGTATGAGGGCGCATTATAAAAAATATGGCGATGACACCTATGTGTCCGCCAAGCAATTACATCACCTGGAGAAGATTGCAAATGTGTGAGACGTTACATTTGATATCCATTGTACTGCTTATTGGCGCTATCGGTATGATGTGGGTGCTACACAGTGTAGGCAAGGCGCTGAATAAACAAGATGAGCGGGATAAGAGTTGACAAACTAGCTTTACAACTGTATAATAATCTCACAGTCAACAACTAAACAGGACAAGACTATGCCCGATGTAGAAAAGATAGTATCCGTCTATCTGAAAATCAGAAACAAGAAAGCGGAAATCACCAAGGCTTATGAAGCGCAGATAGCAGAGCTTGACGCTAAACAAGATATGCTCCAAAGCGCATTGCTTGATTTGTGTAAAGAACTGGGCGTTGAATCAGTTCGTACAGAATCCGGCACTGCCTTTAGGACTATCAAAGAACGAGTCTTCGTATCGGATTGGGCAGCTGTAGAGCAATTCATCTACGACAATGACGCGTTTGATTTGGTCGAGAAAAGGCTTGCCCAGAACGCGGCTAAGTCATGGATAAAAGACTTCCCAGACAAACCTATCCCGTCTGTGGTTGTAGACAGAAAGTTTACTATAACGGTTAGGAGAGGTAAGCCATGAGCGATTATTCTAATAATGAACTGTTACATCCGGACCTTCCTGAACCGGACATTTTCTTAACCGAAAAAGAAGTCAGGGAAATTTTAGGGTTATCCCGGCAGTCTTGTTATAATATGCGCCGAGCCGGCATCTTCACCAGCCACTATATCAAAGGCAAAGTGAAATACTCGGCCAAAGAAGTCGAAGCGTACATTGAGCGCAAATCATTGCCTGATATCCGTGTGACGCCAACAATCAGAACGCGTGCCAAACCCGGCGAACCGAAGAAGGAAAGAGTTTATACCAAGCCTGCCCCGTCTGTTGCCAAGATGAGCAAGCGCACCCCACCCCCTGCTACGATGCCAGAACCATCGTATGAGGACTTTGATAATTACTTTATATAAGAGAGCACCATGAGCAACTTAAGCATATTTAAAAACGGCGGCGGCGTCCCTGCCCATCTTCAAAAAAGAGAGCTGTCTGCCGCCACCAAAGCCTTGATGGGTGGTTTTGAAAACCGCCGTATCTCTATCCGGGGCGGGGTCTTCCGCAAGGTCATCAATGGTCAGGAGGTGGGTTCCATCCCCGAACGGGCACTGAACGTGGTCATTGTTGGCGTCGCCGAGCATACTTCCCGGCAGTATTACAAAGCCGCCTATCAGGAGAATGCCGACCCGGTGGCACCGGACTGCTACAGTGCTGACGGCATCACGCCGATGGCAACAGCGACGGCGATTCAAGCAGCCACCTGCGCCGCCTGTCCACAGAATATCGCAGGCTCAGGCCAAGGTGATTCCAAAGCCTGCCGCTTCCAACGCCGCATTGCGGTGGTCTTGGAGAAAAACCTGGAAGATGGTGAGGTTTATGAAATGACGCTGGCAGCGACCAGTCTGTTTGGTGGCAAGGGCAAGCCTGACCCCGACAAGATGGGCATGCGCCAGTACGCCAACTTTTTGGGTGGTTACGGCGTCAACATCGACGCCGTGGTCACTGAATTGCGCTTTGATTTGGACGCCGCCACCCCGAAATTACTGTTCGCGGCATTAAGACCGTTAGAGACGGATGAGCTGTTGCTGGTTGAGGAATATTCCAAATTGCCGGAGACTATCCAGGCTATCACATACAGCTTTGGTGGGGTGGTGGTGAAACCGGCGGCTGCCGAATTGCCCTTTATCCAGCCTCGCCCAGCTCCTGCCCCCGCAGCTGCGTCAGTGCCTGAGCCAGAGCCCGTCGTTCCGGCACGCACAAGGGTCACTCGAAATCGCCCCGCCGCAGCCGCTGCGCCTGCCCCTGAAGTCATTCCGGAGCCGATACGCCGTGAAAGCCACGCCGCGCCGCAACCCGCCTCGACAAATATTGATGAGCTGCTATCGGAGTGGGGCGACGAGTGATATAATTTTTCTTCCATAGCGATGCGATGCCTAGCCTAGCTTAGCGTTGCGATGCGATGCTATGCAGTGCAAAGGCCACTTTAAAGTGGCAAGAACGAGCGGCTTAGGCCGCTCCTTTTTCCTCTTCGGGACACATCAAAAATGGACCCACATGATTTCCTCAGCTCCATCCTACCCAACACCGGCCCGTACTGTTTCACCCTCATTAAGAACGGCCTCGTTAATCAACAATTCATTGATGCTATCCCCACTGATGCCGAGCTCGTAGAGTTCGCCAACGACTACGCCGACCACGATATTTATTTCGCCGTCGCCAGCTTCCAAACCAAAACCAGCCGCACCCAAGCCAATGTCGCCCAACTTAAATCCTTATGGATTGATTTGGACGTCGGCGGCAAATCAGCCTATGCTACCAAGAAGGATGCCAAACAAGCGCTTGATAAATTCGTCGCTGCTGCCGGGCTTCCTGCACCTACGCTGGTAGACTCCGGTGGTGGTGCACATATCTATTGGCCACTAACACAGGCTATTGATATCCCTGAGTGGAAGGCGTTGGTTCTGGCATTACTAAGCAAAGCGACGGAGCACGGGTTTAGCATTAAAGACATCGGTGTTTCCAAAGACAGCGCCCGCATTCTACGGGTTCCCGGAACAACTAACCATAAGTTCGACCCACTGCGACTCGTCGCCGTTATCAAGACTGGCACACCAACCGACCCGACTGTACTGGGGAGTTTGCTTAGCGTCGGCGCACCCATCCCGAATAATCCCAAAGTTAGAACGAATCTAACTTCACAGGCGGTAAGTAAACTCTCTCCGTTAACCCGCGCCTTGATGTCTCACCAAGGCCAGCAATACGGGCAGGTGATTACCCGGTCGATGCAGGGAACAGGTTGTGTGCAGTTGGCTAATGCTTATATCAATCAGGATGATTTAACGGGTATGCATTGGTGGAGCGTGATGTCTATCCCGCAGTTCACCGAGCAACGCCAGGAAGCGGTGCATAACCTCTCCTATCAGCACAGCAACTATTCAATCGAAGCCACCTTGCTTAAGGCCGAGCGCACCGACGGGCCGTATGCCTGCGCCAAGATAAGCGAGCATCGTCCGGAGCTCTGCACCGCCTGCCCTCATTACGGGAATATCACTTACCCTTTTTTGCTCGATAGGACCCCCCGCCCGGAGCAGGTCCACCCACTCAATGAAGACATTGCCCGCAGCGGCTTACCCCCCATAGTTTATCCGTATTTACCCGGCGCGCGGGCGGGTATTTATGTTAAACAATTTATCCCTAACAAAGACGGCGACGGTGGCTCCATGGCCATCAAACACGTCTACAATCATACCTTTTACGTGTCAGGGCGCTGCCTTGACCCGCACGAGGGAGAGCTGGTCCACATGAAACTGATACGCCCCCACGACGGTGTTAAGGACTTTTCCGCGCCGTTATCCGAGATTACCGCCAAGGAGAAATGCAGGGAGCACTTCTCCAAACAAGGCATGGCCGCAGATGCGTTTAAAATGAAGATGCTGATGGAATACACCACCGAGTTTTGCAGTTACTTACAAGAGATCGACAAAGCCGACAATATCCGTGTCCAGTTCGGTTGGCATGACAATGACACCTGCTTCATTGTCGGCAACCGGGAGATTCGCAAAGACGGCATCTATTACTCAATGCCCTCCAACGATACCCTGCAAGCCTCTGTCCAGTTTACCAAAGTCGGTACCTTGGCGGCATGGCAATCGGTCGCTCAGCGCTACGCAGGGCCTGATAATGAGGTACGGGCATTTGCCTTAATGATAGGCTTGGGCTGCCCGATGTTCAAATACTTGGGTCACGGCGGCGCTATCCTGCACTTGACCAACACACTATCGGGTGTCGGTAAGTCTGCCGCCCAAGGCTTGGCATTGAGCGCCTGGGGTCACCCCGACAAGGGCATGAGTCTGATGAAAGACACCCTGAACATGCGTCTGCATCGCCTGGGTGTGATGAACAATGTGGTGTTCTGCATGGATGAAATCACCCAGATGACCGCCGAAGAAGTCGGTACCCTGGCGTACTCGATTAGCCAAGGCCGAGGCAAAGGCCGCATGGAGGCGTCGGCCAACCGTGAGCGGGCCAATAACACCACCTGGAGCGTGCCGTGCATTACCTCGGGCAACGCCAATATCCATGACGTCTTAAAAGCCAACAGCATGAACTCCGATGGCGAGGTCATGCGGGTGCTGGAGATGCGCGTCGAGCCCATCACCGGCATCACCAAGGAAGAGTCTGACCGACTGTTTATTGATGTCCTGCAGAACAACTACGGGCATGCGGGGGAAATCATTGTCCAGTATATCCTCAACCATCGGGAGGAGTGCTTCACGCGTCTGAAGGCCATCCAGAAAGAGTTTGATTTGGCCATGGGCTACCTTAACCCCGAGCGCTATTATTCATTGCTCACAACCACAGCCTTATGGGGTGGGGAGATTGGCAACATGCTCGGCCTGATTGATATCCCGCTGGCGCCTATTGTAGATTACTTGATGAAACAAAACACAGACACCCGTAGCGAGGTGCGTACGCCTGAGCAAATATCGGGTAATACCATCGGGACATTTATCAACGAGCACGCCGGCAATCATACCTTGGTGATTGACATGCGCCCGTCGAATATCCCCGGTGACCTACGCCCGGCGGTACAAATGCCGCGTGGCGAGCTGATGATACGCATTGAAACCGATACCAAAATGATTTATATCACCACTACCAGCCTGCGCAGTTGGTGCAGCAAGAAGCGGGTGTCGTTCAATGACACCGTCGAGGAGCTCAAGACCAAAGGTGCTTTGATAACCACCGGTCAAGTGAAGATGGCCGAAGGCACGCAGACATCATCGCCCGCAGTACGGGCGCTTATTTTAGACAAGACAATTTTAGATGAGATGGGGTTATAAAAACTATGTGTAATTGCGCAGAAGAAATTAATGTCAAATTAGCCGATATGAATTTACGCTTGGTCGGCGCGTTTATTCTTTCAAAAGACATGGAGTT
>Ga0302293_10000047_pt1 | contig 70159 bp, 77 predicted proteins | sample III_Fen_N2_2_FD_198758 | JGI IMG/M metagenome (GOLD analysis project Ga0302293, IMG submission 198758) | Peat permafrost microbial communities from Stordalen Mire near Abisko, Sweden - III_Fen_N2_2 | ecosystem: Environmental > Terrestrial > Soil > Wetlands > Permafrost | place: Sweden: Abisko...
CCACACCTGTGGTAACCGACGGCTGATAACCTTCACCCGGATTGCTGATTTCAACATCATACGATCCTGGCGTAATGGAGTTAATTTGAAATTTACCATCGAAATCGGTGGTTGCATTCCCCTTAACTGTTCCATTTTGTTTGATGGCGACAACACATCCGTAGAGCGCCTCCTTCTTTTCCTTGTCCACAATGGTACCACGAATTGTTCCCAGACCAGACTGGGAATAACCGTAAAACACTGTCAACAAGGTACTTACAAGTAACAAGTTGAGTTTTCGTAACATAAGTACAGTTTAATTTTACACCTTTAAGTTTGTAACAAAGCCCGTAAATATAGAAAAAATCGATGTGTTAACATTTCTTAAAAAAGAATTCACTTCGTTTTTTACTTAACTTACATTAACAAATGTATAACAATAGATTTCCCCAAAAAGCGTCAAGAGTGGCTATTTTCAGTCATTTTATACAAGTCTACGTTTTGAATCAGCTCACAATGATTATTTTCGCAATATGTCATGTGTCCAAATTATTACGCAAAGTGACTTTTCCATTTATTTAATGGAAGTAGATGAAAATAAGGCTGATACATATTTAACCGATTTAACCGCTGAAGAAATTGCTAAATTTTATTCGATCGGTCACTCGGCCAAACAGCTGGAATTTGCCGCATCGCGCTCACTGCGCACTTCTATATTCGGTTGTAAACAGATTTATTACAATGAATTTGGCTCTCCTTATATAGAAGATCAGGGGTTTATCTCGCTTTCGCACACCCACGGCTTGGTTGCTTTGGCTCATTCCAAAACATTTAACGTGGGACTGGATGTGGAATCGATCCGCGAGAAGGCTAAATTACTTCACCCCAAATTCATTCATCCATCCGAAAGAGCCTATTTTGATACTGAAAATACCTTTGACATGTCGTTGCTTTGGTCTTTTAAAGAAACCTTGTTTAAATTGGCCGATAGAAAGGGAGTTCATTTCAGTGCAGATTTGATTATTCGCAAAGAAGGTGAGCGCTTTTTTGGAACCATTCATCAATACGATGTCTTGCATGAGTATGAACTAATTTACCAGTCATTTAAACAATATTTAATAACTTGCAATTCAAGTAAAGAAAAACCTCAACAAATTGACAGTATTAGAGCAGATAAGTAAAGAAGTCGGTCAAATTGCACTGCTTATTGATCCGGAAAAGAGTGTTGATCAACAAGCGCTGATCGAATTGGTGCGAAAAGCCGATTTTGCCGGAATTCATTTTTTCTTTGTTGGAGGAAGTACCGTTCATCGAAAAGACATTGAACGTGTGGTGGGAATCATCAAACAACACAGCTCTATTCCCGTATTGTTATTCCCTGGCGCAAGTCACCAACTTTCTGCCGAAGCCGATGCTCTCTTATTTCTGAATCTGATTTCAGGGCGTAATCCCGATTTCCTAATAGGTCACCATGTGCAATGCGCCGAAGAAGTTTTAGGAATGAATCTGGAGGTAATTCCTACAGCTTATATATTAATAGATGGCGGAAAATTGACGTCTGTAGCTTACGTGAGTCAAACAACGCCCATTCCACGGGAACAACTTTCCATTGCACGCCAAACGGCTATTGCCGGACATTTAATGGGACAACGACTTATTTATTTCGATGCGGGAAGTGGCGCCAATCAACATGTTCCTATTGCATTGGTAAAAGAAATCAAATCAACTCTCCCCTCTCCTGTTATTGTAGGCGGCGGAATAAGATCTGTTGAAGCGGTTTCGGATATGCAACAAGCCGGCGCCAATGTCATTGTGATTGGTAATAAAATCGAAGAAGACATCGACTTTTTATTGGATCTCAGATCGTTTATTCGTGGTGATGTGTCAGCGCCCAATCCCAATCTTTGAAAACGGGTTCGTAGCCTTTCGACTTGATGACTTCCGTAAAATCATCCGTTGATCGCGTATCGTCGATTTCAAATTGCTCCAAACTCACATTCGGCGAAGCATAACCTCCCGGATCGGTCTTAGATTCGGCAGAAATAGACGTGATTCCCAATTGAATAACATGATCTCGAAATACCGCTGATTCACGCGTAGACATGGATAATTCCACCTCTTGATTAAACAATCTGTAGGCGCAGATAAGTTGCACCAAATCCCTATCAGACATCACCGATTTCAGCTCTACTCCACCAGCGCAAGGCCTTAATCGCGGAAAGGAAACGGCATATTTTGTTTTCCAATATGTTTTCTCGAGATAATCCAAATGGGTTGCGCAGAAAAAGGTATCCGTCCGCCAATCTTCTAGGCCAAACAATACTCCTAATCCTATTTTATGAACTCCGGCTCTCCCAAGTCTGTCGGGCGTATCAAGTCGGTAATTGAAATTCGATTTTTTTCCTTTCGGATGATGGATTTTATAATCCGCTTTATGATACGTTTCTTGGTAAACAAGCACCGCATAAAGGCCATCGTCGATCAGCGTTTTGTAATCCGCTTCATCCAACGGTTGCACTTCCATGGAAATCTGCGAAAAGTAAGGCTTCAACAAACCGATCGCATTCCTGAAATAAGGCAATCCAACTGTTTTGTTGGCTTCGCCGGTAACCAGCAAAAGATGGTCGTAACCTTTCTCTTTCACAATACGTGCTTCAGCATGAATCTCAGCATCAGTAAGTGTTTTCCGTTCAATATCCACATCCAGACTAAACCCGCAATAGGTGCAGATATTCTGACATTCATTCGACAAATAAAGCGGAATATACATGTGGATTACCTTCCCGAATCTACGCAACGTCAATTCGTGACTCTTTTGAGCCATTTCTTCTAAAAACGGAGCCGCAGCAGGTGAAATCAATGCTTTGAAATCTTCCAATGATCGCACTTCGTTTGACAACGCACGTTTTACATCGGCCTCGGTTTTCCCGTAAATTGATTGTTTGGTCGTTTCCCAATCCAATTGGTCAAAGACATCCTGAAAAGATCGATCAGATTTCATTTAGAAAACCGGTTAACGGACTACTTGCCATAGCCGAGGTGTGTGGTGTTGCTAAAGTTGATTCAAATGCCAAACGACCGGCTTCTACTGCCAATTTAAATGCTCGTGCCATTCCCACAGGATCACCACTTACAGCAATCGCTGTATTTACTAGAACAGCCGCAGCGCCCATTTCCATTGCTTCTGCAGCATGTGATGGAGCACCAATTCCGGCATCAACGATTACGGGAACCGAAGATTGCTCGATAATCATGCGCAAGAATGCTTTGGTTTGGAGTCCTTGATTGGAACCAATGGCAGCACCCAAAGGCATTACCGCGGCTACGCCTACATCTTCCAGGCGTTTACACAAAACCGGATCGGCATGAATGTATGGAAGTACAATAAAACCTTCTTTCACAAGCTCTTCTGCCGCTAACAACGTCTCAATCGGATCGGGCATTAAATACTTAGGATCGGGATGAATCTCGAGTTTCAACCAATTGGTTTGAAAGGCTTCGCGCGATAACTGCGCTGCAAAAACAGCCTCCTTTGCCGTTCTGGCTCCAGAAGTATTCGGCAACAAATGTTGGTGCGGATGCTGAACACGCTTCAAAATGTCGTCATCCAAGGTATGCTTCACACGCTTCAAAGCCACTGTAATCAACTCAGAACCACTCGCCAAAAGCGCTTGTTCCATTAACTCATTGGCACTGAATTTACCCGTTCCGGTAAACAAGCGTGATGTAAATATTTTATCTCCCAACTGTAAGTTCATACGCTTCTACTTTATCAACAAATGCCCGAATTGATTCAGGACTGTGTTTTTCATTAAAAAATGCTCCGGAAACGGCGATACCGTAAACACCTGTTTCCAAAATCGGTTGCACATCCGAAGCTAAAATTCCACCGATGGCATATACTGGAACTTCTAGGTTCTCTTGTTTCAAGAAATTGATAATTCGCTGATATCCTTCAATTCCTAAAATAGGCTTTAAAGTTGATTTAGTCGTAGTTGAACGAAAAGGGCCCACACCAAAATAGCTCATTTGAACACCATTAAATCGTTGAATCTCCTCTATCGAATTGGCTGTTCCGCCGAGAATCTTTCCTGTAGTAAGTTGATGAAGTGCTTGTGTAGGATGAACATCTTCCTGACCGATATGCAATCCGTCGGCATGACTAAATCGCGCCACATCCGCTTCATCATTGATCGTGAGCACCATTCCCAGCGCTTCGGTCACAGCACGCATTTTATCAGCAATCTCATGAAAAGTTGCCAAAAAATGTTTGTGGGGAAACCGCTGAATAAAATCGTCTTCTTTGATGCGTAATTGGATCCAATTCACTCCGTTTTCATGCAAACGATGCACCCAAGCAAGTTCTTCAAATTGCTCATCCGGATGTGTAATGTATTGGATTCGAGGTAATTTCATTGCATCACTATCAATTACACTTTCAGGAGGAACCACTAAGATTCGACACTTTTTCCCTTCGTCAGTATTACCTGTATCAGGTTATGAGGGTTTTTCTCAGCCAGCGCATTCTAGCGCACAGCACCCCTAAAAGTTTCAACAAAGGTACACAGGATGGATTTATTGAACAATGAAAAAGCGTTTAATTTATTCCGCTTGGAATACAGCAATGGCAAATGGATGGCTATTGTTCTTTCTAACCAATAAAGACTAAGGTGGCACGGGTATCAGCTACTGCTCGCGATGTACCAAAATCACCTACGGAAGCAGATTACTTAACACTCATTTTTGTAATAAAAAAACGGATACATTGAGCCTTTATTCCGTTAGCACATTAAACTAGAACAGTTTACTCCATCACAGACACCCTTTAATCAACAAGGTGTATTCGATTTGGTGCTTGTCTATTTTTGTATGTATATTTACCCTGTGCTACGAGTGTGTTAAAAAAGATTAAAATTAACTTTCAGACTTCAATTTATTGACTGACAGCATTTTAAACCATGTAACAAAGCCTCCTTTTTTCTCACATGTACTGGTCGATTAGTGATTGTATTGAATGGATCTCCCATCCTTCGATGCTATTTTGAACGGGTATTATTGTTGAATAAATTAAATTTCTAAACATGCGCAAACAAATACTATTAGGAGTTTTAGCTGCATTTGGGTTAATGACCACGGTGCAGGTTAATGCTCAGGAAGGTAATTTCAAGTGCGGTCTCCCTAATCAATTAAAAAAATTGTATGCCGAGGATCCGCAAATGGAGTTAGACTACCGTCACCTAGTAAACCAATACAAAGAGACGAGAATGGTCAACGGAAAAAAACGTCAAGTTTATATCATTCCGATTGTATTTCATATCGTACACGAATACGGAAACGAGAACGTTACAGATGCTCAGATTTATGATCAAATGGACATCTTGAACGAGGATTACAGCAAAACTAACGCTGACACCAATCAAGTTGTTCCAGCTTTTGATACACTTATCGGTACTGCAATGATTGAGTTTCGTTTGGCAACAATCGACCCTTACGGAAATTGCACCAACGGAATCGAGCACATTTACTCGCATCAAACAAATGCAGGTGATGACTACTCAAAACTAAACCAATGGAATCGTGCAAACTACCTTAACGTTTGGGTTGTTAGTACAATCGGTGAAGCTGGAGTAGCAGGTTATGCTTATTACCCAACTGCAACTACTGGAGGTTCATTCTTTAGAGATGGTATTATTATCTTGAACGATTATGTTGGAAGTATCGGTACAAGCGCTCCTTACTCTTCACGTGCTTTGACACACGAGATTGGTCACTACCTTGGTTTATCCCATACATGGGGAAGCACCAATGATCCGGAAGTTGCTTGTGGAGATGATGATGTAGATGACACACCGATTACTAAAGGTCACAATAGCTGTACTGCTGCTGATTTGATCGACGAAACATGTGTTCCTGGAATTATTGAAAACACACAAAACTTCATGGAGTACAGTTACTGTTCTCACATGTTTACAATGGATCAAGTTGATTTCATGCACAACGTTTTAGCGCAAGAAACAGGTGGTCGTAATAATCTTTATGCCGAAACAAATCTTACTGAAACAGGTACCGATGTTATGCCGGCTCCTTTGTGTTCACCAGTTGCAGATTTCTCTGCTGACAAACGCATGACTTGTGTTGGTGATGTTGTGAATTTCAAAGATGCTTCTTGGAGAGCAGGTGTTACTAGTTATTCATGGTCATTCCCTGGTGGAACACCATCTACTTCTACTTCTGCAAACCCGCAAGTTGTTTACAACCAAGACGGTTACTATTCAGTAACATTGACTGTTTCAAATGCTACAGGTTCAGATACAAAAACATTCAACAACATGATGTACATCAGTGCTGCATGGCCTGAGTTTGTTGGTCCTTACACTGAAGATTTCGAAGGTGCTTCTGCAGGATGGTGGCATACACAAAACCCTGAAGATAACTGGGCTCGTTTTATGTTGATCCCTAACGTTGGTAAAGGTCAAACAAAAGGTTTCATGTTGAATAACTACAAAGATGTTAGCGCTGCTGATGCTTATACAGCTGATTGGTTCTATTATGACCGTTTAGGTAACTCTAAAGATTACTTGATCTCTCCATCATTTGATTTGTCACACACATCTAACGTAAACGTTTCTTTTGACTATTCTTACGGTACAAAAGCAACTGCTTTGGCTGATATCACTGAAGAAGTGAAAGTTTATACTTCAAGAGATTGTGGTGAAACTTGGCAAATTCGTTCAAATGCAACTCTTTCTGCAGATGAACTAGTTTCTGCAGGTTATGTTGGAAGTACTAATTTCGTTCCTACAGTAGACGCACAATGGAAAACACAATCGTTTACATATGCTACAACTGCTCAGGATTCAAAATTGCGTTTCCGTTTTGAATTTATCGCATCTGATAAATCAAGCAACTTCTTCTTAGATAACTTCAATATCTCCGGTACATTGAGTATTGAAGAAAACGGCGAAAGCATAGGTGTATCAATTGCACCGAATCCGGTTGCTGCAGGTTCAGAAGTTGCTGTTCAAGTAAACGGAACATCAGAAGACTTAGAATTGCAAGTTGTTGATGTAAACGGTGCTTTGATTTCAGTAACGAAAGTTGCCGCTTCAAACGGTACACAAACAGTAATGATTCCAATGAACGTTGCAAAAGGATGTTACTTCCTAAATGCAATCAAAGGAAATGTAAAATCGACAAACCGTGTGATTGTTTTCTAAACATTCACATTAAAATAATCAAACGCCTTCCGCTTCAAGTGGAGGGCGTTTTTGTTTTAGACCACTATCAGGCGTTTTTCATCATTTAAGAAAGATGTCAATTTAAACAAGCCCTTTTCGCTGAATAGATAGACACTGCATCTAACTCAATACGAAAGCATTAACACTTATAATACCTTACATTTCGGATAGTTTTGAAAATCTAAAAACCCATCGATATGTATAAACGATTACTATTAAGTGGACTCACCTCTATTTGTCTGCTCACAAGTGTTTCCGTAATAGCTCAAGGTCAACCTTGCGGCGCCTCGGAACGACTAAAAAAACTGTATGCGGAGGACCCGCAATTAAAATTAGACCGCGAACTTCTGATGCATAAATACACTGAAGTACGCGAAGAATCCAATGGAAAGAAACGCCAATTGATTGTGATCCCGGTTGTCTTTCATATCATGCATGAATACGGACCTGAAAACATCAGTGACGCTCAGGTGCAGCAAGAAATGACCATTCTCAATGAAGACTTTAATAAACTTAACGCCGACACCACACAAACTATCAGCATTTTTAAACCCATTGCCGGCGACGCTGAAATAGAATTTCGCTTGGCACGACTTGATCCGTACGGAAATTGCACCAATGGAATTGAACATATTTACACCCATCTAACCGACAACGGAGATGACTTCTGTAAACTAAGCCAATGGAACAGAGCCGAATACTTAAATATTTGGGTAGTCAGCTCATTTGAAGAACCCGGATTGTTAGGTTATTCCTTCTACCCTACTGCTGCCGTTGGTGGCAACTTTTTCAGAGACGGTATTATCATGCTTCATTCTCAGATAGGAACTACAGGAACTGCTGTTGGTTCTGATGGCCGAACGTTAACACATGAAATCGGTCATTATCTTGGACTTTCACATACTTGGGGCGATAGTAATGATCCGGAAATAGCTTGCGGTGATGATGACGTTGCTGATACACCTATTACCAAAGGCCATTTCAGTGTTTGTCCATTGTATGATAAAGACTGCGATACAACCATTGTTGAAAACGTACAGAATTTCATGGAGTATAGCCAATGTTCAACTATGTTTACTAAAGATCAGGCAACTTTCATGCACAACGTTTTACTGCAAGAAACTAGCGGTAGAAACAATTTGTACACGGAAGAAAATCTGGCATTGACCGGAGTTGATCAGATTCCCGCACCTACCTGTATTCCTGTTGCTGATTTCTCTTCGGATAAACGTATGGTTTGTGTCGGTGACGAAGTTCAATTTGATGATGCATCTTGGAGAGCAACCGTAACCGATTATGCGTGGTCGTTTCCAGGAGGAACACCTTCTACCTCAACAGTTGCCAATCCGACGGTTGTTTACAATCAAGACGGTTATTATACGGTTTCATTGATTGTTTCGAATGCCAACGGATCGGATACAATGACCTTCCCGAATATGATCTACGCCAGTGCCGCTTGGCCTGAGTTTACGGGTCCTTATAACGAAGATTTCGAAAGCGGTTCTGCCGGATGGTGGCATGTACAAAATCCTGAGAACAATTGGGCGCGCTTTCAATTGCTAAATGGAGTTGGAAGAGGTAATTCAAGAGGGTTTGAACTTAACAACTACAAAGACATTAGCAATGCCGAAGCCTATACCAATGATTGGTTCTACTATGATCGCTTAGGGAATTCGAAAGACTACCTGATTTCGCCTTCATTTGATTTATCGCATACTTCAAACGTAATCGTTTCATTTGATTATGCCTACGGTACAAAAGCTACTACTTTAGAAGATGTTACCGAACAAGTGAAAGTCTATACCTCTCGCGATTGTGGTCAAAGCTGGCAACTGCGCTCCAACGCCACTTTGTCTGATGAAGAAATCATTTCGGCTGGTTATGTAGGTAACAGCAACTTCATACCCACTGTTGATGAAGAATGGAAAACTCAATCGTTTACCTATGCAACAACTCCCCAAGATTCAAAATTACGTTTCCGTTTCGAGTTCATCGCTTCCGATAAATCGAGCAATTTCTTTTTCGATAATTTCAATATCTCAGGTACGTTGGGCATTGAAGAAAACGGCGAAAGTTTAGGAATCTCCATTGCACCCAATCCGGTTGCTGCAGGATCTGAAATTGCCGTTGAAATCAACGGAACTTCCGAAAACATGGAATTGCAAGTGGTTGATATTAATGGCGCTTTGATCTCTGTAACACAAGTTGCGGCTTCCAACGGAACACAAACAGTTATGCTTCCAATGAACGTAGCCAAAGGATGTTATTTCATCAACGCTGTAAAAGGAAATATCCATTCAACAAATCGCGTGATCGTATTTTAACAATCATCTAATTGATTTTCAAGCGCCTTCATTACCGGAGGCGCTTTTTTATTTCCGTAAAAATCACAACAAACGTTGACACAAGATGCATTTTGCGTAATTTTGGATTTGAACTTTAGGGGTGTTTCCCATTCGTGGTGAAACTGAGAATTACCCTTTGAACTTGAGGCGGATGATACCGACGTAAGGAAAAGTGAGCAGCTTGTTTGCGCTCCTATCGTTCTGATTACAAGGAGTTATGCAGTTAAAATTCAACGATCAGCACATTGAAACTCTCGCCTCCAACTTACAAGAGTTGTTGGAAGAGAACGGACTTTTATCAAAAACGGGCATTGCAGTAGCAATTAATGACCGCGTGATTCAACGTTCACAATGGGCCGATAAACAATTAAACGAACAAGATGTTGTTCTTGTCATTACTGCAGCTGCAGGAGGATAAATGAAGCATTTCAAAAAACGAATCCCGACGATATATGTCGGAATCAAAAAATTGAACAGATGAAAAAAGAAACATTACCTACAGAAAATACCATAACACGTGTGCCTTTTCCTGCATCACGAAAAATTTTCGTTCCCGGTAAACTGCACAACATTCAGGTTGCCATGCGCGAAATTGAGCTCACGGAATCGAAACCGATGTTTTCTGACGGTGAATTCACCAAAGAAATCAATGCACCGGTCACTGTGTACGATACTTCCGGCCCTTACACCGACGAAAATGCCGAAATCGATGTAAAAAAAGGACTGGCTCGTTTACGCGAACAATGGATCATCGATCGTGGTGATGTGGAACAACTGCCATCTATTTCATCGGAATACGGCATTAAACGTTTGAATGATCCTTCATTGGATGAATTGCGTTTTAACCACACAACGCAGCCTTACAAGGCAAAAGCAGGTAAAAATGTGACGCAATTGCACTATGCCCGCCAAGGAATCATCACACCCGAAATGGAATACATTGCCATACGTGAAAATCAACGTATCGACGAAATTCAGCAAATAAGTCCGCAACACGCAGGTGAAAGTTTTGGTGCCAATACCCCGAAAGGAATGATTACACCGGAGTTTGTGCGCGACGAGATTGCAGCAGGTAGAGCCATCATCCCAAATAATATCAATCACCCGGAAAGCGAACCGATGATCATTGGGCGTAACTTTTTGGTGAAAATCAATGCCAATATCGGTAACTCGGCCGTTTCATCTTCCATTGAAGAAGAAGTTGAAAAAGCGGTTTGGGCTTGTCGTTGGGGTGCAGATACGATTATGGACCTTTCAACGGGAAAAAACATTCACGAAACCCGCGAGTGGATTTTGCGCAACTCCCCTGTTCCGATTGGAACCGTTCCGATTTATCAAGCCTTGGAAAAAGTCAACGGAAAAGCCGAAGACCTTACTTGGGAGATCTTTAAAGACACGTTGATTGAGCAAGCAGAACAAGGTGTGGATTATTTCACCATTCACGCCGGAGTATTGCTTCGTTATGTGCCACTTACAGCTAAACGTTTGACCGGAATTGTTTCCCGTGGAGGATCGATTATGGCTAAATGGTGTTTGGCACATCACAAAGAAAATTTCCTATACACGCATTTCGAAGAGATTTGTGAAATCATGAAAGCGTATGATGTTGCCTTCTCGCTTGGAGACGGTTTGCGTCCGGGTTCCATTGCTGATGCCAATGATGCCGCACAATTCGGTGAGTTGGAAACATTGGGCGAATTGACCAAAATTGCCTGGAAACACGATGTGCAGGTAATGATTGAAGGTCCGGGACACGTTCCGATGCACCTCATCAAAGAAAACATGGACAAACAATTGAAAGAATGCCACGAGGCACCTTTCTACACACTTGGGCCATTAACTACCGACATTGCTCCGGGTTACGACCACATTACATCCGGAATTGGAGCAGCTATGATCGGTTGGTTCGGTTGCGCCATGTTGTGCTACGTAACACCGAAAGAACACCTTGGTTTACCGAATAAAAAAGACGTGAAAGACGGTGTGATTACCTACAAACTTGCGGCACACGCGGCAGATTTGGCAAAAGGTCACCCAGGTTCACAACACCGCGACAACGCATTGAGTAAAGCTCGTTTTGAATTCCGTTGGGAAGATCAATTCAACTTATCGCTTGATCCGGATACGGCGCGTGAATACCACGACGAAACACTTCCTTCCGACAACGCGAAAGTAGCTCACTTCTGCTCGATGTGCGGACCGCATTTCTGCTCAATGAAAATCACGCAAGATGTACGTGATTACGCCAAAGCGCAAGGAATTGCCGAAGAAGAAGCCTTGAAAAAAGGCATGGAAGACATGTCGAAAGAATTCATTGATCGCGGTGCAGATGTGTATCTGGAACCAGAGAAATTGAAATAACAATCAATCAGCGGGTGTGGGATTCTTTTCACACCCGTTCTTTTTTCTAATGATGATCATTCTCTTCACAACGCCCGATTTCTCAAGCACAGAATCGCTATTGCTTAATCGCATGCTGGAACAGCCAACCTTGCGTGTACATCTGCGAAAGCCTGATTCTGCTATAAATGAATTCGAACAACTGTTGAAGTCGATTGATTCCGATTACCATTCGCGCATTGTTATACACCAACATCATTCGTTAGCGGAAAGGTATCAACTAGCTGGAATTCATTTAACGGAAAAAGATCGTTCCGATCAACCGCAATCAACAAAAGCGATTTCAACTTCCTTTCACGACCTTCAAACAGCTATAAACGAACAGGAATATTACCGCTATTTCTTCTGCTCTCCCGTTTTCCCCAGTATTTCAAAAGCCGGTTACACAACCGATGAAAACTGGGATATTTCTGCTGAAACCGAAACATTTCGAGAAAAAGCCGTTGCCTTAGGCGGAATTGACCTCAATAAATTAATCGCCGTTCGCCAGCGCGGATTTCAACACATTGCGGTTTTGGGAACAGTTTGGCAAGCTCCCGATCCGGTAAAAGAGCTCGATGAACTATTCAGACGCTTTTAACCCGAGTATGTGTATCTTTGAGCCAAATTGATCCCCGAAATATGACACTGGAACAGCTCAACACGCTTCTTGAAGGAACACTAACGGAATTAAACGTTTCCGAACCGAATGAGATGCAAGCTGCATTGATTGCACGCGTGAAGCAAGGTGGCGATGCCGTTATTCTCACCGACAGAACCAATGATCCGTCGACAGGTATTGCATTTGTTTCGGTGATGAAAGCTCCCAGAGCCTTTGAAGGTTCTCCGCGTGTGTTGATTCTTTCGCCAAGCATCGACAGTGTGCATGTATTGCACAAACAATTGACCGAATGGACAAGACGTACCGAAATTGCCGTTGAATTGGGGCATGACAAAGGAAATATGATCTTGGAACGCAACAATATTTTTGATGGCGCCGACATCATTATCGGGAATCCGAAACGGGTGATTGACCTCTATCATCAAAATGGCATTCACATGAATCAGTTGAGTTTGTTCATCATTGACGAGGCTTCCATTATTGGAAATACGCCAACTACCGCTGCATTTGTGTACCGTTTGGCAGAAAGCCTTCCGAAATGCCAACGCATTATTATCACTAAAGAAATTACACCACGCGTCGAAAAAATGATCGAATTGCTGTGTGTAAACCCGAAAGTGATGGAATTTGAAACTCCGGAAGCATAACTCATGTCGCGCAAAAGACCGTATTGTTTGACCATTGCCGGATTTGATCCTTCGGGTGGCGCAGGTTTGGTGGCCGATTGTAAGACTTTCGAGCAACTGCATGTGCAAGGATTGAGTGTTCTTACGGCCAATACCGTTCAAACAGAAGATCAGTATTTCGCCACCAATTGGGTCGAAAAAACGGTTATCATCAACCAATTGACAGCCTTGTTAGAGCGTTATCCCGTTCGTTATTTCAAAATCGGATTGATCGAAAATGCGGAAGTATTGCTTACCGTTCTAGGAATTATCCATCAGTACGCAAAACAACCGTTTATCGTGTGGGATCCCATTCTGAAACCTACGGCAGGAGGTGATTTATCCATTGATCGTTTTTCGGAGAAATTACCGGAAATCGTTTCGCAGATCAGTTGCATTACCCCTAACCTACCCGAATACGAACGATTATTCGGCACTCAAGATCCTGAAACGGTTGCTAGCCAACTAAAGATCTTGTACCTCAAAGGCGGACACGCTTCCGAACCGGGGAAAGATGTTGTGTATGCAAACGGCAAGTGTTATCCGTTCAATTCGCACAATTCGAAAAAGACCGACAAACACGGAACGGGATGTGTGCTTTCGGCAGCGTTTTTAGCACATCTGGCATTGGATTATCCATTGGTGAAAGCCTGTTTGAAATCAAAACGCTACATCGATTATTATTTGAAATCGACAGAATCATTGTTAGGCAATCATTCACGTTAAAAAATCGTATTTTCAGCGAAAGATTGTACCCATGTCATTGAACGTAAAACAACTCTCGAATCTACTGTTTGCCTTTTCCTTTATTTGTGCATTATTGATGCTTATTGATAAAACGTTCGGTTACAGAATGGCAATTCAAACAGCCTTTTTAGTATCGGGAGGAATTGCGTTGATTCTTGGATTGGTTACATCGCGCATGGAAGCATACAAAGGCGACTTTAACGTCTTGTTTTGGCTGGGAAGCCTCATTATGTTCATCGGATTCGTGATGAAAATGTATTACTTTCCTGATTCCACGTACGTATTGATCGCCGGAATGGCCATTTCTGCCATTGCCAACTTTTACAATCCGTTTCAATCGAGCAAAGACCGCGAAGACGAGTTACTTGATCAGTAATTGATGTACAACCCTTTTTTCTTGCGGTAATCGATGATGGGCTGATACGGTCCGTATTTGTGCTGAACTTCGGAGAACGTATCGTTGTAAGGTCCGAACGGATAATCGATCGGTTTAGTTTTGATATCCGGATAATCCAATCCTTCTTTCGGTGGACGCTCGTGTTGTTCACTATTCACGTATGCAGCTACATCGAGTGCATCTCTGTCAGAAAGTTTCATCTTTTGCCAATTAACCTGATCGTGAGGCATATTTGCTTTAATAAACTGAGCTGCTTTAATGACTCTGTACAAGCTCGATCCGGGTTGATACGCATCTTTTCCCCACAATGGCGGATATTCGTAGGTGATGTTATTCGCAAGCATTTTACCCTCTCCGTTTTCACCATGGCAACGCGAACATTCCTGCTTATAGACTTGTATTCCGTGGTTTACATCCAACTGAAAATCGGGTAATTTCAACTCAACGCCTTTATCACCTTCCACCCATTCATTCACCGGAATTCCTTCTCCGAGCCATTTGATGTACGAAATAATTGCATTCATTTCTCTTGAATCTAGAGGCATTGGAACACCATTGTGCGGACGTTCGATGCAATTATTCACCCGTTCTGCCAAGCTTAAGATTTTGTTTTCGCGTGCACGGTATTGTGGATAACGACCGTGTGTACTCAGGAAATTAAGTCCATAAGGTCGCGTACCTGCATCCAGGTGGCAATTGGTGCAATTCATTTTGTTTCCGAGGTATTTTCCTTTCACACCATCTGGACCAAGGTAATATGCGGTGTTTTTCACCAAATCGCGTCCATAACGTACCAACTCACCAAATTCATCGTTTGGAATGGTTGACGTATCCGGCGCTAAATACGCCATAGTCGGATCTTCATCCTCGTCAATTTTAGTTACTTTTTCTACCGCACCCGGACCGCAGGAAACAGCTAAAACCGTTGCGCCTGCAAGCAATACTACCAGCAAATAAGAGAATCGAAAACCCTTCATTTGTTCAACAAATAAATTTCTGTACTTTGGTTCTAAAATTAAGTAAAAGGTAGGAATGTATACTCCCCGTTTCCGTATTATCGGTTTGTTTTTTTTGAGTCTTTTTAGTGTAACCGCAACTTTAGCTCAATTCTCACCTGCCAATAACGCTCATCTCAACTTTTCTTCTGTTTGTTTTGAATTTCAGTGGGTTGATCAAGCGGTCAATTATGAACTAACACTCACCGAAAAAAGTTCCGGTATAACTATGGTTTATGCTACACAAGCCAACAAATACATTGTTAATGAACTCATTTTCGGGGAAAGTTACACGTGGCAAATTATCGGAAAAAACAGCAAAAAAAAAGAAATTTACCGCTCTGAAGAACGCCTTTTCACCATCGATGAGCATTTCAAAACGGGTAAAAAATTCGTTCGGTTTAAAGAAGTCACCAATAACTCATTGACGCGCGGAAACGAACTCGTGATCTTGGATTATGCCGGTATTGCGATCAATCACGATGAAGAAATAGTGTGGTATCTACCGGATTTACCTTTCATTACTCCGAATAGTGCACTCCGTGACTTAAAACTAACAGACGACGGAACTTTTCTGGCAATCATCGATTCGAATGCTTATGAATTTGACTTAACAGGCAAGGTTTTATGGAAAGCGCCCAATGATGGTGCTGTTTCGCATCAAGGAAAAGAAGATTACCACCACGATCTTCAAAAATTACCTTCGGGAAATTACATGGTGTTGGGGAATGAAAAACAGCGCAGGGTTTTAGCCGGACTAAAAGATACTTCTCGCTATGAAATCGGTACTATTATCGAATATGATCCGTCTGGGAAAGTAGTTTGGCAATGGCACGCGAAAGACTTTTTTACCGACAATTTATTAAAGTTGCGCAAAAAAGAAGACGGCGAATACAATTTAGCGACTCACCTCAATGCCTTTAACGTAGAAGGAAATACCATTTATGCCGGATTTAGAGACGCCAATTGGGTTCTCAAAATAGACAAATCGAGCAAGAAGGTTGTTGAGATTTATGGTGGCCACGATTCCGGTTTACCCAATCATTATGGCAAAGAACTATTTCGTTTTCAACATGATGCTACTGTTCTAAGCAATGGAACAATGGCGGTGATTAATAATGATTCCATCAAAGATCCTGCGGTGGTTTCGAGCCTTGTGGTATTTTCATTGGGCGAAAACAACACTCCGAAAGGAAAGGAATTGTTTCGTTTTAACTTTGATTACGATAGTTTATGCAATGGAAAGAGCTTGAAATTGGGTAATATCGAAGAACTGAACAATGGTAATTACCTCGTAAACATGGGTGCGATTCACCGTATTTTTGAAATCACCCCGAAAGGAGAAATAGCATGGGATATTTTTGTGGAAAAACTGGATACGTTTAAACGTGTTTGGCGTTTTTTCCCGCAATACCGCGTAGCAACAGCAACTTCGCTTTATCCGAACGAATTTACGGCAAAATGGACTCCAAAAAAGGTGAAGGGCGATCAATTAGCCGGCTCATTATCCTTGTTTAATGTCGGTTCCGAGAAAAATAGGTATTCGGTATTGGCTCAATTGGAAAACGGTTCCTGGGCAGTCTTAACGGAGATTCCATCGGTAGAGCCCGGACAATCACGAACTACAGTAGTTATGATTCCGAAGAAATATTTGAATTCCGCTGGCGTTGCCAAATTAAAAGTGCAGGTTGCGGGGAAAAGTTTGTTTCAGGAGATTGAAGTGAGGAAGTAAAAAATGGTTGATGTTGAATTTTTGATGTTGGATTGACTAAATCTCTTAACTGTAAGTTTATCGTTGTTTCATGTGCTTCTATTCTTACCGAACTCCTCATCAAACACAGTAACCGCCTTTGGCGTGATTCAACATCAAACATCAAAAATTCACATTTAAAAACTCGCTTTCAAACTCAAATCCAAACTCTTAAAGCTATGCGTCAACGCGCCAACTGAAATAAAATCCACGCCTGTTTCTGCAAACGATCGAAGGGTTTCTTTGGTAATGCCTCCGGAAGCTTCTGTTTCATAACGACCACCAATGCGCTCCACAGCCTCTCTTAACAACTCCGGAGTGAAATTATCCAACATGATTCTATCCACTTTTCCGATGGCCAGAACTTGTTCTAATTCATCTAGATTACGTACCTCGATTTCCACTTTCAGCTCTTTACCCGTTGCTTTCAGATAAGCTTGTGTTCGTTCGATTGCTTGTTGAATTCCACCTGCAAAATCAACGTGATTGTCTTTGAGCATGATCATATCGTACAACGCAAACCGGTGATTTACTCCACCACCGATACGAACTGCCCATTTTTCCATGTAGCGAATGCCGGGAGTTGTTTTACGTGTATCCAACAAACGTGTGGAAGTTCCATCCAATAATTTCACAAGTTGATTGGTAACCGTAGCGATGCCGCTCATGCGTTGCATAAAGTTGAGCAAGGTACGTTCCACAGCTAGGATTGATTGCGCTTTTCCGCGAATGTAGAATGCTATTTGACCGGGCGTAACGGCATCTCCGTCGTGCAGGAATTCTTCAAATTGCAAGGTAGGATCGTAGGTTTCGCAAACAATTCGCGCCAAATCTACTCCAGCCAAAATACCTGTATCTTTTACCAGCAATTTTGCTTCGCCAACGGCATCTGCAGGAATGCAAGCTAAGGATGAATGATCACCGTCTCCGATGTCTTCTCGTAACGCTGTTTGAATGATGGAATGTATCATGCCTCAAAAGTACAGAATCCTTTGAAAGCTACATACAGGTCAGGTTTTTTCTATGGCAATGCTTTCTATTTTGAAATCACTTCCCGTCTTTTTCCACTTGATGGTGACCCTAAAATTCTCTGATTTGGAAACGTAAGCACCAATGGCAAAACAACCGTCGTCTGTTTCTTTTCCTTTAAACGTAAACTTGAATGATGAAACCGGTTTTTTACCGAAAAACTCTTTGAGAACTTGCGCAGCCTGCGATTGCGAATACACACCTTCTTTATCGATTACGTTCACAATCATGCGGTCTTTACCATAACTCACAATCTTAGTAGCATCGCCCGAAGAAAACGCCGATTCGATTGAAGCGTAAGGAATAGCCTCTGATCCAATGTTTAAATTGAACATCATGATCGATATAAGTGTATATATAAGTCCCATAATTTTTTGTTTTTCGATAGAGCTTAAGCAAAAACGATGCCTAAAATTAACTGTTTTTATAAATTGGGACGTTATTCTACTTTATTTATAGAATATTCATTCAATTAATCGATGACGAGACTCGCTTGAAGCGGTTTTTACAAATGGTTATCTTTGGCGCATGCAATTGAACATTTTATGTATCGGCAAAACGGGTAAATCGTTTCTTGAAGCGGGCGAACAGGAGTATCTGAAACGCTTATCGAATTACATTTCGGTTGAAATGCATATTCTGCCCGACATTAAAAACGCAAAAAGCCTAAGTGAGCAGCAAATCAAACAAAAGGAAGGTCAACAATTTTTGGAAAAGATCGGTCCGAAAGAAACCGTGATTTTACTAGATGAACGCGGCAAACAATACGATTCGGTTGCTTTTTCCAATTTTCTGCAGGAACAGTTTAATCGTGGCGGAAAGCAAGTGTATTTTCTTGTAGGCGGACCTTATGGCTTCAGCGATGAGATTTACCAGCGTGCAAACGGACAACTTTCACTGTCTAAAATGACCTTTTCGCACCAAATGATCCGGTTGTTTTTCATTGAACAATTGTACCGAGCAATGACGATTTTAAAAGGAGAACCGTATCATCACCGATAAACGAAAACAGCTTTATTTCCGGCAGTGAATCTCAATTTGACTGCAATAACGGTCTTCTTCCGAAAAACGATCCAAGTAATTGAGTTTCCCCGATTGGTGCAATGAACGAATGAATTCAGATATGGTAAGTTGCTTTTCAATTCCCGTAAAACCGGCATTTTGATGTAATGTCACCCAATCTGATTGCCGCAATCGATTCACAAAACTACTTCGGTTCCAGGTCATTGCATTCCAGATCGACTTCGGGTACTTCAGGCAATTGAATAACAATGCTTCGTCTACTCCATAGCTGAAATGGTCACCCAAATCGATTAAATGAACCACTTGCCCTCCTTTTTTCAATAAACGATAGGTTTCGTCGACCGTGATTTTCGGATAACGAATGTGTTCGTAAACCGTATAGCTAAGAATAACATCAAACGTTTCATCATCAAAAGGAAGCTTTTTTCCATCGTAAATGCGGTAATCCAATTCCAAATTCTGAACCAATTCCGGATCTAAATATTGATCAATGTCTGCAATGGCTAAAATAGCACCTTCTTGCTTTAGTCGTTCGGCAACCTGGTACGTTTGCCCCGGACCTAACTCCAAAATGCGCTTACCAGATGGATCAATGTACTTTTTATACAATTGAACCACCTCTTCAACCGCCTCCGGATTTTGGTTGAGACCGGTAACATGAAAACGCTGCGCCCTTTTTCTGACAGCAGGAAGCTTGATCAATTGATTTTTGATTATTTCTTTAAGAACATTCATCTTTTACCGGCATTGAAAGTAAACCTACGATTATTCTCATAAAACTGTTCTAATCCAACGATCATTTTCTCCAGTGAGTAATCGCTTGTCAGCACTTGATATGCTTGTTCAGCAATGTTCGTTGCTTTTTCCTGATCCATTAAGAGAGACGAGATCATACCGGCGTATTGCTCTATGCTAAACGGTTCGGCCAGCAAACCCGATTCCTCGTGCACCAGCAATTCGGAAGGAGAAGGTACATTGAATGCAACAATGGGCTTTCTTACCGACATTGCCTCAGCAATCACAATTCCGAATCCTTCAGAAACAGAAGGAATAAGCACCACATCCGACGCCACCATATACGAACGCGGATTGGGCTGAAAACCGGTAAAAGTCACATTCGCAGTAAGTCCTTTGGTTTTTACTAAGTCTTTTAGTTCGTCTTCGAGTTCGCCCCATCCTACAATCACCAATTGGATCGCCGGAAATTGTTCTTTCAGTAATTCCAGCGCGGCAATGGCAAAACGATGACCTTTAAAGCCGGTTAACCGACCTACAATGCATAGTTGCGGGTTCCCGAATCGGTAACGATCTTCATACGGCACAAGCGGGTCGAATTCAAAACCGTAATAAATCAACCGAGTAGTTGAAGGTTGGCAAATTCCCAAGCCGGTATACAAATCCTCCAGTCCTTTTGAAATCACGAAGGCAGCATTGATTCGCGATTCGGCAAAACGGGCTACGCGCCAATATTTATTTTTGACCTTGTGTTTCGGATCGAAGCCAAAACGGTTGTTGTACCATTCTTCATAGCCGTGTTTTCCTGAAACCAACACCGTTTTCCGGGCGAAAAATCGCTTTGCCAGACTCATGGTCAAATCGGCATGCAATAAATGAGAGTTAACCACATCATATTCCCGCATCCGTTTTCCTAATTTCGGAAGCGAAGTCAGCAACTTCATTCCGGCAATCGGGAAAAGGAAATACGTGATGTTTTCTTTTTGCAAAAGTTCTTGGAAAGCCAGTGTTTCCGACTCTACGGCATATAAAATCAGACAGTCGACTTGATGCCCACGATCGCGCAATCCGGGAATGGCATTCAATAGGAATTTTTCACTTCCGGCTACGCCACGCACATATGTTACCTGTAAGACTTTCATAGACTTTTGATTAATTGCCTGTAGGCCTCAAACATACGAAGATGGGAAAAATGAGTCACCGCTTTTTCTCGGGCAGCTTTTGCCAATTCATTTCTTACAGCGCTGTTTTCAATCAAGTAATTTAATTGAGTGGCAAGCGCCTCGGGATCGGATTTTTCAACCAGCAATCCATTCAGCTCATGATCCACGAGGTTATTGATGCCTGAGATATCGGAGCCAATCACAGGAAGTCCACACGACATGGCTTGCATCAGCGAAGTCGGCATGGTTTCGCCCAACGAAGCGTGCACGTAAATAGTGGTTTCGTGAAGCAATGAAATGATTTCTTCTTCATTTAACAACCCTAAAAACCGAACCTGTTCCGTCAATCCGTTTGCGGAAACAAAAGCTTCACCTATTTCAAGTTGATCACCCGAACCGGCTAATAATAACGTCACCAGCGGATTATTGAGCAACTGAATGGCTCGTATCAGTGTGATCTGATCTTTCTGAGTAGAAAAACGCCCGATCATTGAAATGATAATTCGACCGTCGTTTTCAGGTGTTGGTACCGGATGGTATACACTAACGTCAATTCCGTTATTAATCACCTTCATTTTCGCCTCATAATGGCTTCCATATTGGGCGATGTATTCCTGTTTGTAGGCGTCGGAAAGCAGGACAATTTTAGCCGCATCCCTTCCACTCCAGCGCGAAAATTGATGTTCGATCCGTCGTTTTACGGCATTCGGAGTGTGCTCTACTACAATCAATTTAGCACCACTCTTGCGGCAATAACGTGCCACCGGAAGAATCAGGTTGGTACTGTGAAGAAGAATCACCGCTGGTTGGCGGGAATGAAGTTCTCTGTAAACTTTTCGCCACGATTTCAGATCAAGCCCTCTGTTTTTAAGGATTGTTGCCGTTGAAACCTGATGTTGTTCGGCCGCTGTCAAATAGGTTTCTCTGGTCGGTTCAATGCCGTAAAACAACAGTGAATGCTCAAATTCATGCTCTACATCGGCGGCAATAAGAGAAAACACCACACTCCCGTGACCTCCGAGTCCGCTGTAAAGTACCTGACACAGGCGTTGTTGTACGACTACAGATTCCGTCATTGTTTGCGAAGCGTTACACAGGTTACCTGAAATGGTTTAAACGACTTCGGAATATACGCAACAATGTGTTTCCACGATTGAAACTTATAGAATGGCATCAACGCGCGAAGTGTGGTTACAGCCAACAACGAAGGATTGCGCAATAACATTTTGGCAAAACTACTACCTTCAATGGTCACGATTTCGCCATTCACCAATTCACAGGCTGGAAACAATGCTTCAATTGCTTTTACGTCAGGTCGAAACATCGTATCGATCGGATCATTGTGATACGGATAGCGATGGGGTACGGTAATGATGATGTAGCCGTTGGTTTGTACAATATCCACCAACAAATCACACACCAACTGCGGATTTTCGACATGTTCGAGCAAGTTGGAGCACAACGCACCTTTTATTTCATGTTCTTTAACTTGATCTCTGAATTCTTCATTCATCAAATCGCCGGCCAGGTCAACACCTTGCTCCTCTTTCATATCCAGGTGTAAGACCTTTCCGCCCTGCTGAACAAACGGTTTAAAAATCTCCTTGTCAATAAACGGCTGTTCAACCGTCCTGAAGTGAAGCGTAGAACTACCAACATTGATCAATGGTGACAACTCCGAAATTCGGGTATTCAATTCATTCGCTATCCATTTCGCCTCCTGTACCAGCATAATCAGTTCGTTAATTGTGTGATTAATTCTACAAAAACAGTGGCTTGGTATTCTCTGGTATAAGTTGCTATTTCGGCATCGTCACCTTGATAAGTTAACGTGCCAGTCTGCTCCCATTCGGTGTACCACACGGCCAATTGATCGGCGCAATCCTGTGGTGTATCTTTGATGACTCCAGCGTTGGTTTCTAAGAGCGTTTTTTCAAGAATCCCGTGATCATTAGGCGCCAACAGAATATTCTTTTTCGCCCCTAGGTATTCGAAAATTTTACCGGGGTAAATTCCCCAATAAGCCGGCCAAACAGGATAATACACTACGTGTGCCTGTTGCAGTTCACGAATAGCTTCTGTGCGTCCGATAAACTCAGTAACAATCAAGTGTTCTTTCTGAAAAAGTCGTTCTATTTCTGCTCCGACCAACGGATTTACTTTTGCCCCTAGAAATTTAAGCTGAATAAGCGCACCTGGATGTTCGTTTAAAAACAGCTGAAAACCGGTGGCAAATGTTTGCAAATCTTGTTGTAAATGAAGGGTTCCCAAACACAGAATGGTCAATTTTTCATTCGAAGATGGTATTGCCTGAAACCCGTTGAAAAGGTCTTTTTCGAAACCATTCTTAACAAGTGTTACAGGAAGCTGGGGTAATAAGCCTTTCAAATAAGGAATGTAGGTTTCATTGCAAACGATCAACTGTTTGGCGCTTTTCAGCCATTTCACCATGAACCGATGAACGAATAAAAAGCGGATTTTGGTAACCACGGATACTTTCGAACGGTCTTTCATCTGCGCATCGATGTCCCACAAATCTCTGAAATCGGCTACCCACGGTACGTTGTTGTGCTTTGATAGTTTTGCTGCCAATTTCACCCCATTATTCGGATTACAAGTAACCAAAATCAATGAAAATGCTTCTTTTTTTAGGAGTTCGTTTGCTGTTTTGTAATAATTGGAAACCACATCCCGATCAATCTCTATCTGACCGAAAACAGAACCGATCCATTCGGCAAGTACACGAACGATGCGCGATTTCGCAAACACCTTCCATTGAGTGAGTTTGTAAAGAAAAGTCGATTTGTTGGGAACTGAAATCACCCGAATTCCATCCCGAACTTGTTCGCTTACCGGAGCAGTGTTTTCGCCGAGAAATTCCGTCCAATTATTCTCCGTTCCCTTCCAATGTCTAGTTAGCACAACTGGCTCGTAACCGGCAGCTTTTAGCGCCAAGGCCCACGATTTCGGACGGTGTGAAGCGATGACATTACACGGATCGTAGAAATGTGCTATGATGAGTATTTTTTTACCGCTCATCTCCGTATTGTTTGAGAAAAACGGTGGCAATGTAATTTCTCCAAGCGCTAGGTCCGGGTTTATACCCTTTTGCTTTTAGCTGTGCTACTACCTCATCGGGCTGAATCAGGATTTGTTTCCATTTATCTTCGGGCGGTTCGTAGCCAATTTTATCAATCCGATTTTCGATGGGTTCGGGTACAATTCCATGAATGGCGCGACGCATTACCTGCTTGGTCATTCCGTTGTTGTACAACTGTTCATCGGGTAAACTCATCGTATATTCTACCAGCTCGTGGTTCAAAAACGGAAGGCGCACTTCCAATGAAAAAGCCATGGATGTGCGATCTGCATAAGCCAATAATTCCTGCAAACGGTGCATGGTTTCGTATTTCAGACGTTGCTTGAAATTGCGCGCGTTGTAAAACACCCCTTTCGGGTGATTCACCAGCATCAGTGCAGGATGCGCCCACAGCATTTTTCCCAGCGGATATTGTTCGCCGTACAATTGTTTATACCCTCTTCTGGCTTTTCGGAAACGACCGAAATTGAAACGGAATAAATGCTGCATCAACAAAAAATTCTTCATGATCGGATATCCCGAAAGGTATTCATCAGCGCCCTGACCATCCAATAACACCACTACTCCGTTAGCTTTGGCCATTTTCATGACATACCACCAGGCACATTGAGAAGGTGAACCAAACGGATACTCGTGGTGATACACCATTTGTTGTATATCGGTGAGAATTTCTTTCGGATCGGGATATACTTCATGGTGCTCCGTGTGTGCAAAATCACTCACTAGGTGCATCCATTTTCCTTCATCTTTCGGTCCGTCAAAACGCGCCGAAAATGTTTTCTGTACCGCATTTTCACCCAATTCGCGTCGCATGAAACACACAATCGAAGAAGAATCCAATCCGCCCGATAAACTGGAACCAACAGGTACATCGCTTCTCATACGTCGTTTCACACTGGTCACAAACAATTCTCTGAAACGATCGGCATAAGCAACGTCATTTTCCAATACTGTTTTCAGGGAAAGATCAATATCAAAATACCGGTGAATTTCCAGATTTCCTTTTTTTACAATCAGGTAATGCGCATGCTGAAGCTTCACCACATTCTCAAAAAACGTTTCCGTTCCGCGTTCAATGATATACCGATTCAGAAAATCCTGCAAAATGGGTTGAGCAATGCGCTGTGGCACACCACCGGCAAACAAGGCCTTTATTTCTGAAGCGAAAACAAATTGTTCGCCATCCCAGAAATAGTGAAAGGGTTTTTCTCCGAAGCGATCGCGGGCGCAAAACAGTTCCTGCAATTCTTCATCCCAGATAGCAAACGCAAACATACCGTCAAGTTCTTGCAGGCATTGTTCACGTTTCAGGTGAAATAAGGTTAAGAGAACTTCCGTATCCGTTTCGGTGTGAAATGTGTGACCTTCTTGCTGCAATGTCGCACGAAGTTCTTTGTAATTGTAAATTTCACCGTTGAACGTAATGGTATATCTTCCGTTGGCGAAATGCATGGGTTGCGCACCGGCATCCGTGAGATCAATGATAGATAAACGGCGATGACCGAGTCCAATACTGTTTGTATCATTGACCCATTGTCCCTCTCCGTCTGGTCCGCGATGAATGATGGCATCTGTCATGCGCTTGAGACGCTCCACAGTCACCAAACTGCTGTTTGTAGAAAAAACACCTGCTATTCCACACATAGTTTGTTCTCTCTAATTGTTAGTATCTGATAACATCCGAATGAGTTTGTTGCGCACTCGTTTCGAGAAACGCGCCCATGCAGATTGTTGATTGTTCGTTTTGATTTCAGAAGTGATTTGCGCATGAATAGCCTGACTGATCACTTGTTTTTCGAGTAAATAATCTGTTAGCAACAACGCAAAACCGACATGTCCGTACAACTCCGCAATGGCAATGAGTTTAACACCTTGCACCACATCCATCGATTGATGCGTATGCACAATATCCTTGAAATACAACGACTCGGATATCACTGCCTGCGGTTTGGAGTACAAATGTTCGGTTGATTTATAGTCCCACGCGCCAATTGACGTTTCATGCGGATAAAAACCGTGTTCATGCAACAATTCATCTGTTTTAAAGAGCAATTGTTGTCCTTTATGAGCTTCGATCACCCACGATTCAATCACCAATGCTATGGTTTTTGATTCCAACGATTTCAAAGCGCCTGAAAGTGCTTCGTATTCGCAACCGTGGATATCCAATTTGATAAAATCCGGAAAAGGCAATCCTTCCTGCGCAAACAAGGTATCTATTGACGACGCTTCTACCTGCACTACTTGTTTGGTAGTTCTAGCGGGTTCGCCGATAATGTCGATGAAACGTTTCGCTAGATCAATGTTGGGTGGGTAAACCGAAGAAACGGAAGGTTCGTTTGCAATGTGAATCGCTATGGTTTCTTCATTTTTCCAAATAGCCTTATTGAACACTACTTCCTGCTCACTTTTGGTAACCGGAGCACTGGCATCGGGTTCTACCTTCACCACAATCAAAAGCGAAGGATCAACTTGATCAAACGGTGAAAACAGCGAGCCGCGGGCACCACCATCCAAGAGTACGATTTTTGATCCGTTTAGTAATTCTTTGCATGTTTTTGAATGAACGAATCGACTCATACTTCTGTCTTCTTTTTAGAAAATAAAGTTAACACTATATTGATTTCTTTTCGAAAAGCAACTAAAGAATACGCTAAAAAAACAACCAACGGAAGCATGTTGATCCACGTACGATAGCTTTGTTCAAAATAATCATTGGTGAGATAAACGGCTATGAACGCCACGAAAACCAGTATGGCTAATAGGTGATTTCTCCCCAGTTGAAAATGCTTGGGATCCAAAATACGTAGGCGTTTTCCCACAAAAGCCGTCACCGCAAAAGACGTTATTTTGATGATAATCGCCGACGCACACACGCCAATAACTCCCCAAAGTGGAATCAGGATAAGATTGGCTGTTAAACCAACTGCCAGTGCTGCCGCAGTAATCAGCGGTAAAAAACGGGTCTTATTGTAAAACATGATCGGAATCACGTAAAGCATGTAATACAAATGCGGCAACCATGAAATGATCAGGAGCGGAATATAGCTGAGCATGGAATGGTATTCCTTGTTGTGAATCACCAGTGTAGTGAACGGAGAAATAATCGCCAATTCGGCCACAATTGCAAAAACGACCACAAAATGAAAAATGCGATTCAAGTTTCCGATCTCACTATCATGTATCCGATCATTTTCGGCCATTAGCTTGTACATACGCGGAGAAATCGCATTAAAAACCGCATAAATAAAGACCGAAACAAGCGAAGCCAATTGAAAGGCAAAATTGTACTCTCCCAATTCAGATAGGGTGAAATGACGCTCCATCATCCACTGATCCAGACTGGAATTCATCAATAAGATGATCAGATAAGGAACAAAAGGAACGCCGTATTTCAACATTTCTTTCAGGTAAGTCATGCGCACAACCAATGTTCGATTGCGGAAATACCAAACAAGGTACAATAACACAACACCTGAAAAAGCAATACTTCTACCGACAATATTTCCGTAGGCGCCTTTATTCAACCAAACAACCCCCACAAGGATTCCTACTACAGTAAATGCTAGTGTCACGATCGAAAACAACGCATACATTTTCAGGTTTTCTTCGTTTCGATAATACGAGAGGATGATCGTATGTAAAATCATAGACAGAGCCAGCACGAACGTCATGACTCCGTAATCGCTAAAGTGGTAGCGCTTATTTTTAAACACCAGATGTAAAAACGTATCTCCTCCAATCAATAATATCCCGAACAAAAGCACGGAAATGGCCAGCACAGCTAACAAAACGGTGGAATAATACGCATGAAGCAACTTACGTTTCTTGTACACATTAAAGTAATAGCGGGCAAAAGCAGCATCCAAACCAATGTTCATGAAAATGGCGATGAATCCTTGAAATAGCGCTGAAATAGAAAGTAAACCGTACTCTTCTTTCGATAAATAAGATGTCAGCAGCGGAACCATGATAAAATTCACCGCAGTAGGCAAAAAACCAAGTAAAATATAGATTGTAGAGTTCTTTATCAGGTCTTTCATTCCGTCTTTAATTCAATAAAAGAGCCTTTAAACGTTCCAACGCCCCGCCATCCATGCGAAAGAGGTATTGATCCAATAATTTTGATTGGTCGGGTTGTTGCTCAACAGCCATGATTGTTTTCAAATCTTCGGCTGTAAATGTATGAAAGGGCACCAGTTTTACCGCACCTATTGCTTCTAAATCCTCTTGTATGTGTGAAAATTCGCCCAACGTAAACAAACATACGTTTTTAAAATACGCCGCAGGTAAAATAAGTGTGGAATTGAACCCAAAGACGCCTTTTGCTTCCAGAATCAACGCAACATTATCGCCTTCTTTTACATATTCGATATTCGGATGTTGCACAAACTCCTCGTTGTACCAACTGTAAGGATGCAATTTGATGACAAGTTTGCATCCTTGTTGCAATGCAAAGTCATTCATTTTTTCAAAACAGGCGTTTTCTTCTTCCTGGGTCATAAAACCTTGCGAGTCCCATTCGGGCAAATACGTCAATGGCGAATGAATATAGAGGTAATAATTCGCTGATTTCACCTTTTCGGGCGTGTAATCATCAAACTCCGGATTACCGATTTCAATATATTGCTCTGCTTTCACCCCATCACGCACCGTAAAAAACGACGCGTTGTAGCGGGTGAAAACCACGTACTGATCGGCTACGCGCAAGGCCGAAGGCAACAAACGCAAGGCTTCTATTTCATAATTTTTCCGGCGCAATAATCGCAAACGCAACAGGTAGGAAAATGCTCCCGGAAGCGAAAACACAGAAAAAGAACGCAGGTAAAATTTCAACAATCGTACATTGGTGGAACGATCATTGGGTTTGTTATGAGATGTTTTTCCAGCGGCAAGTGCTTGTTTGGTTTGCAATTGCACATCCATGAGGTAATTCTCATACGGCTGAAACATCCCGTGTTGAAACACAATAGTCGGAATACCTCGTTTTTTGCAAACGGCATTGAGCGCAGTACACGGAATTCCTTCCGTACTCATAAAAACAACTTTATCAGGTTTTATGCGGTCAACAATTGCTTTGGCTGAAGAAAAATCAAGCCAATAATGTGTAGGGAAATCGGTGTGGTTTTCTTCGTTCTCAGGTTTTTCAAGGTAATGAAGCAGTTCGAACCGGAATGCATCTTTTATTCGATTAAACGCATCAACCCATCCCTTGCGGTGATATCCCCAGACCAGAAGTATACGCGGCTTATCAGATTCCATACGTTGAATTCAACAACACACGTCTACCGGCCTTCAACGGAGTTCCTTTGTGCAAACCTCTGAAATCGGCAATGATCAATGTGCCGGCTTTTCCGGTACACACCAATTCTTTGCAATCGAGGTGACGACGCAATTCGCGTACTTCCTGCGGATGAAAATGACCGTAAGCTCCGTTTTCTCCGTCTTGTTCGTATTCCAAATCCTTTTTACGTCTGCCTTTAAACGACTTGTGTGTGCGAGTGAGGAAGGTAAACGGTGCGTTGTCTTTTTCCACATCCGTCAGGTAAAGGAAAAACTTAAAGCGAACACGCCAATCGTCAAAGTGATAGGTATCAGCCTGTTGGATTTCATCCACATTGTCGCGCAACTCAGCTTCGCGACGATACGAATGCGCCCGTGGATCAATATATGCCTTGGCGATTTCATCAAACATGGGATGCTTGAAAAAAGCGTTTGTTTCTTTCGCCCACTCGTCTACAAAAGAAATGCGAATCAATTGTTCGTGGTTGTACTGAAACGAACCTTCAAACGTTCCGCCTTTCACTTTGTTGAAATAGCCATCGAGCTCAGCCAACATGGTGTCACATGACTCTTTCGAGAAAAAATCGGGAATCACTACAATGCCTTCCTGATCCAGTTCTTTCAGAATTTTTGAGTGCTCAGGGTGTTCCAGATTTTGCTTCAACGCTTTAATCTGACGCGCATATTGAATTCGGAAATACAATTTGCTTCGGTTAAATCCGACGGCCTCAGCCATACTTCGAATTGTCTTTTTCATGGTAGTTGATGAATTAATTGAAAAGACAAAGGCGTACCTCTTTCTACATCTTGTGTAGCTGTTTTTCCGAGAATTTCATGGTAATGAACGGGGTGTAACCCAAATCCCGGACGAATGGAACGCACATTTTCCGACGTGAATACCTCACCTGCTTTGATATCTTCCACAACATAGAGTGAGCGCGAAAAATCGCGTCCGCTGCGTTGTTTTTCAGTGAGGTTATAATTTACTTTTCCCACTGCCAATGAAGCGTTACGCACAGCCTGAACCATTTCAGCGAATTCGTGTTCATTCAATGAAAAGGATGCATCAGGCCCACCCAAAGAGCGATCGAGAATAAAGTGTTTTTCAATAATTGCTGCCCCGAAAGCAGTTGCTACTACCGGAACGGTGATTCCGAGCGTATGATCCGACAGACCGGAAACCACATTAAAACGGGTTTTCAAATCTTGTACCATACACATATTGGCTTCTTCAATCGGAGCCGGATAACTGGAAGTGCATTTCAACAACGCCAGTTGATTGTTTCCTTGTCTGCGGCAAGCTTCCAACGCCAGTACAATGTCTTTTTCTTCTGCAATTCCGGTGGAAATAATCACCGGTTTACCTTTAGAAGCCACGTATTCTATCAGTGGAATATCCGTGATTTCAAACGAAGCAATTTTATAAGCCGGATTGCCCAACGATTCCAACAGATCAACTGCAGTAGGGTCGAACGGTGACGAAAAACAGACCAAGCCTTCTGCTTTTGCTGCGGCAAACAAGGCTTCGTGCCATTCCCATGGAGTATACGCTTCTTGGTACAATTCGTAGAGCAATCTGCCGTCCCAAATAGTACCTTGTTTTAAACGAAAATCTTCTTTATCGGAATTGAGGGTAATAGTGTCTGCCGTATAGGTTTGCAGTTTAATGGCATCTGCTCCGGCACGTTTGGCTGCCTTAATAGTTTCAAGTGCCACCTCAAGACTGCCGTTGTGATTGGCAGATAATTCAGCGATGATAAAAACAGGTTGGTTTTCACCTATCACCATGCCATCTATATGTATCTGTTCTGCCATCTAAATCATCCTTCTGAAAGTGACAATACCTTCAGTTTCTGTTTTTCCAAAGTTAAGCTTTTCAAAACTTTTAAGCGAAGGAATATTTGAATTTATGACGCTACCGGTAATTTCACGAAACGAAAAAGGTAGGTCTACCAGCAATTGCTCCATTCCTGCTTTTAACAACCAGGTTCCTAAACCTTTTCCATGAAATGCCGGATCGAGCAAATAACTGATCACAGCAGCATCATTTACTTGGTCAAAACGAATGGAACCCAAAGCTATAGCACCAATTCGGGCAATGTAATAGCAACATTCAGTGCTGCGGATCTTGCGTTGAAACCAAGCTTGGTGCTCTTCCCACACAATCGGTTTGTCTGAAAAAGAAAATGCCCTTACGGCAGGATCACTCGCCCATTTGAATGTCGTTAACTCATCTTCAGGAACGGCTTCCGTGAGGTATGCTTCTTCCTGATGCGACAATCTACTGAACAAATTACGTATTCGCGACGGCGCAAAACCATCTATTATGCCGGTTGTTTTTGTTGAATTATGCGTTAGTTCACCCAAGGCATTTTGCAACGCGGGTCGACTAAAATCTTCCGCATCTAGGAAACAATTCATGGAACGGAATTGGGTATAGAATTGTTGCTGATTGGCAACGTAATATCCGGAAATGATGGTTCTGTTCAGTGCAATTGCCTCCAATAACATACCGCTACAAGGCACGATGGCGTAACGACCGGCTTCCATCAATGCAATCATTTCGGTTTCCGAAACGGCACTATGAACGGTTATTTCTGGGTGCTTTACCGCGAGTTCTTGCACCAATTCCACCGCTTGAAAACTGGCGCCAAGCACCACATTGATCCGTTGGAAAGTACCAAGATCCAACAACACCTGAAGCGTACTTACAGTGAGTTGTTTGGGATCGGAACCACCGAAACAAACCAACACCGTTTGCGGATCGCCGGAAGTGAGTTGCCGTTTTGCTTTCAGTTGATATTGATTGCGCAACAACGCATAATCTGTTCCCAACGCGTGAATGCCATTCGGTGCCAATTGCAATTGCGTAGCCTGATTACCGGGTGCATGGTTGATCAGACAATCTGCACTATAATCACCCGTAGGTGCGTCGTCGATCACGCATAAAACAGCACCTGATTGTTTGACTTGTTGTTGGTACGAACGATCAAATCCGTAACCGTCGATCACTACTAAATCGCCGGGAGAAAGTTGTTCCAAAAAGCCCGATTCATCCGAAAGGTGATGCAACAAACAACCTTCCTGCTCCAAAACGTCCGGTATTCCATCGGGAAATGTAAGACTGTAAAAATGGCATTCGAAACGGTGGTTGAGCATCTGAGCCAGCGCAATACACCGAACGTAATGACCATGCCCTATTTGTGCATTTCCATCAACACGAATGTGGATCGCCTGTTTCATGTTTACAACCTTACGGGTTTGCCAATTGCGCCTAATTCGCGCTTAATATCGAGTGGTGTAAATTGGGTGAAATGGAAAATACTTGCCGCTGCCACTGCTCCGCAATTGGTTTGCGAAAACAACTCTGTAAAATGAGCCGGTTCTCCACCGCCGCCTGAAACAACAATCGGAAGTTGACAGTTTTTTTCTGCCAATTTCACCAAATCCACATCAAATCCCTGCATCATGCCATCGCGGTCAACCGAAGTGAGGATCAATTCACCGGCGCCTTTTTCGGCCATTGACTGAATAAATTCATCTACCGGAAGACTTCCTTTTTCGGTGGTATAAACACGGTAAATTCCTGCATCATCCAGGTAAGCATCTACGGCAACCGAAATGCATTGAGCGCCGAAAAAATCAGCTGCTTTACGCACAAAATCAGGATCATTCAGGGCTGCGGTTTTAATCACCACTTTATCGGCTCCTATTTTCAACAAAGCCTGAATATCTTCTATAGAATCTATGCCCCCGCCAATTCCAACCGGCATAAAACATTCGCGGATCACATCACTGACAATTTTCATATTCAGTTTGCGCTGTTGTTTGCTGGCAAAAATATCGAGGAACAACAATTCATCAACGCCCCTGCTATTGTAAACGCGAGCTGCCTGAACGGGATTTCCGACCATTCGGGGTTGCTGAAATTGTTTCGTTTTCACCAAACCAAACCCGTTAAAGGTCAATACCGGTATGATGCGAACTTTAAGCATGTTTTTTGAAAAATTGTGTCAGCATGGCTAGTCCTGCATCCTGACTTTTTTCGGGATGAAACTGAGCCGCGAAGATATTGTCTTGTTCGATAGCAGCCACGTAGGTACTACCGTAATCAACGGTTGCCAACACTACTTTCGGGTCGGTCACATCAAAATGATAACTATGAATGAAATAACAATCGACCTGATCGTGTTGGATAATGTCCGATTCTCTGGTTCGTTCTACGGTATTCCAACCAAGGTGCGGAATTGCTAGTGTAGGTTCTTCCATTTTGCGCACAGTTCCTTCAATCCAGCCCAAACCTTCGCATGTATGAGGTTCTGTTCCGGTAGTTGCCAATAGTTGCATGCCCAAACAGATTCCGAGAAACGGTTTCTTATAATCCATTACTTCTTGATGCAACACTTCTATCAATCCTGATTCGCGCAGGTTGAGCATTCCCTGAGCAAATGCTCCCACACCGGGTAAAATCAGTGATGAAGCATTTTGAATGGCCATAATATCATTGGAAACAACCGAATCAATGTTCAGAAAACGCAACGCCTTTTGCACGGAAGCTACATTCCCCATTCCATAATCGATTACCACTGCGCTCATGCCTACTTTATTTCGAAATTTCGAATCAGGTTTCCGTCTGCATCACGCTCAAATTCGAAGTTATCATTTTGAGCAAAAATCACCGGATTGGTATACGAATCGATCACCTCATCAATTGCTTCTTTGGTCATTCCTGAATAAGTGATGAACGATTCTACGGCATAATGCGGGTATTTCCCGTCGTATTTTTTCACCAATTCAATGGCTTCGTCGCGCGATAAACGTTTATTGCGAATATCTAACGCTGCGTGGTCGGAAGCACGTCCGAAACCGTATTTCACGTATTTCAGGTAATCGTGCAAACCAACTAGTTTTTCATCGAGGTTTTCGTAATTGGTGTAGGTTCCTTCAATCGGGCCGTCTTCTTTGACTTTAAACCCGTGTTGTTTCACTATTTCCAATTGCTTACGCGCATCCCAGAAAAAGTAATGTCCCAGAAAAACACCTGTCACACCAACCCGCTCGATATCTTCATCCGAAGGATAAAAATAAGGCGTGAGTTCTTTTTCGGTAATGCCGTCAACGCCTATCATATCCTGAATGCGGTTTCCGAGCAGTCCGCCGAATTCCTCTAACCACTTACGGTTAAGCATGCGGTTTTTAACGGAATCAAGGCTTGGTCCGCCGTATTCTTGTTGCGGATTTTCGCCCCAAATAATCAGCGGAATATTGAATTTCACGGCCATCAGCACCGGAATGGTAAAAATTCCGATGTGGTTGGGCCACATTTCATCGCCTACCCGTTTGAAACTTTCCACCACCATTTTGCGGTACACCTCACTGTTTTTCTTGAAGTGGATCACATCCATTCCCATTTCGGAAAGGTTATCCAGGTTGTGTTGTCCCAATTCGGTAACGGCGGTCGTTTCAAAGCACACGCACAGCGGATTTAACCCGCAAACGTATTTCATAAAATAAGCCTGATACGTACTGTCCTTTCCACCGCTCACAGGCACAATGCAATCATAACCGATCGCACCATTCTTAAGCTTATAATGCTCCACTATTTCGTGGAAATCTACTTCGCGTTGTTTCCAGTCAATTCCGGCATGTTTTTCTTCGGCGGCTTGGCAGGCAGAACAAACGCCTTCGTCGTTAAAGGTCAAATCCGGTTTTGTTTCCGGATACACACATTTCGTACAATATCTAATTTCCATATTTACGGACAATCACTTCTTTTCGAGTAAAAACCAGGTAATATCATCTTGCGGGAAGGCAGGATCTTTGCGGTAAGCAAATCCATAATCCACCAATTGCAAATCGCTGTATTTCTCCAATAATTCACCGGCAAAATCGCGTTTAAACAACCGTTCTTCATGACCGCGGTAATTCAATGAAACCGGTTGTGGATTATAGTATTCCGCCACCAAAATATAACGCGTTGATGCTTGGTACAATTTCTCGTACACCATTGGCAACATCTCAGGGTTGATATGAATCAATACACCTTTGATGAGCGATAATTCGGCGTGTTGCTCAAAATTACTATCGAAAATAGAACCATGAAGCACATTGGAATCGCCAATTGTTCCTTTCAAAATGGTTGCCGCTTGTTCGTTGATCTCAATCCCAGTTAATTCAATCTCGGGATAAAGTAAACGAAGCGCTTTCAGGTTCATACCGATATTGGCGCCAAATTCAAGACACGAACCAACTTTTCCTGCACGTTGCAATGCTTTCGAGAAAAAATGGAGGTTCGAAGCCAATAACTGACCTCCCTGATTACGACCGATGTAGTCATTTCCAAATTCGTTTGCCCAAAATGCTTCCTGAGCGGTTTTATATTCTTGCATACCTTATTCTAATCTGCTTTTATACTTCAATTCGGCCAATTTCCAATCGGTTGGCGTATCAATATCCTGCACGTCCAATTCAGGCAATACAATCATGCCCGTGTTCGCTGTAAATATACTATCTTTTAGGTTGTCTGGGCGCAACCAATACCACTGTCCGGCATCGTGATAAACAGGTTTCAAATCTTGTGTTCGCACCGATTTATTCTCGGGCCAAATCATTGCTGCTTTCTGATCTTTTAACTCGAAACCTCTCCACACAGGATGACCGTAAGAAACGGCTGCAAATACACTGTCAAAACTATGTGTTTCCAATACCTGCAATCCTTCCGTGAGATGAGCAACTGTCATCAAGGGAGCGGTCGGGTAAATGCAACAAACCAACTCAAACACACGATCTTGTTGCTTGTAACAGTCCAATACTTCTTGAATTACCTGTAAAGTTGTAGCATGATCATCTGAATTGGCGGCACTGCGCAAAAACGGAACCACAGCTCCAGATTGGGTAGCAATTGCTGCTATTTCCGCATCATCGGTTGACACCATTACCTCATCAAACAAACCGGATTCGATAGCCGTTTGAATGACATACGAAATCATCGGTTTCCCTAAAAAAGGGCGAATATTTTTATGCGGAATGCGTTTGCTTCCTCCCCGAGCAGGAATGATGGCCAACCTATGCATAATATGCTTTAACGGTTTGAATAACAAATTCCTGTTCTTCGGTTGTCAACGTCGGATACATGGGTAAACTGATACAATGTTTGTAATAGTTTTCCGCAGCCGGAAGACTTTTTTGTCCACCTTTTTTATTGCTGTAATACGGCATTTGGTGACAAGGAATGTAATGGATTTGCGCAAAAATTCCTTTTGAGCGGAGTTCAGTGTACAATCCGAGTCGGTCTGTCACTTCCAGAATATACAAATGATAAGCATGACCTTCCACTAAACCGCTTTGTCCGAGCACAAAAGACGCATCTGCAAAAGCATCAGCATAACGCATGGCAATGGCACGGCGTTTTTCCATTCCTTCATCGGCACGACCCAATTGTGAGCGACCCAATGCCGCTTGAAAATCAGTCAACCGGTAATTAAATCCCAGTTCCTGCATTTCCATATACCACAATGGATAATCCGTTTCACCTCCAACTTCCTGAATAGTTCGTTGAAAACGACTGCTATCGCGCGTTATGCCATGCGAACGCAACAAACACAATTGATCGTATATCGCTTTGTCATTCGTTGTGATCATACCTCCTTCACCGGCAGCAATGTGTTTTACCGGATGAAATGAAAAAATAGAACATTCGGCAAAAACACCGTTTCCTGCAAATTGGTTGGTTCCGCTAGAATCTGTGAAATAAGCTCCGGGGGCATGACATGCATCTTCAATGATCCACGCACCGAATTCATCGGCTAGCTTGCGTAAAGCTTCCATATCGGCCATTCTTCCGGCAAATTGCACGGGAATAATTCCTTTTATGGTTTTATCGGCAATCAGTTGATCGCGTAAAGTTGTTAAATCCAATAAGTAAGTAGCAGGATCAATATCCGAGAAAACTACTTCGCCACCGCAGTATTCGATACAATTCGCACTAGCGGCAAAGGTTATGGGTGTTGTAATCACCTTCTGACCTTCCTCAACACCAAGTGCCATGGCGGCAAGATGCAAGGCGGCTGTTCCGTTGGCAACTGCAACGGCGTAGTTAGCTCCGGTATAAGCAGCGAAATCCGTTTCAAACTGCGCAATTTCCGGACCTTGAGTCAAGTAGTCGGAACGCAATACACGCACCACTGCCTCAATATCGGCATCCGTTAGATGTTGTTTTCCATAAGGGATGACTTTCATAGTCCTTACAATTGAAATTCGGTATCGATGTGTTCGCGAATTAATTTCCGCAAGCTTTCAACTGTTTCCCATTCGCTGTTTTCTGCTGAGTTATAGCAAAATCCTGCTGCCACTTTTTTAGCGTCGAAACAATCAATGTATTCTGCAAGATCCCAATTGGGAACCGGTGGTAGAATGGAGTAATAGGTTCCTAAATCGTAGGTAAAAAACGAGTCTGAAGACGTAATCATTTCCTCATGAATTTTTTCTCCCGGACGAATACCTACAATACGTTGTTCGCATTCAGGTCCTACGGCTTCTGCCACATCCGTAATTTTATACGATGGAATTTTCGGCACAAATACCTCACCACCCCAGGCATGTTCCAATGCATGAAACACCATGTCCGCTCCTTGATCGAGAGAGATATTGAACCGCGTCATGGTTGGGTCGGTGATGGGCAATACACCATCTTTTCGTTTTTTTAGGAAAAACGGTATCACAGATCCATTAGATCCCATCACGTTACCGTAACGCACCACTGAAAAGCGGATATTGCGTTTTCCCTTGATATTGTTGGCAGCGATGAATAATTTATCAGAAGCCAGTTTGGTAGCACCGTACAAGTTGATCGGAGCTGCAGCTTTATCGGTTGATAACGCCACTACACGTGTAACATGCGTCGCCAAAGCAGCTTCAATCACATTTTCGGCACCGTTGATGTTGGTTTTCACCGCTTCCATTGGGTTGTATTCGGCAATCGGCACATGTTTCATTGCTGCTGCGTGAATCACGTAATCAATGCCTTCAAACGCTCTGATTAACCGGTCTTTATCACGCACATCTCCAATAAAAAAACGAATAGACGGATACTTGGCTTCGGGATAATCCTGTGCCATTTCGAATTGCTTTTGCTCATCACGAGACAACACAACCACGCGTTTCACATCGGGCCATTGCTCGTAAATGCGTTTGATTAGTTGCTTCCCTAGAGAACCCGTGCCACCTGTTATGAGGATAGATTTATCCGTTAGATCCATTGAATTGTTTTTGTAGTTGTCGCGTTAACGATTAGCTAAATTAAAAAATTAATCAGTCGGTGCCGTACCAACTGATTTTGCATCCCTGAATTTCAAAATTAGAAAGGCTAGAATGAGCACAAAAAAACCGAGCATTGGTAATTTATAACGCACCAAGGCTCCGAAGTTATAACTGTTCATGCCTATCGCCACACCAAAGATGACGCAGTACAAAAATGCTCCGAAAAGAAAGGTGGAACGGAACAATTCTTTAAAGAGTCGCAACTTAGCCAATGAAAATGCCCAAAGTACCAACCCGAAAAACACAATTCCTTCCAAACTGCTCAACACCATAAATACATTGTGAACTTCCCACGGGTAAGGGCGAAACAAGGTCACCACCAATGCGCGTGGTGCCACTGCCAAAATACCGACAGGCGTATATTCAACTTCACCAATGTCGTAATAAGATCCACCCAAAGTTTTGTGCCAGGACTGAAATCCGTTTGCGCGCGTTTCAAGGGTTTCGGTCTTGTACTTGTCGGATGAATCAACAATAGTCACGGAAACAAAATAAGCTCCTGTAGCTACTACACCAAGAATTATCGGAACCGAAACATATTTGATGATTTTCGATTTGATGCCTCTTGAAAACAATAAATAAAGCGACACAAACAGCCAAGGAAGCATACAAATAAGAATGTAGGCTTTCAGTACGTAAAGCACATACGACATCACCGCCAACAACAAGATCTGAAACAACAACGCTCCTTCCTTGTGAAGAATCTTATAAAAAGCCAATGCCCAAACGGAAACAGCGAATAAGGTATAGGTATCTTTCAACAGTCCACCGCCCCAGAATATCGTTGACGGAATCAAAAAAGCAATCGCAAACGACCATTTATAATTGTTATTCAGCAAGCGGTTCGATAATTTAAACAACTGCCAACCGCCAATAAGTGAAACAATGGAGGTGAAAAAGGTGATTCCCAAGTAAGAATTGGCGGTCAACAAACCAAATGGAGAAGAAATGCGCACCATAAACCAACCTTCGGCCTGACCGGCAAAACTGAATTCTCTCAGTGCATAAGCCACACTCGGAGCACTATCTGCACCATCGGAAACCATCATCAATCGAAAATACTGCGCCGTGTCTGTCATGAAGATGTTATTCAACTTCGTGATATCATGGTAATACCTGAATGAATCTCCGAATTTGTAATAATAGATGTAAACGCAGGCAAAAGCCAACCCTCCGAATACCTTTATTAGAAACGCGCGGAATAAAAATTTTGAAAAGGGCTTTGAAGAAATTCTACTGTAGATGTAGATAAAGAACCCTACTGCAATGACTAAAAACAACCATTGGATCCAATCAAATATAGTAGGTTGAATCAACATAATTTACAGGCACGGAATGTTTTCGTTTTCAAGAATTTCTCTTGTTTGTCAAAAGCTAAACAAAGGTAGCAGATTCAATGAGGTAACAGACATACTGCCTTTAAATAACGTGAGGTTGAGATAAGAATTCAATCAGATCGGAAAGAAACCACCTGTTTTTCCATACCTTCGGGCTTTCTATTTTTACGTTTATGCAACTTCTTTTCGCTTCGGCAAACGCACACAAAATCACAGAAATTCGTCAATTACTGCCTGAAGGTTATGAATTGCTTTCATTGGCCGACATCGGATTTCATGAAGAAATTCCAGAAACCGCGGCTACGATAGAAGGAAATGCGCGACTAAAAACACAATTTCTGGCCGACAAACAATTCAATGCGTGTTTCGCCGACGATACCGGATTGGTTACTTCCGGACTGAATGGTGAACCGGGAGTGTATTCGGCACGTTATGCCGGAGAAGCCAAAAATGCTGATGATAATATGGATTTAGTGCTTTCAAAATTGGAAGGGAATTCAGACCGAAGCGCCTATTTCATTACCGTCATTGCACTTTGGTTCGGTGGAGAAATGCACGTTTTCAGAGGTCGGATCGACGGAACCATTCTCACCGAAAAACGCGGAACTCAAGGTTTCGGTTACGATCCTATTTTTCAACCCATCGGTTATTCGAAAACCTTTGCCGAAATGACGAGTGAAGAAAAGAATTCACTGAGTCACCGTGGGCGTGCTTTACAGCAAATGATGGCGTTTTTGAAAAATCAATTCAACTGAGTTCATAGGCAAGTATCGAATTCGCCTACGTAAATAGAACTATTCTACACATTAAGTATTTATCGGAAACCGAATACCCGTTGCCACTATCTTGGAGGTATAACTTAAATCCAAGATTATGAAAACAAAACTATTCTTGATTGCACTAATTACCTGCACAATTTCGGCCAATGCACAGATACATGTTTGGACCAAGGGCATTATCGGATCGGTAAACACCGATGTTTATGGACAGAGAACCTATGTAGAACCATCCGGAAATGCTGTTTATACATTCGGTGAATACTCCAATTACAGCTCTACGAATTCCATAACGATCGATCCCGGCGGCGCCAACCAGGAATTATCTACGATTGCGACTATACCTCTTGCCAATTACCTGGTCAAAATGACAACTGACGGACAATTGATTTGGGCACATTCTTTCAATTCAACGTTATTTATACAATTGAACTCTATCAGCGCGGATGCTGCTGGTTGCTGTTACATAAATGGGAATTTCAACGGAAGCTTTGACGCCGATCCTGGAAACAGTATACATCAGATGACATCGAATGTTGGAATGGCAAACTTTCTGTTAAAGCTTGATGCTGATGGCAATTTTGTTTGGGCCCAGCAATTTGATCGTGCTTCTATCATTGACATTGCTATCAGAAGTAATGCAGTTTTTTGTGTGGGATATTTTTCGGAAACAGTTGATTTTGATAATGGTCCCGGCAACAGTAGCTTAACGGCTACAGACAACCAAGATTGTTTTGTTATGAGATTGAATACCGATGGTGAGTACCAGTGGGTCAAACAATTTGGATCAACCAACAACACACCTGATGATATCGAATACGCAACAGAAATCAACGTTACTCCCGATGGAATGATCAACGTGTCTGGCATTTTTTCAGAAAGTGGTGATTTTAATCCCGAGCTGGGAATAACAACATTAACGGCCGTAGGCGGAACCGATGTTTTTCTGATGAGACTAAGCGCTATGGGCGATTTTCAGTGGGTCGTAAGCACGGGTACCTCCATCAAGGAATACACACCTCGAATGACAACAAGCGCATCTGGCACCATTTATCTTTCTGCAACTACAATACAACCCAATAACAATGCTCCATTGGAAGATATTTTTATAGCCCGGTTTTCTCCAAACGGAAGTTTATTGTGGTCAAAACTCATTGGTGGCGAAAATAGTGATCAGGCAATCTCCGTCAATGTCGATGAAGAGGATAATTTGTATTTGATGGGTGACTTTGGATCTGCTAATTTCAACGTTGATCCCGGAGCAGGCGGAACATCTCTACATTGCGTCGATTTAGAATTTATGAACGGGTATTTTCTGAAATTCACCCCGGAAGGCGACCTATCCTGGGCTACTTCCCTGACTGGAAGCCTAAACAGCATTTGGAAATCGAGTTATCATAGCGGTTTTTTATACACTACCGGTTATTTTAGAGGAGACTTAGACATGGCTCCGGGTACTCCTGTTTATCAATTAAATGGAAATGGAGAACGATTAAGCAGCTACCTTTCCAAACTGGATGTTTCTCACACATTGGGCAATCCGGATCTTGAAACGCAACTGGATTTGCCATTCAAATTGTATCCCAATCCGGCTCAATCAATTACATACGCTGAACTGCAACCGGGTAGTGTTGTGACCGTTTATGACCTTGCCGGAGCAGTGTTAATGCAACAAACCGTTCAGCAGGAAATCACGGCATTGAACACAGAGAAACTGGTTTCGGGAACGTACCTTGTTGAAGTGCAACAAAACGGCCAAAAATTGGTTCAAAAACTGGTGAAAGATTAAATCTGAAATCCGTTTCGGGCATTCAAAAACAGGAAACACTTAATTATCGGAGCCGTTTTACCCGATCAAGACGCATACACTCTTTTGATCGGGTAAAACATCTCTGAAAACCATCCTGTTTAGGGTTTGGAAATTCGATTGAGGTCATTAACTTTGTGATCGAAAATTATACACTCTTTTAATACAATCGCATGTCTAAAATTAAAGTAGCAAACCCTATCGTAGAATTGGATGGTGACGAAATGACGCGCATCATTTGGAAGTTCATCAAGGATAAACTCATTCTTCCTTACTTGGATGTGGATATCAAGTACTATGACCTTGGTATTGAGAAAAGAGATGAAACGAATGACCAAATCACGATAGACGCTGCTGAAGCGATTAAACAATATCAGGTAGGTATCAAATGTGCTACCATCACGCCTGATGAGCAACGTGTTCAGGAATTCAGCCTGAAATCGATGTGGAAATCACCAAACGGAACCATCCGTAATATTTTGGACGGAACGGTTTTCCGTGAGCCGATTGTAATGCAAAACGTACCGCGTTTGGTGACCAACTGGACGGCTCCTATCATTGTTGGTCGTCACGCTTTTGGTGATCAATACCGTGCTACAGATGCCGTTTTCAAAGGAAAAGGAAAATTAACGATGACCTTTACGCCGGAAGACGGTGGTGAAGTACAAAACTTTGAAGTATACAATTTCAAAGGCGATGGTGTTGGTATGGCCATGTACAATACCGACGAATCGATTGAAGGTTTTGCACGCAGCTGTTTCAACATGGCGTTGACCAAAAAATGGCCGTTGTACCTTTCTACCAAGAATACCATCCTCAAAAAATACGACGGTCGTTTCAAAGATATTTTCGAAACCATTTTCCAAAATGAGTTCAAAGCGCAATTTGATGCTGCCGGAATTACCTACGAACACCGTTTGATCGATGACATGGTAGCTTCTGCCTTGAAATGGCACGGAAACTTTGTATGGGCTTGTAAAAACTACGACGGTGACGTACAATCTGATACCGTAGCTCAAGGATTCGGTTCATTAGGTTTAATGACTTCCGTTTTGATTACACCTGATGGAAAAATCATGGAAGCTGAAGCTGCTCACGGTACGGTAACACGTCACTACCGCGATCACCAAGCAGGTAAGAAAACATCTACTAACCCGATCGCTTCGATTTTTGCATGGACACGTGGATTGGCGTTCCGTGGAAAATTGGATGGCAATCAGGAATTGATCGATTTCTGTGAAACATTAGAGCGCGTTTGTATCGAAACGGTTGAATCAGGCATCATGACCAAAGATTTGGCGGTGTGTGTGCATGGTAATAAAGTGAATCACGGTGAGCACTATGTGTATACCGAAGAATTCTTGGATGCATTAGACAAAGGATTGATCGCTAAAATGGCGTAATTGTTTTATATAATTTGAATGGAAGGTGTCGATTTTTTCGGCACCTTTTTTTGTGGTGAAACGAGCTAAGTCACTTATAATCGTTGATCTAATAGGGTTTTTAATCCGTTCGTAATATTGCAAATTGGCATATCAAAGATTCGGTTGTGAATTCGCAATATTACGAACGGTTTTCCCGGTTGAAAAATCACCTATCCAAACAACCTCCAATACACCTTCACATGCACATCTTATCCCAACTCTAACGGAGTTTCATTACCTTCGTGCAAATGCATTTCGATGAATCGTTTCATTCCCGTGTTAGTGCTCTTCCTAAACTTCACGTTGTCCGGTCAGAATTTCCTGGATCAACACCTAGGAACCTATCGTGGGCAATTGCACCTATGCTATCCGAACAGACCAATCGATTCCGTGCAGTTTGAGTTAATCATTCAACCCACTGAGAAACCGGGGCGATGGACGAATACTGTTCGCTACCTGAGTACCGACGGAGGCGTGGGGCAAGTCAAAGATTACGATCTGGTGAAAGATTCAGTCTTCAACGATGATACACATTTTATACTCGACGAAAAAGACGGTATTCTCATCACTGAAACACGCATCGGAAACACCTTTTATTCCAATTACACAGTCGATGGCATGTTTTATACAGTCGCTACTGCTTACAACGGAACCTATATCGATTACGAACTCACCTGTTACCCAATGGAAGGCAAACGTGAAAGCGTTAGTGAACCCGATGAAGAAAATGTTACCTGGAAAGTCGATTCATTTCCACTCATGACCGTTCAAAAAGGCAGATTATACAAGCAAAAAACCGAATGAAACTCCACCAAATCTTCTCTATTTCGTTAATCTTTTTAGTGGTCGGTTGTCGTACCATTGAACCCATTGCTCCCAAAGTTACCGAGCAAAAAGCGCCTTTACCCGAACAACCTGTTTCTACGATTATTCTTCCGGTTTCGGTTGATCTGACCGATTATTACAAACTTGCCGACGAGCAGGTTCCGTATAAATTCGATGGTGGCGAACAGCAATGCAGCGGCGTTTCTTACAGCTATCATTTTGAACGCGACCCGATGAAACTGGCCGTAAACGACCGTACGGTAGACATTAATGTTTCGGGAAAATACCGCCTCAAGTTGAATTATTGCCCCGATTGCGCAACCGTGTTTTCAGATGAACCACATTGCATCATTCCACGACTTTATTTCAGTTGCGGTTACGATGAACCCATGCGGAAAATGAAACTACAATACCGTTCCGAATTTGAACTCACATCCGATTACGGCATTCACACTACCACCAAACTAACCGAACTTAAGGCCATCGATCCCTGCGAAGTCAGTTTCATCGAATACGATATCACCGATGAATTGCTCAAAGAAGTAAAAAAAGCCTTAGCCGATTTGGCAACCGATATCGACAAACAAACTGCCGGCATTTCATTTAAAAAGGAAGCAACAGACTTGTGGAACCAAGCAGTTACCGCTATTGAAGTTCCCGGTTACGGTTTTGTGCAATTACAACCGACATCCCTGCAATTGACCAATCCAAGCATTCGCAACAACATTCTCAGCACTTCGCTAGTAATGGAAGCCAAACCACGGTTTTACTCTCATCGTCCCGAAAATCAAACCATCCCGCTTCCACCCTTGCAACTCATTGAATCGGTTCCCAACGACACGCTGAAACTCACAGCCGATCTGCATTTGCGTTACGACTCGCTTTCCGTGATCATGAATCGGTACGTGAGCGGCACGAAACTGCTCATTAAAAAACGTGAAATCATCCTAGACAGTGTGCGTATTGCCGGTGCCAACAATCAACAGCTTATTTTCAAAGTCGGCTTTTCGGGCGACAAAAAAGGCGTTTTATATATTACCGGAAAACCTGCTTTTAATGCCGATCTGCAGCAAATTGAACTCACCGAAGTAGATTTTGACATCGAAACCAAAAGCACCCTGCTGAAAACTGCAGAATGGTTGTTTTCCGAACGCATTCTGGAAGAAATTGCCAAAAACAGTAAACAAGACCTCAAACCCCAATTGGAGTTATTACTCAAGGAACTCAATAAATCGTTGTACATCGAAAAAGAGGGATTTATTGTCTCCGGAAATATGACCAACCTGCTCGTTGACAACATTTACCCCGAAACGGAGCAATTGATCATTCGTGTTTCCAGCAAAGGAAGGTTGAGCTTAAGCAATATCAGGAATTGACCATGTGCTTGGCTACCGCCGGAAAACAATTGTAGAGCGCTGTTTTCAACTCATCTTCCAAATCAAGTGTGTCAATTGCTGCTTTCATACAACGTAGCCATTCTTCGCCCGCTTCGGCTGTAATGCGATGAGGAAGGTGACGCATACGCATGCGAGGATGCCCGTATTCAGTGGTGTAAAGTTGTGGTCCACCCAAAAACTGCGTCAAAAAAGCTTCTTGTTTTTGTTTGACCGTTTCTTTATCCGTTTGAAACAACGGTCCGATCACGGGTGAGCTAAAAACCAACTCGTAAAATCGATTTACCAGTAAATGCAGGCGTTCCTTTCCAATTTTTTCGTACAACGACTCCATCCGTTCAACTATTATTTTTCACCTTTTATAACCGGTAACTATTCCTTATCAAGAAAACTGGCACAAAGTTAGTTAGGAAGCTGAAAGAATCATGCAGAATTGCCTGCTATTCTAGTAAAAACTGTATTTTTGTGCCCACGATGAAACTTCTGTTGCTCATTTCATTACTACTTATGCAGCCGGTTGTCTTTTCTCAGGAAGAGGCAAAACCGACAGTTTCCGATGCGATTTCGGACTGCGCAGGAGCATCCAACATTCTCCAACCCGGCAGTTATTCACTCCAATTCACTGGTAAAGGTGGCGCCATCAAAGATTTAGCAGCTTATCCTTCATTGGCACACGTTCAGGAAAAAAATTCATTGTGGTGTTCATTCATCGCTCCTTACAACGGTCGTTTTACACTTTCTGCCGATGCCACAATGGGGCCTTTGCAAATGATTGTTTTTGAAAATGAATCCAAAGATATTTGCGAAGATATTTACAAAGGAAAAGCCGAAATACGCCGCTTGATTTTAGCGAAAGAGCAACATATTGGCTTAGATTTGGTAACATCTGACAATGTACTTTACCCCATTGATATGATTGCTGGAAAACACATTATGTTGTGTTTCTTGAATCTACCCAAAGAAAAACCAACCTTGGAATTGCACGTGGCTTTTGAACCGACCGACGGTGAAATGAAAGAACCGGGGCAAGGTGAAGACAGTAAAATAGTCGATCTACGTAAACAACCCGGCGATCCTGCGCTCAATATCATGATCCGTGATGTGGAAACCGGAAACCCCGTATTGGCCAACTTATCCATCACCGGAATCAAAGACATTCAGGCGCTTTACAGTGGTTCCGACTTTTACATCTCTGTTGATCGTTCCGGTAAAATCCAGTTAAAAATTGATGCCGAAGGTTATTTCTTTGTAGATCGTGAAGAACCGGTTTCAGCCAATTCCGACAACGAAATAGTCATTTGGATGGAACCCTTGGGTGAAGGTAAAAGCATGCAAATCGACGAGATTGAGTTTGTACCTGGCTCCAGTGAATTCTTATCTACCTCCGAACCCAAATTGCGACGACTCAAAGATTTCTTGGCGCTTAATTCTGCCGTTAAGGTCGAAATTCAAGGACACGTTCATGCAAGTGGCGAAAATACATTTGCCGGACAAAAACTCTCTGAAGCACGCGCTAAACGTGTGGTGAATTACCTTGTAGAAAACGGTATCGACAAAGGTCGTTTGACTGCCGTAGGTCTGGGGAACACCAAACCCATTTACCCCGATGCAAAGTTTGCCTACGAAGAGCAAGCCAACCGACGGGTTGAAGTAAAGGTTCTTTGATCATTCATCGAAAATAGATCACTTCAATTCCAGTAATACTTCTTTCACATCATTATAATAAGGTTCCCAGGGAATAAAATGTGGAGCACCTTTAATGATCTTCAATGTCACTTCGCTTGAATTCACCAACATCTTTTGGGCATAATATGCATTTTCAACCGGTACAAAAGTGTCCTTATCTCCATGAACGATCCAAACCGGGCAGGTAATCAATTTAAATTGATGTGATAACGATTCCAGTTCCTTTTTCGCCATCCAAATTTCATCATTACTTGGTCTGAAAGCTCCGGGCAACAAAAACCTAAGCGGAATCACTTTCATCACCGAGCGCCAATTTTCTTTCGGCTCGTATTCTTTGGAAACAGAACCTGCAAGAATGACCAATCCATTTACCAAATCAGTGTTTTCAGCTGTTAATTTCACGGAAATAGGACCTCCTAATGAATGACCAACAACATAAACAGGTTTGCCATTTTGAATTTTCTTTAAAAGCGATTGAATAATCGCCACCTGTTCTTCAAGACTTTTAGCATCACCGAATTGACTGTAACCAAACCCCGGCCTATCTATTGAAATCATTCTATACTTTGCCAATAATGCACTGTCTTTCATATACACTTCAAATGCATTCCAGCTTCCCGGTGAACCATGAATAAAAAACAACGTAGGCAATGTGTCTAAACCGGTTTGGGCATAATGAAGTGAAAATCCATTATGGACGATCGTATCTGTTGTCAATTTCACCCGCATCAAGGAAAATGCTTTTTTGGCTTCCTCGTCACTCACACGCATTTTCATAAATCCTTGCGCAAAGATGATCCAACCCGTTAGTAAAAATGTAACTATAAGCAACCATCGTTTCATTCTTTGCCTGCGTTTTGTTGGTTTTTTCATGCCCTTCTGATTCATCTGCGCATTGAAGTTAGCACATTTAACTTTTCTAAAAACATTTCAGAATCAATTAAAAGCACTGATTTTTTTGGGGAAAAAGCGTTTCGTGGTTTCTAAATAATGTGAGTTAGGAATAAGAATTTATGTTCAAGAAATTAAACAAAAAAGTAATTCTCATTTATTCCATTTTAAAAATCTATTCCTATCTTGTTCACCGTAAACATAGTAGCTATTATTCACTTAAAATTCAATCATATGTCTACTTACGAAGAAGCGTTCAAACGTTTTACCACTGAACTTGAAAGTCTTGGATTCAGTTATCATGAAGGTTTATACCATGCAGTTACCAAACACCTCGGCCCATCTATCCACAACCAAGATTCGTCTTTGGTGGCCTGCGATCAGCCGAAAGAAATGGAAACCATCAAAACAGAGTTCCTTATCGGTAAATTAGGCTTAACAGACGGACCTGAACTCGACGCGGCGATCCAACAAGTTTGCGGAGCATTAGGCGGTTCCAACTCCAATAAACACAGAGCCTCTTTTTATTACTTGCTTGTTGCAATTCTTCAAAAAGAACATGTCTTTATTGATACAGAAGAAAAATAGAACGGATACTTAATAAAAAATGCCTCTCGATATCGGGAGGCATTTTTGGTCTATATATTGTTTGAATAGGATAAGATATTGACTCTTATTCTTCAAGTGTTGCTCTAAAAACAAACTCTATAGAAGCCAACTGACCACGTAATGGTCGAATATCTTCGCGTAATTCATCTGAAGTGAATTGCTGAGAAGCGTTAATTCCAAAGACACTGATACCACTCCACCAAGAGTGCTTTTTCTTTTTTTTATCAACCTTCAAAACGCTTAACTCAATTATTCTATTTCTTAGTTCAAACGATAAAAAGTCATATTCTATCAACCAACTGTCTTTTAACCGATCCAAGTTACCGTTAAACGATACAAAATCTTCAAACTCACCTCTATTTATAAGAAAGTCAACTTGGGCTTGCATGCGTTGCAATGAAATCAAAAAATCAGCTGTTGATTTACTCATCTCACTGTCTCAACAAACACCGATGCCAACACCGAGTCATCCACCAACTCTGGAATCGTCACTTTTAATCGTGGTTCCTGTTCCATTGCACGTTTGATGGCGAAAATAGCGCCTTCGTTGCGCGCCCAATTGCGTCGGGCAATGCCATTGTTTACATCCCAGTGCAACATCATCGTAAGGCGTCTGTGCGCGTCAGCCGATCCGTCTAGTAGCATTCCAAAGCCACCGTTGATTACTTCGCCCCAACCTACACCACCACCATTGTGGATAGAAACCCAGGTTGCGCCGCGGAAAGAATCACCGATCACGTTTTGAATCGCCATATCGGCCGTAAAACGCGAACCGTCGTAAATATTAGAAGTCTCACGGTAAGGTGAGTCAGTTCCTGAAACATCGTGGTGATCTCTTCCCAATACAACAGGGCCAATTTTGCCATTTGCGATAGCTGTATTGAACGCTGCGGCAATTTTCATACGTCCTTCTGCATCGGCATACAAAATGCGCGCTTGTGAGCCCACAACCAATTTATTTTCCTGCGCACCTTTAATCCATTGAATATTGTCGGCCATTTGTTGTTGAATTTCAACAGGGCTGTTCTGCATCATTTCTTCCAAAACGGCACAAGCAATGGCATCTGTAGCAGCCAAATCTTCCGGCTTACCGGATGCACACACCCATCTGAACGGACCAAATCCGTAATCAAAACACATCGGTCCCATAATATCCTGAACATATGAAGGGTATTTGAAATCAATTCCGTTTTCGGCCATAATATTGGCTCCGGCGCGCGAAGCTTCCAATAAAAAGGCATTTCCGTAATCAAAGAAATACGTTCCTTTCGCTGTGTGTTTATTAATGGTTGCCGCATGGCGAATCAAAGTAGCTTGCACTTTCTGTTTGAACAATTCCGGCTCTTCAGCCATCAATCGGTTCGATTCCTCAAAGCTCATATCTACCGGATAATAACCACCGGCCCAAGGATTGTGCAACGATGTTTGGTCGGACCCCAAATCAATGTGTATTCCTTCCGCATCAAATTTCTCCCAAACGGAAACGATATTACCTAAATAAGCAATCGAGACCACTTCTTTTCCGGCTTGAGCCTCGCGAACGCGATTCACCAATTGATCCAAATCTTCAATAATCTCATTCACCCAACCTTGTTCGTGGCGAATGCGCGTGATTTTAGGATTCACTTCGGCACAAACCGTAACGCATCCTGCAATCGTACCTGCCTTTGGCTGCGCGCCCGACATTCCACCAAGCCCTGATGTCAAAAACAACGATCCCGCTGGTTCTTTCTTTATTTTCCGGAATCCGTTCAAAACCGTAATGGTAGTACCGTGAACAATCCCTTGCGGACCGATATACATGTACGATCCCGCGGTCATTTGTCCATACTGAGTTACACCTAAAGCATTGAATTTCTCCCAATCATCCGGCTTCGAATAATTCGGGATCATCATTCCATTGGTCACTACAACACGTGGTGCATCTTTGTGCGAAGGAAAAAGTCCCATCGGATGCCCCGAATACATCACCAAGGTTTGCTCATCGGTCATTTCCGACAAGTATTTCATGCACAAGCGGTACTGAATCCAGTTTTGAAAAACAGCCCCGTTTCCACCATAAGTAATCAATTCATGCGGATGTTGTGCCACGGCATGATCCAAGTTGTTCTGTATCATCAGCATAATGGCCTTCGCTTGTTCCGATTTTCCGGGATAATCCGAAATTGGACGAGCATAAATCGTATAATCAGGTCTGTAACGATGCATGTAAATCCTGCCCACCGTTTCCAATTCTTCCAAAAAGTCAACGATCAGTTCCTGATGCTGGTCTTTCGGAAAATAACGCAATGCATTTTGAAGGGCCAGTTTCTTTTCTTCCGTAGAAAGGATTTCTTTGCGTTTCGGAGCATGGTTTACGGCTGGATCAACCGGTTTTTTAGCTGGAATAGCCGTTGGGATACCTTCTTGAATCGCTTGTTGGAACTCGGATACAGTCATGATGAACAATTTTTCTCAAAATTAACACGAAAATCAGCTTCCGGAAGACTTTCATCGAAAAATGACTGCACAAAAAAAGGGCCATCCACCTATTGCGGACAGCCCTACTTCTTGTTCTGAATACGATTATCGTGTAATGGTCACAGTTCCCTGATACACCAGTTTTTTATCCGATAGAATGTCTTTCGCGCGAATAACCCATGTGTAAGATCCGTTTTTCACGATTTCACCATGATAGGTTCCATCCCACTCCGCATCAATATCGTGTGATTCCCAAACCATTTCTCCCCAACGATTAAATACGTTCACTTCGAAATTGTAGCGATCAACACCTTCCATGGTAATTGTCCATGTTTGGTTAAATTCGTCACCATCAGGTGTGAAGGAATTCGGCACATAAATCAACACCTCCGGCAATACGGGAATTGTTCTGATAGCTGTATCCTTGCATCCTAAATAAGACGTGGAAATCAATTGCACATCGTAGTAGCCTGTAATTCCATCAGGGAAAACAGTTACCATATCCACATTCGTTGAAGCTCCCGGTGTTCCACCACTTACCATCCACTCGTACGTATCCGCACCGACCGAATAGTTCGTTAAGGTAACCACTGTATTAAACATCGTTACCGGATCTGGGCTCCATTTGAAATCGGCAATCGGTTTTGCATGCACATTCAAGTAATCCACAAATGTGGTAGAGTCGATACAACCGGCGGGAGAAGTCACAATCAATTGTACATCGTAAACCCCGGCATAAAGTGCTTCCGGATAGATAACATCTGTGTTGAAAAACTCCTGTCCGTCACTGATTCTCCAATACGTACCTGCCGACATCGTAGGATCTGTTTGATTCGTGAGTGTAAACATTGCTGGTTCACATTTAACCGGTTCGTCTACCGCAATCAAAGGCACAGGCACCGGAAGTGCTGTAATCTGCGTGTTAATCACAAACGGTGTAGTCTCACAGGCATCATCAACAGTAACAGTGTAAGTAGTAGTAACCTGTGGTGATTCTGTAATAGAAGAAGAAACGCCGTTTTGAACAAAACCGGTTGACCATGTATAATTGTAAGGTTGACCAATTCCTCCGCTTCCGTTTACGGTAATCGTTGCAGGATATCCCGGACAAACAGACTGTGTTGGTGTAATCACCGCACTCAATGGCGGACGAATCGTCACATCAATTGATGCAGGCAATGAAGCACAACCGTTTTGGTTTACCGCAACTACCGTGTAAGTGGTAGCAACAGTTGGTGAAACCGGTTGAATCGGCAACAATGAAGCTGAATGTGACCAGTTGTACGTGTACGTTAAACCTCCAATTGCAGAAGCAACCAACGACGCCGTACCGTTTTCACAAATAAGCGTATCATTTGAAACACTCACGACAACAGGCGCCGGATCAATAACCGTTACCGGAATACAAATTTGGCATCCTTGTGCATTTCTCGCACAAACAGTATAAGGTCCGGCTGCAAAGCCACCTTGTGTGTTGGAAGCAATCCAAGTAGTACCGTTATCGTAACTATAGTCACTTGCACCCGCAGCGGTAATCGTAATTTGTCCGTCGGCCACACCGGCACAACTAGGACTTGTTTGAGCCGCGGTAGCAGTCATTTGCGAAACAACTACAGTAAGTGTGTCTCGGAAAGTACCACAAACTGTGCTCGTTTCACGTAAGATGAATTTATAGGTTCCCGGTTGGTTTACTGTAACCGTCGGGTTCATATTACTAAAGTTCGGAGAGAAAGATGCTGTTGCCGCAGGAGATAATCCCGGAGGCACAATTGCCTGCCAGTTGGCTGTATTGGAAGCTGAGCTTGGTACTCCATGCAACAAAATAGGCGATCCCAAACAAACTGTTTGATCCGGACCTGCATTCGGTGTTGGAGGAGAAACTACAGTAACTGTAAATGAAATTGTATCAATGAAATAAGGTGTTCCAGGTACTGCCGCTTGTTCTATCTCTACTTGATATGTAGTAGTTACAGTAGGTGTTACGGTAACATTCGGACCAGCATAGATATTCGGAACGCCGTTCGTAACCAACCATTCATACGCAGGTGAAGGCAGTCCACCATTATTGATCACTACGTTTGCAGAAGATCCTAAACAGATGGTTTGGTTTCCAGCCGCCGGATCACATGAAACGGTTGCAGTTCCACCAAATGTCAAATTTACATTGCCACTCAATCCGCTATAGTTGGATAAACACAATACAAACGATTGACCGGCTGTTACAGTTAAAGGAGCTTCGTAACTTGACCAAGATCCGCTCGGAGGAAGATTCCCCGGTGAAGACATTCCTGTATTTCCGTTACAGCTTCCGTTCCAGTTACAAGCTACAGGCGGCAATGTATTACCATTGATACCTGCGCAGGCATTTCCGCCTACATTCGGCCACATGATCCAGTCAAAACAACCAGAGTTAGTAGGAGTTCCACCGGCATCTACACCGATCATAGACCATTCAAGTGTTCCACTGCTGATCACATTGATGGTGATAAACGTAGAACTGGTTTCACCACTAAGCAAACACCCTGAATTTCCTCCGTTGGGATTGCTGGAAGGATTCGAGACACTGCCTGATGTAAAGTCAACAATATTGGTTGCAGGATTATTCGGTGCAATTCCAAAACTTGGAGTGGTACAACCCGGAACAGCATCTACGCAGTCATTTGGTTGTGCCCATGAAACCACCGTTAATAAGCTACAAAAAAGAAAAAGTAGTTGTGTTCTCATATTAATGGTTTTCGCAGTTAGTGAAAGGGTAAGGATTTACCTGATCAACACCATGTAATCCTACTTGAATACATGTTGCTTGGTCGGCATATTCACCAAGCCAAGAAGAAAATTCCTGCTCTGTGAATGACGTCAAATCCTTCGTTAACAAAAAAGCTCGTTTTGTTGGCCAATCCAGACGGGCAACACTCACATACGGATTGTTGCGCAGCGATTCCTCTAATGAACGAAATGCAGGTTCATCATTGATATCAAGCATGCATTGAGCAAAGTACTTTGGTGTTTGGCTGATCTCTTGCGCTTTCGAGGCAAATGACAGCCCGAAAAAGCAAATAATAACAATCAAATATTTCATAAGCATATCTAGAGTCTTTGTTATTAAACGTGTATTATTGTAGAAGGTTGTCTAGGATAATTTGAGTTTACCCCCATATTAAGGCAAATTTACAGAATATTCACATTGTGTTAAATAAAAATAGGAGAGCATTCTTGCCCTCCTATCCCTATTAATTCTATGTTGTTTTTAGATAAATCGAAATGATTTTCCCGGATAATAAGCCGTTTCACCCAATTCTTCTTCAATACGTAATAACTGATTATACTTAGCCATACGGTCACTTCTAGACGCAGAACCGGTTTTAATTTGCCCGCAGTTTAGTGCTACAGCCAAGTCAGCAATTGTATTATCCTCAGTTTCACCACTTCTGTGACTCATAACAGATGTATAACTGTTTCTTGTGGCTAATTGAACAGATTCGATTGTTTCTGTTAAAGAACCGATCTGATTTACTTTAACCAAGATTGAATTGGCTACTCCTTGCTCAATTCCTTGTGCTAAACGCTTGGTATTGGTCACAAATAAATCATCTCCGACCAATTGTACACTTGATCCCAATTTATCGGTAGCCATTTTCCAACCGTTCCAATCATCTTCGGCCAAACCGTCTTCAATAGACGCAATCGGGTATTTTTTACACCAATCTGCCCAGTAATCAACCATTTCAGCTGAAGTACGTGATTCTCCGGTAGATTCAAACAAATACAATCCCTTTTCCGCATTGTAAAACTCAGACGAAGCTGCATCAAGTGCAATGTACACATCGTGCCCAGGTTTGAATCCAGCTTTTTCAATAGCTTGAAGAACAACTTGAATGGCTTCTTCGTTCGAACCTAAACTTGGTGCAAAACCACCTTCATCACCAACATTGGTCGACATTCCTTGTGCTTTCAAAACGCTTTTCAAGTGATGAAAAATTTCCGTTCCCCAGCGCAATCCTTCCGAAAAAGAAGAAGCTCCAAACGGCATCACCATAAACTCTTGAATATCGATTTTGTTATCCGCGTGAGAACCACCGTTTAAGATATTCATCATCGGAACAGGCATTGTCACTGCCCCAACTCCACCTACATAGCGGTAAAGACTTAAACCTGCTTCTTGTGCAGCCGCTTTTGCAACAGCCAACGACACACCTAAAATGGCGTTCGCCCCCAATTTGGATTTATTTTCCGTTCCATCCAATTGAATCAAGTATGTATCGATGGCTTTTTGATCGAACACGTCCATACCCAACAATTCTTCATTGATGATGGTATTGACATTTTCTACCGCTTTCAAGACACCTTTACCAAGATAACGAGTTGCGTCACCGTCTCTCAATTCTACCGCTTCATGCACACCTGTTGATGCACCTGAAGGAACGGCAGCTCTACCAACAGCTCCATTGGTTGTGTGAACATCTACTTCTACGGTTGGATTACCGCGCGAATCCAAAATTTGTCTACCGACAATGCGTGCAATATAACTCATCTTATTTCTGTTTCATGTTGGAGATAAACTGATCAAATAAATACCGTGAATCATGCGGACCTGCAGATGCTTCCGGGTGGTATTGTACCGAGAAAACCGGTTTACCTTTAAGGGCGATTCCTGCAATTGTATGATCGTTCAGATGCTGATGAGTTACCTCAATTGCGTCATTAGCAGTCACACTTTCTTTGGTAATCACAAACCCGTGATTTTGAGAAGTAATTTCACCTTTTCCGGTAAGTAGGTTTTTAACCGGATGATTGATCCCACGGTGACCGTTGAACATTTTTTCCGTTTTTAACCCTTGGCTCAAACCTAGAATTTGATGACCGAGACAAATGCCGAATACCGGTTTACCACTTTCAACAATTGATTTCACCAATGCAATTTCCTCTGGCATAGCCGATGGATCACCTGGGCCGTTAGAAAGCATAAATCCATCAGGATTAAACGCAAGCATTTCGGCAAGTGTTGTCTTCATTGGAAACACGCGAACGAAACAATCGCGATCTGCCAAACAACGTATGATATTTTGTTTTACGCCGAAATCAGCCAACGCAACTCTGTAAGTCGCATCTGGGTTTCCTACTTCGTATACTTCTTTGGTAGCTACTTTTGATGAAAGCTCAAGACCTTCCATGCTTGGAATTTCTTTTACTTGCGCCTTTAAGCTGGTTTCATCGAGGTTTTCAGATGAAATAATAGCGTTCATTGCACCTTTATTGCGAATGTGTCGCACCAATGCACGTGTATCGATATCGGTAATTCCAACACGTTCATTCTCGATCAGGTAATCATCCAAGTTAGAAACACCTGAAGGTCGTGAATACACCTCCGCAAATTTTTTCGTTACTAATCCGGCTATTTTCACAGAAGAGGATTCTTTTTCTTCGGTATGAACACCGTAGTTTCCGATATGGGCAGTAGTCATCACCAAAATTTGTCCGTAATAAGACGGATCGGTGAATACTTCCTGATACCCAGTCATTCCTGTATTAAAGGCTATTTCTCCCGTTGTTGTACCTGTTTTTCCGGTTGCTTTTCCGTGAAAAACCGTTCCATCTTCCAGAACGAGTACAGCAGGTTTACGTTCTTCCATGCTGTGATTTTTTTTTTGCAAAATTAGAATATTAAACTCAATCCTTACCCTTATGTGCATAAAAAAAGGGTCTTACCGATAAACGACAAGACCCTTTTTTCAATTATCATTGATCATTACTGATCATCTTTTTTTTCTTCTTCGTCAGCAGACGGTTCTTCCGTTGCCTCAGGAGCCGCTTCTTCTGCTGCAGGAGCTTCTGCAACCGGAGCTTCTCCTACTACTTCAGCAGTTGTTTCTTCAACCACTACTGCTTCTGGTGCAGCTTCTTCTGTTGCTACTTCAGCAGCAGGAGCTGTTGTAGTTTTAGCAGCAGTTGTAGTAGCTCCACCACGACGCGAACGACGAGTAGTTGCTTTCTTAGTTGTATCATTCAACATCAATTCGTTGAAGTCAACCAACTCGATCAAACACATTTCAGCGTTATCACCTAAACGGTAACCTGTACGGATGATACGTGTGTATCCACCTGGACGGTCTGCAATTTTCGGTGCTACTGTACGGAACAATTCCGTAACGGCTTCTTTACTTTTCAAGTAAGAGAAAGCAGTACGACGAGCATGTGTTGTATCGTCTTTTGATTTTGTCAAAATCGGTTCTACATAAACACGTAAAGCTTTTGCTTTAGCAATGGTTGTATTAATACGTTTGTGCTCGATCAACGAACAAGCCATATTAGACAACATAGCAGCTCTGTGTGCTGTTTGTCTACCGAGATGATTAAATTTTTTACCGTGTCTCATTTTTATAAATTTCGTAAGTAACGGTTAGCTAGAACTACTATCGCATCATTCTAGCCACCTATCACGACATTATTAACTTTAATTGCGATACTAGTCTTTATCTAATTTGTACTTAGCTACGTTCATACCAAAGTTCAATCCTTTAGCATCAACTAGGTCTTCCAACTCCGTCAATGATTTTTTACCGAAGTTACGGAACTTCAATAAGTCATTTTTGTTGTAAGAAACCAAGTCACCAAGTGTTTCAACATCTGCTGCTTTCAAACAATTCAAGGCACGAACGGAAAGATCCATATCAACCAATTTTGTTTTCAACAATTGACGCATGTGCAATGAAGTCTCATCAAACTCTTCTGTTTCAGATTTCACTTCGCTATCCAATGTGATACGCTCATCAGAGAATAACATAAAGTGATGAATCAGAATTTTAGCTGCTTCTTTCAATGCATCTTTTGGATGAATAGAACCATCCGTAGTTACTTCAAGAACCAATTTCTCGTAATCCGTTTTTTGCTCAACACGATAGTTTTCAATCGTGTATTTCACATTAACGATAGGAGTAAAAATGGAGTCAATAAAGATTGTTCCGAATGCTGCGTTTCCTGATTTGTTTTCTTCAGCAGGCAAGTAACCTCTTCCTTTGATAATTGTCAACTCAATCTCCAATTTTACAGAAGACTCCATGTTGCAAATTACCAAGTCAGGATTAAGAACTTGGAATGCAGAAGTAAATTTACCAAGATCACCGGCAGTCAATTTATCTTGACCAGAAATAGAGACAACAACTGACTCGTTATCTGTTCCTTCGATCTGTTGTTTGAAGCGAACTTGTTTTAAGTTCAAAACGATTTCAGTAACGTCTTCAACTACACCTTTCAATGTTGCAAACTCGTGGTCTACACCTTCGATGCGCACTGAAGAAATGGCGTAACCTTCCAATGAAGAAAGCAAGATACGACGCAATGCGTTTCCTACAGTGATACCATAACCTGGTTCAAGCGGACGGAACTCAAATTGTCCTTTACGCTCGTCAGATTGGATCATAATTACCTTGTCAGGCTTTTGAAAATCTAAAATTGCCATTTTATATTCTTCTTTTTTACTTGTTTCACAGTTGCGCGGTCTGGAGGATTGAAGAAAGTCAACCAGACCCTTTAGCTGCGATTCAATATTGATTAATTAATCTTACTAAGCACCTAACAGCATCCTTTATTATCTTGATGCTAACGTATCGGCTTACTTAGAGTATAATTCGACGATTAGTTGTTCCTTGATGTTTTCAGGGATCATTTCGCGAGATGGAATGCTCAATAACTTTCCAGCATTTTGAGAAGGATTCCAATCCAACCAATCGTAACGCTTGTTAGAAGCGGTCAAAGAAGACGTAATTGCCTCCAACGATTTTGATTTTTCACGAACACTAACTACATCACCGATACGTAAAGTATAAGACGGGATGTTTACAACTTCTCCGTTTACAACGATGTGTTTGTGAGTCACTAACTGACGAGCTGCACGTCTTGTAGGTGCAATACCCAAACGGTATACCGTATTATCCAATCGCACTTCGCACAATTGCAACAATACTTCACCGGTAATCCCTTTCATGCGAGATGCTTTCTCGAACAAATTAGCGAATTGACGCTCTAAGATACCGTAGGTATATTTTGCTTTTTGTTTTTCGCCAAGTTGGACAGCGTACTCAGACTGCTTTCCACCTCTACGTTTGTTTGGACCGTGTTGACCTGGGCCATACTGTCTTCTGTCTAATGCTTTGTCCGGGCCGAAAATCGGTTCGCGAAAACGACGCGCGATTTTGGTCTTAGGACCTGTATATCTTGCCATATTAAAATTAAATTAAGAGGGGTTATGAATTAAGGCTTTCCTTCGATAACCTGGTTCCTCTTTTTGATTATTACAAATTAAACGCGACGTCTTTTTGGAGGACGACATCCATTGTGAGGTAACGGAGTCACATCAACGATTTCGATTACTTCGATTCCGCTGTTGTGAATGGAACGTATTGCTGATTCACGACCGCCACCTGGGCCTTTTACGAAAACCTTCACTCTACGTAATCCGAAGTCATGTGCTTCTTTAGAGGCGTCTTCTGCTGCAACTTGCGCTGCATAAGGCGTGTTCTTTTTAGATCCTCTGAAACCCATTTTTCCCGCTGAAGACCAAGAAATAACTTGTCCAGCATTGTTAGTCAAAGAAATAATCACATTGTTGAAGGTAGCTTGAATATGCGCTTCACCGATTGCGTCTACTTTGACTTTTTTGGTATTCTTCTTGTTTGACTTTGCCATTTTACTAACGATTATTTAGCTGCTTTTTTCTTGTTGGCAACTGTTTTTCTCTTACCTTTTCTCGTACGAGAGTTGTTTTTGGTTCGTTGACCTCTCAACGGAAGACCCGCACGGTGACGAATTCCTCTTGTACAACCGATATCCATTAAACGTTTGATGTTTAACTGAACTTCGGAGCGCAATTGTCCTTCAACCTTGATTTCAGCCAATCCTGTTCGGATCAATGAAATTTGATCATCTGTCCAATCTTGAACTTTGATATTTTCATCAATACCATTAGTAGTCAAAATTTGTTTAGCCGTGCTACGACCAATTCCGTAGATGTAAGTCAATCCGATTACACCTCGTTTGTTTTTTGGTAGATCTATACCTGCAATACGTGCCATAATTTACCCTTGTCTTTGTTTAAGTTTAGGATTCTTCTTGTTAATCACGTAAACTCTTCCTTTTCGTTTAACGATCTTGCAATCTGCCGAACGTTTTTTTACTGAAGCTCTTACTTTCATGTTCCTATTTTTTATTCTGGTTTCCTTACTTGTAACGGAAGGAAATACGTCCTTTTGTTAAATCGTACGGTGACATCTCCACTTTCACACGATCTCCAGGAAGAATCTTGATGTAGAACATTCTCATTTTACCCGAAATATGGGCTGTAATGATGTGTCCGTTTTCTAATTCTACCCGAAACATCGCATTTGATAATGCTTCGATGATCGTACCATCTTGTTCAATTGAGCTTTGCTTAGCCATAATCTAAAAACCTGATAATTCGTTAGCTGCTCTACGTCCGCGAACTCGCGTACCTTCCATCAAACCGTCCATATGGCGATTCAACAGGTAAGATTCAATTTGCTGAAGTGTATCCAATACAACACCCACCATGATCAACAATGATGTACCTCCGAAGAACATTTCAAATCCTGAAGTAATACCTGCAGCATGAGCAATGGATGGAAGGATCGCAATAATAGCCAAGAACAATGAACCTGGTAATGTAATGCGCGACACTAATGTATCAATGAAGTTTGCTGTTTCTTCACCCGGACGAACACCTGGGATAAACCCACCGTTTCGTTTCAGGTCATCAGCCATTTTACGAGGATTGATCATGATTGCCGTATAGAAATACGTAAACACCACAATTAACAATCCTAATAAAAGGTTGTACGTTAATCCGTAAATATCACTCAAGTTTGTTTGGAACCAGCTAGGTTTTTCACCCGGAGTACCGCCACCGCTAAAGATCATTACCGGAATAGTCATGATCGCTTGCGCGAAGATGATTGGCATAACCCCTGAGGCGTTTACTTTCAATGGTAAATAACTTCTTGCTCCCTGTGCATCAGCTGCACGTGCTCCAACAACTCTTTTCGCCGTGTTGAGCGGAATTTTACGCACACCTTGCACAATCAGAATGGTTCCCACCACAATCAGCATAAACACCACGATCTCCAATACAATCAATAACGGTTGTCTCATAGCCACTTCCGAAAGGAAAGACTGAGGCAAACGCGCCAAGATACCTACTGTGATCAACAATGAAATACCGTTTCCGATTCCTTTGTCGGTAATACGTTCACCCAACCAAACCGCAAACATAGAGCCTGCAACCATTACGATAATGGATTGAGCCCACCAAAGCGTACCTGCATCAACAGGCAACGCACCTTTTTGACCAATGTACAACGTCAGGTAACTAGGTGCCTGAGCTGCACAAATAATAATTGTCAAAATTCGGGTATAGTTATTGATTTGCTTACGACCAGATTCGCCTTCATTTTGCATTTTCTGTACTGCCGGAACGGCCATACCTAAAAGTTGCATGATAATCGACGCACTGATATACGGCATGATCCCCAACCCCATAATGGATGCGTTGGTAAAACCTCCTCCGGAGAACAATGATAATAACGTTTCTAACGTTCCTGCACCACCCGCGTCTTTTTGAGCAGAGGTTAGTGCTTCATAATTCACACCTGGAAGAACGATAAAAGATCCGATACGGTAAACAAGAATAAGAGAAAGCGTTAAGATAATACGCTTTCTCAATTCTTCAACCTTCCAGATATTCTTTATGTTTTGTATAAACCGTTTCATAGAAAAAATGTCGGCAAAGTTAATTAGATTTCTGAAACATTACCACCTTGAGCTTCAATTCCTGATTTTGCAGTACTTGAAAACTTGTGAGCGGTTACATTTACTTTCGCTTTTAATTCACCGCGACCCAATACTTTTACTAAGTCATTGCGAGAAATCAAACCGTTTTCACGTAACACCTCCGGTGTAATATCAGTGATATTCTTACGCTCAGCAAGCGATTGAATAGCATCTAAATTAATTGCTTTATACTCAACGCGGTTAATGTTCTTGAATCCGAACTTAGGCACACGACGTTGTAACGGCATCTGACCTCCTTCAAAACCAATTTTTGTTGAATAACCAGAGCGCGATTTAGCTCCTTTGTGACCACGTGTAGATGTTCCACCGTGACCAGACCCTTGTCCACGAGCAATTCTTTTCTCTGAAAGAACCGATCCTTTGGCTGGGGTTAAACTATTTAAATTCATAGTCAATTCGATTTTAGTATTATTCTACCACTTTGATCAAATGCTCGACCTTCTTGATCATACCAAGAATCTGTGGTGTTGCTTCTTTCTCTACTATTTGGTTCAACTTGCGGAATCCCAACGCCTCAATAGTTCGTTTTTGACGAGCCGGACGTTTGATAGCACTGCGAACTTGTTGAATTTTAATTGTTGCCATACTATTTAAGATTAACCGTTAAACACTTTATCCAAACTAATTCCACGTTGACGTGCAACTGTAACTGCATCACGCATGTTTGCCAATGCATCCATGGTTGCTTTTACCACGTTGTGTGGGTTAGATGAACCTTGAGACTTCGCTAATACATTGTGTACACCAACTGACTCAAGTACTGCACGCATCGCACCACCTGCGATTACACCTGTACCTTCTGTAGCTGGTTTCAACAATACTTCTGCTCCACCGAATTTTCCTTTTTGTGCGTGAGGCACAGTTCCTCTTAAAATCGGAACTTTGATTAGGTTTTTCTTCGCGTCGTCAATACCTTTAGTAATTGCTTCGGTTACTTCCTTTGCTTTACCAAGACCATGACCTACGATACCGTGCTCATCACCTACCACTACGATAGCTGAAAAACTGAATGTACGACCACCTTTTGTTACTTTGGTCACACGGTTCACAGCTACCAATTTATCTTTAAGCTCAATTTCTGAGGCTTTAACTCTATTTAATGCTTGTGTTGCCATTACTCTTAAAATTTAAGTCCGCCTTCTCTAGCTGAATCGGCTAATGATTTAACGCGACCGTGGTACAAATAACCATTACGATCAAACACTACTGACTCAACGCCAGCTTTCACTGCTTTTTCAGCGATTTCTTTTCCTACAACCGCAGCTTGGTCGATTTTATTTTTCTTATCAGCCGCTTTGTTATTGTATGAAGATGCTGCAACTAGAGTAACTCCGTTTGTATCATCGATCAACTGCGCATAAATTTGCTTGTTGGAACGATATACAGACAAACGAGGCAACTGAGCTGTACCAGAAATTTTCTTTCTGATTCTACGCTTAATTTTTGCTCTTCTGTTTAATTTACTAAATGCCATAACTTCTAAAATTATTTTTTACCTGCAGATTTACCAGCTTTTCTTCTAATCTCTTCGCCCATGAAGCGAATACCTTTTCCTTTGTAGGGTTCAGGTTTACGAAGGGAACGAATCTTGGCGGCTACCTGACCCAAAAGTTGCTTATCGAATGACTCAAGAGTCACAACCGGAGCTTTACCTTTTTGAGTATCTGCAGATACCTTAATTTCTTTCGGAAGTTCGATAGCAATAGGGTGAGAGTATCCTAATGACAACTCCAACAGTTGACCTGTTGCAGTAGCACGATAACCTACACCAATTACCTCCATTTCCTTTTTATACCCTTCGGAAACACCTACAATCATGTTGTTAATCAAAGAACGGTATAAACCATGCTTTGCTCTATGATCTGGCGCATCAGACGCGCGGGTAAAAGTGATTTCGGAACCTTCGATTTTGATGGTTACACAAGAATCGAGTTCTTGGTGTAACTGTCCTTTCGATCCTTTCACGGAAACTGTGCTTCCTTCCACTTTTACTTCAACTCCACTCGGGATTGTTACTGGGGATTTACCTATCCTTGACATTACTTGTGAATTGTTTCAAATTAATATACGTAGCAGAGAACTTCTCCACCTACGTTTTCTCTTCTTGCTTCTTTGTCAGTGATCACACCTTTAGAAGTAGAAACGATAGCGATTCCCAAACCGTTCAATACACGTGGCATTTCACTTGAGGCGCTGTATTTACGAAGTCCCGGACGAGAAGCTCGTTGGATCTTAGTGATCGCCGGAACTTTAGTAGACGGGTTATACTTCAAAGCGATTTTAATCACTCCTTGTTTGTCATCATCTTCGAATTTGTAATTCGCGATATAACCTTGATCGAATAAGATCGCAGTCATTGCGCGTTTTACGTTTGAACCAGGAATTTCAACCATTTTCAAACGAGCTGCGCTTGCATTACGAATTCGTGTCAGAAAATCTGCAATAGGATCTGTATACATGTCCTTTTTTCTTTATTAATTACTTGGTAGAGTTTCGACCCGTCAACTGACGGAGACTTTTACCAACTTGCTTTTTTAACACCCGGGATTTTACCAGCTAGGGCCATTTCACGGAAAGTAACACGTGAAATACCAAACTGACGCATATAACCACGAGGACGACCGGTCAAACCGCAACGGTTGTGCAAACGAACTTTAGAAGAATTCGCTGGCAATTGTTGCAAAGCATCCCAATCTCCGGCAGCTTTCAATTCAGCGCGTTTTGCGGCAAATTTAGCTACCATTTTTTCTCTTTTGCGCTCACGCGCTTTCATTGATTCCTTAGCCATCTTACTTATTTTTTAATGAACGGGAATCCGAATGCATCTAACAATGCTCTTCCTTCTTCGTCGCTCTCAGCTGATGTAACAAATGTGATATCCATTCCTAAGATCTTGTTCACCTTGTCGATGTCGATCTCTGGGAAAATGATGTGCTCTTTAACACCTAAGTTAAAGTTTCCGCGTCCGTCAAATCCTTTGGCATTGATACCTCGGAAGTCACGAGTACGTGGCAAAGCGATGGAAATGAAACGATCTAAGAAGTCGTACATTTTATCTCCGCGAAGCGTAACTTTCGTACCGATAGGCATTCCTTTACGCAATTTGAAGTTGGAAACGTCTTTCTTAGAGTTCGTAGCCACTGCTTTTTGCCCTGCGATGCGCGAAACATCTGCGATAGCATGGTCAATGATTTTTTTATCAGCAACCGCATCACCCAATCCTTGGCTGATGACGATTTTCTGTAATCTAGGTACACGCATTACTGTCTTGTACCCAAATTTCTCTACCAATGCAGGAATAATTTCTGCACGGTATTGATCTTTTAGTCTCGGTGAATAACTCATTACTTGATCTCCTCTCCAGATTTTTTAGAATAACGTACTAACTTTCCTTTATCGTTCAATTTACGACCGGTTCTAGAAGCTTGTCCTTTTACGACTACCATCAAGTTAGAGATATTAATTGTACCTTCTTTCTCGATGATACCACCTTGAGGTTCTGAAGCACTTGGCTTCGTGTGACGTTTTACAACATTCACACCTCCAACGGTAGCACGTTCTTTTGTTCTATCAATCGTAAGAACAGTTCCTTCCTGTCCTCTTGACTCACCGCTTAGTACTTTAACAGTGTCGCCAATTTTGATGTGTAATTTCTTTTGCATGACTAACTAATTAAAGTACTTCAGGAGCAAGTGAAACAATTTTCATGTAATTGTTTTCACGAAGCTCGCGAGCTACAGGTCCAAAAATACGGGTTCCTCTCATCTCCCCCGCCTGATTCAATATAACGCAAGCGTTATCATCGAAACGAATGTAAGAACCGTCTGGTCGGCGAACCTCCTTACGTGTTCTTACAATAACCGCCTTAGCGACCGATCCTTTTTTCACGGCACCAGAGGGCATTGCACTCTTAACAGCTACGACAATTTTGTCTCCAACCGATGCGTAACGACGTTTTGTACCACCCAAAACACGGATGACCAATACTTCTTTCGCACCTGAATTGTCAGCAACTGCAAGTCTTGATTCTGATTGTATCATTGCAATAGTTTATTTTGCTCTTTCAATAATTTCTACTAATCTCCAGTTCTTGTTCTTTGACAAGGGACGGGTCTCCATGATTTTCACTGTATCACCAATATGGCAATCGTTGTTTTCATCGTGGGCGACAAATTTAGTAGTTTTTTTCACAAACTTACCGTACTTCGGGTGTTTTACTTTACGTTCAACAGCTACAACGATAGATTTTTCCATCTTATCGCTGGTAACAGTCCCGATACGTTCTTTTCTTAAATTACGCTTTTCCATTTCAAGCTTCTTTTACTAGACTAGGCTTAAGCCTGAGTCTCACGTTTTTTCAATTCAGTATTCAAACGAGCAATTGTGCGGCGAACGTCACGAATTTGAAGTGGATTTTCCAGTGGAGTCACTGAATGTCCGATCTTCATTTTTGTTAACGTTTCGGATGAGTTCACCAAACGTGTTTTCAAGTCTTCAACTGAAAGTTTACTAATTTCTTGTTGTTTCATGGCTTCAATTATTTACCAGGTATAACATAATCGTTACGCACGACAAACTTACATTTTACTGGAAGTTTTTGTGCCGCCAAGCGCAATGCTTCTTTCGCGATTTCGTATGGAACGCCATCAGCTTCAAACATAATACGACCTGGTCTTACGACTGCCACCCAGTGGCTTGGAGCACCTTTACCTTTACCCATACGTACCTCAGCTGGTTTAGCTGTTACAGGTTTGTCTGGGAAAATACGGATCCACACCTTACCCTCACGTTTCATGTAACGCGTTACCGCGATACGAGAAGCTTCGATTTGGCGTGATGTAATCCATCCTGGCTCCAACGTTTTTAGTCCAAATGAACCGAACGCGATAGTTGCGCCACGTTGAGCTTCACCACGGTTACGACCCTTTTGTACTCTTCTAAATTTGGTTCTCTTTGGAGATAACATCTTTCGAAAATTTTAAATGGTAATTACTTCTTTTTACGGTTGTCACCACCGCGGTTTCCACCACGATTGTCTTTTCCACCAGGACGACGGTTTCCACGATCACGGTCACCAGATGGAGCACCACCTTTAGCGCCTTGAGCAGCCATACCGACATTTGGAGAAAGATCACGACGACCGTAAACTTCACCTTTACAGATCCATACTTTGATACCGATCAAACCGTAAGTAGTCAATGCTTCGCCTACTGCGTAATCGATGTCTGCTCTGAACGTATGTAACGGAGTACGTCCATCTTTGTACATTTCTGAACGGGCCATTTCTGCACCGTTCAAACGACCTGAAATTTTCACTTTGATACCTTCGGCACCCATTCGCATGGTAGAACCGATAGACATCTTAATTGCGCGACGGAAAGAAATACGAGCTTCTAACTGACGAGCGATTCCATCCGCAACCAAACGAGCATCCAATTCAGGACGTTTCACCTCGAAGATGTTGATTTGGATTTCTTTTTTCGTCAATTTTTTCAACTCCTCTTTCAATTTGTCGACTTCTTGACCACCTTTTCCGATAATCACACCCGGACGAGCCGTGTTGATTGTAACGGTAACGAGCTTGAGGGTACGCTCGATGATGATTTTTGCAATGCTTGCTCTGGATAAACGGGCGTGCAGATATTTACGGATTTTATCATCTTCAATGATTTTATCACGGTAATCATCTCCACCGTACCAGTTAGATTCCCATCCGTGGATGAAACCTAGTCTATTACCTATTGGATTCGTTTTTTGTCCCATTTTCCTTCAATTAATTTGTGCTGCTAACGCCGTCTTTTGAACCGACAACGATAGTAACGTGGTTAGACCGTTTACGAACTCGGTAAGCTCTACCTTGAGGAGCAGTCTGGATACGTTTCAACATACCAGCGCTTCCAACTTCAATAGTCTCTACCACTAATTTTTCATCTTCAATGCTTTTACCTTCGTTTTTCGCTTCCCAGTTTGCAATTGCAGAACGCAACAACTTGGATAAACTCAACGATGCGTCTTTCGCATTGTGTTGCAATATGTTTAGAGCTTTGTTGACTTCAACACCGCGTACAAGATCTGCAACCAATCTCATTTTGCGCGGAGAAACAGAAGAGTTATTCAACTGCGCAATTGCAGTTTGACCCTTCTCTTCTTTTAGTTTGTCTGCTCTTAATCTTTTTCTAGCGCCCATGTCACTTGAATTTTAACTATCTTTTTTTATCCTTTTTGTTACCACCATGACCACGGAAGTTACGCGTTGGAGAGAATTCCCCCAATTTGTGACCTACCATGTTCTCTGTAACGAATACAGGAATAAACTTATTCCCGTTATGTACCGCAAATGTCAACCCAACGAAATCAGGTGTGATACATGAAGCGCGTGACCAAGTTTTGATTACTGCTTTGCTTCCATTTGCTTGCGCGTCATCCACACGTTTTGACAACTTATAGTGAACGAACGGCGGTTTTTTCAACGAACGACTCATACCTTATTTCTTTCTTCTTTCGATGATGAACTTATCTGAATACTTCTTCTTAGAACGTGTCTTATACCCTTTAGCAGGCATACCGTTACGTGAACGTGGAAGACCTCCGGCATTTCTACCTTCACCACCACCCATAGGGTGATCGACTGGATTCATTACCACACCACGAACGCGAGGACGACGACCTAACCAGCGAGAGCGACCTGCTTTCCCTGATACGACTAATGAATGCTCTCCGTTAGAGACAGCACCGATAGTAGCCATACAAGTTACCAAGATCATACGTGTTTCACCAGAAGGCATTTTGATGATTGCATAGCGACCATCACGAGCGTTCAATTGCGCATACGTTCCAGCACCACGAGCGATAGCACCACCTTTTCCAGGGTGCAACTCAATGTTGTGGATAACCGTTCCTAGGGGAACGTCGGATAAAAATAGTGCGTTACCTACGTTTGGTGTCGCAGTTTTTCCCGCTACTACTTTATCACCTACTTTTAATCCTTCTGGTGCGATAATGTATCGTTTCTCACCATCCACATAATAAAGTAAAGCGATACGAGCAGTACGGTTTGGATCGTATTCGATTTGTTTCACAACAGCAGGAATATCTTGCTTGTCGCGTTTAAAATCGATGATACGGTACTTCTGCTTGTGACCACCACCCATGTAACGCATGGTCATACGACCATCGTTGTTCCGACCACCAGACTTACCAATACTACCAGTTACGAGGCTCTTTTCAGGAACATTCGTAGTGACTTCCGAGTAAGTACTGTTGATCTTGTGTCTTTGCCCTGGAGTTGTAGGCTGAAATTTTCTAAGACCCATCAGTTTCTT